>JAABUV010008845.1_pt1 | contig 10072 bp, 10 predicted proteins | sample 5559971 | NCBI WGS metagenome assembly JAABUV01 (sample SAMN10711881, study PRJNA513362) | rock metagenome | isolation source: Antarctica rocks | place: Antarctica: Victoria Land, Knobhead nord | collected 2015-12-19
GAGGTGCGGTGGAGATGTTGAGGCAGTCGTACTCTGCGGTGTAGCCGGCGGTTCGAGCTTGGTTTCGCCGTTCAAGAGGATCGACGCGACATTTGCCGGCCGTTGCGCCATCTGGTCCGCTAGATGGCCCAAGCCATGCTCGATGAGGCCAGGAGGCTGCGCTGTTGAGACGCTCAGCCGGTGGCGCTCACCTCCCTGCTGACTTCGACTGCGTTCCAACGAAGTGGGTCCACCTGCCACATTGCGCCGCCTCTCACCCACATTGAAGATCTTGGTATCGTGCTGCAGCCAATTGAGGTAACGCGCCAGCTTCTTCGTGATGTAGCTCTTTCCTCTCGCCGGCAAGCCGACCATAACGATGACCAGCTTCGCTCCCACATCCCTTTGCGCTATCCGTCCATCTGGACTTACCTTGCTCTTGGTCAGGCCTGGAATGTCGAGTGTGGTCGGGCGCACGCGCGGTGTATTCGTCCCGGAGGTACGTCGCGCAGGTGGACCGAGCTTCATCGAGTTGCCGTCTTCCGGATGCGGAAAGTAGTCGCCGTTGACTTGAGGGCTGTTGGGCGCGGTGGTGGCGGGTGTGTCATTCAGCGCTTTGCTTGCGCCACTAACTTCAGGTAGCCTGGCGCTCATCGCCGCCGCCGGGGAGCCCTGTCGTACGATGGGGACGGGCGCAGTTTTCGTCGGGATCGAACTCTCGAATTGAACATGGCTGATGCTGTTGTGCTGCGCCGGTACGTTGGCCGACAGAGTGCGACCGAGCTCGTTGCGTAGCTCGTGCATCTTCTCCTCCTCACTCGTGCGCTGCGCTTGTTGCTGATCGCGGCCGGGTGTGCCGATGGATGGCATGCCGCTCACAGCCATGATCTTGGCCGGGTTAGTCGCTTGACTCTGCCGCCTGCGGAATTGGCCAACTGCGGAGTTGTCGGGCGTCACACATGAGCACTTTCCAGCGGTGTGAATGTGTTGCGACTCTTCGCTGTCCGGTGAGGCTCTTGATGTGGTATCATGGTTCGGTTGAGGATGGGCGGCTGAAAGCGGCAGAAGGGCGTCGGTGTCGCATGTTGAAGCGTGCGGCATGCCCACAGCACGACGCTGTGGAGTATTGTGGTAAGTGATATGAGGCTGGACGGAAAGCCTGCTCTTGCGCGTGTTGTTGAGTGTGCGCCGTGCAGCGACGAAGGTCCGTCTTAACGCCGAAGGTCAGGTACTGCAAAGGTTATCTGCGGCGGTCGCGGCTGATTGAGGTAAGGTAGGCAAAGGCTCGGTAGTCTGTCCTTGCGCGACCACGTGAGACTGTTGTTGTGGGTGGAAGAGCGGAGGAGGATGAAGATGTTGCAGGAATGGGCCGGTCTTTGCGGTCGCGAGATTCCGCTTCGGGCCTTTGCTGCTGATGACTCTTCTCCGCCGCTTTCACAATCCTCCGCATCACGTTCCGGGATTCACGGTCAGCGATGCCGGTCACGCCCCACCGAACCTTGTCTGCTGACTGTCCGAGAAGCTTGTGAATGCCGTGGGGAAGCGAGAGACATCGCTAACAGCACCTCGATCATCCACCAATAGATTCAATTGCCCTGATCGATTGCTCGTGCTAACCCATGCGGGTTTGGAGGCCCTTGCGGAGAGAGAATCTTCGCATCCGATCATTCCAAGAGACCGATCTTGCGCGTATTCGTCTCATTGGGCAAGAGAGAGGCTCAATGATGCCAACGACACAACGCAACTCGAGGTGGAACACATCCGTACTACGTGAATTCCGGGCCTTCTTGTGGTTGGTAGGACCATAATGGGCAGCCAACCTAACAGGAGCAGGCGGTGGGGGAAAGTCAGCCTGGCCTGTCGCCGAACGGCGGGCTGAAGAAGGATCTGTACAACCACTCTTGTCAGCCTCTTGACGGTTCTTGAAGCCGTGGAAGCACGACAATCCAATTGCTTCCGTCACAGCTCATCTTCAGGTCCCGTAAACGAGACCTTGCGAGCCGGCACCAGGAGTTGGCAAGCCACTCACCGGCCATATCAGAGATCATGTTGAGGACATAGTGGAGTTGGACTGGACAGACCTAGAGCCACTTGAGACATCTGTTTCACAACTATCATAATTTCATCCGACTGATGCTTAGGCCCCTCCACACTTGTTCCCCTCCTCTTCACGATGAAGATATTGCCGCGATTCTGATGGTGGTGGAGATGATCTGGCCAAGTCGAGTTCGGGAATGTGGGAAGCGAGGCAGGAAACGAGGGAGGAGAAGGAGGAAAATGATTCCGCAAACGGACTGAGGACTGTCACCAGAGCAGTCGAGTGCTGAGAAGAGGGAGACTGGACATTCGGCAGGAAGCAAGTGATCAAGTGAGTCCAGTTCACTTCCGCATGTACGTTTAGTGTCCATATACCTACCCTGATACGTCATCCTCACTTCACTCGAAGTGCATCCGCGTGACCGGTGCTATGCTGGGAAGTCCCCTCCTTGCGCTCTTCACATACTTCGTGGTTGCAACAACGAACTCCAAACCACACGCCCCTCTGAAGCATCGAAGGCTACTTCGGATCCACAACATCCGATGGTGCGCCAAAGCACAGGTAAGGTCGCTGTCTAAGTACCGGCAACCGGCGGCTAACAAGTGGAATGACAGACAAGGGCAAGAAAGCCAGCGATGCGATGACGCCCATGGCTGGGAAGAGCAAGGCGGCATTCGGAGCCCAAAGCAAAGCCGATCTTCTGCGAAGCAAGCATACGTTCCCCTTCGACAAGCTTCCGCCGGAACTTCGCAACACGATCTATCGACTCGTCCTCGTGACCGCAGAAGGACCAATCGAAATCATTGGCCGCCTCAGCGCAGAGAACCTTCGTGTCAAGCGCCTGACATGCACCTGTGGAAAAGCCAGGGGACTTTCGAAGTGCGAGCGCTGCTCACGTCTTCGAGCGACTACTAGGAACAATACTGTCGAGGCCAAAACACGCGCCACACAAGGCAACGGGCGCAGTCGCAAAGCGTTGATGAAGCAGGCGTACGGGGGTGCGCTCGTCAGCCTCAATCGGCAGATTCACCAGGAGGCCGCCCCGATCCTGTACGGAGAGAACGCCTTTGTTTTCGACAATCACGCCGTATTCAAGCGCTTCTGCTACCAGATCTGGAGTAAGAGGGTTCTGCTTGGAGACATCACTCTCAAGAGCCTGAATCTCCCTTCTCACTGTGAAGCGTTCTGTATCTTGCCGGCAGCATGCAAGCTCCAGCGGGTCGAAATCTGCTCACCAACCAGGGCTCGTGACCTGGAATACGTCTTTAAATTGCTGAAGCCATTGATCACCAAGCCTGGTACGCAGGGATGCCGGTGCGAGGCCTCGCTAAATCAAAGATGCTTTTGCCGTACAGCAGAGCAGAAGAGAGTATTCGCTTGCATCGACGTCAGTGCCTTCGACGGCTGCTCCTGCTGGGACTTCACGGGCGTCGAGGGCAAGACGGCTGGCGCCCTGCTGGATAGGTTTTGGAGTAAGCATGCTCTCTCTCTCACCAGTCCCACGGGGCTTGGGGTTCCTCGCCCCGAGGACATACACTGGGTCTCCGCATATCACAGGATGCGTCCGGGAAGGCACGGAGTTGGGGTGATGTAGCGTATGCAACGCTGAGAACGGAAGATCAAAGGACGCAAGGAGCGGGCAGAGGGCAAAGACCCATGACGAAGAGATCGTGAAGAAGACGCGGAGTCCGAATGGTGCACAAAGACCAGGGCGGCGGTCCTCAGGTAGAAGTCAGGGTGTGCATTGGAGTACATTAGCAGACACTCATTGCAGCTGGGCAAGTCAGTTTTCAAGTGACTAGTTGGCGGAGAAAGGCATGGAAGCAAAGCAGATCCGTGCTGATGGCGCTTCGGCACACACACCAACCCGCATCAAACATTCAGTAACAACATAGACTGCGCGAAAAAGGTGCTGTCAATGAGTTGGGTAAGGTAGGTTAGAAGGTGAGGTCAATGTCGGGTGAATGCCAAGCCCGCGCAGAGCGCGGACTCCTCTTCGTCCATCCCGAGGTTCTCGACCACACTCCTCAGCACACCGCAGCAACATAATATACTTAGGTGCCCACAGTAGAATGTAGCAGACTGGTAAGTTGACCTCAATCCCTTCCCTCCATCTCAATCTCAGCTCCCTTCATGTCGTCCACCATGAACTTTGACGTCCCGACCGAGCTCGTAAAGTACCTCGCGCGTCTGGACGACTTCATCGAGCGTGAGATCACGCCGCTGCAGAACGAGAACGACAACAACCGCTTCTTCGACCACCGTCGTGAGCACAGCCGCACGGACTGGGATAACGGTGGGCTTCCACGCGATGAGTGGGAAGATCTGCTAGGTGAATGCGCTCGCCGGGCAGACAAGGCAGGCCTCTTCCGCTTCAGCCTGCCGAAGAAGTATGGAGGGCAGAACGAGGACTCGGGCAGAGGCGCCAATCTCTGGATGGCGGTCATCAGGGAGCATCTCGCGAGCAAAGGCTTGGGCTTGTTTAACGACCTGCAGAATGAGCACTCAGTCGTGGGCAACTTCCCGGACGTGATCATGGTCCAGCACTTCGGCACAGAGCAGCAGAAAGAGGAGCTCATCGGCGGCAGACTACAACGCAAAGTCCGCATCACCTTCGGCCTGACCGAGCCGGGCCACGGCAGCGATGCGACCTTCATGGCCACCAAAGCTGTCAAGCAAGCGGATGGGAGCTACATCATCAACGGCGGCAAAATGTGGCAGACCGGCATGCACAAAGCCACGCACTGCTTCATCTTCGCCCGGACCTCCGGCAAAGACGGCCAAGCGACGGGTATCACCTGCTTCGTCGTCCCGCGCCAGACCCCGGGCATCAAAGTCGAGAGCTACGAGTGGACGCTCAACATGCCCACCGACCACGCCACCGTCTCCCTCACCGATGTCCATGTCCCGGCGTCTTGCGTTATGGGCCCTCCAGAAGGCGGACTGGCAGTTGCCCAGGCTTTCGTGCACGAGAATCGTATTAGGCAGGCTGCTTCCTCGCTCGGCGCGGCGGTGTACTGCGTGAACCAGAGCGTCGAGTATGCGAAGCGCCGGCAGCCTTTCGGGAAACCGCTCGCCGCAAACCAGGCCATTCAGTTTCCTCTTGTTGAGCTCGCGACTCAGTGCGAGATGTTGCGCCTCCTGATTCGCAGTACCGCTACCTCGATGGACAAGATACCGCATATTGAAGTCGAGCACAAGCTGGGCGACAAGGTCTCTATGTGTAACTACTGGGCTAATAGGTTGTGTACGGAGGCGGCGGATAGGGCGATTCAGGTACATGGCGGTGTGGGCTATTCGAGGCATAAGCAGTTTGAACATATCTGGCGGCATCACAGGCGGTATAGGATCACGGAGGGGAGTGAGGAGATTCAGATGCGGAAGGTGGCTGGATATCTCTTTGGGTTCATGGGTCCGAAGAAAGAGGTCGTGGCGAGCAAGCTGTAGGCAAGGTCTTATCACGAGCGTCCATCGATCCTTCCGTTCAGCTTTTGGTCGTCTGTTTTGACATGGCTGCTATTCCCACTTCTGATTTGATGGTCAGACATTCATGTCACCACGTGGAAGAAGACCAATGTGCCAGCAGAGGTTGAGATGATGCCACTGTAGCAATGCCAACTTGTCAAAATCTTCATCTCGTGCTGTCTCTTGTGGCGCAAAGATACCTTACTACTTGTCGACTCAAACAACAATATCGCTCTCACTGTCAGCAGCCGATACACGGGCCATATGAGGATTGCAAAGCGGCGATCAGAATGCTTCGCCTCCGTTCCGTCTCGGAGTCACGCAAATTCGTCAAGCCCTTTCGCTTGCCTTCAGGTCTTGTCCAGGTTCTGCATGTCGACTGACAGCACATTGGTCATCTCAGCCTCCCGCAGCCACTTTGGAGAGCCGTGTGTCGGTCCGAATGCGGAGCTGGCCGTCACGTCAAGCAGAACGTTGGCTGAAGCTGTGATCCTTAGAGGCGGTGGTTCGTCTCTCCAGGAAGCGATGCCGACCATGATGCCAAGCGTAGCAAGACGAGAAGTCTGATATCCATATCACGAGGGACTCGGAAGGGATAGGAAGTTCGGGAGGGTGAAGGGAACATGATGAGGCGCCTGAGCGGTCAGGATGATTACATGATGTCCCGGGACTCATCGACGCTGTGAGGAGGGTTCAGGATTGCGCATTCGGCATCGTCATGAGCGAGGGCATCCAGTCAAGGTGTTGAGGTATATAACGTAGCCAGTCTGTTCATGATCATTGATCGTGCTCTTCTTGAAAAGGCATCAACAAGCAGCGTGTCAGTCCCGTCGAGACCCGAAGTGAGCACCTCACAAAAGCCACTTGAGCTTGGACGCCGAGAGACTCCCCGCACCCCACCATCAACTCAACAAACATTTTGGATATAAATCCTGGTGAGATCACTTACACAAACACCAGCACACCACCTCTCACGCAAACACACTCACGGAACAGCCCAACATGGTTGTCAAGGTAGGCCTCAGACAAGCTGCAACAGGCCGAAGGGGACACAAATCTTGGCTGACCGCCATCGCTGTAGGTCGGCATCAATGGCTTCGGCCGCATTGGACGTATTGTCTTCCGCAACGCCCTCGAGCATGAGGACATCGAGATCGTCTCCGTCAACGATCCCTTTATTGAGCCTCAATACGCTGTAAGCGACCCACCCCGAGTCACGCCGAAACCAGGCAAGAGCATGAGGAGAAGAACGGGAGACTGATACAGCGATGCAGGCGTACATGCTCAAGTATGACTCCACCCACGGCGTCTTCAAGGGCGACATCCACGTCGACGGCAAGGACCTGAGCATCAACGGCAAGAAGGTCAGCTTCTACACCGAAAAGGACCCGTCCGCCATCCCGTGGAGCGAGAACGGTGCCGAGTACGTCGTAGAGTCCACCGGTGTCTTCACCACCACGGAGAAGGCCTCCGCACATCTCAAGGGCGGCGCCAAGCACGTCATCATCTCTGCTCCCTCTGCCGACGCACCCATGTTCGTCATGGGCGTGAACGAGAAGGAGTACAAGTCCGACATCCCCGTTGTCTCCAACGCCTCCTGCACGACCAACTGCTTGGCCCCCCTCGCCAAAGTCATCAACGACAAGTACACCATCATCGAGGGTCTCATGACCACCATCCACTCCTACACCGCTACCCAGAAGACTGTTGACGGCCCGTCCGCCAAGGATTGGCGTGGCGGCCGTGCTGCGGCACAGAACATCATTCCATCGTCTACCGGTGCTGCCAAGGCTGTGGGTAAGGTCATCCCGGCCCTGAACGGCAAGCTTACCGGCATGTCGATGCGTGTGCCCACGAGCAACGTGTCCGTTGTGGACTTGACCGTCCGCATCGAGAAGCCGGCCAGCTACGATGAGATCAAGGCGACCATGAAGGAGGCTGCAGAAGGCCCGATGAAGGGTAAGTGCACACGAGCATCCGCAAGACCATATTCGAGCCTAGTCCACTGATGATTTCACAGGCATACTCGAGTACTCCGAGGACGACCTCGTCTCCAGCGACCTGAACGGCAACCCGGCCTCGTCCATCTTCGACGCCAAGGCCGGCATCAGCTTGAACAAGAACTTCGTCAAGCTCGTTTCGTGGTACGACAACGAGTGGGGCTACAGCCGTCGTGTTCTGGATCTTCTCAGCTACATGGCGAAGGTCGATGGTGCGCACTAAGTCGCTCTTGCTCAGGGAAGAGGACAGGGGGCAGGTGAGGCAAGGGGACATGATCCTGGAACGTGCATCATGCGAACGAGAGATGTGTCATGAGATGTGGTTTCTAAAGAACCAGTTTCATTAATCACCTTTTGCTTCAACGTGATCTCCTGCTGAAGCGTGCCAGCCACCGGAATCTCTGAAGCAGAGACGATTTCGCCATGCCTCAGTATCTCAACGAACCGCAGATAGTAGCCAGGTTGAAACGCGAAGTACAACGAGCACGTATCCACAAGCCCGCAAATATGCCGTCCTCTCTGCCCGCATCGTCAGCTTGCCCTTCCGTCGCGGCTGCTTTGTGCGCTACCTGCTGCTATGTGCGCTGCGTGCCTCAATACTCCGATCAGCTGAGCTGCCGCTCCCGCTCTTGCTCTTGCCTCCATTCCTGCGCGACGCGAAGTAGCTCACACTCTTGCACCACGCGGAGCCGCTCCGCCGGTTCTGCGACGGCACATACCAGCCGGCCGAGGTCCTGCATGGCCATCTCCCCATGGCCATTCATATCCCATCTGCGCAACAGCTGCGTGATCTTGGCCGTCAACAGCTTCAGGTCACTCCGAACAGGACATATGCTGCCAGAGTCGATCGGCCAGATCCGGAAATTGGACAATCGAGACCAACTTGCTGGCAAGCTGTTCTGACCCACCAGCGCGCTACGCTCACTGACCGTCCGCGGTCCCGATTCTTGCGCCCAGAAATCGGATCTTGTGCCGTGGTGTAGTTCAAGCTGCCACGGTCCTCCTTTGGGATTATGGACCCTGATGATAAAGTAGTGGTGTAGAAGACAACCGCTCGTTTCCGGTCCGCTCGATGCCGGTCCATATCGTGCGTCCGTTTCTGCAGTACCGCAGCGTAAGATAAAGCTGATCGTCTTCAGACGCTTAGGAAATTCGAGCGCCGTATCTCTCATGACGGCTTGGAAGCTGGTGACGGTTTCTCCGTTTGCCTCAAGCAGCGGTGTGGTGGTTGGAGAGTCGTAGTACAGCGGCAGTGCTTCTTGTCGGATCTGGGAGAATACCAATAGCAGGCTGGGTTGCTGCCGTATCGCGTCTTGCCACAGGGTGCTTGTAGCGTCGGCGCAGTGGAGGGGAAGGACGTATTCGTATATCATGGTTCGTAGCTCCGGGGGAAGACGCTGTAGGCTGTCTCTCGCCGGCTGTGCTTTGGCTGCCATCTTGGTGAGCCTAAGCCAAGGACGGAGGTGGAATTTGTGTTGGATGATAGTATATCAGTCGTGAAGTCTGCTTGGTTAAGCAGGCGAACGAAGAGTTGGGGGGTGACGCGTGTTTACATGTATAATGTTGTGAATGGCTGTTGACGAGAGAGGAAGGAACGAAAGTGAACAGGGATCTGCAGTTTATAGTTCACCCGGATCATTGTTCTTCCGTACATTATCTCTACGCGTCCTCAATGATGCTGCTTTCACTGAGGCGTGGCGACCAGCAAACCATGAGCGCAGCATGTTCACCGAACGCGACATTATCATCATAGACACGCCGTAGCAATGTCTGCCGCGTCTCGCCTACCCACCATCGCCGGCACCATCACCCTCGGAGCGCTCGTCGCCGGCATCACATCTCTACCCTCAGTTCGCGCGTACATCGCCAAATTCCTGGGCGCGAAAGCCTCAAAGCACATGTGGAAGATCGCGGCGGTTGCGTTTGCCCTCACGAACTTCAAGAACCTCCCAGGCGTATGGCATGTACGTCAGCCGAAGAGAGCGAACCATACCAGCCCGAGCATCGACTAATGTCAGGGCTAGATCAGAGTGCTGCGCGGAATCTTATACCAGCTCTACCTACAGCCTTCGCCCCAGCCGCCCAAACATCTATTTGCGCCGCTCATCACCTCGTCCCGCAACAGCCTATACGACTGCGATTATGTAGGCTCACCAAAGCGCTATTATGATAACCATGCGATCACTAATAGATACCTTGGGCAGAACTTCCACAAATCCAACAGCACATACTTCACCGACCTTGATGTCGCCCGGGCGCACACTGTTGGCTGCCTGGTCCGGACAGGTCTTGCGCGGTTGAACCGCGGGGACGAGGAGGGTCTGCCCATCGAGACGAAGAGCGCAAACGGCAGCTATTACGTCGCGTTAGGTGCTGTAAGCTGTTTCTTCCAGAAGCAGATCGAGCCTTTGCAGAGTTTCGAAATCTACACGCGCGTGCTCAGCTGGGACCGGAAGTGGCTGTACCTCGTGAGTCATGTCGTTGAGAAGGGAGCTATCAAGCCGGAAGCATATGTGCTGCAACCTTGGAAGAAGAGCAAGCGAAGATCGGAGGCACTAAAACGAGAGGACGAGGACCTGCGAAAGCACAT
>JAABUV010008847.1_pt1 | contig 10066 bp, 11 predicted proteins | sample 5559971 | NCBI WGS metagenome assembly JAABUV01 (sample SAMN10711881, study PRJNA513362) | rock metagenome | isolation source: Antarctica rocks | place: Antarctica: Victoria Land, Knobhead nord | collected 2015-12-19
GGGCTCCTGTGGGGGTCAACATCTCAGGCATGCCTGGGCCCCCTTTTGGGCCCTCATACCTAATCACCACCACTGTACCCTGGACATATCATGCTTGCACATGTAAGGACCTGACTGGCTCAAGCATTATGAGAGTGTGAGTATGGCAAAGCAAATAATGGACTAGTCATGAGCCAAGACAACTTGAGCAGAAGGTAGAAACCATGATGAAGGCAATGTCCAGTGATCATTTAGAGCAAGCAGCCTGCTTTGTGCCCAAATCTGATGTTGTCACTTCATGCTGGCTGAGGTATGGTGTCATAACAATTCATAGTGACAGCGCCTGAGTGATGTTTCAGCCGCATGCATGGCAAGAGTAAGAATCTTGCACGTCAAAGGCATCAATGCAAACAGCGTCAGCTGTGTACAAATGTCGCATTGATGTGGCATGGATGCACTGCTGCGTGCAACACAGTCCCCACTGAATGATACAGCAATCAGCGTAGCACATCTACATGCATACTCCGAGTTCTGCAGGACTGCCTGTGATAACTTCAAAGTCTGATCACTACTGTCATACTTGTATCTCTCATGTGGTGTGCAAGGGATGCACCTGAACATGACCGGGTGATGAGTGCCTTGACTTGCTGCAAAAGAAAAGCCTTGGCGGCTCTGAAAATTGCCTCTTTGCTGTGATTCATTACTCATCTCATGCTATCGCACAGCATCATGTCATGATCTCTGTGGCTGAGTCTTCCGCACCTTGAGTTTCTGAGGACCAGCCTCCACTGCTCTCAGCATGGACTCTTCACTGTCAAAAACCCGAGCAGGGCCTTCAAACTCAAGCCCCTCTTTCCCGGTGATTTTGCCCACACAGCCCTCTGGCGCCAAATTCCCGTACATAATCTGGATGTGGCCAGTCTGCTTGATGGGCCGGTCAATGGGGTAAATCAGCATCTGACCTTCCTTCAGGTCGGGCACATTTTCTAGGTTCTCAGCTAGGGTTTTGCCTGCAGACAGGTGGACTCTGGCTATATTTGAGTTGTTGTTTGCAACGTTTGTTTCAGTTGCTGTTACAAGCCAGCACAAGCCGCAGCAGCAGCAGCAGCAGCAGCAGCAGACAATTGATGCAGCCTTTCGGCCATATCTGGAGCAACACCAATGACACGGCATGATTGTTACATGCAAATTACAGTTGCATGTCACATGAGCCCATGCGACGTGTGGACCATGTGACAATGCAACAGTGCTGCTCTGATGAGAACATCAATTGCTTTCAGGAATATCAAAATATCTGTATGTCAGATCTAAGAGTGGGATGGCACAATACAATGACAATCCCCACCTGTGACTGTAAGGCAGTCCCCATGAAGAAGACCTTTGCTCAAAAGGTACTTGAGCACCGCTGGCACTCCTCCTACCTGCACTCACAACGGACAGACGATTGACCGGCGACATTCACTCAGCTCATCCAATAAGTACATATCTGTCCCCTGGGTGAGGTACATACAGTCCTGAGCAGATCCCTGTGTGACTGACAATGAGCAACAAGATGGCTCTAAATGAAAGACAGGTCACATGGTCAAGACACTGTGCAATGGTGACTTAGAGTACAAGTGGCGCTCTTCCTCCCTGCACACACACACACACACACAAGACAGACTTTTGACTGCTTCTGACATAAGAAAGGTGGTGTCGATGGTTTGCAGCAGCATTTGATGCCTGTGGTTGCAAAGCATGACTGCGTACCAGACAGACAAGTACGCAGTGAGGCCAGAATAAATACAGACAGACAGACATGCATGCAGGGGTCTGTGCCCCTTGCAGTCATGAGCAGCTGTCCCTTGCTTCAGCACAGGCTGCGGAACTACCCTGTGCTGTTATACATACAATGCTCAAGCGTCTTCTCAGCAAAGCTTGTCAGCGCTGTTCACTGTATACTGCTCACATTGATTGGCTACCCCTCAGCATGGACAGATACAAGAGTGAGGGGAGCAGACCTTATGTAAATCTTCCATCAAATACTTGCCGCTGGGCTTCAAGTCAGCAATGAAAGGCGTCTTGTCGCTGATTCGTTGGAAGTCTGCCAGGTCCAAAGGGCAACCAGCTGCCCTTGACATTGCCAACAGGTGCAAGACTGCATTGGTGCTGCCTCCCAGCGCCATGACTGTCGTGATGCCATTCTCAAAGGCTTTTGGGGTCATGATGTCCAGTGGTTTGATGTCACGCTTCAACAGCTCCAGCAAGGCTCTGCAGCACAGGTGGACGAGGTTGGTGGTGAGACAATAGAAACTGCCCTGCTGTTTTTACAAAGAGCCCCTGCAGTGGTAGGGCCTTTGCTTGCAGGGGCTGCTGGGGGAAGAAACCAGTGTACAGCGTTGTTTGGTGCACGCAAAAGGCATGACTGGTGCAATGCTGTTCTGTTCTTGAAGGACTTGGGGGTCATGATGTTTCCAGGCTTAAAATCACAGAGAAGGCCAACACGCCTCATCCTGGGGCTTTTCTGTACTCAATGCTGCAAGGCGCAACACTAGTTTTGAATTTCTGTTTGTTTCAGACTTGATGCTGCTGCTTCCACAACTCCAGCAAGGTCGTGAGCCTGCACAGAGCAGTCACTATCCAGATAGACTGCCAGTCAGGAATGGGGATACAAGCAAGTACCACAACTGGCGTGGCTCTTGGAGGCTCTTTTTATATGAGACTTTCAGTAAACGGTTTAGGACGGGGCAAACAAAGTTGTTTTGAGGCACTCACCAAATCTGGATTAAAGGTTGTAAGTGTAGAGGAGTGACTTTTGTGGGTATATTCGGTTGATAAGTTGCACTTCAGCAGTTCAGAGCGCCAAGCAGCAGAAGCTGACATGTCCTTGATTAATCAGCTAGAACACTACTGCTGTATGGTAGGCTCATATACACCGCAATATGCAGCTTCATACAATACACGAATGGCACATGCATATGATGTCTTGTAAGGCAGATCATGACCAGCAAAGCTGTGCTTGCCAGCCTTTTTGCGTTCAGCTTGTTGACAGAAATAACAACTGGCACATCATTGCTGTATGGCACACATATACCCAAGATGATGAGTTGCTGCTGCCAATGCAACATGACAACCACAAAATGAGGTCTGGAAGAGAATCCATAGTCAACACTGTGTTTGCAGAGTTTTTCTTGCCAGCTTTTTTTTTCAGCCTCTGTTTTTTCTGTATGATCAACAGCTGACAAACTGCGGTACACCAGGCTTCTGCCAGTTCAGATTTCATCTAGCAAACTCAGCAGTTAGGATGATGACATGTAACATGTGCAGTAGTCACGCAATTCAGCATATGCTGCAGGCTTTTACTTGCCAGGTTGTCTGCATTCTGCCATCCTCAGCAGGTCTACAGTCAGCACACTGCTGCTGTAGGGCAGGCACATGCCCGTCCACTTTTCATCTAGCAGAATCGGCAAATATGACAACTTCATGCATGATATTCACGCAAGCCAGTCCAGAGCTGCAGGTTCTGGTTCTTACTTGCCAGCTTTTCTGCATTCTGCCTTCTTCAGGGGGTCCACAGCCGGCACACTGCTGCTGTAGGGCAGGCTCATGCCCATAGCCTCGATGGCGCTGGACATGGTATTGGCAGTGTACATGCCGCCACATGCTCCTGCTCCAGGGCATGCATTGCGCACAACATCATGCATCTCCTCCTCACTCATCAAGCCGGCAGTGTATGCGCCTGCACAGCATGTACAGACATCAGTGTGTAGAGCATCAGCACAATACTGGGGCTGAAGAAGCATTGCACACAGCAGCATTTTATTTTCTGCTCGTTGATCAAGCTGGCTGTGTGTGTGCCTGCACAGTGTGTAAAGCATCAGCACAGACATTGTGACAGAAGACCCTGGTGACTGCTCTACAGCTTCAGGATAACATCAAAGTTGCAAGACCTAGGCATGAATGATTGTGCACCACCACACCAGTCCTGCATCAATACATGTCGCTGCACATGTTTGTGAACTTCCTCCTCTCACCAAACCAGCTGTGTATGCCCCTGTACAGTGTGTAAAGCATCAGCACAAGATTGTGGCTGAAAACTAGGCGTGAATGACCACATTGTGCACTAAAGACTGCTGCTGTAGGCTGTCACAGAAATTCTGTGCCAGGGGGCTCTGCATGCCCTGAGTATCTCCTGATGAGGACTTCAAGCCCAGTGTGAAAGCGCCTGCACAATGTACACAACACAAGCAAAAGCTTGCCATTTGGAGTCAGTAAAACCCTGGATTTTGCACTGTATTGCACAAAGTGCTGTATCTGGTATGTCAGAATTGAGCAAAATCCAAGCTGGTTTTTTTGGGTGACTGTGATGGTCCGGATGCCAGCACAAGCTATGGCACCAGGACCGGCATTGCAGACAAAAGCATGCATCTGTCTCTTGCCCATTGACCCAGCTGCATTCCCTTTTAGGATATAAGAACAACGGCACATTATCATGCATCTGTCTCTAATTCGTGATCATCACCCCAGCTGCATGTACTCCTAGGATACAAGAACAAGGGCACATAAAGATAGCCCACAATGCAGTATGCAAAGGTTAGCAGCGTTACAGGGGGTGATTGGGGGGTCATTGTAGTTGCAGGGGGGTCATTGCAAGTCAAAACCACGCTTGGCTGCAGCACCAAAGCTTGCTGAGCAAGTCATTGACAAGGGCAGATTTGACATTGAAATCACAAAGGCTGTTGCTGCATGTCATTGCCCAAGGTGTTTGCAGGCATACTGATGTCATTGATGCTACAGCACTGACTCAACATCCATTTCAGTCGTAAGACTGACAAAGAAACCTTGTGCATGCGTCTGTCACAACTATGCATGGTGTCAACAGTGACACCACAAACAAGCAGTGATTGACTATCTGTCCAGCTGTAGTCAGATTTTGACAGCAGAGGCCCACCATATGCTTCAAAGGTGTGGCTGACTAGCAGATCGCGTCCATCAATCTTGCTGCATCCAGGTTTGATGGTGCCTCCATACACCATGATGGATGGCCTGTTGAACCTAGCCATGGCCAATATGACTCCTGGCATGTTTTTGTCACATCCTGGGAGGGATATGTTGGCGTCATACCACTGTCCACACATCACAGTCTCTATGCTGTCGGCTATGATGTCGCGTGAGGGAAGACTATGGCTGCAGGGACAAGCATAGTAGTTGAGAGCTACTGCAACAAACAAGACTGGGGTAGAATGCGTTTAGGAAGGCTGCCTCTTTGGACGCAATACTGCAGTGCCATGCAGAGTGACAATCTGTGAGCGAGCGTGCGATCCATGCAATGTGTGACTGCCTGTGCTGGTGAGGTTTTTGGTATGTTCGCGGCATGCAAAGCCAGTGTGAGTCGCTTACCACATGCCATCTGTGCCCATTGAGATTGCATCACTGATACCAATGGTATTGAAGCGTAGGCCGACCAGCCCAGCTTCGTGACATCCTTCCTTGACTTCCTGTGCCAGGTCATGCAGATGCATGTTGCAAGGGTTGCCCTCCCACCACACGGAGGAAATGCCCACCTGCATGCATGACTCCTTGACCGGGCTCGATATTGAAATCTGCGCAGACTGCAAGTGCATGCCCAAGACTTGCACGCACAACCGCGGTAAGCCGGACCTGCGGTTTGTCCATGTCGCCTTCGGTCATGCCGGTGGCATATAACATGGCTTGTGAACCTCCTTGTGATTTCGACTGTGTGATGGTTCTGCTAAATTTGTTCAGCGATTGCTCGGCTGCCTCAGTTTGCGCAGGCTTGGTACCAGTTGCGTCTCGTACATTCTTGCTACTGGTATGCGGACGGGGGCCGCTCTGAAGGTCTTCCAGATCAGGCTGAGCGGCATGTCGCTTGGAGCCATTTTGAGCCATGGTTTCACAGCACGATACGCAGAATAATGACCCGTGATGGCGCGATAGCGACAGACTGTCTGTCTTGATATTGCATTCAGTTGAAGGATTTTTACTAACCTGTTACTAAGGTCATAGGTTGCAAACAATGCATGCAGAGTGAGAGATGACACCGAATGCATGCATGCATATGCAGAGTCAGGATCACTCCGTTTGTCTGAAAGCTCACTTGTGCATGCGTCAAGCTTGACTCGAGTTGACACAAGGCTCACGTTGCCAGCTGGCTTAATCCGCAAGGAGTTTGTGTTGAGAGAGATGTTATATTAAGTCTGCGTGCTTTCTAAAAGTCGCACAGTCACACAGTGATGAGCCATCGACAACGCATCTTGACACAACAGGCACACAAAAAAAGCTAGTAGCTTCAATTTGACGAAACTTTTCACACGCTATGAGGATGTGCCGACCCAAGACTTGGCACTGGGAATCCCTACTGACCTAGTGCAAAATTCTTGGTGACTCCACATGCTCTAGACATCCGACCTCATGAGCTGATCAGCAGATGTAAGCCCTCTGGAACGTGCTCGGACTTGGCTTGAAAACCGCAGAGCAGAGGCATCAAGCAGGCAATGAGACCTGTTACATAGGCCGGCATTGTTGCACTAGACAAATCAGGCAAACTTCAAATGCACGATAAGCCAGTGGAACAGGTCTGACACGACATGAGTTGCAAACCTAGGAGCAAACATGAGCGGCAAGTTAAAGCGATAAAAAGACTAAAGCAGGGCATCACATACATTGACATGCTTTCCTTCTGACAGAAGGCTTTGTTGACCGCAATGCACATGTCCACCTATTCTATACAAATATATCAGGTGTGTCTACAAACTGTCTGGATTGCTTCCTTGTATACAGTGTGCGCTGAGCCACAGAACGCTTCTTGGATCCAGGCTCATCTGACAGCCAGCTATACTTTGTGTGTGTTGAACTTGTAACTTCAGCAGGACTGACTCCATTCTTTTTGATGTCAAAATCAGCAGCAACATCAGGACAAACAGTTTCCAAAGAGTTGCACTCACACAGCTTGCGCCCAACACAGCAAGGGCATCCTCTTGTCCTCTTGCCAATTCGATTATCTGGGGAAGCCTGCCAGCTGTGCACCTTGCCCTTTGGACACTCTTGGCAGCACCACCAAATGAGTTTGTTGCTGCGTAGTGTTGTATTGTCAGGAAAGCTTCCGTTCTTGCTGTTTCTGTCATGGTCCCATTGCTCCAGCAAGGCATGCTTTGCCGCCGCAAAAGTAGGGTGCTTCTGCCTAGTGCCGTCTGCTTTCCTGCCAGCGTTTGTCCTGGCACACTTGGGGCACCCAGTCTTCTCACGTGCCTTTTGCATCACTGCAGCCTGCCATTCATGCAAGCAAGCGTTGCACTTCCAATGGACTCTCATGCCGCTGAAGACAGTCACTTGGTCTGGTGACAATGGATGGTTTTTCTCGGCATCCCATAACAGCGCAACCTGTGGTGCCTTTTTAGCCAGTGTATTGTGCTGACAGATGGCCGTGCCTGAGCAGAAAGGACAGCCTGTCCCTTGGCTCCTGTTGTGCACATGGGCTTCCCAAACATGTGGAAGACCCTCTGGGCACTGATCACATGACCACCAGACCTTGCAGTTGCTGTATGGCTTGATGAGAATGTCACCAAGGTGTCGGTTGAGCTTTTCATGCCACTGTCCCTGCAGCTCTTCTGCAAGCAGGCTGATGTCTGGGCCAAGTCCATTCCGTTGCTGGTCTTGCTGCTGTGATATACTGTCAGTTCTGCCATCAATGCCATATGCATGTCCTGCAGACCATCATGTATGCATGAGTCCTAGTCAGCATTGAAGAGCAGACACTTATGCACTCAACAGGCATAGCTGGTTTGCCAACTCAAGTGACACACTTGTGCAAGAGAAACAAACGTTCGCATGCGTACTTTCGTGTACAGACTGAACACCTGTCCGCAGCTTTTGTGCGTGGCTGGTAAGCCGCCTGACGCGGTGGTGCCTTTGCGAGGTTCGCCTGTAAGCAGGCCACTGCAAGGTCTGAGACCTGGTTGTGTTTTGCAGCAGTCCTGAACTGCCATTAAACCTGCTTGGTTATGCTGCAAGAGCTCTCGTGACATGCCTGATGTGCAGGGGGTTGAAAGACAGCGTCGCTCCCACACCACTCGATTTGATCATGCTCTGGTCACAGCACAGAGGATTTGCTGCCTGGTACCGCGGAATTGTGCGAGCATAAATCATTTAAACGAGAAAGTCGCAGTGCTTTCCGTAGCGGCTCAAGCAGCCACTGGTGCCATAGGCAGCCTGCAAAACTAGACATGATCTGCATGTAACGCGAGCTAACGCTTGCCCAGTCATCAACATGTTTCACTGACGAACAGAGAAGGTCATGCTGCAGGTGGCAAACAAAGGTGACATGCCAGATTCGGAACGGGGACATTTGTGCCTTTCGTGTTGAATGCAGGTGATCTGTGGACCCTGTCAACATCAGCAACAGGATTACAAACTGAGCTGGATGCCTTGTAGGATTTCTGCAAGCTCAGGCTTGCTAGATAAGCTTACCTTGCTGGCGACAGCAGCCTGAAACCAGCACGATAATTGTGCTCAGCAGCTAAAGATAAGCATGTGCTTCCTTCTATGTCTCTTCTATGTTACAAGCCACATGTGTGTGCTGGTACAAGCCTTTGCACCTGACTCTGTTCTTGGCACTTTGATTTTGATATACTAGGACTTTAGAGCACTGCTCCTAGCCTGTGTAAACACTTTCCCCCTGTGCTTGCTGAAGACTCTAGTGCGACATATCCAGCATCCAGCTTCTGCCACACATGCGTAACAACACAGCAGATTGTTTCTGGCTCATCGTCATCAACATTAACATTCATTCTTTGACAAACTGCTACCTGCTAGCTCTCTGGCCAGCAAAGCGTGGTGATAGTATGAACAAGCCCAGCCATGCATGCAGGTGCATGCCTGCATGCTAATGATCAAGGCATTCATTGTATTCAAGCAGTTGCATAAAATAAACACAATGCATTGTACATTGATAAAACCTGCACTGGAAAGCATAGTGGCACAAGAGTGGCACAAGTGTGCCAGCTGTAGATGATGCACAGCGTGTTGTGGAAGTGCTGCTTACCTGCACCCTAGGACTGGCAGCAGATGAGGCCCAGTTGTGAATACCTGATGAGTCATGAAGTTTTTCAGGGTTGGACTGATACCCAGAAATACTTCAGCGCCTCTCTTGATCAGAAGGACTCCATCCTGTGTCTGGATGGTGGCAACATCTACAACATGACAGCAAAGCCTCATGCATGGGTAGCCACAAATGCTGTTCAAATTGTGACTGACATGACGGCATTGCTGTGCTCAGCAAACTTTTGTTGATGCACAGGCCTGTGACTGCAAGCTCAAGCAGCAGCCAGACCACCCACACAAGCACAGCTGTCATATGGCTGCTCCAAAGATATACAGGCACAACGTGTGAGCAGCACCACCAGCATCACTAGTTTGAATGCTTACCGCAAAGACCCTGCCCCCCCCCCCCCTCCTTCAAGTTGATACATTGCCAGATTTCAACTTGCCAAAGCTTCTCAAACTCTATCATTATGTGCCATCCCCAGTGTTGGTACTGGAGATTCCCAGTGACTTGAGGTAAGGGACATGAAGACTTCATCATGTCTGGCCTCAATAGACTGTGTCAGCCCTGCAGCATTCAAGCATGGCACTGGATACTGTTGGTCTATTGCCCTTGCTCAGGCTGAGCACAAGATAGCTAAGAAGACAGAGTGCAGGCGCATCTCATTGCAAGCAGAAAGTGCAGGCATGAGGCACCAACATGTCCCACATGTCAGCAGGCAATGCCACTGCGTGAGACCTTGAACAAGCCAGTGGAAGTCATTACATAAAGCATGTCAAGCATGTTCAAACATGAAAGGTTGACTCATGCAAGTGCCTTTCCCTGCACTGGGTACAAGAGTGCCAAAGAGGTGATGCCCTCTCTGCAACAATGCCAGAGGAAGCTTGATGTCATTACACAAGCAGCAGTCCTCACCTGGCATTGTCCACAGGTCATCTCCACCCACGTCCGTAGGGCTGGGATAGTCATCTCTGTAATGCTGGGCAAGGAAGACTACCTCTAGGGACAAGCCTGTCAGGATGTGGCAACAGGCACAAGCTGCCTCTC
>JAABUV010008848.1_pt1 | contig 10066 bp, 6 predicted proteins | sample 5559971 | NCBI WGS metagenome assembly JAABUV01 (sample SAMN10711881, study PRJNA513362) | rock metagenome | isolation source: Antarctica rocks | place: Antarctica: Victoria Land, Knobhead nord | collected 2015-12-19
GAGAACAGCGAAGGAGCAGGGGGAGCACCAAAAGAGCTGGGGGGGTATGGGGGAGCAAGGAGGAGCAGCGAGGGAGCATAGGGGAGTAACGGAGGAGTAAAGGGGAGCAGGAAGGCAGCATGGGAGAGCAGAGAGGGAGCTGATAGACGAATTGGGATTTAACGCCGGAGCAAATATATATCACCATAAGTAATGACCAATCATATATGGGGATTATATATACTAGTACCTCCGGGCGGAATCAGTTTACTGCTATTGATCCATTCTGATTTGCTTCCGCCGTTATGAATATATGACGTGCATATTCAAGGGATCAGGAAACAACGCAAGGAAATGCTTTTTGGTCGACACCTGAGCCTTTTCAGGCTGAAAGATAAGAATGTAAAACAACAAAGGATGACTGGACCCCATTCAGCCACAAGCACTGACTGAATAATTCCACCAGACACCATTACCATGTGGGCTTACAGTCCTTCAAGATGGAGTTGAGCCTGGCTTAGAGTAGGTATTACCTGCTTTAGTCGCACAAGTCATTCACCATTTATTATAGTATTGTCGCCGTCCATGGACTCAACGGACATCGTGAGAAGACTTGGACGGTGGATAATGCCCAGAATTCAGCTCCTGGTATGCGCTCTGGCCGGCCTCCCCTACTGTCGCAAGAGGATATCGACCGGATGACGCAGAAGGCTACAAGCAGCTACACGTACCGGCGTAAGACGTGGATAACGGTAGCCCGCGAGGTAGGCGTAAAGGCGGTCTAAAACGACAATAGAACGCGCCTTCCACGAAGCTGGCTTCGGCAGATATTCCCCGCGTTCTAAGCCTAACCTAACGCTGGAAATGAAAGAGAACCGCTGCCGTTGGTGCCTAGATCATGCATATTGGGGGTTCATTCTGGGCTGGGATTTAGTCATCTATACCGACGAAACCTCTGTCAAATTGGGCGAGAACCGGGGACAAATATACGTTACGAGGCTGAAGAATGAGGAGTGGGAGCCGGATTGCCTAGAAAAGTTGTTTTCTGGCTATTCGACATTTATATTTTGGGGCGCAATTGCTTGGAATTGGAAGGGCCCCTGTCACGTCTATACCCCGGAAGAGCCAGCGCTGAGAAAGGCTTCTATTCTCCAGCTAGCAGCTGCGGATATCGAACGCAGACAGGCTGAAAAGGCAGCGCACACAGAGAGAGTTCAGATTCTTCTCGCTGAAAGGGCTGCCCATAGCCGCGTTTTATCGCACCCGGGATATTTTAACTTTTCGCCCTGTGAACGTTCAAAACGAGGTGGAATTGACTGATACCAGTACCAGAAATATATTCTAGAGTCACTACTACTACCGGCGTACCGCGAGTTCGCTGCGCTTCACGTCGACAGGACGGTATACCTGATGCAAGACGGCGCTTCTAACCATACGTCGCAGTGGCAGAAACCAGCATTTACTCAGTACTGCGTCAATCTTCTAGACTGGTGCGGTATAGCCCGGATCTAAATCCTATTGAGCACGTTTGGAACCTGATGAAAGACCGCATAGCAGCGCGCCGGCCGTTCATCAAGGGGAAAGAGGCCTTGAGGCTTGCGTGGTTAGAAGAATGGGAAAATCTTAGCGTAGAAAACGATATTAATCCGTTTATCAACAATCAATGGCGTCGCGTTAATCAAGTATTTGACCATAATGGTAATAACAACTTCCACGGTTAATAGCCTGAAATCATAATACAATTGCCTCATATATGGCCTGCTATTTTTATCGTTTGCGCGTTGGTAGCAGAAAGCGATGTTCTATGATCGCCCTCTAGCGTACTCGTATTTATGGCTCACTCGCGCAAACGGCTCAGTCGCGCACGCTAATTTAGCGCCCCCACGAGAATATACCTACCTCACCCTCAGAATCACTAACGATTGCTTGTACCATCTCTTAGCATCTTTATAGATTTATATATGTTAAATATGATATATGGCACTGAAAATGGCGAGCCATAAAGGCTCCTATGTACGTATATATATGAGCTTCCGGAGGAGCTTCCGAAAGAGCTTTTAATAAAGCCTTTGGAAGAGCTTTTGGAAGAGCTTTTGAAGGAGCTTTTGAAGGAGATTTTGGAAGGGCTTTAAGCACGGTTTCGAGACGGTCTTATGACCCTTCCACTGCGAGACATTTGAATATCTGAAGCCATCTCTTTCGCCTGTTCCGCCCTCCTAAACGGCATCTGAACCTGCTTTCGATGTCTTCTTGCTGGCCCCGGCGACGAAATTCTCATCGGGCTGGTGAGCGTTGAAGGTAGAAGAATAGGCCGAGATGAAGAATTCTTCATAGAACTGGATTTGATAGGACTTCGTTGTTTAGCTTTCAGAAATAACGAAGGATCGAGTCTGCAGAAGGCCTTTATCGTCTGACTGAGTTCTTTATTCATCTGTTTATCCTTCTTATCTTTTGCTTTGCTGCGAGTCTTTTCAGCTCGCTCCTCAACGACGTCAAGATTCATGAATCTGCCGGCGCCCCAGTGACCTTTGGTACGTGTAGCTCGTTGCTGTTGCTGGCGAGCAGCTGTGAGAAGGTCTTTGTTAGTTTCCTGAAGTAAACAGGAGTGAGCATAGGCGGATTTGCATGCCTTTTCGATTTTCTGCATGACTAACTGATAATCGACCGGATCAGTGACCGACTTGACCAAAAGATTTACCTGTTCGTAGTTTTCAGGGGTAAAGGGCACTGAAAAGAAGGCTCCGTCCGAACTGGTGATCGTTAATTCTGGGGGAGTGGCAGGACGAGGTTTGGTGACGGCGGGAATTTTCTGAAGTACTATAGCAGGATCTAGGGGAAATAGCCCAGATTTGACCCAGGCACTCTGAATGTTCTTAGACGTTAAGGCGATTTCCCGAGCCTTTTGATAAAGTGGTATAAAGTGGCGTTTATCAATTGAATATCCGACGTCATAGCGAGTGAAGACCTCAAGCTCTCGTCGGTATACTGAAGCCAATGAGTGAAAGATTCCAACATCTAAAGGCTGAAGTAAATCGATGGAGTGAGGGAGAAGACATAACAGAATAATCTTGTTCTTCTCGGCGAACCTGATTGCGTCACTAGTTAAATGAGAGGCATGTTCATCAAGTATGAGGAGACGATATCTTTCTTTCAGACGTGCTCGAGTTTCTGGCTCAAAGCAATTCTGAAGCCAAGCAAGCTCGATTTCGTTAGTAGTCCATCCATTTTCGCTTAAGAATATTTGACCGTCCTTCAAAACCTCGTACCAGGCCTTCATATGAACCTTTCTTTTGAAGATATACCAGGCCTTCAATACTCCGCCGTCGGCACAGACACACTCGATAAGAGAGACCCACTCTCGATTGCCGTCCTGAGTTAATGTAGGTGAATAATGTATCGAGCAAATGACTCTGTGCTTGCCCAGGAGCCCCAAAGCAAAGCCCTTCTCATCCATGTTGTATGTGTCTTCCAAATCAATGTCATATTCCTTCAATGTATTCGAAACCAACTGAAACCAGTTCCTTATGACCTCTTCATCGTGCATAACCGCACGTTCTTTATTCAGGGCTTGACTGAACACAGAGACCAAATGAGAATGACGGAACAAGAACCGCTGGACCCAGTTGACCCCCAGTTCTTCTGTTTCTCCAGCTGCTCGTAGTAATTCCATAGCCATGAGCCGAACTTGTTTGACTCGTGGAGGCCAGCCCCAGCTATGCATCAATGTGGCCCAATGAGCTAAAGCATCTTCTTGCTCCACTGAAAGTTTCTGACGTGGTATATAAGCAATTTACGAGCCTGGCGACCATTGAGTCGTCCCCTTAGCGTGGATTCGCTAAGGCCATGTTGACGAGCAATCTTCCGGATTGAGAGCTTCTTTTCATTGTTTTGACAAGCGGTAACAGCGAGGTTCAAGCGTTCCTGTTTACTGACTTCTTTAGGGGAGTTTCATAATGATGTAGATGATGTGTAGAAGCGATGAAGAAGGTAAGGGTCGAATGTAAAAAAAAGGGGTTGGCGCTAGCCTAATCAGTACTAGCGTGCGCGACTGAGCCGTTTGCGTGACTGAGCCATAAATACGAGTATTCCGAATATTTTAAAATTTGACCTCGTAGGATTGGAAATTGCCTGTTTCGTTCGGGAAAGGGAGCAAGGCCGCTTTAGAGGGAGCACCAAGGGAGCAGGGGGGAGCATCGAGAGAGCAAGGGGGAGCACCAAGGGAGAACCGAGGGAGAACCGAGGGAGCACCGAGGGAGCAGGGGGAGCACAGGGAGAGGAGAGCACGAGTAAATTGACGGAAGGTTTGGGGCGCAGCACAAGGGAGCCTTGATTGGCTGTAGATTGGTTGGCATTTTACTACGTGGAGGGTTTTTGCTCGTCGATACAATAGCAACAATTACACGCCCATGTTTGATAAGTCTGCCGGAAAAAGCTGCGTCAGGATGGCTCTAGGAGTAGTCAACATACTAACAGCTAAGATGACGCTATTGAATGAGTTTGAGTAAGAGTTTGAGCCAAGCGACAAGTCAACGTCCGCAACGGTTGGCGCAGTGTCGAAAGCTGTCCGCATGCTCACTAAGTCTGATGAGTAAACCTATCCAACACACCATTTCTGGGTGATGTCCCGATTCCGTGCCCTTGCCCTGTTGGTCACAAACTGAGCCGCAGCAGCTTCTGAGAGGGTAAACGAGTGTATCCGAACTCGCACCTCACACCGTCGATGGCAAAACAATTCTCCATCTTGCTCCTTGTAGATGCCCACCAAAATCCCCTTCAGTGCTCGATCATCGGCGGCCGTGGAGAGCGGCCGAGGTACGATAAGAGCCGGACGAAGACAGGGACTCAGGCTTGCCCAAGAAATGCTTGAGTCTGGCGCAACAGCAAGAAGAACATCATACCAACCACCATCATCTTGGTTGAGAAAGTTCAAAATCTGGGGGTTGGCGGGGTCCACTTGAAAAGGTTTATTGATATCCAAGGTCATGCCAGGGTACTCTACATGGAATCCTTGGTGATCAGCATAGGCAGTGTCTGCAACCCGAGACCGATGGTGGAAGTCATTAGGGTCTTTGAGAATATATTTAGTCACATCGCTGTATCTCCCAATAAGTGATTTCGGTGCCCAGCGATAACCCTCTTCTTCCAAGGAGCCGATTGTGTCTCTACCCACGAAGAGTAAAACTGACGGGAAGAACCTTTGCCATTTTATGAACTCCTTCAGCCGAATTGAAGGAGGCATTTTCTGAATTTCTTCTACCTCTGTACCGCCTTTTAACAAGATGGATAAGCAGATAGTCTCATCCGCTGGATAACTTGCGAACCTCCAATTGAGTGACTGTAAAAGGTACCGACCTTGATCAGTATCGATGCTCTTTATTAGACGTGAAATATCAGATATCATCCCTAAGGCTTCCTCGGAGATAGCTTTGCTAACACTCCAATAATGCGTACAGGCGTCAACGTCAGATCTATGATCCCGTCTAAGGAGGCTCTGCCGGCTCACAGCCCCTCCTCTGAGCTGGAATTGTAGTTCTTTCGCAAATGCCCCCTCCTGTAGAGTCCACAATCGTGTCCACCAAGACGACATAGCGATCCTGACCGAAATCTCGAGGACGGTACTATCAGACCCAATCGACTCCAGTTCTTTATCTATGACTAGTACTATTTCCGCTTCTTTGTAAATCAGGGCCATCGAAGCTATTGCTAGTCTTTTCTCTTCACATTCTTGTGCCGGAACGCAGAGGGTATCAATCCAGAACGGGACGTTTGGAGATTTCATACCTTGTAGCGATTTGACTGCTTCATTGCTAGTGCACACTGCATTGACTCTTTCTTGAAGTAAGACTAATTGACAACGTGGCATAGCGTTCTTTTTTGGATTGCCCAGACCATCCGCCCAGATATGGGAAATTGCCACATAGGGACCATGCGGCTTACCTAGTTGCGTATTCAGATCCTGCATACGTAGACCAGAAGTGTTGGAGAAACTCATTGTTGGTATCGAACCTTGCTCGACCAATGTTCTAAGTTCTGACTGCCCGACCACTTCCATTGCACATGTGCATCCTCTGCTTGTATGTCGAGCCTTGTAGGTTTTTTCGTCGATCTGCAAAGCTACACATTGTGTTTGCGTGCATTTCTCATGGCTTCGAGACTCCTTTCGCAAGTCAAGAGAACTAATGTAATATTGCGCAAGGCTTGAAAGTCGCTGATTAAGTCGATACATATCCATCCTACAACAGCCAGTATCCTGCAACTGGCGATCCAGAATCTCTCGGGTAGTGCCATACCAAGCCTCAGCAGGCTCATTACTGTTTGGGAACACGGATAATTTGGCGTAGATAAGGGTTTTAAAAAGGATCATCATTGAAAAGACGACCTCAGCCGGCAAAGGAGAGTTCTTTCCAGCGCAGCTGGATAAGCAAAGCTCCCACATCTTCAACATTCTATCCATTCCTGCAATGATTCCTGGGCGGTCTTTCTCAGATACTGACCGCAGGCCTTGCCTATATCTCTCTAGATGCTCAGGCAACTTCTCAGTAGTAACGATTCGTTGGCCATGATGATTTAACCGAATATAGTCTTTTGTGGCTACTGGGAGGGCCGTGACGAGCTGGATCATTCCAAAGTAAAGCCACGCTTGCAACATAGATGCGGCATGCCCAAGAGTGTTACGATTTTGACGGGTGAAATCAAAATTGTCAGCCGCCATCTCCGACACTGACCATCCGCAGCGTTCAGGGAAGGTGGCCCAAGCTCCAATGCCAGCATTATCGTAAACATAAGGGCAAGCCTCATCAAAGATATAGGGAACCTCAATGTGATGGAAAGCGGGCGAAGCTTTTGGTAGGTGGTCCATAGCCCCAGATTTGTTCCTTGCGGTCAGCCGCTATCTCTGTACGTGGGATCACTTTACATTTGATGAAAATGGCAATTGACGTACGATCCTACACTTGACGTTATGCTCCTGTGTTTATAATTGTTAGGAAGCCTCGAAACGGTATGCTTGTCTGGCTAAAAACGCGCTAGTATAAAGTCTAGACGAACTTACCCAGGAAGTCCACTTTCAGGGAGCGTGGCGGCATTAGAGGAGGTCACCCCCAGCTTTGGGCACACTACCAGCTCGGGCAGCGGTACCTAGGGCTAAGCCCCGAAACCTGCCCTCGGCCCTAAACCCTCCTGGGAATTGTCCCTCCTATCCTTTTCCAATTATTACCGGATTACAATCGTTTCCTAAGCACATAGCCCTCACTGTAAGCTATATATACTACTCTTCCTTTACGATAAATCTAATTGAGCATAGTACGTCCAGCTCGTTACAAACTATTTCGGCAAGATAGTCAATGTTACATTCCGTCTTTTTTGGTTCTACGAAAGGTGAAGATCAGCGATATAATATAATAGCTTTGAAAGAAATATTGTAAACTAGATTTACGAGCTGTCCACTCTGCAGCAGTCCACATCTCGATCTCCTATCATTTATCGGTGTCGGTCTTTGAAATTTTAAATTCACAATTAACTAGGCAGTCCATTGCGCGATCGGCTGTAAAATCTTTCAGGATGCAGTTCAATCGCCGCACATCGGCGGCTCATCTGCCTTCTTCATCTTACGAAAGACCTTGGCATAGCCCACACCGTTCGCGATCTCGTGATTCAAAGCTAGAACAGCCGGATCCGCAACGTCAAGGCTCTCGAAGCTCTTTTCCCATCCGTCGACCGTGATGATGTCGCCAACGACCACAGAAGCCAGCTTCTCAAGATCGTATACGTCTTTCGTCATCTCATCGAGGACTTGTTCCGTGATACTTCTGAAACTGCCGTCCAAATCTTTCTTGACCCCTCTGGCAATGCTCTCGCCCAATTCACTCGGCAGTCTCTTGAGCTTATACACGACATATATAACGGCCACAGGTCCGATGATAGCATGAAGGAACGCCGAAGCAGTCGCCGCGCCAGCCTTTGCAGCCAACAAATTAGCCGTTGCAGCAGTCGCACTTACATAGACAATCTTATGCGTGGCGGCCATAACAAGCATACGAAACGTTTCCGAAGCCAAGATCTTCGGCAAGATGACTGTGATGTGTGCCGCGAAAGCTTTGATCAGAACTGCTCCGATAATGGAGCCGACCACAGCCCCGGTCGACGTCCCCGCAGTGACAGCAGCAGTATGCTGCGTGGCAACGGTGACTCCATGCTGAACCGCGACGGTGGTATGCATGCTCGCATGCTGGGCGATAGCGTGCGTGATCATGTCCGTCAATTTATCGCGTGCGGTCTTGATACCCTTCTTCGCCAGAAGTGTCGCCATGTGGACCGCAAGGCTTTTGCGCACCACCTCATCTTCGACAAGACGACCTAAAAAATACCGTCTCAGATCGTCAGAACAGGACTCCAGCACGGTACCATATCTCCTCGCAATAATACCAGCTACAGGCTCCGACAAGCCGGAGTCGAGCGCGTGGTCGTGGTATCTTTTCCTGCGGATAAAGCATTGGAAGACATCTACGTAGGTCGCGTTTTCGGATAAGCTGTCTGAATTCAGGATATGCGTGCGAGCACGGCCATTCCCTCGACCGTCTGTCTCCACAATAGACATACAGACTCGCCGGCCCTGCTTAGCGATATGGACATGTATCGCGTGCTGGATACCGTTGAGAAAGTCTGGTTTTCGCTCGCCAAGGCGGTCGAGAAGACCGGACATCGAAATCGGCTCTTTGGTTGTGTTATCGTTAAAGTCAATTCGTCGGGTGGGGATGCCATCAGGCATGCTTCTCCTGCTGGTTTGCGCTGCCGCGTGCTTTTAGGAATGGTCGGAGAAGGCTTCGCTTATTGTGATCACTGAGCAAGAGGGTGACGAGGGTACCGTACATAAAAGTGAACGTACCGTGTCAAGGTAAATTGCGGAAGAGTTCAACACTCTAGATGGCACATTGACGAGGATAATGAGAAAGCAAGAGCAAGAAACGAAAAAGTGGGCAGAACCTTTCATTGTCTTTCGCTGAAGTAGCCTCGTGCCCTTGAGGAAGGCTGTACGGAGGACGACACTTAGAGTGTTGACTAGCGCCTTTTTGGCTACCCTTAGCCCAGATCGCCTAGGAGACTGCCAAGCCAAGCTCTATGGGGTAGCACACCTGAGTAGCTGGGATTGCACCTAAAGCCCCTGGAGCCTGCCAGACACCTCGCTATTAACGTCGGTCAAGACTAAAGGTGTCACCCTCCGTACAGATGCAGAAGAGCACAGGCACAGTGCATACGGCGTGGGAAAACATGCCCGACCTCACCACTGGAAGGAAACACATGGGAAGGCTGAGAGCTAAGATGCGCTCTGACAGGCCACTGTGACCGGCCGCTCGCTTGTTCATTAGCCACACGCAAAAGGGCGTTCGGTCTGGCTAAGCTATAGAACCGAAGTGGTTGTCAATGTCAGGCTCAGCCTTGCTGGCTGAGCTTCAAAGGTTACAATGGTAACACGAAATCAGGTGCACAGTAGTAGTGATAAATTTATTTGTAGGACTAATTGTTCAGGAGGCAAGAATCCTAACGGCATGAAAACATCTTGTCCTCGGAGCCGTTATACATAAGCAGTGCGTAACCAAGACGATTAGTAGTCCGACATCTTGGTGCTCTCGTTGACACCCAGAACTTAAAATCGGTGATTGCCGCTTTTGTTCGGAAAAGGGAGCAGGGCCGCTTTAGAGGGAGCACGAAGGGAGCAAGGGGGAGCACCGAGGGAGCACCGAGGGAGCACGGGGGAGCAGAGAGGGAGCAGAAGCATGAAGTACCTTATGCCTTAGTGCGGGAGCAATGCGGCGGTACCGTGGTCAGCGGACGGTCACGTATTCTTTGAAACTCAACGATACTATATATATATATACATCTAACCTCAAAAAGATCGGCCGAGAGAAAGAAAAAAACCCCCCCCCGCGCGCAGCAGGCTCTTTCCCGAAAGATTTTTCCAAGTTAGCCAAAATTCTCAATCGTCTCATCAGACAAACTCCACCAACTCCATCTTTTTGCGGAAACTTTGTTTTTATTAGTTCTGTACCCCGGGTCTGTATCTCTTGGTTGGGATGTGGGTGTGGGTGGA
>JAABUV010008849.1_pt1 | contig 10065 bp, 10 predicted proteins | sample 5559971 | NCBI WGS metagenome assembly JAABUV01 (sample SAMN10711881, study PRJNA513362) | rock metagenome | isolation source: Antarctica rocks | place: Antarctica: Victoria Land, Knobhead nord | collected 2015-12-19
GAAGAACGTCTTGCGCAGCATGACGTCGTGGTTCACCCGCGGTCTGCGGCGCATCGCCAACCTGCTCCAAACCCTTCAGCCCATCCCACAACTTTGGAGTGTTCCAGCAACTGATAGATGCTGAGGTTCCGACCCCAAGCCTTGGCCAGGCCTTGTGGAGTCAGGGCATGGTTGGCCGGCGCCGATTGAGCTATCCAGGTGAGATGTTTAGGCTGGAGGCGGATAACCAAGTGGAACCTTCCCCAAAAAAGTTGCTCCTGCGCGCACTGGCAGGTGAACGAACCGAACGCCCGCCGGTCTGGCTGATGCGCCAGGCCGGGCGCTACCTGCCGGAGTACATCCGCACCCGTGAGGCTGCCGGCGGGATGCTCGGCCTGTGCAACTCGCCGCAGCACGCCGCAGAGGTCACGCTCCAGCCTATCCGGCGCTTTCAGCTTGATGCCGCGATCCTGTTCGCCGACCTTCCCCAACTCGCAGCCGCATTAGGACAAACCCTTGAATACCGGGAGGGCGATGGTCCCGTGCTCACCCCGCCGATCCGCTCCCCCCACGACATTCAGCAGCACCTGAGCCTCTCACGCCTCCACGATGAGCTGGCGCCGATCTACGAGACTGTCCGGGTGCTTTCGGCCTCCCTGCCCTCCCATGTCACCCTGGTTGGTTACGCGGGTGCGCCCTGGACCGTCGCCACCTACATGGTCGAGGGCAGGGGCGGGGCTGTATCCGATCACGCCACCATCAAGCAATGGGCATTGAGCGACCCGGACGGGTTCCAACCCCTCATAGACCTGCTGACGACGGCCGCGATCCAGTTCCTGGACCGGCAGATCGAGGCTGGCGCAGAAGCAGTCCAGCTTTTCGAGAGTTGGGCCGGCATCTTGCCGGAGCCGTTCTTCCAGCGGTGGTGTGTCCAGCCCGTTGCCGCCATCGTCCAGGAGCTACGGGGCAAGCACCCCACGGTTCCCATCATCGCCTTCCCCCGTGCGGCAGGTCTTCTCTACGACGGCTATGCACAGGCGACCGCGGCTGATTGCATCGGCCTTGACAGCACCGTGCCGCTAGGTTGGGCCTCGCAGGCAATCCAGCGTTCCTTGGGGCGCTGCGTCCAGGGCAACCTTGATCCGTTGATGCTTGTTGCCGGGGGCGAGCGGATGGCGGCAGAGGTTGAACGCATTCTCCAAGCAACGAGCCAAGGGCCGTTCGTCTTCAATCTAGGGCACGGCATCCTGAAAACGACGCCTCCAGAGCATGTGGCTGCCCTGGTAAAACAGGTGCAGGCTTGGCGCTCATAGCTGCTTGTGGGCCTGTAAAGGGACGTGTCCGAACGTGCTGGGCGTAACATTCAACAAAGGAAGTGGGCGGCTAGCTGTCCGTTTGGGTTCGTTTGACGGACAGGCCGACGGCACGATTGCAGCCACGATCCCGTCTTTGCCCTGGCAGCGAGCACGTGCAAAGTTCGGCAGCACTCACGCGCGATTGCCGACGTGCTGCACGGCTCCGGCAATCGCTTGCTGCCAATGCTCTCGCCGTGGCGTCCATAGTTCGTAGCTGGGCACAAAGTTGGAAGGGGCGTCATCAAGGGTGCCAAGCCGGACCTCGACCTCGCTGTTCTTGTCGTGGGTGCCAAACAAGGAAGAGCCGCAGGCCGGACAAAAGTAGCGATGATCTGTCGTAGCCGTCCAGCTTCTAGTATCGCCTGTAACGGACATCTGGCTTCTGTCCCAAACGGCGAAAGCCATGAAGGGTCCCCCAGTTTCCTTACGGCATATCAGGCAGTGGCAAAGCCCGGCGCGACTTGGCTCTCCCCGAAGCTCAATCCGTACCTTGCCGCAGTTGCAGCCACCCCACCGCAGCGTTTCGCGCATACTCACCTCCTCCTGCAATCCGTCATGTGCTTAGCCCCACCCCCTGCCGCTCGGCAATGTGAGCCGTACCACTTCGTCAAACGTCCTTTTGTCGAAATGAAACGCACACGTGCCTCAAGCCTTAGTGCTCACCCAGAACAGCAGCGTGCGTCCGCTTGGGTGATCTGGCGCCGCCCTCTCGCCTGCTGCAATGCCGCCGTTCGCCTCAATGACCCGACGCGAGGCGGCGTTGCCCGTGTCGCATGTAACCAACACGCGCGGCATCCCCAGCTCGTGTGCGACCGGTAGCAGCAGCGCAAGCGCCCGCGTCGCGTAGCTACGTGCGCGCTTCCACGGCACGACTGCGTAGCCCACATGCCCGGACACATGCGGCGGCAGGTCGAGCGTGCCCGGGACAAAGCGGAGGTTGATCGAGCCGCAGAACTCGCCGTCCCACATCCAGAACACCCGGCTCGGCAGGCGAGGCACCGATGTGCCGTCCGCAAGGGTCACAGTGCCGCCCTCGCGCCGGGTCAGGTCGCTCAAGAATGCCCCTGCATCCGCGCGGATGGCGTCAAGGTGCTTTCCGCTTAGGTCGCGGATCGCGGAGGGCGACCAGCCAGTTTCTAAGGCTGCCACGTAGCCCGGCAACCAGTCCAGGCTCGGCTCGATAAGCTCCATGGTCGCTGCTGAGACGGGAAGTGCAGCTTGGCGCTCCTGCATGTGAACCCTCCGGAGTGTATGAACTCTAAACCCAGAGACACTGGTGGCGAATTCAGCGGCTCCGCCATCGTTGGTCATCCAGGTGGCCACCAAGGGGCAAGAACGGTCGCAAAAGCAATGTCGCCGGCCTCTGACACCCGTGAACAAACGGCCAACTCTGAATTCGCCACCAGTGTCCCCAGAGATAGAGTTCATACACCTTGCAGCACCGCAGAATGTGCGTTTTGGCCGCAGCATCCAACATAGGCAACGAGCGGCCCGCTGTCCGCCAGGGTTCGTTTGACGGACAGCCACGGATCGCGGTTTCATCCAAGCGTTGGCACCTGCTTTAACCCCATAACCGTAAGTTTCATCATGGACGCTGTCAGTGGGTCATCCCAGCCGGCGGCCTCGGCGCTGTGAAGACCCGAGGCGATGCTTGGAAGTACCGTCGAGGCGACGGAGGCACGGAGCAGGCTATCTGGCGCGGTCGCTGCTCTCCTGCCCTCCAAACGCACTTCCACGAGGAACATCAGGTGACGGTCGTGCTCCACGGCATCCGTCGGTTCGAGACGCCAGACGGGGGGATCGAGGTCGCCTCCGGCAAGATCGCCGTATTACCGGCTCGCATCCCGCACCGGCCGGTCAGACTCGACCGCGCGACGACAAGCATCAACCTGTACCTGCAGCCCCGGCGCGGCGCGGCCGTCGTCCCAGCGGCAGCCCTTGTGCTGCAACTGCCGAGCTGGATGGCGCTGGGCACCATCCCTGATCCTGGCAAGGTCGCGGATTGGCTCGAGTGCATCCTTCCAGATATCACCTCCTCCGACGCTACGCTGAACGAAGACCTGATCGCGTCGGTGGTGCGTGCGCCCACCTCGACCAGTGCCGCCGCGGCGTGGGGGCTTTCGCGCGAAGGTTTCACGCGCCGCTTCGCCCGCGCGACAGGCATGCCGCCGGCCGCGTACCGCCGGGTGCTACGCCTTAACCACGCACGCGCCCTGCTCGGTGCGGGTGTCGCGCCGGCCGCCGCCGCGGCTGAGGCAGGCTTTTCCGATCAGAGCCATCTAGGGCGAGCCTTCCGCGCCGCGTTCGGTGCGACCCCCGCGAGCTACCGCGCCGCTCTTGGCGGCTGACTAAGGCCGCGTCACACCGGTTCCAGACGCCGCCATGCGGTTACACCAGGCTCGGCCCATCGTGCGGGGGCGGGCATGGAGGCGGGGGTAGCGGCGCTGCTGTTTGGGGCGGGCGTGGTCGGGGGCGCTGTGAATGCGCTTGCCGGCGGCGCGACCCTATTAACCTCCCCCGCCATGCTGGCGGCCGGGCTACCGCCCGTCGTCGCGAACGCCTCCAATGCCGTGGCGCTGACGCCGGGGCACCTCGTGGCCGCCATTGCCGACCGGGCCGCGCTGCCACGGGATTTCCGCCTGCTTGCGGCACTGGTCGTCGTGGCACTCCTCGGCGGCGGCCTCGGCGCCATGCTCCTACTGGCCACGCCCGACCGCCTGTTCACCGCAGGTGTGCCCATCCTCGTTGGTGCCGCCACGTTGCTTTTCGCGCTCGGGCCGATGCTGCGCCGCGCGGCGCAGGGCAAAGGTGCAGTGCGCGACAGCGCGGGGCCACGCCTTGCCGCGCTGGTCCCAACCGCGGTGTACGGAGGCTACTTCGGAGGTGGCCTTGGGGTGATGCTGCTGGCCGTGCTCGGGCTAACCGGGCAGGAGGAGGTGCGCGCGGCCAACGCAATGAAGAACCTGCTCGCCTCCGCGGTCAGCGCCATGACCGTGGCGGTCTTCGTCGCCAGGGGTGCGGTCGCCTGGACGGAGACGGCCATTATGTTGGCGGGCGCCCTGGCCGGCGGCGTTGCTGCCGCCCGGATCGTAGCCGTCGTTCCGGCCGCAGTCCTGCGCGGCTTCGTCATCGCGGCCGGCTCTGCCATGAGTGTCATCTACGCTTGGCGATACTGGGTATGACGGGATCACAGGGCCTTGGTTAGTTGCGCCATGGTCCCGTCCGCAGCCGCCGCACGAGCAAGAGCCGCGCCGGCTAGAAGACGGGTGGAGTCTAGCGTCGGCAGCGGAGAGTTGGCGTCGCTCATGACAATCGGTATCTCCGTGCAGCCGAGTATGACGGCATCGCACCCTGCGTCCTTCATCCTGGCCATGACACGTTGGAAGTAGTCCACCGCGCCGGAAGTGAACTGGCCGCAAACCAACTCCGACATGATGATCCGGTTGATTTCGTCTCGCTCCAAATCAGTCGGGCGCACGTATTCTAGGCTGCGTCGGGCCAGGCTGTCCGGGTACACGTCGCTGTCGATGAGCCACCGCGTTCCGGTCAGCCCAAGGCGGCGGAAGCCCCTGCTCACAGCATGGTCAGCTACAACTTCGGCAATGTGCAGCCATGGCAGAGGCGAGCGTCCCGCCACGTAGCTCATCGCCTGATGGATTGTGTTGTCGGGGCAGATCAGGAAGTCTGCTCCCGCTGCTGCAAGCTTCCGGGCCGACGACAGCATTAGGTCTCCGACGCCGTCCAAATTGCCTTCGTCAAGACACCGCACGTAATTTGCCAAGGAATGCGTGTGCATCGACACTTCGGGATGCCCATGAGGGCCGAACAGCTTCGCGCCTTCCACGCAGATCGTCTTGTAGCAGAGGGCTGCACCTTCGGCGGAGCAGCCCACGATGCCGATGTGTTTGGACATGGATGCTTCATACGAAGCGCGGTCCACATCCGCAACGGGTCAGAAAGCCATTCCCAAGCGCACCCGGCGCATGGCTGGAATGGGCCGAGGCGGCGGTGGCGCGGTACGCGGCGTGAGTGGGGCAGGGTGGTCCTCTGTCTCCCTGTCCCACTCCGGTCAGGCCCACCGGGAGCGAGCCGGCCATGTGTACCACTTCGTCAAACGTCGGACTGATTAAGTGGAACACGGTCAACCGAACTGCCCCAGCACTACGAACCAGGCGTAATCGAGAGGCACAAGCACAACGAAGGTGACGAGCGCGAGCGCAAGGCAGAGCCGGAGGCCATCGCGCGCGGGGACGCTGCCCATGCCCATCGCCACCACGATGGGCGACGCCTGGTAGGGCAGCACCGGCGTTGCATAGCCAATAACTTGCACCATCAGCACGGTCATCAGCGGCAAGCCCGAGGCGTCCGCCAGCGTGCGGGCCAGCGGCGTGAACAGCGCCGGCACGCCGTTGGCGGTGACGACGAAGTTGAGCAGGGCCGTTATGCCCACCAGGGATGCGAAGCTGCGGAACGGGGCACCGGGGTCAAGCGGTGCCACGGCAAGCAGGGCCTGGCCGATACGGTCGCCAAGGCCGCTGCGTGCCACCAGGGCCGCAAGGCCCAAGATGCCTGCGATGTAGATGCAGGTGCGGAAGTTGACGCCAGTGGCGAACTCGTCGCTGGTGATGAAGCCCACGCGGGGCAGCAAGCAGATGCAAGCGGCAGCAAGGCCGACCCAGGCGGGCTGGACGCCGTGCAGCGTGTCGGTCATCCACAACGCCAGTGTTGCCAGCAGCAGCAGTCCCAGCCGGCGCTCCGCCGCCGTCAACGGCCCGGTTCGTGCGGGGGCGCTGACCGGCTGCGGCTTAGCCGGGAACAGCAGGCAGATGCAGGCGGCCAGCACCACACCCTTGAGCACGCCCAGCACGGGCGCGTGCAACGCGAGGTAAGACAGGTAGGCGAAGTGGACGCCGTACGCCGTTTCCGCTGCGCCGGCCATGACCAGGTTGGGCACGTTGGCCGGCAGGATGGAGGTGGACAACTGGAACGTGCCGAAGCCGACCGCCAGCGCCAGGCCGATCCGCCCCCGGCTGCCTTCTGCCAGTCCGGCCTGATCTGCAAGCGCCATGACGACCGGCATCAGCAACGCGATGCGGCCCATGTTGGACGGCATGACGAAGGCGAGGGCATAGGTCAGCAGCACCACACCGCCGACCAAGCGGGGCCAGGAACCGGATAGGTGCGAGGCGAGCAGGCGCGCGGCGCGGTCGGCCAGGCCGACCTTGCGGATGGCGACGCCCAGCACGAAGCCGCTCAGCACGAGCCAGAAGGCGGAGGACAGGAAGCCGGAAAACACCAAGTCGGCCGGCGCGACGTGCAGCACCATCGCGACCGCAAAGAACAGCAGCGCGACCAAGTACTCCGGAAGCCGCGCCGTGGCCCACAGCGCGACAGTCCCTACCGACAGCGCGGCGGGCAGCAGCAAACCATCCATCGCGTTTCTCCGCCCGGTGTTGTCGAACACGAAAGTGACAGGCGGCGGCACGGGCGAGAATGCGCCCTTGTGCAAGCCACCCTTCGCGCGGCACGAAGGTTGTGTGCGCCTCGACCTCGACGACCTCAGCCTGTTCCGCCACGTTGCCGAGGCCGGCAGCATCACGGCCGGTTCCAAGCGGGCCAACCTGGCGCTTGCCGCCGCCAGCACGCGGGTTCGAAACATGGAGGCCACTATTGGGGCTAGGCTGTTCGAGCGCAGCCGCGGCGGCGTCACGCCCACGCCAGCCGGCCATGCCCTGCTTGCACACGCACGGGCGCTACTGGCGCGGGCCGAGCGGATGCGCGAGGAGCTGGACGCCTATGCTGGCGGCGGATCGGCCGGACACGTACGGGTGCTGTCGAATACGAACGCCCTGACCGAGTTCCTGCCCGAAGCGCTGGGGCGGTTCCTGGTGGCGCACCCGCAGGTCACGGTGGACCTGCAAGAGCGGCTGTCCGATGAGATCGTGGGCTTGGTGGCTGAGGGCGTGGCAGAGCTGGGCATCGTGGCCGCGACCGCGGACGCGGGCAGCCTGCAAACCTACCCGTTCCGCACCGACCGTTTCGTGCTGGTGGTGCCGAGCGGCCATCCCTTGGCCGGGCATGACGGGATCGCCTTTGCCGACGTGCTGGACCATGACTTGGTGGGGTTGGACCAGGCGAGCGCGCTGCAACGCTTCCTGGCGGAGCGTGCGGCGCGGATTGGACGGCGCCCGAAGCTGCGCGTGCGGCTACGCAGCTTCGACGCAGTATGCCGGATGGTGGAGGCGGGCGTCGGCGTGGGTATCGTGCCGGAAACGACGGCACGGGTGACAGGCCGGCCACTCGCAATCAAGGCTGTGCCTCTGGCCGACGAATGGGCCGTGCGAGAGCTGCACATCTGCGTGCGCGACCTCGCCACCCTGGCCTTGCACGCCCGGCGGCTTGTGGACCACCTGCGAGAGTAACGACCTGTACCACTTCGTCAAACGTCCGGACCCTGCTACGGAAATAGAGCCAGAACGTCACCTCTGGTAGAACGCTGATACCTGATTTCCTCGCCATGATGGTGCGCGCCCCGCGCGCGGTTGATCTGTTGGCGAAGTCGGCTGACCTGGCACGAGGCGCATGAGGAGACCTGTCGCCAGTGCTGGCAAAGCGAGGGCTACAAGGTCAGCGGCACCGTGAACAGACAGCCAACTCCACTTCGCCAACAGATCAACCGCGCGCGGGGCGCGCACCATCATGGCGAGGAAATGACGACCTCATGCTCACCCCAAAGGCAGCATCGCCTGCCAAACCGTCCGTCCAGGGGCTATTTCCTCAGCAGATCAACCGCGCGCGGGGCGCGCACCATCATGGCGAGGAAATCAGGTATCAGCGTTCTACCAGAGGTGACGTTCTGGCTCTATTTCCGTAGCAGGGTCCGTCCGATAGATGACGTGGAACATTGGGTAATTAGGCGGGCCTATGAACGACCGTCACCGACAAAGATTGCAACACGGTCGGCGGCGAAGCACCCAACCTGGAACGAGATGACCAACCCGGACACGCAGTCCACGTCGAGAGCCGTGTAGGCCAGAACCGGGCTAACTCTGGGCTGCGATAGCAACCTCGCCTCGGATGCGGTCGGCATCCGCGCCGTGACCTCCGTCGAGGCGCGGCGGTAATCTGCTACCCCGTAGCCACGTAGGGCACGGGTCAACGAGCCTTCGTGCTCGAATGCTTCGGCCAGGCTGCGGAACCGCTTGCCGTCGCAGTGCCGCACGCCGACCGAGATCGGGCGCTCATCGGCATAGGCGGCGAGCTGCATTGCCAGCACCGGAGCGCCGGGCTTAAGCCCGAGCCGCGCCGCCATGTCGCGGTCGGCCGGGGTTTCCCACACGTCAAGGAGGCGCCGGTGGAGCTGCCCGACGTCGCCCAGGGCCTCAAGGCTACCGTCAAAGCGCACGCGGCTCCCATCCAGGCGGTATCGTACCAGGGCATCCTCGCTGACGAAGGTGCCGTTGCCGTGCTCGATGCGAAGCAGCCCGTCCTGTTCCAGCGCCGCCAGGGCACGCCGGGCCGTGACACGGCTCGCACCATGCTCAGCCGCGATCTGGCGGTCAGGAGGCAACTGCGACCCGGGCGGGTGCCGACCTTCGATGATCGCACCCCGGATGGCATCCTCGATCCGGCGCCAAAGCGGCGGAGCAGCCGAAGCTCCATCAGCAGGCACTCGCCCGAGCCGCACGTTGTGGTTCCGTCCCATGCACGTCTTCCCGGCTGCCATTCTGGCCTGGACCTCATAAGAAGTCTAGACCTTAATGGATGCTAGAGGTATGGACCTTTCTGGCATTGGCCCTTGGCTGGGTTTTTTGGGCGGTGACGCAGGAAGGTGGGGCGCATGGAGCAGAACGAGTCCACTGGTGCCGTAATGGCAGTGAGTAGCAGTCCTGTCCATGGCTTCAGCAAGCCGGCGCAGGACAGCATACGCCTGCTGACCGGACTGGGCGTTGTTGGTGACGCGCACCTGGGTGTCACCGTGAAGCACCGCTCGCGCGTGCGGCAGGACCCGACGCAGCCCAACTTGCGCCAGGTCCATCTCATTCATGGCGAGTTGCACGACGAGTTGGTGGCCAAGGGTTTCCGGGTCGCGCCTGGCGTGATGGGCGAGAACGTCACGACCCGCGGCCTCGACCTGCTCGGCCTGCCGCGCGGCACCCGGCTGCGGCTGGGTGCCGAGGCCGTCGTGGAGGTTACGGGGCTGCGGAACCCCTGCAAGCAGCTCGACGACTACCAGGCCGGGCTGTTAGAGGCGGTGCTGGATCGCGACGCGGCGGGCAACCTCGTTCGCAAGGCGGGCATCATGGGCGTGGTCTTGGCCGGCGGGGAGGTTAGGCCCGGAGACAGCATTCGGGTCGAACTACCGGCTCAGCCGCACCAACGGTTGGAGCGCGTCTGAACACCGGGTCAATGGCGGCCGTGTCCACGTCCCAATCCTGTACTTGGACTGCATGGGCTGAAAGGCGTCCTGCTGTATGAACTCTAAACCCACGGACACTGCTGCGGAAATAGAGCCAGAACGTCACCTTTGGTAGAACGCTGCTAGCTGATTTCCTCGCCATGATGGTGCGCGCCCCGCGCGCGGTTGATCTGGTGGCGAATTCTTCGGCTATGCGGCCAGGGCGGCAAAGCGCGATGTGCGGGTAGGCGCGATGGGCCGGCCCCCAAACCAGGCGGCCCTGCGGTCGAAGTTGATGGCCGCAGCGGTGGCCACATGCTGCAGGCCCGTTTT
>JAABUV010008850.1_pt1 | contig 10064 bp, 8 predicted proteins | sample 5559971 | NCBI WGS metagenome assembly JAABUV01 (sample SAMN10711881, study PRJNA513362) | rock metagenome | isolation source: Antarctica rocks | place: Antarctica: Victoria Land, Knobhead nord | collected 2015-12-19
GTGCGCTGAGCTGCAGGTGAGGCGCAAGTGATTGGTTTGCCACAGCTAGCAACAACTGAAAAAGGGGGCTGCTTGCGCTGCGCGCAGCGAACGAGCGTACGTTCTTGCACTGGTATGCCCGAGAGCGCGTAAATTATCAAGCGGCTTGCACAGCAGCAACTCCCTGAGGAGAACTCTCGCTGTTTTTTGTTCATTAACACTTAACCGGGGTGCGCTTTGCAGGTTGAATATATCGATCACTGTAGGAAGCATCTCTGCTGCGCTGCTCGGTGCGCCCCCTGCTTGTTATGCGCCCGTAGGCAGCCAAAGTTGGCTGATACGTTGTAATTTATTCATTCTCGTATATGGCACTCGCGTAGTCTTCTCAGGGCCACGCGGCAGTCCGTGGCAGGGCTCTGTCTGACGCGCGTGTGTGCTGTCACCGCAGGCGTGTCTGCGCACGCGCACAAAAACTGGGGCAGCGACTACGAGGGGCAGGCTATCTTCGCGCGGGCGCTCGCGCTGTGTTTCATGGTCTTGTCTATAGGCATGGTGCTGTATGCGGCTTACAACTTCCGCAAGCGCGGTGACATGTTGCAGTGCGCCCCTTCTCCTCAGTTTGCCTTGCATTGCCTCTTCCGGCGTGTCAGCTGATTGTAATGCCTATTATTTTGCTCTGGAAGACGGCCAGCAAACAAAGTTTTTGCCTGACCCTGTGAGAGGTGCTGCCTTGCAGGGAGAAGGCCGACGGGCCGTACGAGAGCCGTGTGCTGCCGATCCTCCTGTCGGTCTTCCTGGTCGTTGCGCTGTCGATCGTGTTTGCGAGCGCCGTCTCGCAGTACTTTGGGCTCGCCGCATCGTAGCCGTCATGTCGTTGATAGAGCAAGCTGGGGTGGATGATGAGGCCGTGTGGCAAGTGTGCATGCGCTCATGCGCCTGAGGCAGATTTGAGGGCTCGCTGGCGGTGGAGGTGGTCGGTATAAGGGTCATTCAGCCAAGGGGGGGCTGCCGATTGCCACCTTCGTGTGTTGGGCGCAAAGCATAAGATCGTTCTTCCTGACTGGTTGAGTTGCGTACGCCCAAGGAGTTGCGGGTGCATTGCAGTGATGCTGCTTTTCGTAGGTGTTGCTGCTGGCTGCGTTGCTTCATGGCACGCAGGTTGCTGCGTTTTTCTGCATGCTCCCCTCCTGGCCCTGCAGGACCCTGCAGGAGTGTCACTCTGGCAGAGTGCTCCGTGTTTTTGTACATAATCCGGTCGGCGCAAATGATGTGTGACATCAAACCTCTCTGCGACAAGAAGCTTGGGCCATGGTCCGGTGAATGCATCAGCACAAACATGCCACGTGCCATGCGCTGTTTGGTCCATACGAGCGCGCTCGTGCGGAGCAACGTGTTTGGCATGCAGGGAGTCTCAGGAGGCAACACACCAGCCGGCCAAGGCAAGCCACAAGCTCTGGCTCAAGGCCCAGAAGCATAGGAAGCGAGCAAGCGCAGGGCGAGCACTGCATCAAGACCGCGCCAGCAGCGCTTGCGCGGCGGCCACATAGTCGGTCTTCTTGGCCTTGCGCGCATTGAGGTCCCAGACCTGCCATATGCAACGGAATTCCGTCAGCAGCTCTGTCAGCAGCACAATGTCCCAGGGAGTGCATGCTTTTTGCACATGTCGACGCGCATGCCGCTCCAGTGGCAAGCAGGCCTGCGGAGCAGCCGCGGCGCACCTGGTTCTCCTCGCCGTGCTCGGTCAGCCAGGCCTTGAGCTCCGCGATGGTCTTCTTGGCCGGGTCGAAGCCGCCCGCATGGCCGGCGACGGCCGACGGCGGCGGCCCGTCGGCCTCCATTGCGGTGGGCTCTGCACGACCAGCGGGAGCGCATGAGGCGCGGCAGGCCGTGAGAGCGCGACGCTTTGCTGGCATGGTTGCCCGCTCGGCAGCCCATCGCCCTCGGCCAATGGCACCGGTGCGGGTCGGCTTGCGCGCAGCGCCTGCTGTGCGCCATCCCACCGGCACCAGCCAGCTATGCGGTGCACGTCTGTGAAACACAGCCTGTGTTCTTGTCGTAGGTCATCCTCGAGCGGCGCCAACGCCTCAGATATCAACCTGCACCTTCCTCTAGAGGCCCATCATGCCTTTCATGGGACAGAGCACTATGTACCCTGGCTTAAGTGTGCAACATTGCCTCATGCATCCGCACGTTGCTCAGGTGCAATAAGTCATGGCAGCCATGCCGCAAAAGACGAGAGCTCGGGGCCCTGCGGCGCGCACCCGGCACGTGCTGCTGCTGCGCGGCGCGCGCCTCGGCCTCAGCGCGCGCCAGGCGCGCGGCCACGTCGCGCTGCACAGCCTCCGCTGCCACGAGCCGCCGCTCGGCGTCCGCGGCGCGCCCGGCGGCCTCCTCGGCGCGCTTCTCAGCGGCGGCGCGCGCCGCGCGCTCGCCCGCCAGCGCTGCGCGGCCGCAGCACGCGCATCCAGGATACCGCACCGCCTGGCAAACACTACAGCATCTTACAGACATACAAAGAGAGGGACAGACCCGCGGATGCAGCCTGCGCCTCGGCCCGCGCGGCGTCGCGCTCGGCCGCGGCCGCCGCGCGCGCCTCCGCCGCGCCGCGTGCCTCGCCCGCCCAGCGGTCAGAGTCTGCACCCGCCGCCGACGCCTGCCTGCGCGCGCACGCGCGCGCGCTCGCAGCGCGGCCGCGGCAGCCGTTCCGCCGACCACATGGAAGTAACCAGCCGTAGGCCCCAAGCGCGGGACTGCGTCAGGCCGCTGGAGCGGCGGCAGCAATGTCCACACAAACAGCGTGACGTGACTGAGCTCAGGCCATGTCTGCCTGCGCGGCTCCAGGCCCCCGCTCGGCAGGCAGCCCCTCCGCCTCTCCGCGACCGCGGCTCTCACTCCCGACCTCAACCACATACCCCACCCTAGCTCAGCCTCCGGGCTCCGCCGCTCACGCCCGGGGCGCACTGCCGCAGCGCCGCCAGCTCTGCCTGCGCCGCGGCGGCAGCCTGCCGGGCGGCCGCCTCGCCGCGCCGCGCGGCCTCCAGCTGCGCGGTCGCCGCCTGCAGCTGCTGCGCCAAGCCCGACGCCTCGCCGCGCGCGGCGGCCGCCGCGCGCTCGGCGTCCGCGTGCCGCGCGGCCGCCGCGCGGTCGCGCTCTGCCTGCCGCGCCTCGGCCTGCGGCGCCGCAGCCGCGGCTCGCGGGGCGCCAGCGCGGAGGGGTGGAACCCAGAGCAGGCACACAGGTCCAAATGGAGCAGACGCCGGTGAGGAAACTCTGACGTATGGCATGAGCCCAGCCTCCTACCTCAGCGTGGCGCCCAGCACAGGCAGCGCGCCGGCCGCGCGGCGGGCGTCACCTCGTGCACCCAACCCCGGGCCATGCCCTCACCTGCTCGGCGCGGCGCTCGGCGTCGGCGGCGCGCTGCCGCGCCGCGGCCTCCTGGCGCGACGCAACGCCGCGCACCAGCGCCGCGTACGGCCCGGACACAAACTCGGCGTGCAGGCGCCACTTGGCCGCGCCGGCCGCGCCCGGGCTGGCGCGGTAGCGCGCCTCCCACGCCGCCAGCTCGCGCTGCAGCAGCTCCACGCTCGCGTCGCCGCGCGCCGCCACCTGGGGGCAGCGGGGCCGCACGTCTTGCGCCCAGACTGTGGACAGTAACTGTCAGTCTTTGCCTTGCTCATGGACTGCGCCGCGCCTACATTCACGCCTTGGCTCATGGTAGTCTTAGATTCTGCGGACAATTTTTTCCAAAAAACCCCCGCTGGCGCTCATGCAAGCTCAGCTGAGCGCTGAGCTCATGGGCGTACGGCCATCACGTGCTGCCGGCTGCAGCGTGCAGACACTGCAGACAAGTACGCCATGTGCAACACCGTCGCTCCGCACACCAAGGCCTCCAACTTTGCACACGCACGTGCCCGCCAGCCCCCACCCGCTGCGCGCAGTCCGGCGCGCGGGCGCGCCTGCGTCAGGTGCGCCGCGGCCGCGTTGACCAGCTTCTGGCACTCCAGCTCGGCGGTCGCCAGGCGCTCCTTGCGCAGCGCCTGGAACTCGCGCTCGCAGCGCTCGCGCCACCGCGCCGCGTTGGCCTGCGCGCCGGCGGCGGCGGCGCCGTCAGCGCGGGACCCGCCGGCTCACCCCCTACGCCGCCCAGTGGAGACAGCCGCGCCGGCGCTGCGAGCGGCCCTGACCGACTGGCGCTGCAGAGCATGCGCCCGCTCGTCCAGCGCCCCATGATGCACCGGGCCCGACGCAAGGCCGACGCGGGGAGCCCTGGGCGCGCCGGCGCACCTCGCGCACGGCCGGCTCGCCGACGGCGACGGCCGCGAACGCGGACGCGGCGAGCGCCAGGCAGCGCGCGTGCTCCGCGTCCAGGCGCGCCTCCTCGGCCGGCAGCCCGCGGTCGAAGGCGCCGCGGTAGGCGGCCTCGGCCGCGTCCGCCGCGCGGCGGCACTCCGCCTCCGCGACGCCCTGCCGCGGCACGCCCTCAGCCCGGAGCACGAGACGCGGCACTGCGGCACTACGCAGCCGCGACGCACTGCGGCCACGTCATGTTTCGTGCTGCGGCACGCATGACCTCTGCACGCCCAGCAGCCACGCCACGCACACTTATTACAACATAGCGTCGCTGCTGCACCTCGCGGCGTCGCCAGCTGTCGGCCATGCAGCACCGCGGCTGGACAGCAAGCAGGCCTCGGCTGCAGGCACGGCCGCGGCGCCGTTGGCGGGGCCGCGACGAGCATGCTATGCCAGCACCTGACCTTACCCTAACCACACCTGCCAGGCGGTGGCGATGGTGGGCACGGCGCCGCGGTTGATGGCCGCGACGTACGCCTCAGCCAGCGCGGCCAGCATCGCGCCAGTGATCGTCTGCGTGCCCAGCCGCTTGGGCTGCGCGCGGGCGAAGATCACGCGCGTCAGCTTCGCCAGGCCCTGCGCGCCCGCACACACGTCGCGCTCAGCGCTGCCTGTGTCTGGATGCGGAGGGCCTCCCGCACAGGCGACATGAGCGAGCGGGACACACGCGCCGGCATCTGCGTGTGCAATAACGGTCTCTTATGCGCTGGCGCGAGTAGCGTCTGAGACGCAAGCACACAGCCGCGCTGGGAGCTCGCCAGCCATCTCCTGCCACACATTGCCACGGTGCGAGCAGCAGGGTCAACGCCGCGCTCGCTGTTACACGTGCAAGCGACCGCGCACACACAGGGAGCAGCACAGCGCTGGGCGGCCTGGTGCGGTATATCGTTGAAATGCTTCTCTGCATCGTGGGCCCTATTTGCCTCGCTCCCGGTCGGTTCGTTCCCTGGAGAGATGCACTTTTGATTGTAGACTGAGCGCCCCCTGGTCGCCGGATGCTTCATTCCAGGCGGGCGGCGCGCCTCGCGGAACTCGGGCCGCAGCTGGCCCGCCGGCACGGCCTCCAGGTGCTGCAGCGCGCGCTCGTCCGACATCGGCCGCACCAGCGCGAAGCAGTCGCGGTTGGGGAAGAGCGCGGTGATGGAGGCGCGGATCTGCGCCGCGGCGCCGCGCGCGCCGGGTCAGCGGCCGCGCTGGTCGTAATGAGGGTAGGGTAGGAGAGGTTCGAGCGCGCGCTGAGGCCGCGCGCCGCGCTGTTGCGCGCAACTCCGGCTGCAACGGCGCGGGCGGGCTGCCGGCGTTGCCACAGCAGCCCCGGGAGACAGGCAGCCAAGGAGCGCCGCGCGTGCGCTGCAGCAGCAAGGGGTGCATGCAGGAGCGCGCCGGTGCGACCCGCTCGTTGCTGCCGCGGAGGCATTGCCCTTAACCCTACCCTTCATCACCGACAGACATGCTCGCATGCATGCAGAGGCGCTCCTGGTGCGCACTTCGTTCTTGGCCTCCACCGCGCGGTCGCTGCCGGGCACTGGTCGCAGCGCGGTCTCCAGGTACTCGCGCGGCGTCAGCTGCCGCGCGCAGGCGCGCACGCGGTCGCGCCCCTCTGTGCTTGCTCGTGCGCCTGGCGCGCTCATGCAACGCCGGGCAGGCCCTGGCACGCCCTCGAGCGCTGGCAGGTAGGCGGACGCTCTGCTGCCGTCAGGCAGCAACCTCACACAGACACCGCCGACTGGGAGGCCTGACTGTGACCTGCTGCCCCACCGCTGCCCCACCGGCTGCGAGAGGGCCCACGATGCGCACAAGCACTGGCCCTTCCGACCTCGCTCACGCTGCTGGCCCGGGGGGAGCGGAGGGCCCCCCGCGCGCCTGCCGGCCGTCCTCCTCCAGCGTGAGGTAGAAGTCGCGGAGCAGCCACAGGAACGCGGGCGTGAAGTCCGCCAGCTCCGCCTCGCCGCCCTCGCCTGCCCCCGCGCGGCGCGCCGCCGGCATCGCTCGGGACGCAGCGACGACCGGGTGTTGCGTCCTCACAACAAACGTTAAGCCGAGCAGATGCCTCAGGCCTGGCGCGAGTACGCAGGGGGTTGACACGAAGTGGCGGTGTGCGCGCGCGGCTGCAGACAGGCGCCGGCGAGCACAGCGCAAGCTGCGCTCCAGTGACCAGGCTTAGGCAAGAGCTTGACCGTCGTGGGTGAGCTGGCAGCGCACGCGGCGGCGCGCGCACCCGCGGCGCCGCCGGCGCGCACGCGCACATGCTTGGTGACCTCGGTGACGAGCGACAGGCGGTCCAGCGCGGCCTCGTCGATGCCGCCCATCTGGTTGTACACGAACAGGCTGGACAGCAGCACCGCGAGCGAGAAGATCTGCATCGAGTACTGCCCCGTCTGGTCGTACGCGTCGATGCCCTCCGTGTCCAGCAGCACCTGGCGCGCGCGCGCCCCGCAGGTCAACCTTTGACCAGGTAGTGACATCGCAGGGCATCGTCCTTCCCAAGCCTCCTGCTGCATTGGCAATGCCACCGCCGCCTTACGGTCCCTTTTTTTGCTCCTCATCGCTGTCCACCGTCAAGGCTTGGTAGGCCGCGGCTGCCAGCCGGACGGGCGGCGCCCGTTGCGGCAGCGGCGCAGGCCGCGCAGTCGCCCGAGCGCGAGCGGCTGGCGCGCCCGCGCTGCGTGCCCGACACGCGCGCTCTGTGTTCTGCTTGGCCGCACCATGAATGGCATCCTGGAGTGGCGTCCGCCGGCACGTGCAAGCGCGGCTGCGGCGCACACCAGGTGGTACTTGGAGCCGTCGGCGGCGAGGCGCTCGACCGGGGACGACCACATCCAGAGGCCCTGGGCGCACAGCAGACAGTAAAGGATCTCCACCGGGAGTTGTCTCTCGACAAGAATGAAGTGAGAGGGTCTCCGGCAGGGACAACACGTCTAGCCGGGACGGGACGGCATCGGGGCGCCTTGCAGTGCTCAGCGTGCTCAGCGCGCCGCACCTTAGTGCACGGCCGGTGCGTCGGCGCCACCACAAATCCGCTGGACTGGCCCAGCAGCTGGTTCAGGATGTAGCTCTTGCCCTGCGAGGCCCGCATCAGTGTCAGCTAGCGATGTGCAGCAATGCGCCGGGCGACAGCGCAGGCCACCTGCGCCCTCTCACAGCAGCGCCGTACACAACCGCAGCGTGCATGGTGTCAGCTACAACTCCAGCCAACACAAATGCAGTCATCGTGCGCTCCGCATGCGCGGGCGGAGCACGCGCGCAGCGTTGCGCGTGGCGAGGCGCGGGCATGGACGCGAGTGTACCGACGCAAGCGCGGATCACGTGGCGCGGCGGGCAACGAGGGGGGGCCACGCCTGCCGCGCGCGACCGCACACGGACACCACGCCGACCGGCTCGGTCACGCCGCGCAGCACCGCCAGCGCCTCCTGGCCCAGCTCAAACTGCTTGGTGTCAGTGTTGTACTGGATGAGGTGCAGCGGCGTGCCCGGCCCGCCCGGCCCGGCCGCGCCGGGCGCGGGCGCGGGCGCGTGCTCGGCCGGGCGGGCCGCCAGGCCGGCGCTCTGCGCCACGCGCGAGAAGAACGACATGCTGGCCGCTCCTGGCTCCGTCAACTGCTGCCCGCTTCACGCAGCTGCACATTCAGAGCGACCTGTCAATGGCTGCAAACCCTCGGAAGTAGGTTCGACGGATGGAGCTCAGTGCCACCTGTGTTCCAGACCAAACTGTCTGAGTTCCAAGGGTGAAGGATCAGAAGGCTCAAAGCAGCGATCCAAGACTGCTGGTGCGCCCCTGCTGACCCGGGTTTATTCATTGCACCTGCAGGTGCTGCGCGCCTGCACTGCTTTCCATCCACGCTATGGGTGTCGGTTTGGGAGCGCCTTTAGCCCTGTGTCCTTGGCGAGGTGCTGCGAGGGGCGCAGTAGGTACCTGCCCGCTGATCAAGAGCTGACAAGTGAGCAGCGGGAACGTTAAGGTGGTCACCCTTCAGTCGCTGCACTGACTTTATGCCAAAGTCGCTCCTGACCGGTGACCACCGACGGGACAGATCATGGCGCCGAGAGCCATGGCCGTCCTCGGCATGCTGCTGCTCTGCATGGCTGCTGCCACTGCCGCCGAGCGTGTGCTGATGCAGAGTGCGTACCCGGCCCATGTCGTACCAATATACCAGGCTGCATTGCAGCAACCGTGTGTAGCATGGTTGGCAGATAAAACGTGCATGCAGCAGCAGCAGCCTTGTCGAGGCTGGGTGGTGGGGTGAGCTGAGTGTGGCCATCGGAAGGGGTCCAGGCAAGGGTGGGCCAGTTGTGTCTCCTGCTAGCTCTGTGATGCATAGTGCCCTGATGTGCGCCCGACACCTGATGATCGCTTGACCAGTGCCACCGCTCTTCAGCGGGTGGCACGTCATTGGCTACAGGTCGGATATAGGTCGGCCTGTTGTGCGCTCACGCTTGCATTGGACACAGCGCTGTATTGCTTGAGGGGTTTGGCGCAGCAGCCGGGCCTGCCAGGCCCCGACGTGGTCCGGGTCAGGCTGCACGCAAGTCCTGCAGCCGCCGCGCCAGCTGGCACGGGCGCTGCGGAGCGCTGCAGCCCACCTCTGCACCGCAGCTGCCGCACACAGCACAGACAGTGGCAGCGCGCAGCTGGTATTCAGAGTGCGGGGCTGAGGCCTGGGCCTGGCAAACCGCGCAGGTGGCTCGCCGCCGCCGCCGCCGCCTCCGCCGCCGCCGACCGGCACGTCCGTGACGGGCGGGAGCTCCAGCACGGGCGCCGCTCCGTCGGGCTCGGCGACGACCGGCCAGAGCTCGGCCACCCCGACCGCGCAGCCGGGCGGCACCTTTGGCAGCCGTTCTGGCGCCGCCAACGGCCAGCAGGCCTCCGGCACGCCGTCGCCGACGCCCTACGGCCAGCAGGCCTCCGGCACGCCGTCGCCCACGCCCTACGGCCAGCAGGCCTCCGGCACGCCGTCGCCGACGCCCTACGGCCAGCAGGCCTCCGGCACGCCGTCGCCCACGCCCTACGGCCAGCAGACGACCGCGCAGGCGCCCACGCAGAGCGGCCAGCAGACGACCGCCGCGGCGCCCACGCAGAGCGGCCAGCAGACGAACGCGCAGGCGCCCAGCCAGAGCGGCCAGCAGACGACCGCCGCGGCGCCCACGCAGAGCGGCCAGCCGACGACCGCGCAGGCGCCCACCACCGGCACCCAGCTGCCAGCCACGGCCGCGCAGGCGCCCAGGCAGGGCCGCCGGCCGGACAGCTCTCTGACGCCCGGCGGCCAGCTGCCGGTCGCGCAGGCGCCCGAGCAGGCCGCGCAGGCGCCCGGCCAGGCGCCGGTGGCCGTCGCGCCGACGACCGCAAACCCCGTCGCGCCCGGCGCGGCGCCGGCCGCGGCCGTGCCCAACACCGCGCCCGCGCTCGTGCCCGGCGTCGCGCCCGTGCGCCGCGCGCCCGGCGCCGCGCCGGCCGCCGCGCCCGGGCTCGCCCCCGAGGCGGAGCCCGTCCCGGCGCGCGTGCCCGGCGCCGCGCCGGCCGTCGCGCCCGGCGTCGCGCCGCTGCCGCTCGTCACGCCGGGCGCCGCGCCGCGGCTGGCGCCCGGCGCCGCGCCGGGCCTCGCGCCGATCCTCGCGCCCGGCGCCGCGCCGGTCGTCGCGCCCGCGCCCGGCCCGGCCGGCTCGCAGGCGGCGGACGTGTCGGTGACCAGCTCGACGTCGACGGTGACGCGCCCGGACGGCAAGGTCACCGTCACCGCG
>JAABUV010008851.1_pt1 | contig 10064 bp, 8 predicted proteins | sample 5559971 | NCBI WGS metagenome assembly JAABUV01 (sample SAMN10711881, study PRJNA513362) | rock metagenome | isolation source: Antarctica rocks | place: Antarctica: Victoria Land, Knobhead nord | collected 2015-12-19
ATTTACTTATTAACCTCAACCTCCTCGATATTTTATAGTTCCCCTTCAACTATTTCCCTTTAAACTCGCTCTAATATTTCTAGCTCTATAGTAAGACGAACTATTCGAGCCTAGGCCTCCTTTTAGAAAGCTTTCTACTCTGCTAGCTTAGCATCACGCTGTTTCTAAACGCGAGCCTAACGAGTAGGAGAGAAAGGAGCGAGATCGCAGCTATAGCCTAGTCGGGCGTATTCCACGTAATAATTAGACGAACCCCCTACTTTATACTTCTCTAGGCGCCTACCCTTTTTATAGTTCTTATAGACGCGTATTAAAGTTACCGGCGCGATTAATAATAATAACTAATAATAACGGAAAGAGCTTAATAGTTTATACCTATTAGTAGGTATAATAGAAGTTAGGATTATCGGGACGATAATTCTTAGAGGAGGAGCTAATATTACGAGTATAGACTAGCGGTCCTTATACTACGCCTAGTAAAGGTACTTCTTATTACCGATAGGTAGATTAGTCTAGGGAGAGACTCGACCTATAAGTAGATTAAGTAGATTAGCTTACTAAACTATAGGAGCTATATATAGATCCGGTGGATCGGTCTACTAACTTATACCTCTTAGTAGGATCTTATATATCTATATAGAAAGCGTATATCCCTACTTAGATAGGAGCTTCGTGCTTAACTTATATTATTAACCTAGATATCTCCTAGATACTAAATATAATACTTAACCTGTATTAGACTAGTTTAATACGAAGCCTATTTACCTTAGTCCTTAATACTCCTCTCTACGAGATCTACCTAGACTCTAGAGCCTTCTAGTTAGAAGACGACGGGTCGTAATAGAAGAGAGGTACTTATACTAGTAATACTATTAATAGTAATTATACTTTAATAAATATATAGGTATTAGTTAAGAAGTATATAAAAGTAGTAGTAAAGATATAATAAATAAGTTTTACTTAATAGGATACTTATAAGGGTATAATAGCTCCTCCTTCTAATAATTATAAGATCTTTAATAATAATTCTACTTCTTATAATAAGATTAATAATATACTTATTAAATAACTAGATCTTTTACCTTTACTAGGGCTAGTATATCTTACTTAAGGCCTATTATAAGGTATATCTATTTAGGACTATATATTAATAAATTAGATTATTAATAAATAATAAGCCCTTAATAATAAGAAGTAAAGTTCTACCTTTAAGGAGGAGGTATCTAATAAAGTTAATAACCTTAATCTAGATAATAAAAAATACTTATAAGAGGAGATTAATTATAAGGTATAATAGATATATTCTTATTAATATAATATAAGAGTAGTCCTTTAAAACCTTATTAATACTAAAAGTAACTAATTATAACCTAAGTAATATAAAAAAATTAGTAATAAAGAGTAGTTATAAAATAATTTTAATATAAATAAAGTTATAAATATTATTTATAAGTAGCTTAATCTTAATTATATAAAGGAGGAGTTAGCTTTTATTATTATTAGTATTAAATCTATCTACTTTAAAGCTAGCTATTAATATATCTTATTAGCTAATCTATCTATAAAGGAGTAGGATAAAAAGGTAGAGCTTATATTATAAGGGAAGTAGAAGAAATATATTTAGAAATAATTAAAAGTTAAGATTATTATTATTAATACCCTTTTACTTAATTAACTTCTATCTACTTTAAAGAGACCTACCTTTAAGGTTAATACTATATAGAAGTCGCCTAGGCGTAATTATAAAATATAAATAATTAATTAAGAAGTAATAAAAGTATATTATTATAATATAAATAAGGCTATTAATAATATATTAAAAAAATTATATCTTAAATAATATTATAAAGATAAATATTATAATATTTATCCTAGTAGCTTCTACTTTATTACTTTTAATAAGAAGTATTATACCCTTAATATTAAAAAATAAGAGGTATAATTATAAGCTATTATTAATTCTAATAATAATACCTTTATAAATTAACTACCTACCCTAATATACTACTATCTACTTAAGAATTAAGGTAAGATAATTATATATAATAAGAATTTAATAAAGTATAAGAAATATAAAGAAAAGAAGAGTATATTAGAGTAAATAATAAAAATTATAAGTAAGATAATAAAAATAAAAATAACCTAGTAGATATTTTAACTAGTATAATAATAATAAAAAGTACCTTTATAATAGCCTAATTAAGTACTAGATTAGTAATATTAGTATTAGCCTCTATCTCCTTTACCCCCCTCTTAGTATTAGCTACCTATTATATCTTATATCTACTAACTAATTACTCCCTCTTTAACTCTTATATTAACTCTTATATTTAAGCTACCTCTATAACTATTATAGGTTTTATAACTACCTTAGTAATATACTCTACTAGCCCTTATATCTAGTCTAATTAGTACCTTAGAGCTAGAATAGGAATAGGTTATAGAAGACTATTAGTATTAAAAGAAGATAAGAGTAGTATTAGAAGGGTTAAGAGCTATACTAAAAAGGGTATAAGCTACTATTAAAGGATAGTTCTAGTATACTAAGTACCTTATAATTATAACTAATATATCTATAAACCTTTATAAATATATAATAAAATTATAATTATTATATATATTAATAATAGGGTTTAAGAAGGATGTAAAGGCTTTTAAGGCTATATTCTATAATATATATTAGACGGCTAGGTATATAATAGTAATATAAGGGGGAGGCGGGTTTTTACTAGGTATATAAGAAGAGTATTTACTTAAGAAAGGCTATTAACCTCTATTAGGTAATTAAGTATATATCTAATAAGGTATATAATTAATTATTTTAGCTTTGTAAAGTTTATCTAAAGTTAAGATCTTATTATCTTAAGGGGAAATAATTTATAAAAAAAGGGTAGTTAATAAAAAAAAGTACTAGTAATAATATTATTATATAATTACTATTATAAGTATTATAAAGATACTTAATAGGGGTATTTATATATTATTTATATACCTTTAAGTAGATATAGTATATTCCTAGTATTACTATTAATATAACTAGACCTTACTATTACTTATCCCTTTTTTCTACTTAGAATATCTTTATAAACTTCTTTATAAACCTTTCTCTTATTATATCTAGAGAATACTAAGATTCTACCTCTTTAATAAGTTATATTACTACCTTAATTATATACTAGAAGAGCTTATTAAATAGGTTCTTCTTTAACTTTTAGAGATTACTCTTTAAGTTCTTATTAAAAAGCTTTATAGTCCCCCTTAAATTAATATCTATTACCCGCGTATTTAAAGTACTTTATAATAAACTAGTTATACCTACTTTCCTTAATAATAAATTAAAGAAAGTTATTAAAGTCTCCTTAAAATAGAATTTATAAATATCGCTAATACTATTATATCTATATATTAAATAAACTAAAAGTAAGCTTAATTAGATTATAATCTAATAAGTAAGGTAGAAGAAATTTAATAATATAGCCTCTTACCTCTATTATATCTTTTATATAAGGCTTAAAGTAGATACCTAGATTATCTAGATAAATAATACTTCTTAATTAAGGGTAGGAATTATAGTATAATAATAATTTATTTAAGATTTATAAGTAGAAGTTATCTATATTAAAGTATCCTTTATAAATACTAGTATAAGGTATATATCTATTAATTATATATACTATTAGTATACTTTATATATTACCTCTTCTTATATCCTTACTCTATTATAATAGTTTATTAATTAGAGTATAACTTATACCTTACTAGCCTATCTATTCCTTAAATATTAATTTATCTAAGAAATATAATTATTCTACCCTTATATCTATTATAAAGGCCTATTATTATATATATAATTATTTACTCTATAATCTAATAAGTTATATTAAGTAATAACTTAGCTATTCCTCTTTTAATAAGTAAGATATAATAGGTTAAGAGATAATAAGACCCTATTCTTCTTTTAGAAATACTACTAGTTTATCTTAGTAGACTTATAAATATTATTTCTAATATTCTAGTAGAGCTTTCTTTATTATAATATAAATACGCTAGCGCGGCCCTAATTATTATCTTATATAAATAATAGAATAGTATTTTTATAATTATTATTCCTATTTATAAATTATATCCTAGCTATAATATATCTTATTAATAATAGCAGGGGGCTATTTGTAAAAAAGAAGGAGCTTATTAGTTAAAGACTAATTATAGGTAGAGATAAGATAATAAAGTATAATATAAGAGGGAAGACTTAGTATTAATATATTATATATAGCTTTAGTTTTAATAAATTAAAATATTATAAATAGGAAATAATTAAATAGCTAATTATTATATAATTTTATATATAAAATAGGGGGGGGGGATTTTCTACGTTAAGCGCCAAGGTTTATTAAGAGTCTTAAATACGCTAACTGCCGAGCGTACCAAGCCCACCAATTCACTCCCAAACTACCCATCCAACCCAAACCCTCACACAATGCCCACCCCAACCCTCGAAACCTCCACCTTCCTCAACAAGACCAACCTCCTCCTAGCCCAAAACCAGCGCCTAGTAGCATCATGGCTCCCCCCCAAACAAAACCAAGTCCCCTCAGCGCACCAAAAACACCAACACCAAAACCAACCCGCCCGCTCAAGTGCAGAAATCGACCTCGAAAAGCAAGAGTTCTTCCAAACGCCAGTACCAGAACTGTGCGTCTACTATCCATCTACATACAGAACGGGGGAAAATACATGCTGGAAAGAGGCCCAGGCTGATTGATATGAGTGAGGTAGATTTGGCATCGGTGCGAAAGTGCCCAAGGACGGCGAAGTGAGAAGGGAGAATCTGTCGTCCAATGACAAGCTGCGGAAGCAGTTATTAGGGAAGGACTACGTGAAGAAGCTGAAGAATGGGACCAAGGCCGCTACGACTTTGGGATCGGGACAGTGGCAGGGCGGTAGCAAGCCAAAGCCAAGTTCGGTACCTACGAAGCGTGCCGCGGATGATGATGATAGTGAGGATGAAGGGGGACGGTCGTCGCTCGGGAAGACTGTGAAGGGGACTGGCACCAAGGCTGGGTCGAAGACTGCCGAGGAGGCTACGTTGGAAATCAAACAGATGGACGGAGGCGGCTCGGAGGCGGAGACGAAACCTCTGAAAAGACCGAGCAACTACCTAGACGAGGTACTAGCGGAGCGATCGCTGAAGAAGCGGAAGAAGAGCAAGAAGAGGAAGAAAGCACAAGTAATCGGTGGAGAAGCCAGTGACGCTGGCTAAACTACCCTGAATGCGAGTCCCTCGTGCATCATGCTGCTGCCCTTGACAGCGTCCATTCATATTCGCAGTCTGTCGACAAGTTTCCCCCTTCTCGATGTCCTCTCCGAGACACAGTCGATCGAGTCCCCAAGTCTGTCCGGGTGGTCAAAACTATATGCCCAAAGGAGCCGCCAGTGGTCGATAAAGTCATGTTCTCGCACCTTGGTTCCCGCATTGCATATCAGCAGTTCGATTTTCTCCTGTACTTTCCTCAGCTGGCGCTTGAGATTGAGGTCCTCAACGTCGATCCTCTCGAATTTCCTCCTGAACTGCTCCACTGAAGCCCTGAGGCTAGCAGTCTCGCGTTCGCGTTTGAAACGCTTGGAATCGTGACTCATTCGGTGGAAGTAGCCTTCGCCTTCATATCGTTCTCGACGGCAGCAAGTATCCGAGATGGGATCGCGCATATGGTATGCCGAAGGAGCCTTCAAGTACGGGGCGATCATAGGTAAGGGCTTGTCCTGCGTCAATTCGGTTTGCATTGCTCGGAGTTTGTCCATTTGCGCCAGCGCAAGATCTTGAACAAACAGTCGGTGCAATTCGCTTGATCTCATCTCAGCCAAGAACCGATATCTAGGCACTTCCCATACATAAAAGTCAACCCACAGGCGCCTCAGTTGATCATTACTGGTAGTGAAACTGTACATTCTCTTCGTACAGCCCAAAGGAATGTTGTACTTAGCAGATCTGTCAATGAGAAAGTCTAAGACCACGTTCTTGAGCACAGTCATCGCATAGGCTTCTCCCAGGTAATACAGCTCAAGGAGCTGACGGAAGCCGCACTCTCTTTCCCCTATATCTGTGAAGCGATTGTGGTACAGCCAATGAACGAATAGCTCTATGGTTTTGGCTTTGATGTGAGGTATCTTCTCTGCTGGAGAGAGCGTAATCATATTGTCCTTCGAGTGAAAGCAAGAACTGTCATGGAGATCGGAAACTTCGAGGAATAGATGCTCATGACATATAATAGTCACGAGGTTCTTGTTGCCCTCAATAGCTATTCGCATGATTCGTTGGTAATCGCTAAGCTCTGCATCAGCTTATGCTTCCAACGGCGTATTGGAAGAATTCACATCGGTGGCAGCTCATCGGGAGACACGAGCTGAGAGTTGACAGCTGTTGTGGCAGTCGACCAGGTTTTCTTCCGTTTCTGGCCAAGCTCTGGTGAACTTGAACGAGCATAGACCTGGTTCTCGAAACGCAGACGTTTAAGTCTTGTTTTATTCTCTATCGGATCTCCATCGGGGCTTCGCTTCTTGGGGCGAGAGGCATTACTCGTGTCTAGATGACGGTCCAAGAGTAGAGCGTCGATCTCGGTCAAGTCTGAAACATGACTAGAGAAAGTCAGCAATGCTGTGAGTTATTCAGGCATGCATTGCTGTACGTGACAGGCTGGTTGATAGTCTCTTCATACGATTGTGTTTTCGTCTCGGCTGAGCGTCCCAAAAGGGAGAGGTCGAGAATGGGGCTGGAGGAGCCTCGAGGTTGCTTGTTGACATCATGGTCTAGCGCGCTTGATATGTATGGATGACGAATTGTTGTGGCGATTCCATTCGACGGTGCCATAGGCTGCTTGGCTTTTTGTGGTCGTCTTATTAACCTGCCATTGGGAGCGATCGATAGGGTGGACGGATTGAGCGGCGCAAACATCGAAGAAATTGAAGAGCGCAAGGAGGCCTTGTCCATTCAGCACTCTTATTATGAGCCTGGCCCTAGGGGCCATTGTAACCTACTGCTGGGTCCGATCCGGGCGGAGTACTTCGAGATTTATGGAGTACTGCAGGGCTCACCGGCCTATTCTCCATCAACAGGGCATTCTCTTCCTCCTCGACTGCCACGACCAATTGCTGCTGCTCCTCGTCTGCGCCGCCCTCGTGGTGGATGTCATCATAGTATGCAAAAGGACTAGGAATATACTGCTGCTCATGAGACCCTTCAGCATTTTGAAGGAGGGAGTCAATCTCGTGCTCTTGCGAAGGTGGGGATCCATTGTTGAGTGTCGACCCGCTGAGGCCAGAGCTAGGAGAGGAATCGTCAATGTTGTTGGCATCTGGCTGGGTGCTCAGATTACCATCATGTAGGATTGGCATGACGAGTGAGAGTAATGATAATTAGTGACATGATTTTCGAGTGGTGGGATTGGAGGATGGCAACGTCGAAGATTGAGGTAGGAGCATTCGTCTGCCAAGCCAACGAGAGAAGAGGGATGTCCAACCAATAATGGTCGATTGTCTCAGCGCAAAGGGAGCAGCGACCCTTGTGGACATGGAAGCCCCGTCACATAGACAGAAAAGGAAACAGGGTCCAAGTCTGCCTTGGTTTTGCCTTCATTCATAACATTAGCTTTTGGTATTCCATACTTGTAGACGAAGATATGAACAACTTCAAACCTCTATCTAGATCTCTCATAAATGGCCAGAATTAGATCGCTATACTTATATAATCTCAGATGCTCAAGATTGGCGGCCGTTTCATGCTCAATATACAGGTCTATACAACTTGCGAGGCGTAAATTTTCACTGCAATCGCTTCCTCTTTCCGTCATGTCCATAATCTTCCTCATCTCTTTCAGCGGTCTCGGCGGGGTTCAAGAGTGAATGGACGTTGCTCGCCATACTCGATCGTCTCGTCTGTGGCGCGGAGTCAAGATGTCTTAATGGGAATTTCGACCCACCGCCGAAAGGATTGGGATTGGACCAATGACTGTCTATGCTCATTGATGAGGGGGCAGTATCACTGTTGGTCAATGGAGGGGTTGTCAGGTGTGAGCTGGACGACTTGCGAGGCGCACCAAGTTCGTATGATGCAAGTTGCTCTCGAATATGCTGATCGCCCGAGATAGGTGCGTGTACTGGGGAAGACGGCCAGTGAGACGATGATTGACCGGATGTCATTGGAGACTCGTGGCTATGAGGCGGCCAGCCGTGCACGCGGATGTCTGCCGAAGTGTGCCGGCGTCCCATATTAGGACCTAAAGGCTCTTGTACCACAGATAAAGGATGCTGAGAAGCGTGCTGTGATATTTGAGTCGCAGTGTGCAGAGGGCGGACGTAATTTGACATAGGATTGGCGGTCCCAATAGAGCCGTATCGACGTTGGGGCATTGGTATGGTATGTTGCGTAGCTGGTGCTGGAGGGCGGAAAGTGGTCGGGCGGGGAGGAATGGCATGTAGGGATGGGCGGCGCTCTTCGTTTGGAAATTGACGTGGCGATACAGGCTCTGTGTTCAGACCCATGTTCGAGAAGTAAGGCTGTTTACCGGAGAGCAGTGACTCGTGCGGATCCTCATGGTTCCGAACCATATCGAGCTGCTGTACAATGTCTCGCTCCAGATTGGAAGCTTACACAAGTCAGCACGAACACTAAGCAAATCAGTAGCCGAATTTACCATCACGCCTCACTGAGTTGTCTGGATCTGGAATCATTGACATGACTAGATGCGACATGTCGAGGCTCCACTATGGGCGATTAGCGAATCATCCCCTAGAGTATAAAGCTCGCTTACATGATGACACTTTACCAGGCTGTCATTCAGGGCTTGGCATTTCGCGCTGAGGGCTGTATTACTCTCCTCTGTCCGCATGAGTCTGGAGTGCAAATCATATAGGTTATGTTCCAGACTCTGCAGCCGAGCTTCGCTGGGATCCAAAGCCGGCTCAACGGGGGTGCCAGGTTGTGACACGCTCGGCTTGTGAGGCGCTGAGAACGAGTCTCGGTGTATCAAGGCATGCCTTGATGCACGCCTCTTTATCTCGCGTAGTCCGGCCAGATCCCCCCTTTTGAAATTCCCGTTCCCATGTTTGAATTCCCAGAGCGTAGACTCCGGAGAGCCAGTGTGGAACACGTCGCTAACTATGTAGAGCATCAGTGGAACCTCGCTTCGTCTGTTGCTCTATAAATTCCGCACCTTTATGAAAGCCGTACATATTCAGCTGGCGTACGAAAGAGGAGACATTGGTATGCTTGAAATATTGGCTGAGACTCGTTAGCATTCGTTTAATGACACGGACATGTTTCGATATCAATCAAGACGCACGATAGAACTTTGGAAAAGTCAGCCGACGGCGACATGACGAAGCTCTCGTTATTGTTGGACCAGGCTATCAAGTTTGAGATGCTCGGATCTTCCAGCATACTGTTGCATTGTCAGTAAATTTACAACAGATGACACTTGGTCGACTCACTTGTATAATTTGTGTATGAAAGCGGTCTGTACCACCTTCGGCTGTTGGGAGGACGTAGCTGCTGCAGCACTCAACCCATTCGCAGCTGGCCCGTTCTGACCGTGTGCAGCTTCCCCATATACCCCGTTGACGCTTCCTGTGGGGTCCAACTCTGGACTACTATTCATTGGCGGTCCCATCGTCGCTGAGCCAGGGGGGGTCATGTCCATAGACTCTCCGAGTGCGCGCTCGCCGGACTTGGTAGAGGAGGGCAGAATAGGTATGTTTCGATGACCCCCATTGTGATGAGGGTCGCCAGGGAATGAGCTTCCGCCCATAGCCCCCGCTCTGCAGAGCAGACGGCGAAGGCTTTCTCGTCTTCCTCGAATGTGTCCACTTCGTCCAGATTCGTAGTAGATGTAGATGTTTTCCTACCACATAGACATGAAAGTCTCAGAGCTATTGAACAGCCAGGGACATCTGAGCGAACGCGGAAATAATCTCTGGAAATTGGGATACTCCTCTTATGTGTAAGACAGAATGGCAGTCGTAGGAACAACCCGACAGCGTCTGGCGTAGCAATGGTAGACGGAGTGTGAGGG
>JAABUV010008852.1_pt1 | contig 10064 bp, 7 predicted proteins | sample 5559971 | NCBI WGS metagenome assembly JAABUV01 (sample SAMN10711881, study PRJNA513362) | rock metagenome | isolation source: Antarctica rocks | place: Antarctica: Victoria Land, Knobhead nord | collected 2015-12-19
CCCCCTTGACGAGACATGATGGTCCTCCTGTGATGGTGGTTTCAGCACCTTCCATCATACAAAAGCTATCTGTCTCGTCTCCTCCTTCACTATGGCTTTGTGGCTAACCTACCCTCAAAAGGGGGGGCAGGAGGGGGCCGACGACGGTGGGGAGGAGGGCCGGGGCGAGGGGCAGGTGCGGGAGGAGGGCGGCGAGGACGGCGCCGGCGGCGGCACGCGCGGAGACGGCGGGGGGGAGGTCGCGGCGCAGGCGCGCGGCGAGGTGGCGCTGGGCGAGCAGGCGGGCGCGGCGGCCGGCGCGGATCAGCCGGGCGAACGCTTGCTCCTGGGCGGCGGTGAGCACGGCGGGGGCGGGATCGAGGGCGGGCGGCGGGATCATGCGCGCTCCTGTGTGGTCCAGGGTCTCTACACAGAGCGTACCAGGCCGACCCGCGTGCCTGGTGGTCTTGTGGGGATAAGGGGCGTGGTTCCGGGACCACGAGTGGTCCCACGCCGCGCGACGATGCGCCCCTCTCCTCACCACGCCGACGGGACCGAAGCGGCGATCGTGGCCCCGCGCTCACCCGCCCGGTCTGGTCGGAGGGAAGAGGTCGAGGCCGGCGCGGGCGGCGGCGCGGGCCAGGTCGAGGCGGAAGAAGGGATCGGCGAGGGCGACGGGGAGACCCGGCATGACGCGCTGGTAAACCTGGGCCTGGCCGGCGCGGATGAGGCGGCGCAACTGCTGGGTGCCGTGGCGCACCGGGGCGCGCGGGCTCTCTTCGCAGACGGCCACGAGCGCGGCGAGGTCGTGGCTGGCGACGAAGCGAGCCAGGCGATCGGGGGTGAGTGGACCGGCCTCGACGGCGAGGAGGTGCCCGGCGACGAGGACGAGGAGCGCTACGGCGGCCCGCTCGTTCCAGCCCGGTAGCCCGATCGAGGGCCGACGCGTCGGCTCCCTCATGATGGCGCTGCCCTCATAACGCGTCAATCCGCGCGTGACGCCGGTTCATGGTCTCCTCGATCCAGGCGAGCACGTCGCGATTCGTGAAGTCCTGCAACGTGATGTGGACGAAGGGTGCGGTTTCCTCGGGGACGAGGGCGGCGGCCTCAGTCGTCAGATCGCGCAAGGAGGTGGCGCGCAGATACGTGAGCAGGGTGCGGTAGGTCGCGCCGGGGGTGACGGACCGGACGACGACGCAGGCGAGGGCGACGAGGCCGGCGGTGAGCCAGTCCTCGGCGACGGCGGCCTCGTCGCCCAGCGTGGGGTCGGCGGCGTCGGCGGTGGCCGCGATCCACCACCACGCCACGTCCTCCAGGCCCTGTTGCCCCGGCGGCAACAGCGTGTCCAGGTCCATGTCGTCGTCCGTGTCACCCCGGCGGTCGTCGCTCGTCCTATCGCCCATCGCGTCCTCCCTCTCCCTCCAGTATCGCAAACGCGGCGGGACGACGCCGACGACACGACGCTCATCGGCCACGACCCGTGAGGGAGGGGGAGGACGGTGTGGCGGTCGCTCAGGACGGCGCGCGGATCGTGCGGGCGTTGCCGGCGGCGGTGCCCTATCAGGACCCGGTGCGCGGGGCGATGACAACGGGCGGCCGCGCCACCGTCACGTTCCGCGATCGTCCTTGAGTAAAGAGCGGCCAGAGGTGCGGAGGGTAATTGCCTCCGCACCTCTGGCCGCTCGGTACAACTGCACTAAACCGTGGTCGACGCTTAAAACCACGCTCAAATCAGGCGTCACCACGGTTCCCTGTGGTTGTACCGGCCGCTCTACGTCGTCCGTGATTTGGGTTAATTGATGTGCTGGATGTCAGGCGCCACTCTGGCGCCATTGATGTGCTGGATGGCGACGATATGCACGCTACTAGTACCGTTGATGTGCTGGATGGCGAGCTTGGCGCCGCCCTGGGAGCCAACGGCAATAGCGGCGGCGACGGCGGCGGCGACGGCAAGGCGAGTGAGAGTTCGAGTCATGCGTCCTCCTCCTGAGAGAGCTGCGAGATGAATGGCGACTGGTACTAGCCCACATGGGGCAACCCATTGAGGGTCCCCACCATAGTACTAATTTCCCATACGGTTGTCTACACAGACTCCCCTAGTTAACTCCCCTAATTAGAATCATGGGAGTTAATTAGGGGAGTTAGGGGAATCAGGGGAGTTAATTAGGGGAGTTAGGGGAATCATGGGAGTTAACTAGGGGAGTCCTGACGAGGAGCCCAATCGGCCCTCCCCATGTTTCCCATCGTGCGCCACGACGGTTTAGCCGATAGTAATGCTGTACACAGGTATAGCGAGGGACGCCCCTGAGGACGGGATCGTATGACCAAGCCGCCACGCGCTTTGCGCGCGTACCTCGTCGTGCTCGTGAGCGCGGTGACGCTCCTTTTGCTGGCGCGGCAAGCCACGCGGGCACCCCACTAGCCGCGCCCCGTGTCACGGAGTGCCTTTGTCCTCTTGGGGGGTGTCGGCTTTGCCGAAGGCGAGGACAAGGCAAAAGGAGCGTGGCCCTCGGGAGCCGACGTATCCCTGCCCCGCGCGCGAGAAAGAGAGTGCATCGGGGCAAAGGGGGAAGCTAGGGGGTAGGGAGTCCCGGTGGCTATTGAGAGCGGGAGGACGCGGCCACTGTGGGAGAGGGTTCGCAAGAGGGAGTCGCGGCACGGGGCGAGAGCGCCGACCGTGCCGCGCGGAAGTACGAGATGCTAATTGATGTGCTGGATGTCAGGCGCCACTCTGGCGCCATTGATGTGCTGGATGGCGACGATATGCACGCTACTAGTACCGTTGATGTGCTGGATGGCGAGCCTGGAGCCGCCACCGACAGCGGACAGGGCGGCGACGCCGAGGCCGGCGATGAGGGCGAGGCGGACGAGTGCGCGTTTCATGGGCAAGTTCTCCTCAACTCAGGGGCTGTGATAGCCCGAATAGGCCCCCATTCGGTAGCCCTTTTGGGGGTCGCCACTATAGTACACGGTTCTCTATCGTTTGTCTAGAGAGAGGGCTGGCCCATCTATCTCCCCCCGATCGTCGCATGGTCCGCCGCCGTCATCGCGTCGATACTTACCGATGACACGACGTAACATGACCGCGCACGAGGACACACCAGGGGCGCCAGGAGAGGAGGACGATGGCCACGCGAACGACCGGCTTCCGGCTGTACGCCGTCGCACTTGGCATACTCACCCTCCTACTTCTGGCGCATGGGCTCCTGCCGTCGCCGCCGCTGACCCCACTCCTCGCGGTGACGGCGGTGCTGTTCACGGGCCTCATCCTGCTGGGGGAGCGCACCATCATCCCGATCGCCCGGGTGGACCACAACCTGGCCGCCGCCGCGCACATCGCCACGATCGTCCTGCTGCCCCCGCCGGCCCCCCTCCTCGTCGCGCTCGCGGCGGTTGCCACCACCCAACTCCCGCGCCAACTGGCCTGGGATAAGAAGCTCTTTAACCTGTCCCACACTGCATTCAGCATCGGGCTGGTGAGCCTGTCCTACGCCGCTCTAGCCCCGACAGCACCGTCCCTCCCACCGGCCACGCTCCTGTCCCACCCTGCAGCCGTCGTCGCCCTCATCATCGGCTACATCGCGCTCGACAATGGGCTGCTGCAAGGGGGCTTGCTCCTACTTTCCCGACCGCCGCGACGCCTCCACCTCGGCGACGTGCTGCGCGACGGCGTACTCCCCGAGCTCGCATCGTTGCCGTTTGGTCTCGTCGGCGCCGTGCTCTACCTCGTACATCCGGTGCTGCTCCTGTTGCTGGCCGCGCCCCTGGTCATCGTCCACGGCGCGTTCCAGGCCACGGCGACGCAGGCCAACGCGCTGAAGCGGCGGAGTGTGCAGCTGGAGGCCGTCCTGGCGTCCGCGCAGCGCCTGTGCCCCCGGCAGAGCGCGGCCGATATCCTGGCGCACGTCGCCGCAGGCGCGCGCGCGATCACCGGGGCGTCGATGGTGGCGGCGTACCTACGCGACCCAGAGGAGCCAGCCATGCTCGAACGTCTGGTGATCGACGCGGACGCCACGGACGACCGCGTGGCGCTGGGGCCGACGCGATTGCCGCTCCCCGACGTTGGTGCGAGGATCGCCGAGACGGAGGCCCCGGAGGGCATCGTCGGTCTCGTGCCCATTGAGCAGGCCGGGGTCGGCGTTGTCGGCGCACTCAGGCTCGGCGGGGTGACGCGCGGCCTGCAGGCAGACGACCGCGACGCGCTCACCATCCTGGCGGCGCATACGGCCACGGCCCTGGACAACGCGCAACACCACGCGCGGGCGCTGGCGGCGGCCTCGGAGGACAGCCTGACCGAGTTGTTGAACCACCGCGCCTTCCAAACGCGCCTGGAAGAGGAGGTGGCGCGGGCGCGACGCGGCGGCCAGTCTCTCGCCGTGGCCATGATCGACCTCGACGGCTTCGGCGCCGTGAACAACGAGCACGGACACCAGGCCGGCGACGTGACCCTGGTCGCGGTCGCCCGCGCGCTGCGCGCGCAGACGCGCTACGCCGACGTGGTGGCCCGCTACGGCGGCGACGAGTTCGCGGCCATCCTGCCCGAGACAGACTTGGACGAAGCCCTGGCCCTGGCCGAGCGCATCCGGGGCGAGTTGGCACGCCTCACCGTGGCACACGGAGCGCGGGCCATCCACGTCACCGCCTCCATCGGCGTCGCCGTCATGCCCGGCCACGCTACCAACAGGGAGGACCTCATCGGTGGGGCCGACAGAGCCTCCTACGCGGCTAAACGCGCTGGCAAAAACCGCGTACGCCAAGCCGAGCGCGGCGCGCTCCCCCACGACCCGGTGTCCCTCGCCGCACAGTTGGACGATGCCAACCTGGCCACGGTCGAGGCCCTGGCGGCGACCGTGGACGCGAAGGACGCCTACACGCGCGGCCACTCCGGTCGCGTCTCCGGCTACGCCGCGGCCATCGCCGCCGCGCTCGGCCTGCCCGAGGTCGACATCGCGCGCATCCGCCAAGCCGGCCTCTTGCACGACGTGGGCAAGATTGGCGTGCCCGACGCTATCTTGCTCAAGCCGGGCGCGCTCAGCGACGAGGAGTTCGCCGTCATCAAGGAACACCCCGCTATTGGGGAACGCATCCTGCAAGGGCTGCCCTTCCTGGCCGAGATCCTGCCGGCGGTGCGCCACCACCACGAGCGATGGGACGGCCGCGGCTATCCCGATGGTCTCGCCGGCGACGCCATCCCGTCCGACGCGGCGATCATGGCGGTGGCCGACTCGCTCGACGCGATGACCAGTTCGCGCACCTATCGTCAGGCGCTGCCCGTCGCGGAGGCGATCCGGCGCGTGCGGGAGGACGCAGGGGCGCGGTACGATCCGCGTGTCGTCGCCGCCTTCGACCGCGCCCTCGCCGACGGGACGCTCATCGTCCCGGTTGTCCGCACCGGGGATCTGCGGGCGTTGCCCCCGCGCCTCAGCGCGGTGGCGCCGCATGTCGGAGGGGAGCGAAGCACATCCTTGAGAATCGTAGGTTGACACTCCCACGATGAAAGCCGTGGGATTCTTGCTTCATCCAGAGGAGCCCCCATCGGAGGTCTTACCCGCTGTCCACAAGCGTTTCGACTGTCGGTGTGCCCCACCGCCAGCGCCAAGAAACAGGTGTCCGTTAGTCTCAGCCGTGTTCGTGATCCTACTTGGTTTTCGCAGTCTCAGACGGCACCGGACGCGTCTATTTTACCACATGAGGGCAACTGCGTTGACGCGCCTCTTGTCGCGGCCCGTCGATGCGCCGATCCCATTCATTCATCCCACGCCTAAAGCCGTGGCTTTCTGAGAGGTTTCTGTAAGACCACGATGCGTTATGCAGACAATGACCCCCGCGCGACCGAGCTGGTCATCCCACGGTGCTGCGCGTGCGGAGCGGCGCCCCACCGGGACGCGCTCGCCCCCGTTCACCTGCGCCTCACGGCGCGCTTCCCGTTCCTGTGGGTGTATCGGGGACGCGCGCCACGCGCGTGGTGGCGCTCCTGTCTCGCTGTATTGCGCGTGGACCCGACGGACCCAGACGCGGGCGTGCGCTATCTCTGCCCCGCGTGCCTGCCCCTCGCGCGCGACGTGCCTCCGCCCGCGCCCTGTGCGCCCTCGGATGAGCCGGCATCGGTCCCGCCCGCGTGCGCGCCCATGACTGCGGCACGCGCCACACGGCGCGCGGAGGTGGCCGACGATCTGGTACGGCATATCCTGGACCTACGTCAGGTGTTCGGTCAGTCCGCGATGATTAACGGGGCGACCAGCGAGGGACATCGTGGCATCGAGGTGGCGCGCGGGTCCATGGTCGTGCGCTGCCGCGCCTGCGGTCGGGACATCGCCCGCGTCGCCGATCTCGCCGGCGCCACCGCCGAGGATGAGCCGATGTACGAGTATACCCCCACCGGGCTACGCGCCTGCCCCGCCACGTCTACGGTTTCCAGCGCCACCAACGGAGAGAGGCGCGACGAGGAGCCACAGCCCCGCACGCCCCTCGTTTTGTCACACACGCGGAGGTCCTGGCGGGCGCCGCCCTGCCCCTGTCGCGTGCGCGCGTGACCTGGCCCGTACCCCGCGCCCCGTCGCTGCGCGCGGGGCCGACCCTGCATGTGGGCGCTATTGGGAGGGGGTAGTGCTACGATAGTGCTAGAGCAACCATGGCGCTAGCGCTACGAGTCGGCGCTCACCCAAGATAAAGAGTAGCGCCATCGTAGCGCCAATCCCTCGTTTTCACGCTCAGATCGTAGCGCTATCGTAGCGCCATGCCTGTAGCGCTAGCGCGACGAGTAGCACCATGCTGTGCGGCCCGTTGGAGCCCCAATAGCGCTACGATCTGAGGGTGTGGGACGGTCGCTCGCGCCACGTCGAAGGGCTGCGGTCACGCTCCCAGGAGGGCTAGCGGTGGCCGTCCAGACGGGGCCGTACGACACGCAAGACACCGACGATGAGCAGGACGGCGAGGGCCACGCGCCGTCGCCGGCCTGCGGCGCGTGTGGGTGACCCAGCGGGCCGCGCGGCGCCTCCCACATGTGGGCGACCTCTGGCACCGTTCACCCTCAGCTGGTCCCCGACCGCCTGACGCGCCCCTTACCGGCGTCCTTGGCCGCGTAGGCCGCGCGGTCGGCCGCGCCGACGAGCGCCTCCCCCGTGCGCGCCTGCTGCGGCAGCGCCGCGACGCCGAGGCTCGCCCCGACGCCGACCGTTGTCTGGTCTGTCGCGACCCGGACCGCCGCGATCGCCGCGCGGGTCCGCGCGGCGACCCCCATGGCCTCGTCGAGCGTCGTCGCGGGCAGGATGACCACGAACTCATCGCCCCCGTAGCGCGTCGGCACGTCGGCCTCGCGCACGCTGGCCCGTAACGCCGCCGCCACGGCCACGAGCGCCGCATAGCCGACCTGGTGCCCGTGCGCGTTGTTGATCGCCCCGAAATCGTCCAGGTCGACCATAATGAGGGCCAGGGATCCGCCCGCGCGCCCGGTCCGGGCCACTTCGTCATCCAGGCGCGCCTGGAAGGCCCGGCGATTGGGCAGGTCGGTGAGCCCGTCGGTGGCGGCCAGGGCCAGCGCGCTGGCCGCGCGTCCCTCCGCCGCGCGGGCGCGGGCGCGGGCGCGTAAGGCCAGGGCGACGACGACCAGCGGCAGGGTCAGCAGCCCGAGCGCCACCGGATCGTCCCGCCAGGTCAGCGCGGCCAGGACACCGAGTGCGAAGTCGGCGAGCGCGAGCGGCACGAGTGGACGGTGCTGCTCCCCCCATAAGCGCCACGGCGCGCGACCGGCGCTCAGGGCGTGGACGACGAGGAGCGGGGCCACGTCGAGCGCGTAGTACAGCGCGCCCAGGAGCGCCAGGGCGGGGAGCGCCCCGTCAAGGTGGCCGGGACGCGTCAGGGTCGTCAGGGCGGTGACGCGGGTGCCCAGGGCATCGGCGAGTCCCACCGTGAGCAGGCCGTGGGCGACGTTGAAGGCCCATGTGCGGCGCGGGAGGCGGGCGCGCCAGCGCCACCCGCGCATCACGAGCATGGCCGGCAAGGCGACGAGCAGGGGCAGCGGCCACGGAAAGGTCAGGAGCGCGGCGACATAGAGCGCGCTGTCCAGGCTCCACCACAGCAGCGCGGTGACCGGCAGGACCTGCCATTCGGCGAGGAACGCCAGGGTGGCGAAGAGGGCGACCCCCGGCCACAGGGCGCGATGGGCCAGCGTGAGCGGGTCCCCGGCCACCAGCGCCAGCCCCGCTGCGACGGCCAGGGCAACGGCGCCCGCATAGGTCGCCCACAGATAGTCCCGCAGGGCGCGTGATACGCTCCCCACCGTGCCCACACCTCCCTCCCTGCGCGCTACCCCCGGCAGGGGAGCATCCCTCCCCGTCATGGCGCGTCGACGTCCCCGCGTCGCTCTCCACGCGGTGGGGCGGAGATGTCGGCGAGACCGGCGACGCGAGGGGCCCAGGGCGAGGACTCCAGCCAGCGGTCCAGGGACGGCGCGGGTAAGGGGCGGCTCATATAGTAGCCCTGCGCCACGTCGCCGCCCAGCGCCCGGACCCGCGCCCAGGCCCCCGCATCCTCGACCCCTTCGGCCACGACCATCAAGCCCAAGTTGTGCCCCAACTCGATGATGGAGCGGACGATCGCCGTGTCCTTCGTCGCTTCCGTCGTGCCCATGCTTTGCACGAAGGATTTGTCGATTTTCACGGCGTCGACGGGCAACTGCTTGAGATACGCCAGGCTGGAATAGCCGGTCCCGAAGTCGTCGATGGCGACGCGCACGCCGAGCGCGGACAGACGCGTCAGCACCGTGAGGGCCTGCGCCGGATCGGCCATCAACACGCTCTCCGTAATCTCCAGCATGACGCGCTCCGGCGTGATCGCGTAGCGGCGTAATAGCCAGGCCAGCGTGTCGGGCAGGCGCTCGTCATGCAGGGTACGCACGGACAGGTTCACCGCCACCGCGAGGGGGCGCCCCGCCCGCGCCCAGGCGGCCCCTTGCGCCAGCGCCTGGTCTAGGACCCAGCGCGTCAGCGGCACGATCAGGCCGGTCTGCTCGGCCAGCGGGATGAACTGATCGGGCGCAAGCAATCCGTGCGTCGGATGCGCCCAGCGCACCAGGGCTTCGACCCCCGTGGCGCGGCCGCTCCGCAGATCCACGGTGGGCTGGTAGTGCAGGACGAGTTCGTTCGTCGCGAGGGCCTGACGCAGTTCCGCCTCGCGCATCAAGCGCCCCGCGCTGTAGCCGTCGTGTCGCGGGTCGTAGACGGCGTAGCCGCTGCCCGCGCGCTTGGCGACATACATGGCGACATCGGCCTGGCGCAGCAGCGCCGCGGCCTCACGTCCCTGCGCCGGCGCCAGGGTGATCCCGACACTCGCGCCGACATGGACCGTCTGCCCCTCCAATGTCACGGGGGCGACGAGCGCGGCCAGCAGCGTCTGCGTGACCCGTACCGCGCCGGCGCGGTCGGCTCCCGGCAGGAGCAGCGCGAACTCATCGCCGCCCAGGCGCGCCACCGTATCGGAGGAGCGCACCGCGTCCCGCATACGCGCCGCGACCTGCTGCAGGAGGGCATCCCCGGCCTGATGGCCGAGCGTGTCGTTGACCACCTTGAAGCGGTCCAGGTCGAGCAGCAGCAACGCCAGCGACGACGCGTCCCGTTCCACCAGGTGCAGCGTGTGCGCCAGACGGTCGTGCAGCAGGGTGCGATTGGGCAGACCGGTCAGGGCATCGTGCAGGGCTTGATGCTGGAGGGCGTCGGCCGCGTCCACCGCCTGCGCGCGCGCCGCCTCGGCCTCCTGCCGCGCGCGCTCGGCCTGGGCTTGCGCCTCCAGGGCACGGGTGAGGGCATAGTACACCAGGGCGATCGGCCCTACTAGCAGGAGCGGCGCCCAGAGGGCCTGCGCCGCGGCCAGCGCGCCGACGAGCCCCAGCAGATACTGCGCGCCCTCGTCCAGCCACGCCGCCCGCGCCACGGTCACGATGACGCCGAGCGGCGGCTCGCCCGTGATGGGCGCGAGCACGAGCGGCGCGGTCACGATGTCCCCCCCCTCCAGGACGACCGCCACAGCGACCAAGGCCAGCAGCGGGTGTAGGGCGGCGGCGAACAAGTGGGCGACCGCGGCTCCAAGCA
>JAABUV010008855.1_pt1 | contig 10062 bp, 12 predicted proteins | sample 5559971 | NCBI WGS metagenome assembly JAABUV01 (sample SAMN10711881, study PRJNA513362) | rock metagenome | isolation source: Antarctica rocks | place: Antarctica: Victoria Land, Knobhead nord | collected 2015-12-19
TGATGGTCACTGTTGACAACGGGATGCCAGCAACTGGGGCTGTCTGCGGGCGCAACCCTGATGTATTAACCCTACAAGTGCTCGGCAGAGACCCCGTGCCTCGCCCACCTGCCGGCGCGCTCCTCCGTGGCCGCGAGCGCCGCGGCGAGCTGCGCGCGCTCGTCGCGCCCCGCCGCCAGCTCCGCGCCGGCCGCGCGCGCGCGCGCGGCGGCGGCCGCCTCAGCGGCCGCGGCGGCCGCGGCCGTCTGGTCCAGCTGCGCCTCCAGCGCGGCCGCGCGCGCGAGCGCGGCCGCCACGCGCGCCTCCACGCCGTGCCGGACCTGCGCCGCGGCGCGCCAGGTCCTTTTACCCTAACACGTGCCGTGCCCCGCTGGTATCGCAGCCTCCCGGACAGCGCCTTGCCCCGCACGCCATGCCGGAACTGCGCCACGGCGCGCCGAGGTTGGTGTAGGGGTAGGGGTAACCCCACCTAACCCTATCTTTGCCCCACGCTTGCCATGCCCCCCTGAATTCGCAGCCTGCCGGACGATGCCCTGCCCCGCCGCCCGGCAGGGTCAGCAAAGCGCGGGGTGCCGGGAGCCTCCGGCCACCCAGACGCCGCGCCCCCGCCGAGGGCGGGACGCGCCTGCTCGAACCAGGGCCCGCGCCGCTCCTCGACGGCCAGGCGCAGCATGTCGCGCTCGGCCGCGGCGGCCGCGGCGGCCTCCTCCGCGCCGCGCACGCGCAGGAGCAGCACCACGTTGTCGCCCGTCAGCCGCGCGACCGCCTGCACGCCGCAGGCGCGCGCGCGCCCTCACGCGTTGGTATGTGAAGGGCCCCGCCATGACCGAGCGGCGTGATCACTGATCAGCGCGCTGCTGGCTGACAGAGGCGCTCCGACGCGCGCGCCTTGAAGGCCCCAGCGCCGCACAGCTGCAAAGCCGCGTAAGCGCACCCAAGAAACTCCCAGGTATCACATTGAAGAGGTCTTGATGTGCGGCGCGTGCCGGGCGCGCCTACCTCCTGATGTCGGCCCGAGCGGTCAGCCGCACGCCTGGCAGCAGCCAGCGCCCCCGCAGCCTCCTGCGCGCACAGCTGCGCGTTGCAGCCTCACTGCTGAACGGCCCCTGGCCAATGCCCCCTGTGCAGCAGACACGCACTTGCACATTCATTTCGTGTGGTTTACTTTTTCTGTCAAGCACCTCCTGCTCCCCGTGCCTCGGCGCCGATCAATGACACGGTGCAGCACTCCTTCAACTCGCGCTCGCCAGTGCTGCGCTCAGCTGTGCCTAAGAGCATGACGCGGCGCTACCTGCGCCTCGGCGCGCGCGCGCGCCGCCTCAGCCTCCGCGCCCGCGCGCCGCTGCTCGGCTGCGGCCGCGGCCGCAGCGGCGTCCGCCGCCGCCGCCGCCTGCTCCGCCAGCTGGCCGCGCGCGGCGGCGAGGTCCGCCTGCGCGGCCGCCGCGCCCGCGGCCGCGTCGGCGGCGGCCGCGCGCGCGGCCTCGCCGGCGCGCAGCTGCTGCAGCGCCTCCGCCAGGTCCGCGGCGGTCGTCTCCAGCTGCGCCAGCGCGCCCGCGCGGCTGCGGCACGCCGGCTGTCAGCGCGCACGTTGCTCGGCAGGTGTGCCGGCTCGGGCCTTGCGCGTGTTCACGTCGGCCCTGTTTGTTGTTGCGCCTTGCCCTGCCAGCCTCCTCTGGCTGAGCACTCTGCTTACGCGCTGCGGGCTCCTCGCAACTGTCAGCCACGCTTCAGTTTGGCGAGCTAGGGCCATTGACCCTGTACAGTATCTGGTGCTGCTGCCAAGGCTTTTTTAGCACCGCCTGCACGCCAACCACATGCCCTCCTTCCCGCTGTGCGGAAAACCTGGACCCTGACCTGGCGCACGGGCGGCGCGCCTGGCGTGCGCCGCGTCCACCTGCGCCTGCCACCCGCTGGCGAAGCAGCGCAGCGCGGCCAGCCCGCGGCCCACGGCCTCCAGGCGCCGCCGCGCGCCGGACAGGCCGTCCACGGTGCGCTGCCGCCGCCGCCGCCGCGTCGTGCCGGACAGGCCGCCCGACGCCTGCGCGGCCGGCCCGCCGAGGACCGTCTAAAGCTCCTTTGGTTGCTGGTGCACGGATGGAGTCCAGCTTTGACCACTAGGGAGAGACAAGCCTGCGAAACCTGGCCTGCTCAATACGGCCGCGGTCAAGCCTGCGAGCTGTGGTGCCCCCGGGCCTGGAGTTGCTTGCCGTCTACACACAGTGTTTGTGTAAAACACAGCATGCACGGGCGTGTGGCGCTTGCCGCAGCCAGCAAGGAACAAGAAGGGACTGAGACTGCGCGCCTTGACGCCAGGCCGCAGCAGCGGCCTCCCGTTCCACTCGCGCTCGTTCTCCTGGTCGACCAGCGCAGCATCCTCGAGCAGCAGCTGCTGCGCATCCTCCATCGTCGACGTCAGCACGGCGGTCATCGCCTTGACGCTGCCCAGCATCCCGTTCCAGTCGGCCGGCTGCGGCCCCGGCAGGCCCCCTGCGGACTCGCGCGGCCCCACCATGGCCAACCTGGGCTGCTCAAGCCCGCAAGCGGCTGACGTCAACCATCCTATGAAGCAAGATGGTGTGCATCCTCAAGTGCCAGCATTGTACAAGGCCAGATCTTGGCACAGCACTAGCTCAGCAGGCATTCAGGCCCCAGACCTCCCCGTGCGCTCGTCCTGGTCAAGGACATCAGCAAGGGCTTCTGAACCCTGCAAGCTCAGGACTGGCTCACTGAGTCAGAGGATAGGCAGAGACAGGCCGAATCGAGATAGCCCCATAAGCGAGGTCTCGATCGTACCATCACGCAACCAGCAGTGTGCGCCCGAGCTGCAACTCCGCTGTCCGCGCGAGTGATGAGGGCAGGCAGCCGGCGCGTATGCTGACACGCGTCCGCCCGCTCAGCGGAGTCTGCAGGCTCACCACCTGCAGGCTGAAGGCAGGGGGCAGGCCCGTCGCACAGCCTGCCGTGCGTGCACGAGCGCCAGGCCGCGCGCGGGCTCACGCAGCGGCTCTATCCGCGCTTGCGGCCTCGGCGCAGCAGGCGGTTGCTTCGGACCGGCTCGCCAGCCTGCTGCTCTCTGGCGGCAAGCTCACTGCGGTCGCGCAGACCTACTGGCAAAGCGTAGTGCGCGCCGGCGACTGCGTGGTGGACGCCACTGCCGGCAACGGCCATGACAGCCTCTTCCTCGCGCGCCTGGTCGGCCCAGCCGGGCTCCTGTACAGCTTTGACGTGCAGGCGCGGCTCCTGCTGCCAGACTGTGGCCCGCCGCTGTCCACTGCGTTTTCTGCTGTCTGCCCCGCCCGGAGCGCCACAGCTGCCGGCCGCCGCGGAGGCTTGCGCGTCCTGAGGCTGCTGGATAGGGTATACAGGGTACAACTGCAGTTCTCTGCTGCAGGAGGAGGCGCTGCAGGCGACGCGCGCGACGCTAGACGCGGGCCTGGAGCCCAGCCAGCGGCCCCGCGTGCTTAGCCTCGTCAACGCCTGCCACTCCACGATGCTGGTGCGCTGCGGCGCCGCCGCCGCCTGCTGCCGCGCGCCGGCTGTCGCGCCTGTGGCACCCTGTGCAGCCGCCTCCCTGCCCGGTGCCACGTCTCAAGTCTTCTACCGGGCTCTGAAGTGGCTGGGACCCTATGAGCTGTCAACCTGTTTCGTCATATGGTCGACGGGAGTGCTGCCTGACGTGCTACACTTCAGTGTGCATTCTGTGCCGGGTGTGCAAAGCGTCTGCACCAGTGGTCACTGGCTCCAGCACAGGCTGGGCAACAGTGCATCGACGCATGGCGCCCTAGTGCGCGTACGGAGCAGCGGCGCGCCGCACGTGCAGGAGCACGTGCGCCAGCGCGCGCAGCTGGTCGTGTTCAACCTCGGCTACCTGCCCGGCGCCGGGCGGGACAGGGCCATCATGACGCAGGTGCACCTGAGAGAATGAGTGAATGAGTGTGTGACTGTATGCTGCTGAGTGAATGAGTGTGTGAATGAATGAACGAATGAATGAAAGAGTGAAGTACAGCCGTGCATCAGTGCTGAGTGCTAGATGTGACAAGCCTGTTGCAGCCGGCTAGGGCTGCTCAGGCGGTTGGGTCGTCGGGCGAGCAGCCCGCTCGCGTGCGCCTGCCGACGGTGTGGTGTGGAGGACACGTGCATGGCGTGTGAATCTGGGCCATGCTCTTGTTTGTGTCCGCTGCAAGCATGCGGGAGTTACAGCGCGCGCACGCTGCCGCAGGCGGGCTCGACGGTTGCGGCGGTGCGCAGCGCGATGGCGGTGGTCGCGCCGGGGGGGCTCGTCAGCGTGCTAGCATACGTGGGCCATGAGGGTGCGGACTGGGACTCGGGAGCGCGCAAGGCAGCAAGGGTCACTGTATGTCAGCAGAGGACTTGCTTTGCTGACACAAGTGCACTTTGACATCAGAGGGTTGCTTGCACATGCGCTGCTTCTTGGCGGGTTGCAAAAGAAGGCGAGCGCATGTGGATTACTTGCTTGCACGCCTTCAGGTGGCATGCCAGAGTACGAGGCGGTGCGGGAGGTGGCAGCCGCGCTGGCGCCGGAGGAGTGGACGACCACCGAGCAGCGCCTGCTGAACCGCGCGCTGTCGCCGATCCTGGTCCTGTTCCTGCGGCGGCCGGCCAAGCACATGGACTTGTGACGCAGGGCCCAGGGTAGAGATAGGCTGCGCTAGTCCCTATGGTGTCTTGCTGTCGCACCTCAGCCCTTGCTGGGTCATGCGCTGAAGTCAGGCAGTCGATGTGACACGTGCTTGCACACATTGTGCCTGCATGTCTTGGCGCCTCTCTGTTCCCCCCCGCTCCTCATAGGAGCAGCCTTAGTTCTGCTGCCCTGCATACTTTCAGGCTGAATATGGTTTTGGGCCTGTGGGGGGTGGCTGAGCTGAGGCCCAATGTGCAGTCACATGGAGCCCATGTGGCGCGCATGCGCGGTGGCAGGGTGATTGTGTTTGGCCCGTGGCTGCATGGTACGTGCGGTCTGAGTTTTGGCGAGCCTTCGCATTTGTGAGGACAGAAGCGTGAGAGGATTGCTGGGCGTGGTACCGCAAGCGCACCCATGTAATAGATGTCACCAATGCCAGCTGGAGTAGACTTTGCGTGTAGCCACAACCTTGGTGGCACGCTCAACAACAGGCGAACGAGTCCTTTAAAAGCCAGCCACCTGGCTGGTTACACGGGTGTACTCTGCCAGCGTCTGCCCACTGTGCAGCGCACTCACTTCATCGGTGCCTGGCCATGCAACCCGCACATGGAGCCTGCCGCCCGCTGAAAACAAAGGCCTGCTGCAACACGGTGACGTTCCCACAAAGTGCGTAGTTCCATGGCTTTGGTTTTCTAATCCGCAGATTCCAAAAGCTGTTCCTTGTGTTCGGGCCACAATAGCAGTGCAGACCCGGCGCAATCCCGATAAAATCAAAACAGTGTCCTCGACACATGGTCTGGCGGGCCCGGGTGCATGAAGCCGCCCGCGCCTGCCTGCAAGGCCAGCTCGAGGTAGGGGACCAAGCTCCCGTTTCGAGCGTATTCATGGGCTTTGTCGGGCTTGCCAGCCGGCGCCGATGTTGAACGCTAAGATGCGCCCTTTAGGCAGTAGCCCCCGACATAACAAGCCCGAGACAAGGAGCCCGGGATAGCAGCCTTGCCACTAAAAAAGGTAAGCAGCAACAGATAATCGGGCGACACGGACGCGCGCTCTTGGGATAGGAGTCAGACTCTCAGCCGAGGGCGGTCAAGGCCAGCGGCCCGGGAAACAGCTCTCCAGCATGCACCCTTGCAGCTCCTGCTGGCAGCGAACATGGGACGTGCGCAAATGCGCGCTGCTGTAGCATCCGCGCATGCGCGGCGCGGCAGGCAGCATGTGGCGTCTAGGCAGCAGTGCAGCGCATGTGCCAGCTGTTGCACACCCCACGGCCTGCCCAGCCAAGCTCATGGTGGCGGGTCGTCACAGGCACGCAACCGCATGTCCAAGCTCAAGACACACTGCTGCGGCAGCGGCGTGGCGCGCACTGCCAGCGGCATCACAGGCTGCCCGACAGTGGCCCATGCGGCGCGCCTGCGCGAGCTGAGGCGCAACTGTGATGCAGCAGGCGAAGCGAGCGCCCAGGCCTCCCACGACATGGGCATGACGCGCGCGCCGCCCGCGGGCGCTGGGCAGCCGGCCGCCCGCCGGCGCCGCATCACAGCCCCTCCAGCAGCGCATGCAGGCGCATGCGCACATGCGAGCTGGAGCGGCCGCCGCCGCTGCCGCCGCTGCCGCCGTCGCCCGGCGACCCCGACCCCGCCCAGGCGTCCTCCGGCGACGGCTCGCCGCCCGGCGAGCGGGAGCGCGGGCGCGGCAGCGCGCCCGTGAGCGCGCCCGCAGGGTCCGCGCAGGCCTCCCAGTCGCCGCGCGGCGCGCCGGCGCCGCCGAGCGGCGCACTGCGCGCGCCGGCCATGCCGGAGCGGCCGTCGGAGTGCGGCGCGCTGAAGCGCATGGCCTCCAGCGCATTGCATGCGCTGTTCTCCTTGTCGGTCATGCGCGCCGGGCGGCCGCCGCTCTCCTGCGCGGCGCGCCGGCGTCAGCGCGCGCCGCTCGTCGCACTCAAAGACCATCGTACTCGATGTCCGTCAAGCGCACAAAACAAAGTGCTTGTTACACAGAAGCATGGATGCACAGACAACAGGCGAATACCTGGCACTTCCAGGGGCCGGCGGCAAGCGCCGCACGCAGCGGGCGGGGCCGCACCAGCATGATGGAGTCCTCCTGCGCGCCGGCCTTGCCGCGCCGCAGCGCGAACGGCGTGGCGCCGCCCGCGTCGGCCGGCGGCCACTCCGGCTGCGTCTGCCAGTTGAAAGGCTTGAACTGCGCGCCGTGCAGCCCCGCGCGCTTTGGAGCCTGAGGGTGGCCCTGGTACGCTGACAGGCACAGCTCCCAGGACTGAAGCTAAGCATTCGGCTGCATTCCTCTGTAAAGCCTCTTGTGCAGGAGCACGAGGTGGTGGCACGCCGCCTGACAGCCGGGCCAGCAAGGGCCGGGCAAGACTCTGGTTGTGTCCACCGGTGCCTGCGGGGGACCTCACACCCTGCTGCACGCTCGCAGTAGGTCGCAGTAGGTCAGGTGGTGTGCCAGAACCGCCGGGACTAAGCCGGCGGAGACGATGCTCATCCATGTTGAGTGCGCGCGGGCCGCGTTGCAGCGCGCGCCCGCAGCCGGGCCCAGACGCAGGCGCCGCGACGCGCGCACCATGCCAGGGTCGCGGCTGCGCGCTGACGGCGGCGCGTCGGGCATGCACACGTCGCCGCCGCCGCCGCCGCTCGCCGCGCCCGCTGCCGTGCGCGACTTCTTAGCCGGGCTGGCCAGGCCGCGGCCGCCGCGCGCGCTGCCAGGCGCGCCGCCGGGCGCGGCGCCCTCGGCCGCCAGCGCGGCCGCAGCGGCCATCTGCAGTAGCTGCGGGCCGCTGGGGCCGGCCGACGCGGGCCCGGTGCTCGCGCCAGACATTGCCGTGGTGCGCAGCGCCTGCGCAGCCCTCACGCGCAGCTCCGCAGGCCATTCCGCAGGTTGTCCAGGAGCCTCGTTTGACGCATCCAGTTCAGTTGCTTGGCGGCGCCAAGCCACTGGGCATGCGCCCGACGCGGCCGCTGACACTGCTTTGTAACAGCCATGCAGTGGCCTGATGAGCAGCACCCTGCCTCACACAGATGCAGCCATACCAGGTGCACCTTTCAGGATCACTGACGCAACGCCGCTGCAGCCTGGCGCCTGACAGGCCGGATGGCAGGGCGGTGCGGAGCTGCGCGGCGCGGAGCCGGGCGCGGCAGCCGGGCCGCGCCTGGTCGATGTTGAGCCGCCGCGCGACCGGCCCGCGGTTGAGCGGCCGCCCGGCGGTCGGCAGGCCGTCCGGGGGCCCGCCCAGCTGCGGCGCGGTGCCGGGGCCCTCCCCCGACGGCCACTTGCGCTTGGCCCACTCGGGCGTCACCATGCCCAGGTTCTGCGCGCAGGCGCGCGCGCGCGCCTTCAGACTTGCAGCAACCCTAGACAGGGTGCAGCATGCAGGCGCATGCTGTCTCACCCCACACACCGCCAACAGAGTTCGCTGCATGAGGTCAGCCAGCCAAAGAGGCAGCGGCCGACACGCTTGGAAACCGCGGGGGCGGGCGGGGCGTGCGCAGCCGGGGCGCGAGCACCTTGAAGCCCGGGCTCTGCAGCGCGTCCGCGCGCGGCGCCCCGCCCGGCGACGCGAGCAGCGCCAGCAGGCTCACGCCTGGTGACTGTGCCAGGCGCCACTGCGCGCTGCCGCCGCCGGGCGATGCGCCCGGCCGGCCCGGCACGCGCAGGCGGCCGTCGGTGGCGGGCGTGCGCGGGGTGGCGCCGCGGGGGCCGCCTGGTCCAGGGTTAGGGTGAGGGTTGGGGTTGGCGCCGCCGCGGCCCGCGCCGCCGCGCACGGGCGTGCCGGTCGGCGCCTGATTCTCGGCGTCGCGCGGCGCGCGGCCGCGCGGGCCCTCTGGCGGCGCGGGGGACGCGTGCAGCAGCCTGCGCGGCGGCGGCCCTGGCGGCTCAAGCCCAGCCACAAAGGCAGCGCGCTGCTTCAGACGGACACTGCCTGCGTTGTCTCCAGGCTGCAACTGGAGCGCCGCCTGTAACAGGCTGCGACATGGGCTGCACCGCCCGCCGGACACGCCCGCTGGACACGCCAGCGAGGGAGGAGCACGCCTGCTGCAGGCACCGCAGCATGCGCTGCAGGTGCCAATCCCGCATGCTGCCGCGGCTCTGCACTCCCGGTAGGCAGGCGTGGGGGGGGGCGCGCCGGGAGCGCGTCTCGCGCGCGTCCGCGCCGCGCCCGGCCGCCTCGCTGGCCTGGCTCAGACGGTGCCGCGCGCCGGGCGAGCCGGCCAGCAGCACGGGCGGCGAGCCGGCCGGCGCCGCGCGCGTGCCCAGCAGCCGGCACGTCGCCGCGCCGCGCGTGCGCGGCGGCGTCAGCAGCTCGTTCGCGTCGCCGTCCCGCCGCTGCGCCTCCTGCGCTCGCCCACCGCGCCGCCAGCGGTTGGCTGGGTTCAAAGCAGCAGCGGGCACAGCAGCAGGGAAGACACGCTCATGAGGCCGGCGCGCGGCTCTTCACGCACCTCTCAAGTGCGCGTGTGCGACAGGCTAGGTTCCCCTTCATTCACTGGGCGCTTGTGCGCTGCCGGTGGGCAGCGCGCTGGCATTCCCACCCCGACCATGCCCTAAGATCTGTGCGGCGCCGCGCGCCTCTGCAGCCCCGTTGCCGCCGGCGCCCGCGGCGCAGTCTCCGCGCAGCGCCGCGCCGGCTGCGCCCTCGCCCGGGCGCCGCGCCGGCAGCGCCGCCGCCGCCGCCAGCTCCTCGGCGCGCGGGCTCGTCACGGCCGCGCCCTTGGCGCCTGCACCAAACCGCGGTTTATTTGGAAAAGATAAGTGCATCACTGCCCCAATGACCTCGTCTTCAGTCCATGCTCACATGTCTTGCGCGCTTACCAACACAAGGCCAGAGCGTTGGCTGCGAGCGGGGGGAGCTGGCAAGGTGTAGTGGCCGCTCAAGGGCGCTCCAGACAAAGGGCCCCATCCAGACAGGGGCTGGTCGGTACTGGCTGGACAGGGGCTGGTCAGCGACGGCCGCACGGCTGCCGGGCGCACCGGGCACGGGCGCGGACGGCGCAGTGGTGAGGCAGGAGCCGGTGGATCCGCTGCTAGCGCGCCGCCGGCCGCCGCCGGCCGCCGCGCTGCGCGCGTGCGCCATCGCCCTGCGCGCGCCGGACCAGGCTTGGTGAGTGCCTGCGGCCGGTGCGTACGGGGCAGTACGCAAGCGCGGGGCTGGGCGCGCACTGTGTGTACGCGCGCCGCAGCGGCGTGCTGAACGTGGACGGCGGGCGCGCGTCCTCCTCATCCTCGTCCTCGCCCGCCGCCTCCCCATCTTCGTCCTCCTCCTCCTCCTCCTCCTCCTCCTCATAGTCGGACCCCGCGGCCGCGGCTGCCGCCGCGCCAGCCAGCCCGCCCCCGCCCGCCTCGCCGGCCTCGTCAGAGTCGGCCGCCGCGGCCGCCGCCGCCACGAGCGCGGCGGCCGCGGCGGT
>JAABUV010008859.1_pt1 | contig 10053 bp, 9 predicted proteins | sample 5559971 | NCBI WGS metagenome assembly JAABUV01 (sample SAMN10711881, study PRJNA513362) | rock metagenome | isolation source: Antarctica rocks | place: Antarctica: Victoria Land, Knobhead nord | collected 2015-12-19
ACGGCCATGTGGTTCGGCACGACGTCGGCCACCGTCCGCACCCCGGCAGCCCGAAGTGCTGCGGTCATCTGGTCGAAGGCCTCGCGCCCACCCGCCTCGTCACTCAGCCGGGTGGGGTCCGTGACGTCGTAACCGTGGGTCGAGCCGGGCACGGCCTGCAGGATCGGCGACAGGTAGGCGTGGCTCACCCCGAGCGCGGCGAGGTAGTCGGCCTGCTCCGCGGCCTGGGCGAACCCGAAGCCGGGCCGGATCTGGAGGCGGTAGGTCGCGCTCGGCGTCCGTCGTGCACCACTCATCCGGAGCTCTCCCTGGGGCTGCGCAGCACGATGACGCTACGGCCCTCCACGGCGAACTGCGTCCCGGGTTCGATGACCGTCGACGCGGTCACCATGGCGGTGGCGACCGTGGAGAGGTCCTGGGCGCCGGCTGCGGCATGGGCCGCCGGTTCCGTGGAGGCGGTGTCGATCTCGATGAACCACTCAGTGCCGTAGGACTCCTCGGGAATGGTGAAGCTGATCGACTCGGCGTGGGCGTTGAACATGACGAGGAACGAGTCGTCGACGATCCGCGTGCCGCGCCGGTCGGGCGCGGGGATGGCCTGGCCGTTGAGGAACACCATCACCGTCTTGGCGAAGCCGTCGTGCCAGCTGCCCTCCTCCATATGGTCGCCGCTCGGGGTGAACCACGCGACGTCACCCAGCTCGCTCTCGCCACCGTGCTCGGCGCTGCCGGCGAAGAACCGGCGGCGCTTGAACACCGGGTGGTCGTGCCGCAGTCGGACGACCCGCTGCGCGAAGCCGAGGAGCTCGCCGGCGTCCTCATCGAGGTCCCAGTCCACCCAGGCCAGGTCGTTGTCCTGGCAGAACGCGTTGTTGTTGCCGTCCTGGGTGCGGCCCAGCTCGTCCCCGTGGGCGATCATCGGCACGCCCTGGGACAGCAGCAAGGTGGTCAGGAGGTTGCGCTGCTGTCTCGCCCGGAGCGTGCGGACGGCCGGGTCGTCGGTCGGCCCCTCGACGCCACAGTTCCAGGAGCGGTTGTGGCTCTCACCGTCCTTGTTGTCCTCGCCGTTGGCCTCGTTGTGCTTCTCGCTGTAGGACACGAGGTCCCGCAGCGTGAAGCCGTCATGGGCGATGACGAAGTTGATTGAGGCGATCGGCTTGCGCCCCGAGTGCTCGTAGAGGTCGGACGAGCCGGTGAATCGAGAGGCGAACTCTCCCAACGTCGCCGGCTCGCCCCGCCAGAAGTCCCGGACGGTGTCTCGGTACTTGCCGTTCCACTCGGTCCACAGCGGCGGGAAGTTGCCCACCTGGTATCCCCCGTCGCCGACGTCCCACGGCTCGGCGATGAGCTTGACCTGGCTGACGACCGGGTCCTGCTGGACGAGGTCGAAGAACGCCGACAGCCGGTCGACCTCGTGGAACTGCCGGGCCAGGGTCGCCGCCAGGTCGAAGCGGAAGCCGTCGACGTGCATCTCGGTGACCCAATAGCGCAACGAGTCCATGATCAGCTGCAGCACGTGGGGGTGGCGCATGAGCAGCGAGTTCCCGGTGCCGGTCGTGTCGTAGTAGTGGGCCAGGTCGTCGCTGACGAGACGGTAGTAGGCGTTGTTGTCGATGCCGCGGAAGGCCAGGGTGGGCCCGAGGTGGTTGCCCTCGGCCGTGTGGTTGTAGACGACGTCGAGGATGACCTCGATGCGGGCTTCGTGCAGCGCCTTGACCATGCCCTTGAACTCGGTGACCTGCTGGCCGCGCGTGCCGTACGCAGCATACTCGTTGTGGGGGGCGAGGAAGCCGATGGTGTTGTAACCCCAGTAGTTGCGCAGTCCCTTGTCCAGCAACGTGAAGTCCTGGACGAACTGGTGAACGGGCATCAGCTCGATGGCCGTTACCCCGAGCGACGTGAGGTGGTCGATCACCGCGGGATGGGCGATGCCGGCATACGTGCCGCGAATCTCCTCGGGGACGTCGGGGTGCAGCATCGTGAGGCCCTTGACGTGAGCCTCGTAGATGACGCTCTCGTGGTACTCGTGGTGGGGCAGCCGGTCCTGACCCCAGTCGAAGAAGGGGTTGACGACGACCGACATGAGGGTGTGGCCGAGGCTGTCGAGGTCGTTGGCCACGCCGTCGAGGCCAGCCCTGGGGTCGTCGAACTCATAGGAGAAGAGCGACGGGTCGCCGTCCATCTCGCCGTCGATGGCCTTGGCGTATGGGTCGAGGAGGAGCTTGGCCGGGTTGCACCGGTGCCCGTGGTCGGGCTCGTAGGGGCCGTGCACCCGGAACCCGTAGCGTTGTCCCGGCTGGATGCCGGGGATGAACCCGTGCCAGACGAACCCGTCGACCTCGGGGAGCGCGATCCGGACCTCGGCGCCGGCGTCGTCGATGAGGCACAGCTCGACCTTCTCGGCAACCTCAGAGAAGAGGGCGAAGTTGACTCCCGTGCCGTCGTAGGTGGCGCCGAGGGGATAGGGCTGGCCGGGCCAGGTCTGCATGGGTCCCTTTCAGGTTGGTCCCGCGACACCGTGCCGCGGGATGGACCGGGACGTCACTGGCGCGGCCGCGCCCAATCCTAGGTTGGGGCTCAGGTCAGGGCGTCGACGACCTGGTCTGCGGCGGCGTAGGGGTCTTTCCTGCCGTCGACGACGTCCGCGGCGAGCCGGTCCACGCTCGCGTCGTGGCGCAGGCTCTCCATCCGGGAACGCAGGGCCACGAGGGCGATCGCCTCGATCTCCTCCCCGGCCCGCTTGACGCGCCGCTCCCGCAGGGCACCGCTGTCGGCCAGCCACCCGAAGTGCTTGTCGACCGCCTCCATGAGCTCGTCGATGCCCTCGCCGCGGGCGGCAACGCTCTTGACGACCGGCGGGCGCCACAGTCCCGGTTCGGTGCGGTCGCCGAGGGAGATCATGTGGCGCAGGTCGCGGACCGTCGCGTCGGCACCGTCCCGGTCGGCCTTGTTGACGACGAAGACGTCCCCGATCTCGAGGATTCCGGCCTTGGCCGCCTGGATCCCGTCTCCCATCCCGGGAGCGAGCAGGACGACCGTCGTGTCGGCGAGCCCGGCCACCTCGACCTCGGACTGGCCGACGCCGACCGTCTCGACGAGGATGACGTCGCACCCCGCGGCGTCCAGCACGCGCAGCGCCTGTGGCGTCGTCCACGACAGCCCGCCGAGGTGGCCGCGGGAGGCCATCGACCGGATGTAGACCTCGGGGTCGAGCACGTGGTCCTGCATCCGGATCCGGTCACCGAGCAGCGCCCCGCCGGAGAACGGCGACGACGGGTCGACGGCCAAGATCCCCACGCGCTCTCCGCGGGCCCGGAACGCCCTCACCATCGCGTTCGTCGCCGTCGACTTGCCGACCCCCGGCGACCCGGTCAGCCCGATCACGTGGGCGTGACCCGAGTGCGGGGCCAGCGCCGCCATGACCTCGCGCAGCGCCGGGTGGGCGTCCTCGACGAGGGAGATCAGGCGGGCGACCGCGCGCGGCGAACCCTCCCTGGCCGAGGCGACCAGGGACGGGACGTCGACAGACCGCAAGGCCAACGCGGGGGTGCTACTTGTTCGGCACGCGCAGGATGAGGGCGTCGCCCTGACCGCCGCCACCGCAGAGCGCGGCCGCACCGACACCGCCACCGCGACGTCCCAGCTCGAGGGCGAGGTGCAGGACGAGGCGGGCTCCGGACATGCCGATCGGGTGGCCGACGGCGATGGCCCCGCCGTTGACGTTGACCTTGTCGGGGTCCACGCCGAGCTGCTTCGTCGAGGCGAGGCCGACGGCCGCGAACGCCTCGTTGATCTCGATCAGGTCGAGGTCGGCCGGCGCGATGCCCTCTCGGGCGCACGCCCTGACGATGGCGTTGGCCGGCTGGGACTGCAGGGAGGAGTCCGGGCCGGCGACGACGCCGTGCGCGCCGATCTCGGCGATCCAGCTCAGACCCAGCGACTCGGCCCGGGCCCGGCTCATAACGACGACAGCCGCAGCGCCGTCGGAGATCTGTGAGGCCGAGCCGGCCGTGATCGTGCCGTCGGGGGAGAAGGCCGGGCGGAGCCGAGCGAGGGTTTCGGCCGTCGTGTCGGCGCGGATGCCCTCGTCGGACCTGAACTCCAGGAGCTCACCCTTGCGCTGCGGCACCGGGACGGCGATGACCTCGTCATCGAACAGTCCGTCCTTCCAGCCCCTGGCGGCCAGCTCGTGCGAACGCGCCGCGAACGCGTCCTGCTCGGCGCGAGAGAACGCGAGGTCGCCGGTGTTGGCCTGCTCGGTGAGCAGCCCCATCGGCTGGTCCGTGAAGGCGTCCCACAGTCCGTCCGCCGCCATATGGTCCCGGAGCGCCACATCGCCGTACTTGACGCCCACCCGCGACTTCTCGAGCAGGTGCGGGGCGCTGGTCATCGACTCCTGGCCACCGGCGACGATGATCTCGAACTCGCCCGCCCGGATGAGCTGGTCGGCCAGTGCGATGGCGTCCAGGCCCGACAGGCACACCTTGTTGATCGTCAGCGCCGGGACCGTCAGGGGGATCCCCGCCTTCGCGGCCGCCTGGCGGGCGGGGATCTGCCCGGCACCGGCCTGCAGCACCTGCCCCATGATCACGTAGTCGACCTGCTCGGGCGCGACCCCCGACTTCTCGAGGGCCCCCTTGATGGCGAAGCCGCCGAGGTCGGAGCCGGAGAAGTCCTTGAGGGACCCCAGCAGGCGGCCCATCCCGGTGCGGGCCCCCGCCACGATGACGGACGTGTTCATGCTCATTCTTCAGCCTCCAGAAAGCAGTTGCGACGTCGTCGAGCGACCCCCAGAGCCTACCGGCGGCCCGCCGGCTCCCGGCCCGAGCGGCAGGTGGCGAGCACCACACCGGGCCGGCACGGCATACCCCGTCGGTATGCGTTTCCCGGCGCTGGGGCTGCTGACCCGGCGAGTCGACCTGACCCACAGTGGCCTGCGCAGGGGCATCGCGTTCCTGGCCCGGCCTCTGCGAGAGGGGCGCGCCGCCACCTTCGGAGACCGACGCCCGAGCCATCTCCGTCGCCCCGGCGCACCGTCTCGCGCGCCGGCTCGTCTAGAGCATGCTCGGCCCCGGAGTGGTCGAGCCACCGGCCCGCCGGCTCGTATGCCGGCAGCACGCGCCCTACGCTCGACTGATGAGTGAGTTCCAGCACCTCTTCACGGCCATCGACCACGTCGGAATCGCCGTCCACGACCTTGATGACGCGATTGCCTTCTACCGCGACACGTATGGCATGCGCCTCGTTCACGAGGAGGTCAACGAGGAGCAGGGGGTCGCCGAGGCGATGATGTCGGTCGGCGACTCCGACGGGTGCATCCAGCTGCTGGCCCCGCTGGCGCCCGGCTCGACGATCGCGACCTTCCTGGAGCGCAGCGGCCCCGGCGTGCAGCAGGTCGCCTACCGCGTGGAGGACATCGAGGCGGCCAGCGCCGTGCTGCGCGAGCGCGGCCTGCGCCTGCTCTACGACGGTGCGCGTCGTGGCACGGCGGACAGCAGGGTGAACTTCATCCACCCGAAGGACGCCGGCGGAGTACTCGTCGAGCTCGTCCAGCCTGCGGGCACCGCCCACCCCTCCAGCCGCCTTTAGCAGATCTTTGGCCGTGCTGCCTTTCGGGTGGGCCCCTGCGCCAATGACGAGACTGGTTGGCTGCTGGCAGGTCAGACCGTGGTGGCGCCCTCCGCGACGTGGGCCACGGCCTCGGTCCGCGCGTTGATCGCCTCGATGAGGTGCGCGAGGACCGGCAAAGCCGACGCCAAGGTCTTCTGCTCTCCCTGGCTCAGCTCGGCGACGGCACGGGCGAGCAGCAGGGTGTTGGTTCGGCGCCACTGGGAGACCATGGCCAGGCCCTCGGCGGTCAGGGTGTACTCAACCGTGCGCCGGTCCCTTGTTCCTGGTGCGCGGGCCAGCATGCCCGTTCCCACCATCGCGTTGGCCAGCGTGCTGACCGAGTTCGGGGCCAGCCGCAGCAGGTCGGCCAGATCGCCCGGCCGTGCCCCAGGGTTCTCCTCGACCAGGCTGAGCAGCTCAAGCTGCGCGACGCTGAGTGGCATCGCCGGCTGGCCAGCTCGGGCCGCCTTACGCATGGCTCGGCGCAGCGCCGCCACCAGGTCGGCCGCCTGCCCGGACAGCGACAACCGATCGGCCATGGGCTCCATGACGCTCACCCCGCCGCGCTCCCGCCGTGGGTAGCGGGTGAAGCCGTAGTTGTGGCCGCCAGGCCGAGCGCACACATTAACAGGACGGACAGCACCACCGGCGCCGCGTCCCACCCGTGGCCCTTGGCGAGGTGAACGCCCATCGCGGTCATCGCAACCCCCAGCGACGTGCCCAGCGCGCGGGCCACGTTGACCATTCCCCCGGTGACCGCCGCGGCCTCGGCCGGCACCGCCGCCATCACGGCCGCGTTGTTCGCGGGGATGGCCACCCCCAAGGACACCCCCAGCACGAACAGCACCACGGCGACCGCCGCCGGTGAGCGCCACAAGCCGATGCCCGCCGCCAGGGCGGCGAAAGCCCCCGACGCGCCCAGCAGGACCCGGATACGATGCGATCCCCGCAGGCCCAGAACGTTGGCGCCCACCGCAGACAGCGCGAACCCGACGGGAAGGCAGGACAGCACCAGGCCACCCCAGGCACCGCTCATGCCCCACGCGGCGAACAACGTCGGGAACAACACCAGAGGGGCGAACAGCAGCAGATAGGCGAGCAGCGCTCCCACCAGCGCCGCGCCGATGCCGCCGCGGCCCAGCAGGGCCGTGTCGACCAGGGGCGCCGCAGCCCTGCCCTCGACCCGCCAGAACAGGACCGCCGCCGCCGTGGCCAGCGCCACCAGCCCGATGACGACGGCCGTGGACAACGGCATCCCGGAAAGCCCGCTCAAGGCCAGTAGGCCCGCGCCGACACAGACCGCGAGAGTAGCGAAGCCGGCGACGTCGCTCTTCTGTCGTGGGCTCAGCTCGCGGCTGCGCGGGAGCAGATAGTGCCCGGCAATGATGGCCACGGCCCCGACCGGGACGTTCACCCAGAACACCGATCGCCATCCGAAGGCTTGCACCATCACCCCGCCCAACGTCGGGCCCAGCGCCAGGCCGACGGCCTGCGCGGCCGCCTGCAGGCCCAACGCGGTGCGAACCCGCGGCCCCGGGACGGCAAGGACGACCAGGGCGACACTGTTGGCCTGCAGAAGCGCAGCACCGGCCGCCTGCACACCCCGTCCGGCCACCAGCCAGCCGAGACTCGGCGCGAGCGCACACGCCGCCGAGGCCAGTGCGAACACGGCGAACCCGTAGAGGTAGAGCAGCTTGCGGCCTCGCGCGTCCGCCCACCGACCGACGGGCACCAACAGCACGGCAAGGACCATCAGGTAGCCGAGGGAGACCCACTCCACGCTTCCGAGCGTGGCCCCGAACTCCGTCTGCAGCCGCGGGTACGTCAAGGTGACGATGCTCGCGTCCAACTGCCCCATGAAGGCGCCGACGCAGACCGCAGCGACCGCCGCCCAGGGAGCCCGAGGATGCTGCCGCAGCCACTGGGGTCGGGCGGACTCCCGTGCCAGCGGCCCCAGGTCGAAGGAGCGAGACGTCACTAGCTGATTCTGTCACAGACAGAATGAAACCGCGAAGAAAGCTGACGAGAAACCGTATTCCCCCGCCGGCGTCCAGCCACCGGCCCTATGCTCACGCTCCGTGACACTCAAGCGCCGTGGCGTGCTCGTCGGGCTCGGCGGAGCCGTCGTCGGGGCGGTGGGCGCCATCGGCGGAGGCGGCGCACTCGCGGCCGAGCAGGAGCGGACGCCGCTGCCCTTCTACGGGTCCGCCGTCTCGGCGGTGCGCCCCGACGAGTCCTACCCCGGGGCGGCTCACGGCACCGTTGTCTGGGCCGGCGCACCGTCGTCGGTCAAGCGCCTGGCACTGACCTTCGACGACGGGCCGGACGCGGACTGGACCCCGAGGGTGCTCGGCGTCCTCGAGAAGCACGGCGTGCCCGCCACCTTCTTCGTCCGAGGCGACCACTTCAGGGCGCACGGCGACATCCTCCGGGACGCCTCCGGTCGGCACGAGATCGGCAACCACACGTGGGACCACCACGACCTCGGCCGCGCGACGTATGCGCAGGCCCGTGACCAGCTCCAGCGCACGAGCGACGAGATCGAACAGGTCATGGGCCACCGGCCGACGCTCTTCCGGCCGCCCTACGGGCACCTGGCCGGTTCGTCGGTGCTCGCCGCCGCCGAGCTGGGCCTGACCACCATCATGTGGAGCGCCCAGATGCACGAGGGGCGGTACCTCAGCCATCCGGACAGCATCGTCGACGACATCCGCGCCCAGGGCCGCCCGGGGGCCATCATCCTCGCGCACGACAGCGGCTCGCCCGACCGTCTCATCACCATCAGCCACCTCGACGCCATCCTCGACGCACTGCACGGCGACGGTTACCAGCTCGTCACCGTCTCGAGCCTGTGCGACCTGCCGACAGGCCCCTTGGTGAGCCAGGTCACCGGGTGACCGGAGTCTCACGTCCTTCGGGTGACCCGTGACGGGCCAATAGGTTCGGCGCAGCCAGGAGCCGCTCGACCCGTGAAGGCTGAGGATTTCTGGTGATGCAGGAGATCCGCGACGCGATCCTGTCAGGAGACCGCACCCGCCAGACCTGCTCCGGGCCGGCGGTCCCGAGACCTACCGCGCAGTCACCGTCCACCGGGACGAGGTCGACCTGTTCGCAGGCCTGGACAGCCGGGACAAGGACCCGCGCAGGTCCCTGCACGTCGACGACGAACCCGTGCCGGATCTCGCACCGGGAGAGGCCCTCGACGCCGTCATGGCGAGCGCGATCAACTACAACACCGTGTGGACCTCGATCTTCGAGCCGATGGCGACCTTCGGGTTCCTCGAGCGCTACGGCCGCACCTCCCCGGATGCCCAGCGCCACGACCTGCCCCACCACGTGGTCGGGTCGGACCTGTCCGGCGTCGTCCTGCGGACCGGCCCAGGGGTGCGTCTGTGGAAACCCGGCCAGGAGGTCGTCGCCCACTGCCTCTCCGTCGAGCTCGAGAGCGCCGACGGCCACGACGACACGATGCTCGACCCGGAGCAGCGGATCTGGGTCTTCGAGACGAACTTCGGCGGTCTGACGGAGCTGGCCGTCGTCAAGACCAACCAGCTCAGCAGCCCAAGGCCGGGCACCTGACGTGGGAGGAGGCCGCCTGCCCCGGGTTGGTCAACAGCACGGCATACCGGCAGCTCATCTCGCGCAACGGTGCCGCGATGAAGCTCGGCGACGTCGTCCTCGTCTTGGGGGCGAGCGGCGGGCTCGGCCCCTACGCGACCCAGCTGGCCCTCGCCGGCGGCGCGACTCCGGTCTGTGTCGTCTCGTCGCCGGACAAGGCCGACCTCTGCCGACGGATGGGGGCGGAGCTCGTCATCGACCGTTCCGTCGGCACCGGAGAGGGATACCGGTTCTGGACGGACGAGAGCATCCAGGACCCCTCCGAGTGGAAGCGCCTCGGCGCACGGATCCGCGAGCTGACCGGCGGCAGGGACACGGACATCGTCCTCGAGCACCCGGGCCGCGAGACCTTCGGGGCGAGCGTCTTCGTCGCGCGTTCGGGGCGGCACCATCGTCAGCTGCGCATCGACGTCGGGCTACCTGCACGAGTACGACAACCGCTACCTCTAGATGAGCCTCAAGCGGATCATCGGCTCGCACTTCGCCAACTACCGCGAGGCGTGGGAGGCCAACGAGCTGGTGGGCCGGGGCCTCATCCGCCCCACCCTGAGCCGCGCCTACCCCATGGAACAGGTGGGGCAGGCCGCCTACGACGTCCACCGCAACCTCCACCAGGGCAAGGTCGGCGTGCTGACCCTCTCGCCCGAGGAGGGCCTCGGCGTCACTGACCTCGAGAAGCGTGAGACGCTCGCCGAGCAGCTCGGCCGCTTCCGCGACGTCTGAGCCGGGTCACGGCAGGATGCGGGGCAGGACGTGCGCGGCGCGGCAGCGCGTGGACGGAGCGGCCGAAGGGACTGACCCGGTCAGGGTTTGGCCATGTTCGGT
>JAABUV010008860.1_pt1 | contig 10052 bp, 9 predicted proteins | sample 5559971 | NCBI WGS metagenome assembly JAABUV01 (sample SAMN10711881, study PRJNA513362) | rock metagenome | isolation source: Antarctica rocks | place: Antarctica: Victoria Land, Knobhead nord | collected 2015-12-19
ACAAGTAGCTGGATGGATGGATTTCTGGGATTTTGGGGCAAGGTTGAATATCGGTATTGAGGGAACGAAAAAGCGCGGAGTTACAGAAGAAGAATGGAAGCAGACTCGTTCTTTTTGTCTTGGCCATATGTCTTGTTTAGCGTACGTAGTGGGTCGGTCGGTTTTAGTTCTGTGATTCTCTGGGTGCGCTGTGGAGTTGATCTTTGGGTTGGCAGTATGGCGGGTTCTCGTTTTCTTTTTTTGGTGCTGTGGGGTGGATGGATGGATCAGACGTGCGGGGCTAAGCCCTTTCGGGTTAGCCATAATCGCCAAGTCTCTTCGGGTTAGCTCTGCTTACTTCGCGAGCGCAGTGCAGCACCAGCTTCCGTAGTAAGCAAAGCGCTAATCCGAAGGGGGCTTAGGCCCCCACGTCTGAGGTTCTGACTCGCTCGATTGTTCGAAAATTAGTCCGTCATCAAGCGGATGGAAATAAAAAATAAAACGTCTGCTATTGATACTCGTAGATAGGTAGGTAGCCTCCTAACAGCAACAACCAAAATATCAATATGCCCCCATATTCTATGACCTCGGATTTTAGAAGCCATCATTATAAGTTTCTGCATGGCTCGAAAGCCAGATGAAAGTAGAATAGACGTAAAGCCGAAGATTCATGAGAAGTTGAGGTAGGACGGTCCCTGGAATACATCGCGGTCAAAGACTTGATGGGCGAAAAACCTTCTACAATGTTCTTCATCCGCTTAGTAAGGAGGAGAACTTGTGGCTTGCCAGGTGAGGATTTTCGTATTTCTCTGCCGCCTAAATGAACAATCAGCAGTGACCCCAAGACCAAAGTCGTTCTCATCAAAACTGCCCCTTCACTTCGATTAATGAATGAAATTGGGGCCCTCGAGCTTTGCCAAGGCCATAAGTCCATTCGTCAGTTAGTTGATGTGATCGAAAACCCACAGTCACTGGTGCTAGAGTTTCTCGATAGGACTCTTTACCATGCGTCGTGCGAGCAGAAGCTCGATAGGTGTGATATTAAGCGAGCCGTAAAGACGGTGCTTGATGGGTTAGCCGTATTGCATGCTCACAAACGAGCACACATCGGTCAGTACGGAGCCATGTGTTGCGAGCGTGCCTCGTTACTCTGGGTTAGCCTAAACATAGGTCGTGTTAGGCTACCATAGACTAGTACAGGGCTGGTGTTGACACGCTAGTGGCCTAGCGCGCCTTCGTGGGTATAAGACCCTCGACGTGTTCCACCTTCTTCCTTCTTTAGCTTTGAACTCCTAGTTAGAATACACCCATATGATCCGCTCTATGCAGGCTCATAACATTAGTTCAAAGCTCATTAACCTTGCTATCGACGTGTAGACGATATAAAAACAAGCTACACAACCCAAACCAGAAGTCGAACCCAGAAATTTCGACAGCAGAATCAGAACTCGAGCTCAGAAAGCTCGATAGGAATCAGAAATTCCTAAAGAAAAATCTTGATTCGAAATCAGAAATTCCGATAGAATCAGAATCGAAGAACACGAACACGTTGCTCTTGACTAACTCTTTATTGAGCTCGTCATCAGGAACCAGAAATTTCAGCAGTACTCGAACTCAGAAAGTCCGATAGAGTACTAGTCGTTGCTCGAATTCAGAAAATTCGATAGAGTAACATCAGAATCTCGATCAGCAATTTTCTACCCATATCATGGCTAGAAGCTCAGAATCAGTGAGCACTGCTCGCTACGAACTTCGAAATGCTAGAAGAGAATCACTTCTATCACAGAATCGAACAGCATCAGAAGAAGAAGACACAAATGCGTCGTTGAATACAGAAAAAGAGAACATGAATATGTTGTTCTTTGATCACGAAATGATCAAGATCAGCATCAGCACTGAACTGAATGCTTGAATAAGCACTCATGAAGCAGACGACATCGTTGTCTTTATCAAGTACATGTGTCAACAGCACGACACTGAAATCGAGATTCACAATGACATGATTCAGATGTTAGAAGATGTCAACGAGATAAACATCATGTTGAAGATTACACAGACGCGTCTGCAGAAAGAAAATAGAAACAAGAACGTGATTATACATCATCTAGAAGCTGCATCAAGTCAACAAAGCACTTCGATTTCTGAAGATTGATTCTCGAAGTCAATCAAGTTATTGAATTCTTCACTGTTTGAAGATTCATCGCAGAATGTAAACAATTGACTATCGCGAATGCAAAATAAGCTGAAAACAAACAAGAATCACTTTTCTATTAAAGAGTTGAAGATTGCATACATCGAAAGTCGAGTCAGTGAAGCTGCGATCAAACATATTGCATCTCGCATGCAAGATATCTTCTTAAACTTATTTCTAGAAGTTGAAGAAGTACTATCGATGATTAACAAGATGTACGATGATCTTAATCATCATCACACGACTCAACGTTAGTATCTGAAGCTGTATCAGAACAAGATCTTCTTTCATGAAATTTGAATGAAATTTCAGAGATTTAGTGCAGAACTAGAATACAATAACGAGACTCTATTAAATGATCTTCAGCATAAGATCAGTTCAGATCTTCAGCGAGCAACGCTCAATGAATGAATCATGAACTTGAACGAGTTTGTCAACATTTGCATGCAAGTCAATGTTAAATTGACTGAATTGAATGTTCGATCAGTCGTCAAAGCATCAGCTACTCAAGCTGCTCGCTCTGTTGTCAGCACATCGATTACTCAACTCACGTTATCAGTCTCTTCGTGAAAGAAATTCAGAAGATCGAAGCTCAACTCTATTCAGAAAAAGTTGTTTAAGAAAGAACTCTGCTTCAAATGCAAGAAGTCAGAACATAAAGCATATGACTGTCTTGAAACGACTCAAGTGCACAAGATTGTTGCGAGTTCAAAAAACAATCTGTCTTCGTCAAAGTAGTGATTGAGAGCGATATACTCATATTCTGTTTCATCAGCATATCTGATGATTCATTTGATTTCAAGTCGTTCACTGTTGACGTCATCTTGAGTAGTCTAGAAAAGATATTCAGATCTTCTGCTCTGATAGATACTGAAGTCACTGACATGACTTTCATCGATGAATTTTTGATGTCAAAACTATGTGAACACTTTGATATTCAGTCAATATCGCTGTCAAAATCAAAGTTGATTTGATCGTATGATGAAATTTCTGATTGAAAGTTGATTACACACGTTCTGTATACATTGATCATGATACAAGAACACAAGAATGAAATGATGTTTTTATTGATAACTTGTCTAGATCAACACAAGATAATCATTAAAAATCTTTGATTGAAAAGAAATCAAATTTTGATAGATTCTGCAAATGATTGATTAATATTCTCATTGAATATTCAAACATCGAAATCTGTTGTTTCAAAAGCAAACGATCAATCAGCATTTCACAGATCTGAGTCAAGCGAGATCTGTGAAATGAAACGAAAGAACTTAAACTTGATTGTTACATCAACGATCATCTTGAAGAGACTCATGAATCAGAAATCAGTGAATAGATTCATTGAATCTGCTCGATTCATTGAATCTGCTCGATTCATTGAATCTGCTCGATTCATTGAATCTGCTCTCATAGCAAAGCAAAGCACTCAAGTTGATCTCGATCAACTTCGAATCTTTCAATCAACTAAAGTAAAGAAGATCGTCAATATTGTCATGATCAAAGTCGTTGTGTATCGAACTTTAGTCAAGAATAAGAAGATCAAGATCTTCATGTTGATCATTAATGAAATCAATAAAGCGCTTCAAGCTAGCTCAGTTGAAGGTTTCGCGAAACTGAATGAAATGACATTTGTCATGTCATTAAATGAACTGAAGAAGAAGCTTTCAGTAATTTATCACGACTTTCTGAACGTTTTTGATAAAGAAAAGACAACGCAGTTGTTCTTGCATCGATCATACGATCATAAGATTGAATTAGAAAATGAGAGTCAACTTTCTAGAAGTTGATTGTATCTCATGTCGAACTACAAATTGCAGAAGATCAAGAAGTATCTAAAAGAGAACTTGAAGAAGAAGGTTATTACACTCAGCAAAGCTCTCTTCGCTTCGTCAATACTATTTGTCGAAAAGAAAGACAATAGTCTTTACTTTTGCATGAACTATCGAAAACTGAATGCTCTGATCAAAAGAAATCGTTATTCAATATCTTTGATAAACGAAGTACTAGTTTGAATTCAAGATAGTAAGTATCTGACTTGACTCAACATTATCGTCGCGTTCAATAAACTGCACATGAGTTCAGAAAGTGAGAATTTAACTACTTTTGTTACTTTCTTTGATGTCTACAAGTATAAAGTAATGCTCTTTGAATTAATCAATGAATCTGCGTTCTTTTAACACTATATCAACGATGTATTGTTTGACTGTTTGCATAAATTCTGTCAGGCATATTTGAATGATATTCTTATCTACAGTAAGATCTTGAAGAAACATAGAACTCATGTGAAAGAAGTGCTAGACAAACTTCGCGAAGTCAACTTGCAGATAGACATTGACAAGTGCGAATTCAAGATTCAGAAAATCTCGTTTCTTGAACTACTGATATTCATCAATGATCTACGAATGAACTCTCGAAAAGTAGATGTGATTTGAAGCTGAAAAGTGTCTCGATCGTTGACTCATGTGCAGATCTTCATTGACTTCTGCAATTTCTATCGACGATTCATAAAGAACTTTTCAAAGATCGCTCGATCTATGATAAAGCTGATTCAAAAAGATCATCTTTTTGAATGAATTGAGATCTGTCAGAAGATCTTTGAAGAACTGAAGCAGCAGATGATGACAGCTTTCGTTCTGAAGCATTTTGACTCGATCAGAGAAGCTATTCTGAAAACGAACTTCTTGAACTATGTCAACGACGAAGTATTGTCTCAGTATGATGATGAAAACATTCTACATTCAATGATCTTCTATAGCAAGAACATGATTCTCGCAGAATGCAACTACGAGATCTACGATAAAGAACTGCTGATCATTATTCGCTGTTTGAAGCATTGACGTTTCAAATTGAAATGTATCAATATTTCAATCAAGATCTTCATCAATCATCTAAATTTGAAGTACTTCATGTTCATCAAGAAACTGACTAGACAACAAGCTAAATGAGCTGAGAAGTTATCTGAATATAACTTTAAGATCATATATCAGTCGAGAAAACAGAATCTGAAAGCTGACGCGCTGATCAGAATGTCAAATGTCAAGTCAGTTGAAGCAAACAATGATCGAAAGCTATATCAGCATCAGATGCTATTGTCAGAAGGCAAATTTGAACTGCAGTCAATAAAAGCTGATCAAGAAGATGATCAGAAAGCTGATCAAGATCTGACTCAGATCTTGCTCAGATCTGACTCAGAATTTGATTCAGATTCGAAATTCGAATCGAAAGCTAATCAAAATTCGATCAAAGAAGTAGTTTCTATTCAGAATCAGATTATAGCAGAAAATCGAACGAATCAACTGTGCTTTGATATTCAAATAGTCATGAAACAGAACAGAAGAACTTGTCAAGATATTGATCTAGACAATTGCAAAGTACTGAATGAAGTACTCTGAAAAGATGATAGACTATGAGTTTCTCAGTCAATGATTACTTGATTGATAAGAGAAGCACATGATCTTTCGATCAGTGAACATTCTGACATGAATTAAATGTTGAACTTGCTGAGACGATCATATTGCTGATCGAAGATGAGAATGATGATCAAGCTCTATATTTGAAACTGTTACGTTTGTCGTAGATCAAAAGCATCGAGAGATCAAATCAATGAATTGCTGAAGTCATTGCTCATACTCGAGCAATGATGACAGAACATATCATTAGACTTCATTATCAATCTATCAGAAAGTGATGAAAACAACGCGATTCTGACAGTCATAGATCGATTGTTTAAGAAACGACATTATATATCGTGTTGATCAGATGATGAAGAAACCTTCGCAGAACAAACAGTCAAGCTACTGTTGATATGAGTCTTCAGAATTCATGAACTATCAAGATCAATAATGTTCAATCGTGATTCACAATTCATATCAATTGTCTGAAAGTCTCTATGTCTGAGACTCGACATCAAGATGAAACTATTCACAGACTATCATTCGCAGATCGATGATCAAACAGAAAGAGCGAATCAGAATGTGAAACGATATCTACGAAGCTATTGCTCATATATGCAAGATGATTGATTCGTCTGATTATTTATGACTGAATTCGTTGATAACAATGCTATTTCGTCGTCAATTGAATAGTCAGCGTTCTTTCTGAATAAGAGCTTTTACTCTCGTATGAGCTTCGATTCAAATTCTACTGAATATGAGATCACTCAAGCTAGAATCGAAGCAAGCAAAGCGAAGAATATATTCAAACACATGAAACGATCACTAGCATTGATCAAGCAAGCATTAGCAAGAGTCAGAGTCATAATGAAGAAACAGATTGACAAGCATTGAAAGAAAATGATCTACAAGATAGATGACATGATGTTTCTAGATTCTAGAAACATTATGATTGCAAGATCATCAAAGAAACTAGATGATAAAATGCTAGAATCTTTCAAGATTCTGATTGAAGTCGAACATGCATATCGACTGAAATTGTCATCAACAATGAAGATTCATTCAAAGTTCGCTTTGAATCTGCTGCGACTGAATTCGAAGAATTCTCTGAAAGAACAACGAAATGAGTCGTTTGATTCTATAGTGATGAATGACGAAGATGAATGAAAAGTGAAGAACATACTGAACTTCAGACACTACAGACAATGACTACAATATTGTGTCAATTGAAAAGAATACGACGTCAATCTACATTGATACAACGTCGATGAAAATGAGTTCAAGAGATGTCAGAAGATCATAAATAACTTTCATGAACATTATTTGAACAAGTCAAGATAGAAATTAACTCAAGAAAAATCGAATGAACTGCAGCAATGAGAACATTGCTAGATGAAGAAAGAAAGATAATGTTGCAAGCGTGTCTCGTTACTCTGAGTTAGTCTAAACATAGATCATGTTAGACTATCATAGACTAGTACAGAGCTGATGTTGACACGCTAGTGATCTAGCGCGCCTTCATGAGTATAAGACTCTTGACGTGTTTCATCTTCTTTCTTCTTTAGCTTTGAACTTCTAGTTAGAATACACTCATATGATTCGCTCTATGCAGACTCATAACATCATGTCTTCTACGCTTCTTTTTCTTGTCATACTCATGATTGTTGTTTGCAGACATCAAATCGAATAACATTCTCGCTAATAATGATACTGACAATGCTCGATTTGACACTATTCAGCTGAGTGACTTTAAGAACTCGTAACATAGAAGATAGTCACGAACAATGAAGAACACATAATAAGCGCATCTATATATCGTGTCTCTGAAGTCATGCTCAATGCACGATGATCAGTTGCGATAGACATATGATCTCTTGATGCTACAGTAAGTTGCTACGATCTGTATTGTATAACTTTGTGAAGCTGACTACTTATTATAGTCGTAGACAATATGCTATCTTCTACGAAGTCACATCTTCGTGCCTTATGATCTTGAATCGAGTCATGAGCACTTTGCTCTAGCTGTGCTGATCTCACAAAATAAGTATTTTGAATCGTTTTCGAAGAAATTTTTCGAGCTTCTTGATGATGAGAGCACGATCATTCTCAGATACGTTTTAAATCAATGTAGTGAGAAGACATGATTATTTTTCATGACTGATGCAGAAACGATTCATTCAGACGATCAAGACTCTATTCTTTATCTCATGAAGTCTGATTTCAGAGATCAATCATCAGTCATTGAGACTTTGACACATTCGTGATTCAAAGACGTTTAAGAATGAACACTTTAAGAAATAAATAGTCTTTACATAGTGATAACAAGCGCTATATAAATCATTTCATATATAATCATGTAAAATCATGTAAAATCTATCAAGAACTTAGAGTATGTTTATATTCATCATCTTTACTTTATCAATTTATAAATATTTTAAATGTATAGAACATATTGAAAACAAATGAAATATTTATGAATCACAGTATTAGTAATATATATTTTTTTTAAATTCTTACTCGATTCAACACTCGTTATGAGTCTATGCAAGATTCTATATACTGTAGCGAACGCTGCGCTAGCGCAGCGCTCTTTTCACATCAAAAATCGCTTCTTTCTGCGCTTTATACTATAACTGTTCTCAATGTGAAAACTCTATGAATCTGTTTCTTCTTTATTCTTTCTCTCTTTCATCTGATTCTTTGATGACATCACAGCTTGAAATTGATTCAGTATGCTCATTGAGAGTATCATTTGAATGATCGTCATCGCTGCGCTCATGATTTCTAAGAGCTTTCTCAAGTTTGTGATGTTCTCTTCTCATTGCATTGCTTTTCATTCTACTTTTCATCTGAAACATGTTAATAAAACATGCTTGATCAACATTTGATCTCTGTCATACTTGCATGTTGTCATAGCGACATTAAATACTCGTCTCTCATGTAAAAATTGATTGAAGTCAATTTTTCTTGTGCATAATTATGTCAGTAATGCGTTGTGAAACTTTGCATGACTCTTGTGTAATCACAGATGTTGATGTATCATCTTTGATGTCAGATATCAAAAATGAGCTGCGTTGAATCTCTCTTTTCAAACTACTCTTCATGTTTATTTGATCTGTTTCTGTATGAGCATTAATCTTGTCATCACTTCAGTGCATTAATGCTCAGTCAGTAATAAAGATAAATCATGTGTGTCATCAATCATTTTGTCTGCTGCTTCATTTTTGAGCACTTCTGCATATTCTGTCATTCAATGTAACTTCAGCGTGATTTCTTGAGATCAAATGTTCTCATGTGCAGTCTGAACTTGTCACAGATGTGTCTGATTTTTTGTTGATGTCATGACTTTCACTGTTTTCAAAAAGATCTGACTATCACTGTATATTTTGTATATCTTTTCATGATACTCTTGATTCGCTGTTGCTACGTCTGCAAAATGTTTCGCTCTTGCGACTAATTCTTTCAGCTCATCATGATGAGTAATGACTAAAGTTGATCTTCTCAATCTCTTATTTAGCTCTCAGTTTATTCTCATCACGATCATTGTAACTGTCAGAGACTGAGTTAAACTAAAGATATTATCAATATAAAAGACTGATATTATTATTACTTTGATAGAATATAAATACAAGACAATACATCAAATAATGTACAAGATAAAAGATAAAGAGCAAAAGAAAAGAATGAAAGCTTGACTTTTATATACATGAATCAAGCAGAATCAAGACTAGACAGTAGTTTTATGACTTAAGATTGCAAACATTCATGCATATAACTGAGATAATCAAAACAGAATTGCTGAAACTAAATTAAAATGATGATGACTAAATTAATGACTTAATTCATTGAACTGCAAAACAGATTCAATGAATCGAGATTATTTAAAACATCAACAATTTATGTTCTAAATTAAGTTAATGATCTGACATCATAACAGTAGCTTCTCTCTTCAAGACTGAGCTTCTGCAAGATGACAAGAAGAAACAAAATGAGATGAGAAAGAATTAAAAATGAAGACTTGAAATGAAATGAGAATTGATGTGAATGCATTTTAATGTGATGAAGCACAGATGAAACTAGAATAAATCTGAGTCACATCTGAGTCAGATCTGAGCAAGATGTCTGAAGAGTGAGACAAGATAAAACGCATTTTAACATGATGATGCATGATAAAATTGAAACACATCTGAGTTACATCTGAGTCAGATTTAAACAAGATGTCTGAGTCAAATCTAGATAAGATTTGAATCAGATCTGAGCAAAAGAAAGACGAAATGCAGTTTAATATGATGATGCACAGATGAAACTAGAATATATTTGAATCACATCTGAGTCAAATTTTAAACAAGATGTCTGAGTCAGATCTGATGTAACGGTTGTCCCTTTAACAACACAAGGTATATACAGAGACCAAACAGTAATCACTATTACTAGACTTGAGGTCTGGAGATAGCTGAGACAATAATATGTATTGACTACTTACATGAGTT
>JAABUV010008863.1_pt1 | contig 10051 bp, 10 predicted proteins | sample 5559971 | NCBI WGS metagenome assembly JAABUV01 (sample SAMN10711881, study PRJNA513362) | rock metagenome | isolation source: Antarctica rocks | place: Antarctica: Victoria Land, Knobhead nord | collected 2015-12-19
TTTGCATAGATTTGCTGATCAGCATCGTCTTCTAGTCTGAAAATCACATAGACAATACGAATCTTTTCAGTAGAGTAATGATTCGCGTTGACATCGAGCTTGTCAGCTATTTTGATGTTTCATGTCTTTCAGATAGAATCATCTGTTTCGATGAAGATGAGTGAATTCGAAAGCTTGACGAACTTGTGATGATCGTTCTCGTTTTCGTTATCAGATAGAGTAGAAGATTCTCGTTGAGAGCGAGCTTCGAAAGTCAAGCTTCGTTCAACTTCAGAGCGACGAATCGAAGCTTCTTTCTGATTGACTCGTTGTTCAGCTGACTGAGTATCTTGACGAGACATAGATCGATCAGCTTGACGTTGTTTCGCTCTGAAGTTCAATCGCTCGCCTTGTAGCTGATTGATCTTTTTCTCTAGCTCATCGTTTTTATCAAAAGCGACTTCTAGTTGTTTCGCTCTCTTTTTGTGATCGTCTTGTATGAGAAGTCAGTGTTCATTGAGTTGTAGAGTCAAGTCTCGCTGACTTCGAAGCTCGTTCAGCATATTGATGACTTCGTCGAATTGATTGCTGATTCAATGAAACAGTTGTTCTTCGATGTTTATGTTTCATGAGATGACAACTTTCTCAGCTTCGACTGAAGCATCGATGAGTAGAAGTGAAACTCTTCTATTAACAGTGCTTCTAAGCAGACGAGTTGTTTGAGACTCAACTGACTCGACGTCGCGTGTCATGATGAGAGAAGATAGAAGTTGTTGAGATAAGAGTAGATGAGAAATTGATGTTTTGAATTGATGTTTTTTGATGAGTGAAAATTCAAAGAATCTCTTGTGAATTTCAGGTAATAATTGAGTGCTTTATTCAAAGAATTTCTTGCGAATAGAATGATGAAAATGAATGTAGAATCGAAGAATTTCTTGCAATCTAAAATGATGATGCAAATTTGAAGAATCTCTTGCAAATTTTTCTTACTGAATAGATTGTTTCGTATCATCTATTTGTCGATAGCAGAATAGTAGATGATGAGCATTTATCTAATGTTAGAGATCTGTCTAGAGCGAGTCAGATAGAAGTGTCATTTAACTAGAAGATAAATGCTAAGAAAGAAAGATAGCTACGAAAAAGAAGCTGACTACATATGTGTGTTTCTCAGCCGACGCTAGGCTCAATAGAGACTAGTCAAGATGACGAAGCGAGAATAGACCTGATAAGACTAGAAGGCTGAGCCTGACAAGGCTAGAATCGTGACAGATCATATGAAGATCAACAGTAATGTCTTCAGTGTTCATCATGTAAATTAATATTGTTTTCTTCAAAATGATGATGATTGTATGATTCTTGAAAATTGTTGATTTTTTTAGAAATTGAGTTTCTAAAAATGTGTGTTGAGTGAGTGAAGTGTCTGAGTTTTTAAAGTTGATTATGATCTTTGTTTTAAAACTTTATACAGCACAACTGTAAAGTCGCACAGCACGACTTTATTGATGATCTCATCAAACTGTCAATTGTTATCAGAGAAACATACTATATTGAGCGAGCAGAGTTAATGTTCAATGAAGCACTAATGTCAAATGTTTGATTGTTGTGATCATGATGACAGATAACAAATTGATCATGATAAAGTGTTGAAGATTTTGATGATCTTAAAGTTTGTAAACAAAACTTATTTATTTTATTGAAGTTCTGTTTCTTTTACATTTCAAATCTTAATTCATCAGTTAAACTCAATGATTCAATTTCAACATCTTTGTTCTATTGTTAATGTTCATTTTGATTGTGCTATCTTACATTTTGATGTTCTCATAATGAAGAAGAGTGTCAACTCAATTATGACAGCAATATCATCTTTCAATCAGCTGAGACTTCAGATAAACTTCTTCTCTGAGATAGATTTCAGAAAACTCATCAACAAGTGAATGTTAAATCATAAAAGTGATGAGAATCAGCTTAAAGAAATCTTGAATATTTTTGAACAAGTTGAACTGCATGTTGAAGAACTGAACGATGTTGTTATGAAAGTTTGAGAAATGCTGATCGATGAAAAAATATGAAAAGCAAAGTTCAAGACAAAGAATGATATCATTAAGACAATCGACACTTCATTTTTAAAGAACTTTCATGCTCATGCTTAATCAAGTTGAAATAGAAAGAAGCACTATATTGTCATCATCAAGACAAAATGAGAAATAAACATTCAAGATTGATAATTCAAGACTTTAAGTAAGAACTATCTTGACAATGTCACATCTGTTGCAAAAGACTGAATCTTTAAGCTGACAAGTGATCTGATTTGAAAGATCATTGTGAATCATCTGCAAAAAACTCAATTAAATCGAGACTCAACTCAATTGATTATCATAAAGAATTGAAAAAACATGCAATTACTTGATGAGAATGAGATCAAAGTATTACTTTCTCAAACGTTGATTTCAAATCATGAGCTTGTCAGATTCAAGAATTCAAGCATTCAATTATTCAAAAGATGAGCATTCGCAGTTGAAGAAATCAATCTTGACATTGAGTTAGATAAAATAGATGATGATGATGTTGTCATGAACTCAAAAAATGAGAATACAAGCATGCTCAATTTCAAGAAAGATGAAAGCGATATGAGCTCAGCGAAGTTCAAACATATCAATGAAGTTGACAGCGCAGATGATGAAGATGAAATTAGCATCACTATTCATTGCAAGAAGAAACATTCAAGTTGCATCTGCAAAGACATTGAGTTTAGTCTGCTAAAAAGATTAAGACGTAAGAATGCAAGAATGTCTGATATAAAGACAGAGATTGAATGTATCAAGATGTTATGATGCATCATAGTATGCAAGTTGAATGAAAAATTTCTCAAACATATCTGTCATCAACATCTTCATGCTCTTGTTGATCATTTTGATCTTCAGATAAAGAAATTAAATTCAACTGAACTGAGAAAACATTTTGAGATGTGCTGAAACAATTGAAATGATTTGATTGTATTCAAGATGACTTCTGAACATACATTCTGATTTTGACTGAGTGCTCGATCACAGATAAAAGATGATCTGCATGATGTTTATGTAAAGTGAATGATTAGATAAAGCATTGTCTTTAGATCAAGCACAATACAAGTCGAAGTCATTGTCTTTAGATCAAGCGCAATACAAGTCAAAGTCATTGTCAATGAGATCAACGAGTTGAAGATATGAGCGAAGTGAAAAACAAAAGAAAATCTATTGATTCAGAATATGTTTGTTTGACTGTGAGTTGAGATTGATAGTGAGAGAGAACATAAGATGAGCATCAATAATATAATTTTGAAGAAATTTGATATGTATCTTTATCATCAGCGTGAACGAAACAATCAATCAAACAAAGAATGACTGAGAATGATGTTTTATTTCTTGAATCAACAAATCATATGACAGAATATTAAATACTGAGTGCTTTATGCATGTCTTCGATTGAACAGAAACATTCAACTGATTTCATATTCTTATTACATCAAGTTTGTAACTTCTGATGACTCAACATTCTTTTGTCACATAAACATGAGCATTTCTAAGTATCTCGTCGATGATCATGAGAAAAACATTATTCAGAAGTCATTATTCTTAAATGATGAAAGTCTTGAAAGATGCATCAAGATAGTTTCTGATTTTCACAAGCATATAAAGAGATGATGAGCGAAAGTGAAGACACGCAGAATGATGATCAATGATTATATTCACGATCTGAAGAAAATCTGATTGAAAGAAGATGTCATTAAGTATGATGATTTCATTTTTGTTCTCTGTCAGCGAAGCAAAGTTCATGTTACAAGATTAAAGATTTTTCACAAGTGAATTCATAACAATGATAACATCAAATGTAAAATCATTCTTTCTTGATTTGTTGCAGTGAGTCAGAATGATCAGACATTGAATAATGAGAAATTTGACAAGTGAAAGAATATTGCGTGCGCTCACGCTATTCAGAAAGTCATCAATCTCACATTCTCTGATCTGATTAATAGATTCAAGCTCATTCTCTACAAATTTTCAGCGTCAACATAACTATATCTAGACAGCTCAATCAATCAGACGTTGATTTGTAGAATCATCTGAAATGATTCTGTTGTACAAGCTCAGACAAATGTGATGTTGAGAGTGAATCATGAACGAGCTGATTACGCTATTAACAGACATCGATTTAAAGCGCTGCGAGTGTTTAGAAGAGTTTACAATATGATGAAGATGATTGAGAAATTATTTTATGAAGCAGATAGTTTTTTCAATAAATAAATAGAAATAAGTAAAATGTTATTTTTTCATAAACATTTTAACAAAGCTTTTCATCTTTCAGATAAACTCTCTCTCTGATTGATTGAATGAATGATAAAGTCGCGTCGTGCTGTTTTAACTCATTCAAATTCTTTGATTGTCTCTCTCTGTTTAATAAAATGAATGATAAAGTCACGTCATGCTGTTTTAACTAGTTCAAATTCTTTGATCTTTACTACAAACATAAATCATACATTGACATTGAGAAAAAAGAAGAAAAGTGATGTTAATCTCTGTTGATGATGATTATCATTAATGCATTTGAAAATTGACTCATCATTACATTGAAAGAAACGATCATAGAAAAACGAAATTTTAAAAGCAAGATCTTGAATTCAATGAACTCGTGATAGATTCACATATGTTAAATCTTGACAGAAGTTCAACATAACAAGATTGAGAATCACTTTGACTAAAATGAGTCTTTGACTTTTGTGAATGATGATAACGAAGATCAGAATCAGAGAGAATTACTCACAAGAACATGTATTGTCATCATTATTTCACGTAGCTGTTTTGAGAAAAATAGAAACAACATTTTGATCATTGATGAGCATGCTGATAGAATCGACATAATCATTCATCTTCATCAAAATAACTGCAGAAAGAGTTGTAAAAGAATCATCTGTGTCATCATTTCAAATAACATCAACAACAATGTTCATCAAGTCATTGATCAAGCTCTTCTCAATAAACATATTGAACATTAGCATGACTTGAGCGTCTTTGCTGAGAAGCAATGTGTGAGAGAGCTTGTCAGCATCATTGAATGAGATTTTCTTAATCTTCTTGTCAGTGTGTTTGATGCATATCTTAATAATCGATTGATTTAATCGCTCAAAACAATTGAAATTATACTCATCAATTTTATGTCTGATGACGTAGAGATGTAATGCTTCATTAAAATTGATTCAGCTTTTCAGAATCATATTTTTCTTTACATGAGTTAAAAGAAAGTTTCAATTCTCAGAATTTAGCTTGTCGTTTTGCAATTCATTCAAGATCTTACGAAAATATCAAGATTCAGCATTCTCATCTTGTTGTCTCATGATTTGAGACAGAACAATAATCTGATCAAAAGTGAGATATGTCTGCAGATCAATTAAAGCTTTCGTGAAGAGAAACATGACATGAGAATTATACAATGCTTGATCGCTGATCGAAGAAAGTTGATCAAAGTCGTTGCAAAAAAAAAAGAAAAGATCTTTGAAAAAAACATTCAATTGAGCATGAATCTGATGAAAACGTTGATCAATATAATGAAGAGTCTTTAGATCAATCATAAACTTCTTGTTAATAATAAAAAGATGACAACGACGAAAGTGATTCTGCAAGCGAGTAAGACTTTTCAACTTCAGAGACTCAAAGACACTCTGAATGAGAAGATTCAACAACTGATGAAAAGTAAAGTTTCTAATGTTAAAGACAATTACATCAATGAAAGTTGCTCGCAGTACTGAATTGCTCATATTAATCTGTACAGCATAGTACATCAATTGATTGAAGATTAAATTGATGCAGATCGACTTTTCAATTTTGACAATCTCGTTCAGATGCAGAAGAAGTTGAGCATCAGAGTAATAGTAATAATGATTAATGATTTAATCAACAACGTCTCGCTGCTTAACATTTAAAAGAAAAAAACTATCGATCTTCTCAAGAGTAGCTGAGATGAAAGCATTCTTGCAAGTTATACAAGCAATGATTAAGTGATCTTGAATGATGATCAGAGTCACGTCACATGTAGATTGCAATCAATCATGATTCTTGTTCATGAATCTTTCACTCAGATCGATAAATATCTGTATGAGACTGTCATCATGATTTGATCTGCATTGACTCAATAGTTCTTCATGACGAAGATTCTGATTCTGCTCGATCTCATCATGCTTTAAGAACTTGATTTCAGAGTTCATCTTGATCGTCTTAAACACAACTTTCAATGAATCACGCGAGTGATCATGATTAATCACGCAAGCAACATAAGCAGACACTCAATTCTCATCATCATCATTCAATAAATCATCAAGAGTGACACTTTGAAAGCAGTGATGAAGCATGAGCTTGATTCTGCAGAAATTCGAAAAATCAACATGAGATGACTGACTTGAATAGTGAGAAAATAAGTTAATCATCTTAAAGTAATCATGTTAAGAGCGAAAGTCTTGAGTTTTGTTTATTCATGTATACTTTCAAGCTGCAATCAAAAGAATTAAATGTTTTTGATGAGCAGATTGCTCGCAATAATGTTTCAGAAATGTTTTGAACATTGTGATATAATTATTCTGAAGATTCAAAGCACATTTTTGCTTCTTGATTGATCATAGATCAAGATTCTGCATGACTCATGAGAAATTTCATAGATCTCGCTGAAGAATATAATGACACATCTCTTGAGCAAATCAGTCTCGCTCGACAATTAACTTGTTCATTAGTTTAGTAGCAAGAGACAGTAAGAAAACTCTTTCAGAAATTCTGATCATGATGAACTGAAGAAGACTTTTGAACAACTCAGACTTTTTTTCGACCTTGAAGCAATACTTGATCAAATAATGCATCATTGTCGTTTGATTCATACAAGAAGAAAAGTTCATGTTAATCATTCATTTCATGATTATCGTAATGTTATAGCTGTTGAGAAGAGCATCATTTCGAGCGAGAAGATAAACATGATGATGTGAATTCATTTTGCAAGAGACTTCAGACAGAGATTGCTCTGATCAAGAGAAGTGAAAACAACAAGTCAGCTCATCTGTTTCTTTGATCTTTCGCTGACAGTAGCTAAAAGTGCAGCGAGTGTGATGCTGAAAGTGATTCAACAGTTCAATCAACTCATGAAGCATATTAGTATGCTTTGAAAAAGAATGACTGCTTGAGTGAACAACAATCATTGACAGATCATTGACGAGATTGAAGATCATGATTTGTACATCTCAGAAAGAAAGATATTGATCAAGATCTGTGACACTCAAAGCGTTGTTGATTCACAAAAATTTATGTATGTATTCACTTTCATGAGACTGTCACTTAAAGCAATATCAGAAATTCTGAATCTTGAACTTCTTCTTAATAACAAGCTTCAGAAACAGCGTCACTCTATGATTTAAACATTTAATGATGATGTGAGAATTCTTCTGAAGTAGTCTTCAAGCTATCTTAACTCGTTCATTCTCGCTCGCTGTCATGTAAATCTTTCGATCAAGCATGTATGCATAAAGATCACGTCACTGTAAATTAGCAGCATTAAGAGTAAAAAATAGCGAGAAGCAAATAAAATCATAAATCATAGTCTTCAATTTCATTCTGACTTTGTTTCAATATGATTGAATGTTTTGCACAGTCACTGTCTTGTGAATAATCATATCGATCACATGAAATTCTGAATTCTCAATCATTTCTTGAAGTACATTGATGTCATTCATTTTCTTTACATTGCAACTTGTGTATCATTGACTTGTTTAACAAATTTGCTTTCACAGCTGATTGTTAAATGCTCAATAGTGAAACTGAGAATGATGTGCAAAGCAATCATCTTTATATCTCATTAAATGATTGTGATAATTGACTAGAGAAGGTACGACGTGAAGACGAGTGTTGTTGAAGAAGACAACTTCAATAGAAAAAAGAGTAGAAAAAATCATATGAGCAATGTGTAAAGAGAGATTGCACTTGTTAAGAGATCAAGAACTCAAAGTGATCATGAAAAATGAAGTCTGTTGAGCATGCAAAGCAGCTGCAGCAGACTCAAGCTGCTTCAGTTCATTTTGAAGTTAAATGAACTCAAAAAGTTCAGTGATTAAGTTAAAAATGAAAGCAATATCAATGATGATCAATTCTTTTGTCAAAATCTGAGCATCTTGATTCAACTTTTGCTCTGTCACAGTCTTTTCATCATTTTGAAAAATGCAAGACAAGTGATTCAGAATGAAATTCTTCTGAGATAATTGAGAAAGTCATTCAACATCAATAACAATATTTATGTAATTCAAATGATGTTTTCTCAAAAAGATTAGTCAAACTTCTACGTTACAATGATGTACATGAAAGATATGTTTAAATTGATGATTTGCATTACTGTTTTCAGTAATCAAGATGATGAGCTTCAAGAAAAGAACTTGCAGCTCAGAAGAAAGAGAAAGCAATTGATTAATAATCTTGAAAGTGTTTTGAACAAAGTTAATTACATGATCGATATATTTATACTGATGTCTCTTTACATGATGAAATTTCATGATGACGTGAGCTCTGACTATCAACATTTTCTTGACTAGAGACAACTCAGAAAGATTGATGAACAGACACAGTGAGTTCATGTTGTTCTCGATGAATCACAATGTGAAATCATTGAAATTGATGCTTCTGTTCTTTGTGCATCAATGACAAGAGCGTCGTTTCTCTCAGTCGATCAACTTCATGTCAAAGTCAATCTTGTTGCAAATATTGCAAATGTTTCGTTCAAAGTTCTCAAGAGTGCTGTAAAACTCTTGAATGAGATTTCAATCATTCTCAAACATGATCGAAGCATCAAGATTTTGATTCAATGTGACATGAGTAAATGATGTTGAGTCAGAAGATACGAGTTTACAGATGACACAATGACTTGATTCAAGCTCATTGACACGTTGAAAAATTAAGCAAAGAACATTGTGATTATCATTCGAGCATCAATGCATCTCATTTTCAGAAAGATTTGATTCATCAATGCAATAAATACACAAGATGAGTGAATTGATCAAATCTTTGAAAGAAAAGTCATTCAAAGCTCTTGACACATCACAATCAATACACAGATCATAATGATGCAAAATCAATGACTGAATTAAAGCTGAGCGAAGCTTTTTTGAAGTGATGAACAGAGAACTCGATGAACTGCGATTTAAACGCGTTGCTCTTTCACAATATCGTTGATGTCGCTGTCTGATTTTCTTTCATCGATTCTGCAACTTGTGTATATCAGAGCGATCTTCATGATTCTGTCTCGCAAGCTTCATCTGCTGAGCGATTTTTCTTTGCTTAGCAGATGACATCGACTGTGTCGATTCTCTGCTAGAACGTCTTTTTCTTCGCTTTGAAGTCACGTTCGTATTGAAATCGCGTTCTTGCAACATCATTCTCGAAGAAGAGAAACGAGCAGAAGAAGAAGATTGAGCGGAAGGGTTCCGATGAACCTGTAGCGCAGGCTGTCTGTGACGTGCGGCGGCAGCAGCAGCCTTTCGAGCATTGCTCTGACGTTTCTTGTTTATATAGCTGTTAGAAGATATAGAAGGCATGATAGCAGAAGGTGAAAGCACGCTGTTAGCGATGAAGAACGAAGTGAAGCAAACGATGAAGCATGAAAAGCAGTGTACATACGAAGCCGTATTATCGAATAGAAAAGAAGAAAAATTGATCTCTAACTGTAATGGGTTTAGCTTTTTAAATGTCTAACTGCAATAGGTTTAGCTTTCGTAACTTCGGTAAAAGAGCCAACCGTTTTACAAAGAATTAAAATAAGGTTGACGCAGGCTAGTGATGTGGCGTCAAAATCAGTCGGTAGAAGCAACTGCGTTGCTAATAAGCGAGCCTCAAGGGCTTGGAATGACAAATGTGGTTAGGTTCTTGTGCCCCGCGGAAAATGAGCCGCATGAGCTCAGACTACAGTACACAGCTCCACCAAAGACATTTGCGCGGACCGGTGGCTTTACGAATACCATCATATCCCAACTTCATCTGAAGGTATGGTCCCATAATTAACCTGTATTTGAGCTCCGAAG
>JAABUV010008864.1_pt1 | contig 10051 bp, 6 predicted proteins | sample 5559971 | NCBI WGS metagenome assembly JAABUV01 (sample SAMN10711881, study PRJNA513362) | rock metagenome | isolation source: Antarctica rocks | place: Antarctica: Victoria Land, Knobhead nord | collected 2015-12-19
GTCGAATGGCCTATAATAGGTGGGGTGCGCGACAAAAATAAATGTCAAGCATTTGATAAGCATACGCTAATAGGGTTACTCCCCTCTTACCGTTCCACAAGCGGAACTGGTTGGTAATTCAGAAACTGACATTTCAAGCTTTTGTCATCGAGTTTTCGACGATGACCTTCAATGTGGTTTTTGGTTTACGAATCGGTCAGAATGTGAACACTCTTTGGCTCAACCTTCATCTCAATCACCACTCTTCTCTAGCCTTCCACCAGCAACAAGCCCCCAACCACTCGACTTGACTCGTCAACGGCACTATCGGCGTCCAGACAACACATACAGCAGCAACATTAACATCCTATCCACCCGTTCTTCGTCATACAACTTCCTTCTTTATCATCAACCTTTTCCTTTCATTGAAAGTAAGACACTCACAGCACGCTCAAGAACGCCAAGGTGAGAATTCAGAGAAGGGAAGAGTCGAAGGCGTTGAATGAGGCGCTGGTTGCTGTTGGAGGCGGTGTTAGCATTCCCGAGGGAGGGGGGGGAAATCAAGGAGAAAGAAGGGAATGCAAAGGGGAGAGAGATGAGGAGTTGACGATGTATGATAAGAGAGTCTACCGTACCTGCAAGGAATACCGTTCTTTGATGGCGCGGAAGGAGGTGGACTTGAGGGAGCTGTAGAGGAGAAACCAAACATTGAACAACCATCGTCTTAAATGCATGCTTTTATCCATCCCCTTCTCTCTCCCCTTCCATGCTATCGACAAAACCCTTATCCCTTCTATTCATCGGCCACTTTCTCACCGCTCCCAGTCTCATCGTCCTCTGCCTTGTGGCCGAACCAGTCATTAAGACAGTGGCCCAGGTTAGGTTGAGTACCGGTCCCTGTCAACTACCATGCTCGCTGGATATCATAAGTTATTCATTAAAGGAAGGTGAGCGTCATCAAGCAACACCTTGATGAAATATTTGAATTGATCTCAGATAGTTGTGGATCTAGAGTGCCGATCGAAGCCTTACTGTCAGCTAGCTCTATGGACGAGGGAAGCCTTTGACGAGTGCTCACTAAATAAAGGAACAGCCACGCCTTCGTGGCAGCGAGATCTAATTCAGTGTACACCCCATGAGGTGCTTAAACCTCGTCAAAGCATTGCATGCAAGAGGTCTATAATGTTGGTGGTCGACCTCCTTCATATGTTTGGAGATCAGAGATACTCGAGAGTGCTGTAATTCCCAGTGCCAGAGTCTAACATCCACCTCACTGCCATGCACCCCTCTTCTACACCTAGCCACTCCGTGTGTGTTTCGCCTTAACCTTTCCTGCTCTTTCTGTTGCCTCCCTAATGCTTCAAATCTGCAATGAGGGGAAATCTTCAAGTGCTTAATAATGGCGACGACGATAGGTGGAGCAAAGGTTGATACGCGCAGCTGTGGGGCCCATTAATCCTAAGCCTTGATCAATCTGGGAAGACATACGGGAATTTTACAATGGCGACGGGCTTTTCGAAGCCAGCGGCATTCAATTGCACATCATGGAGGAGATCTTATTGTTGATTTCATATTGTAACCTTCAACACCATAGCCTTCGTTTGGAAGACATATTCACGTCGTCTTTGGTGGTATCCAAATGGATGTGGGCTTTTCAAGCTCTAGACTCATGACCCTTGAAGGCAGTCAGTCCTCTTGCAGTGATGATTGTGAGATTCCAATGAGAAGCTTTGTTGGCCAATGCATCCCGAAATGTCGCAGTGACGTGGCCATGGAGGAACAGCTGACTGCCCACGCATCGCAAAGATCATCTTTTGATCAAATTCAGACGTTGTTTCGGCCGGCCATAGAGCACCAAGTACTCCGTACTACCTACGCACTTACATAGGTACCTTATGTATGAGTCGATCATGAAAGTCATCGCCATTCCACATGAATTACATTTTACTTCAGATGTGTTGTTTCGCTGGCAGAGCCTCCCCCGATAGAGTAGCCTAATTGTAGGATAACCTATGGAGGGAGATGTGGCATCGATGCATTTCAGCTCTGATGTGGGCTGTCAGTGAGATTCTGAAGGCGAAGGGGCGTGGAGATGGTTTATGGTGCCGGTAGAATGTTCAGACCAGGTTCAAGCATCACCGACCAGTGCTAGTCATTCGGTTAACTGGTAGTGACATCTCTATCAAGGCCTTCTCCACCTCTCCAAAGCTTCTGTTGCCGCAACAATTGGCTCTCACTTACACTAACTGCATAAATGCTCCCTAGCAAATGCTGCCTAAATTACCAAATTCCCTGTCGAATCAAGCTCTTTACCAAACACACGGCTCCTACCAAGAAACCCGCTCCCTGCCAGCTACATTTGCAGGAAAAGTGGTAATACATGGGGCAAGAGGCTGATTTGGCAGTAAGGGCAGGGTGAAACTACTCTCCTTCATCGCCCGAATAGCCAATCTATTCATACCCGTCGCCCTCAACTCTCAGAGCATCTTGCACTCGTGCGCAGCAAGCTTCTACCAAGGGAGACAACGGCCTCTACCCAGTGTTGAGGAGTTGGAGCTGTCAATATGTGTAAAAGGATTTCCCACTTTCAATTCTGAAGGGCTTTTCCATACCGAAGAGAGAATTACAAGTGTATGCAAACGAGGATCACCTATCATGAGCCCGACCCACTTAACACCTGCGACGGAAGGTTCCGATAACATATCATATATTTCTCTGGGAAGCTGATGGATAGAAATTATTTTATGTGGATATATTTTATTTGCATATTCTACCTTATCGAATCCAGCCAATGTCTGCGTCTTCGCCGACAGACCACCATAGCACCAGACAGTTCAAGCACGTTCCGGACTAAGAAACGACTTAGTCCTGAGCTGTGTATTCTCTCGGTCGATGTTAATCCTAAGTGGCTCAATTATGCCAGTCAAGCGGGGTTGAAGGATTCTTTCATCATATAGAAACTTTGATAGAGCAGACCTTTCAAGTGCGATAATCTCGACTAGCTTGCATGTCTGTAGCTAATTTTCTCCGTATAGAATCCCTTAATGTCCGCCTTCTTCTTCCCCGAAAGCGAGTAGCATACTCGATACACGCAATCAGGCCGCTCACCCTTCGTAACGTACTACGAATCGACCACAAAGCATCGTAACAGCGCGACCACCTTGCATGCAAGTTCGAGCTTCCCAAAGGATGGAATGTCGGCAGCCGTGTTGGAGCCAGAGACCTCGAAGCTCTTCGGCAGGGCCCCGATTTGCGGACAAGACAGAACGACAAGTTCAATTCAAAGGCCTTTAATGTAAACAGCAAATTTGGGACGTTCAAAGGTACTGCGGATGACATTTGAGACATTTGATAAGTTCCATATCACGGACTCGTCACCACGATGAAAGAAGCATCGGAAACCCGTTGCCAAGGCTTCCGCTACTACGCAAAATACTACCAAAACCCATACTCAGACTGAGAAGAGAAACCTCCCTTTCAAAGTTCTCATAGCATCTACATTATCTTTCAGCTCGCGGCTTTGAGGTATGATTGTGTCTTTCGAGTGTTTTCAGGTTGCGTTCGACGTGTAGATGAACTGGGACGATGATGCATCGAAAGATCCAACGGACTAATAAATGTAGGACGATCTTTCATCCCAACTCCCTGCGAAAACTTCCGTTCTAACCGCCTAAGCCCTAGAAATGAAGTCTAGGAAAGAAGAGCAGTGGCTGTGAAGCGGATCTAACTTGATTATCGCGTTGCTGATTTGAGGAGATATTAGGTAACAATTGAAGCGATCTGCTAAACGACGCTGTCAGAATTTTGATGAGCCCCCAATGAACGACTCATTTTTCCGATGTTCTTTCTCTTCTCTTATCCTTCGAAGAATGTGCACTGACTGTCTCTTCCTTCTCACTGGCATCCGACTTCGCAATGTCTTGAATCTTCTCGTTTGCAGTTAGAGCTGCTGTATGTCTGGAGCCTCTGTGTTCGATTTTCCCGTCATTGCCCGCATTTTGGCTGAGTTGGCCTGTGCAACCTTCGGCGACTTATCTTTAACGGCAAACACTGCCTTCCTTTCGCAGCTCTTGTTTCTTAGAATAGGCAGATGCCCGCAAAATCACGCAGCACCATCCAGCGCCTCTCCTCTCCCTCCCGAGGCGTCTGCTCTATATTTCATGTAATTAGCACACTCACTTACTATATAAAATTCTCATAACTAAGATCTCTCGCAGGCAGCGAGTGTATCCAGCTTTGCCGCAACCCTCAAATAGTACAGACATCTGAGCCAATACTTGATATACCAGAACAATAACATGCTGACACAATTCAGCCTCGTTGACTGGTCGAACCCGGTGTAAGTCCGGGCTATTACATCGATACAGTCCTGAAGATCGACTGACCATATTCAACAGAAATGACTTCTACGGCTGAAACTTTCAATCCCTCACCATCATTGGCCTCATGCTTGCGATGCTGATGTTCATTTTCGGCTCGCTCGCCGATATCACCGCGTCGCGGCGGCTGTTCGTCGTCAAGAACGCGCTTTCTGTGTGTAGCGCCCCGTTGAAGATTCTGATCCGACGAGTAGTTGTTTTTGTGTTTTTATCTGAACTTGTTTCAGATAGGAAGAAGATGCACAGGCGTCGAAACAGAGAGTCGAACCCATACTGATCACTCCTACCCTCATGTTTCGATTCTTCAGAGCCTACGTATAATAGGCATCGTGCTTTCTGTTGAGCTATTTAGCATGTGCTATGAAGCAGGTATGAAGCATACTATGAAGTAGGCCATGAAGCGAATTGACGCATATTTGAACACGTCACATGAAGCATGTTTTGAAGCGAGTAGGCTGGTGAGTAGGCGAACGAGTAGGTAGCTGAGTTGGTAGCTTAACTTGTAGGATGGCGAGTAGGTAGGATGGCGAGTAGGTAGAATGGTGAGTAGGGTGCCTGTAGGGTGGGCCGACTGTCAAATTTCATCAAAGCAATTGAAGATTCAAGATTTTAATTCAAGCAAGATTCACTCAAAGATGCTAATGTGACTTGAGGCTAGCCTCGAGTCAGAAATCAGCCCACAACGTTGCTGAGAGCTGTTTTAGCAACATCAATTCTGTGAACCGACTTCTTGAAATGCCGATGTAAAAAAAATTAGCTGTTCTGCTCTTGAATAGAATGATGGCTTCGAACTTCTTTTTCTTACAAGTCTTTCTACTGCTTACTAGGTTTGAGGGGAAGGACTTACTATGCTACATGATCATGAACAGCGCGATGATAATTAGAGGAGTGACGAGGATTGGTTGAAAGGTGTGCTAATCTGAGCTGAGAAAGATTCTCGGATTGAATCATTGAAAGCAAGCGCTGATTTTTTTGTAGTGTTCTCATTGTGCTTCAATATGAAGTATTAAGGCTGACTATGCTGCAGGAAGAATACTTTGCAATGGTATGAGAGACTGCATGGTACTGCTCATGGCAAGAGCAGACGTGCTTATGTTGAAGAATCTTGTTGAGAGAGGGAAAAAGCTTGGAATGCTCTGGTTGTGAAGAACTTTGGGATGGGGCCAATGATATTAGGGTACAAGGGTGAACTAGAAACAGGTGTGATAGATCTATTCATTGTTATATTCTCTCTTTACCGACTGTAAGTTGAAAGAAATGAAAGAATGCACAAGTCAACCCAGACATGTTTTGCCGATATCTCTTTATCTTTCACATTGATGATTCTTCTTTGCATTGTGATGTTCATTCATCTGTCTCGTTAATTGTCATCATCCCTGCAGCAAATGTCTATCAAAATGTGTAAATTGCTTCTGAATTCAAAAAAGCAGATCTTCAACACAGTTGCTAGTCTTATTCGGCCCTTTCGATGATCATGTGGCTAGCAAAGTCACCAGATCAATCAGGTCTCTCTTTCTAGATCACTTTGAACATCACTATCATTCTGAAAAGTTTGGTGAATTCACTACGGGCTCATTTGGTTAACTGGGCGACATGGCATGCGCTTGCATGATAGGAGTGGTGTAAGCACTTTCAGCTTCATTCACATCCGATTCAGATGACACATCATCAACTCGAATTTGCAAAGCAGCAAAATTTTTGCCGACATAGACATCAGAACTTTTAGATCTGAATTCACATTCTTGTTCCGCTGATGACTGCCGATCTGAGATACCTTCAGCATTTTGCATACTGTCATGCCGGTTCTTTGCAAGTTTTTGAGCATAGATCTATATAGACTTCTGTTGCACTGATGAATTTTATTGTGAAAAAGAAATGAACTGGGAATCGAAAAAACTGCCGGGGTAAAGGCTGTGATTCATCCAAAGTTGGTTCGCTTGCTGAACCGTTGTATTCGACATCATCTGCTGCTGCCCTATCATTACCTGTGAAGCCGACGCGGAAAATGAGGAAGAACTATAAGGATTTTATGAGGTTTGAGCCATCAGCAGATGTTCCTTTCTCAGCTGCTCGATGAGCAACAAATGCATTTGTTTATCTTGCGGCGTATAATTTCGGCCTGCTGGGTTTGAGGCTTCGTTGATGAGGGCAAGTGTGAATTCACATTGCTGATTATTGGCAATGCAGAGGTTGCATGACGTCTGGCCTTGAGCATTTCTCTTGCACTCCATTTTTGTTTCACGGCAGATATCGCATACCTGGCGAACATGTCAGTCAGATGATAATCATGAGAGAGTGTACCTTGGTGTGTACTCGAGTCCTCTTGTCCCACTCAGCACTTCTTACTGCATACGCCACTTGATTACTTTTCTTCTCCCATTCAATTCTTGCCTCGTTTATAGCCCCTTCGTCTTCAACATTGGCTCTTCATCCGCATTGCGCTGAACTCGACATCTGCTGATGATCATTCTTGTGTCGCTCTTACAAGAGCCCACAATGTCCTTCCAAGTCTGGACAGGATTTCGAAGATTGCGAAGTCTGAATCTTTCTTGTTCCTGTTCCCATCTATAACGACAACGCGTTTCGATGTCGCTTTGCGCAATAGCCCTAAGGCTGGGCTTGATGTGTGAAAAATTTCCACTAACAACGGGGTAAAGAGTCCGATTAGGCTGTTCACTCGATAGTGAGAGATGCTTGATCTCGCCAGCCTGAATTGTGTCAGCTTCATGCTCAATTTGTCGCGACGGACTTGCAAGACCTACCTGTGCGTCCTTCAAAACACACTCGGCCATCTTCTTCTCTTCGAAAAACCGAGCGAAGAGATCTCTCCATTCAAATGAGAGCTCGCCCTTTTGCTGATCGATGCTCAGGCTCGGCACCACACAATCGTTCAGTCCGCCCCTTATTTGAACCACAAATAAACCGAAGGAGTGTTCGAAGAGTCGCAGTCGACCTCCCGGCTTCGATTTGTCTGCTTCACCCATTCTTCCGAGCCCTGCATTGTCACGAAGATGCTGGAAGAGTGCACGTCGCCATTTCACATCACCATGTTCCTGATGCAGAGACATGACTGCTCTCCCTGGGTACTTTGGCATGAAACCATTGAAACTATACTTCAATCGGAAGTCGTAGAATTGGCGTCCAACATTGAGGCGGCTGAATTCTGTGCAATGAAATTGACATATTAGTCGTGATTATCAAGGCATAGATCTTCTTCCCCTCAGACTAAGAGCACTACTGCAGCGGTCTTATAGTGCAGAGAGCTGAGAAACGAAATCAGGTGAGGAAGCTTGCCATCGTTGCAATTTGTTTGAGAGGCATGCAGTAAAAGTATGGTATTGTGTACAGCTGAAACAGAAAGCGAATCAACTCACGAGTATCAAAATGCAACCAAGTCTTAGGCAGATGTTCAATACGAAAAATCTCTTCGATCTCTTCTCGGAACTGCTTAGAGACATGTCTTACCTCTGTCCAGAGGTATTGTAGGTCGTCCTGGCCCTTACGCTCACGAAGATTGTGCAGAGTGAGGCTCCAGATCTCTGGGGGAAAGTGTGAATGAGATGACATGATGCGCACACTGAACGGTTAACGGATTGAATGGTGTTGAGAGGAACAGGTTTTCTCAAATACGGTTAAGACAAAGCGCAAGATGAACGAGGCTGAAGAAGCTGACTCATGATGCATCAAGCACTCGGAGTGAGTCAGCCTAAGCTACAGGGGCTGACTGTTATCGTCATGACAGCAACATAGAAAACTCATTAAATACCGGCGCCATTGACTCACCAAGGCTGCAATGATGAAGGAAGCTGAAGAATCTCTTGTACAAGACTGTGATTAAATTCAGATCCCACTGTTCGAGGCCTGCGCAGCTCACCTCAGGCCGAATGTAAAGCTGAGCTGACATATTCTCTCGTTACAAGCTACAGTAAGAAACAAAAAAATGATCAGAAGTTGTCATTGCTGAAGATAATTTTAGGGAACTGGTTCTAGGCAACCGGTCAAAAAGACTGAAGCATGCTAGCTAGGTAAACGGCTCCCAATTCTTCATATATACCTGTTCTGTGACAGTATTTATGAAAAAATTTATCAATGAGAAAGAACTGTCTACCAAATTTGGTGTGTAACTGAGTGATGTGCAATGGAAATCTCAGGTTCCTTAAAGGGGGTGTACATGTAGGCCAGAGGGTGTACGAGTAGTAGTACTCTACAGTATAATCATGAACTACGAAACCTCTAATTCTTAAAGTCTTTTGCCGTTGCGAATGCGCCTTGTACACTTACACCTTTCTCTCAACCTCCTTCCCTCTTCACCCCGCCATCCGTCACTGCAACATCTCGACATATTCGGTGAGCTCGCTGCCACATACGCCCATATCCTTGCACCCAACAAACCCGACTTATCTCACCTAACCTCTTACACATCATGGGATGACCTGATGCGCCACTTCTGCCCCGCTTGTGATGCTCATGTTGCCCTAGTATAAAGAGACAGAATGAACGTTCACAACAGGCGTGTCTGAGAGGACTGGGGGCTGTTAACGAAAGGAGCGGTTATGGGTTGAAGAAACAAAGGATGGAGGACTTAGCATGTGGTTTCCGGAGCTGCCATCGGGCAAAGAACATGATGTTTTCAAAGGGGGAAGGGCTCGGCTGCCATCAGCGAGAATACGTTTCGGCTCACGGGCGTGGAAAAGCTGGCCAATCGCTCTGGTAGTGGAGAGTCAGGACTCCGGGCTTTATGGTAGCTGTCCCTGCGGTGGGAACCATTTCTACATCACTCATCCTTCAGCGCAATCATGGCATATACCATCGTGGGTGGAAATTAGTTCGACTAGTGAATCGGGATATAGCATATCTACATAATATGCAGGGGTGGGGAAAGAGGTGCACCTGGGTAAGGCCAGGAAGAGACTCGAGGTACTTATCTACTCCCTCTTACCACCTTCATAGCAATCTGAGCATACCCCTGTCAAGCTGCAACATTGCACATGGCGATATGATGTTATTCAACCCGCACCAAGATCTAAGGCCATAGACTTCCATCTTGCAAAGTTGCAAAGGTCTCTCTTTGTCACCCTATTTCTTCTTCTTACGACAATCACACAACACCTCATTCATCATATCCGCTACTTTCATGTGCCATAACTGGACTAGGAGTAACTCACTGGTCGAGGAACAAGCGGTCCTACGGGGGACTTTAGAGGAGATGATGGAGGAGGAGAATTAGCCTGGTCCCTGTCTTTTTCTTGTTTTTCTTCTTCTGTTCCTCCCCCCCCCCCAGGCGCTGGGCCTTGTTTTTGTTATAAAAAGGGAGTTGTGGATCGGTCTCTTGTTCCTTCGGTCGCCTAGTCAGCTCCACACCCCCCCAAGACTATTTAGTTCCGTAGAGCTTCGACTCTACACTTAGAAATTCCACTCCTGATGCTACCCACAGAACCTTTGGTCTCGTTCAAACTGTAAATACCCATCCACTAGCGCCGGATCAATGCGTGTTGAAATATGCTATACATACCTGAATAGGATTGTTCCAAAGTGTGTCCACATTTTGGCCGATTCGTAAACTCAACAATGCGGAGATTACTAACCACAGGGGTAACAGTACTGTTCCCTATTCCCAACATTCAGCGAGCTGGGTCGATACTACAGTATCACCTGGACGACTTTGAACAACGTCCTAATTCCTGTTTCTTTTC
>JAABUV010008865.1_pt1 | contig 10051 bp, 12 predicted proteins | sample 5559971 | NCBI WGS metagenome assembly JAABUV01 (sample SAMN10711881, study PRJNA513362) | rock metagenome | isolation source: Antarctica rocks | place: Antarctica: Victoria Land, Knobhead nord | collected 2015-12-19
AAGGCGACAAGATACGTCCCCTCGACGAGCGCGCCGACGAAGCACACGAGGAGCAGGAGCTTGTAGAGCAGCGGTCGCGGCCAGCGTAGGAAGACGCGCCACAGGGAACGCGCCACGAACCGCAGCGTGTCGGCCACCACACGGACGGTGCGCCACAGCAGTGTACGTAGTCGCTGTCTCATCACCTTACTTTATCCACCTTCATATGCAGTAGTACATAATATATCCATCGGCAGACGCGCAATAGGAAAAGAGCCGTGGGCGAGATGTCATTGGCCGGTTTGGCCGAACGCGCGTAGACAGACCGGTGCGGGACCTGATATATTGTAAGGACTCAGGCTAACGTGGGATGCACCGCGTGGCCTTTTTTTATGGGTGTGTGAGTGCACGATAAATAACCTTATCGTGCACTCACTTCTAAGAGGATCTGATATTGGTGTTCCGGCAGAACAAGGGCGCTCTCTCACTCAAGACCACGCCGATGCTCGACGTGGCTGCAACCCCAGCGCCACGCTTCGCCCATCCACAAGTGATGTTGCTCGACGTCGAACCCGCTGCCGCTACCTTTCTGCAGGAGGCCGGCTTTAACGTTTCGACGGGAAGCTTTGGCACCACCTATGGCGTCCGCGCTGAAGATGGCATCCAACAGGTCATCATGAACGGAAATTTGCCCTCTAATTACACGGAGCAGGAGGTTGTCATCGTAAACCTCGCTGCTCTCTCTCCTATAGACGGGGGACAGGGGAAAACGCCGGCATCTATACGGCAGAACGCTTGGTGGGCGCGCACCGATACGGGGCTGATTGACCCCCGGCCTGGGTTTATGGTGAATTTCCAGCGCGACTTCGATCGCATCCTAGGGCATGGTGGAGTGTTCATTATTTTCGCCGATGCCCGCGAAGAACAAGGCCTCATCTTCGGTCATGTGGGTCGGGATGTTATAAACCACGATCAGTTTATCCGGGAGGATGTGTACTGCGACAACTGGAGCTTGCTCTCTCTTTTCGCCCCCTACGGGATGGCTGTGCCTTTCACCACCGGAAGAGACATCAGACCGTTAAAGAAGGCAGACATTCGCTTCCTTGATGCGCTGAGCCGTATCATTGAGGACCACGGGTCTGAGGCCAGCTTCTCCTGCACGTTGCAGCCGACGATCACAAAGCTTAAAGAACGACGGATTACCTTAGCGACCAACCGATTCGATGCCGCTGTCGCTGCGCTCATCTCTCCGTCGCAGGAGGGGGAGGGGTGGGTCATCATCCTGCCGAACCTGAATGATTGTCCGCGCCTCCTGAAACGGCTGCTCACCGACGTGCTCCCGGAGATGGCGCCCCAGCTGTTCCCGCATGCGGAAGGCGCGCGCTGGGTCGAACACCCCGAGTACGAGTTGCCCGGCGTGCTCGCCCTTAGGGAACACATTCGGCAGGCCGAGGAAGATGCACGCGCACGGGTCGTTGAGTTGGAGGAGAGGATCGTGGCGACGCGCCATGAACTCGGGTACTTACACGCCCTGTTGACGGAGCAAGGCCGGCCGCTGGTAGAGGCTGTCAAACGGACGCTGGAGACGCTCGGTTTTCAGAACGTGATTGACGTGGACGCTGAGATGGATGCGGCAGGCAAACGAGACAAGGACGAGGATTTGCGGATCGAGGATGGCTCTCCGTTCGTGCTGGTCGAGGTGAAAGGGGTTCACGGTACCTCGACCGACGACGATGCGCTCCAAGTTCTCAAGCACATTCGCCCGCGTATGAAACAGATGGAGCGATTCGACATCAACGGGCTCTCCGTTATCAACCACCAGTGCCACCTCCCCGCCCTCCAGAGGGAGCCAAATCCATTCAATCCCCCAGTGCTAGCGACGGCGCGGGAGCAGGATGTTGGCCTGCTGACGACGTGGGATCTGTACCGCTTGACACGCGGTTTCCTCAAGAATGGGTGGAAACATGAGCATATCAGGGATCTCTTCTCTCGGGGTGGTCGTGTCTTGCCCACCCCTATTCACTACATGGCGATCGGCACCGTAGAAAAGTTCTGGGAGAGGGTCGGTGTTGCCAGTATCCGTCTCACGGAGGGAGGGCTTGCCTTGGGCGACCACATTGCATTCGATCTCCCCGTCGAGTTCGAGGAGCAAACTGCCAACTCTCTCCAAATCGAGCGCAACCCGGTTGATTGTGCACCTATAGGTGAGCTCGTCGGCGTCAAAGTTGAGCTGTCGAAGGACGATGTTAGAGTCGGGACGCGAGTATATAAGGTTCTGGAGTCCGTGCCGGGATGGATCGCAGACAACACCCACCCTAAAACCGAGGAGGCGTAGCGTAATGGAAGGTGGCACCATAGGCTTGATCGCTGGCGAGGTTATGACCATTGCCGCCCCTCCTGAATCGGCTGAGGTGCTCACTGCTGATGAGGAGGCTGTGTTGACGAGTTGGCTGCACAATCGTAGTGGCAATACTACGCGCGCCTACCGTACCAATATTGCCCGCTTCCTAGCACACATCGGCAAGCCGCTCACCGCCGTCACGCTCGTCGACCTCCAGAGCTACGCCGACAGCCTCGCCGCCGATCTCGCCCCCGCGAGTCAGGCGCGCATGCTCGCCGCCGTTAAGAGCCTGCTTTCCTTCGCCCACACCACCGGCTACCTGCCCTATAATCCCGGTCGCGGCCTCCGCCTACCGGGCGTGCGTGGACGCCTGGCCGAGCGTATCCCCTCCGAAGAGGATGTCCTCTCCCTGCTCGCCCACGAGCCGAACAGGCGCAACCACGCGCTGATCCGCCTGCTCTACGCCGCCGGCCTGCGCCTCTCGGAGGCCTGTGCCCTACGCTGGCGCGACGTGCAGCCGCGCGGGGATGTCGGCCAGGTGACGGTCTGGGGTAAGGGCGAGAAGGAGCGAGCTGTGCTGCTGACCGAGGGGACATGGAGGGAGCTTATGGGCCTGCGCCCCGCAGACGTCCAACCGGACGCCCCGGTGTTCCGCTCGCGGCAGGGCCATCCCCTCTCCCCGACCCAGGCGTGGCGCGTTGTGAAGGCGGCCGCGCAGAGAGCAGGCCTAGCGTCCGCCCCGGCCTTCTCTCCTCACTGGCTGCGCCACGCCCACGCCAGCCACGCGCTCGACCGGGGCGCGCCCATCTCGCTCGTGCGCGAAGGCCTCGGTCATGCGAGCCTCGCCACCACCTCGCGCTACACCCATGCGCGCCCTGGCGACGGGTCGGGCCGGTATCTGCCGATATAAAAAGAAAGGCGACTGATGGGACGCTACTCATTGCCGCCCGCCGCCGCGCACTTCCAGGTCTATGTCCGGCTGCGCAGTCTCGACCCTGCCCGTAACCGCGATCGCAGCTACACGCTGACCTGGACCCCGGCCCTCTTTGAGGGTGGCGCGCTCCTGCGTGTGTGGGGCCGCACCGGTGGCCCCGAACGCACCCGCCTCGACTACTACCCCGACCGCGCCGATGCGCAGGTCCACGTTGAGGCGATCCTGCACCGCCGCCTGCGCCACGGCTACCGCGTCTTGGAGTGGCAGTAAGGTGGAGTCTTGTCGGTGATGGGGGCGCACCGATGGCCAGTGACGTGTCCAAGAGAAAAGACCTGGTATGCGACGGCTACCGCCGCTCCCCTCTCTCAACGGTGCCCCGTTCCGCGTCGATCTGCGAGCGGGAGGCAAACCCTTGCATCTCCCAGGTCGTACTTTCAGTGTGGCAGCCGCGTGTGAAGGGCGTGTGAGGGATGTGTCAAGAGTTCGTGAAGGAGCGTGAGGCGTGACAACATCGGAGTGGTGGTGTGCGGCGGCCCGGCCGGCGTCCCCATAACGGCCTGACCGCCACTCCACGATAGGTAGCGTACCAGGGCGGCCAGTGACGGCGCATGATGTAGAACTCATGATGTGGGCGCGATGCCCAGGCACGCCTTTCTTTTCCAAGCAGTCGCCGGCGCCCCCGACGCGGTATGATGGAAAGACGGAGGGACACGCCCCGCGTGAGGCGTGTGAGGGGAGGTAGACGATGCCAGAGGTGTACACGGGTAAGGTGCTCATCCCCGGCGACCAGATCGACGACTACCTCGCCGCGCTCAAAGCCGCCGAGGAGGCGCGCGCCCCCTTCCGCCGCTCGCTCGACGACCTCAACGCCGCGTTCGCGGCCTCCTTGGAAAAGAAATATAGCCGACGCACCGTCCTCAAGCACACGAGCATCGTCGACCTGTTCATCATCTTCCTGTGTGACTATACGGACGTGGAGCGGTTGGAAGACGTAACGCGCGGCATGGTCAACAGCCACTTCCGGCGTTGGTACCAGCGCAAGGTGCTCGACCGCATGGACCCCGACGAGACCCGTGTCGCGCTCAAGAAGTTCTTCCAGTTCCTCGACCAAGAGAAGGGCATCCACAACCCGAAGGCGTTGGAGGCGCTGCGGTGATGGCGGCACCGGTGGAGCGTGTCCCATGAGCGGGGTGCGGCGGCGGGACACGCCGGAGTGGGCGTGGGAGCAAGCGCTCATCGACGCCTACTACGACTACCGCTAGCATCAGGTTCTCGACCCGCTCGCTGCGGCGGTCAGGCGGTGGGAGGCGGGCGAGCTCGACCATGTGGACCTGGCGCGTGCGGCCGGGCGCGTCCGCAAAGGGATGTCCCCTATCGATTACCTCTTCAGTGAGAAACGGGAGATGCTGGTGCGCATGATCGAGTTCGACGAGGAGTGGTCCGGCCCCTGGATCGCCGCCCATCCTCGCCCCGAGACGCCGTCAGTAGAGGCGGACTAACCAACCACTGAATGATGGCAGATAGACAAGCGGCTGATGAGTTAGTGACCGTTATAACTCCCATAATTATGTAAAATACCAACCCGTTCCAATACTAGAGTCCCTGCTGCCCAACTTATGCACTTAACTACTTAACTACTGCAAGGCTGCTTGACGCTTTGCCGTATATGCTGGTTTACTGCAAGCAGTTGTGCAGCGAATAAAGGTTTACTGATCGGCTGCACGCAATCATGCAGCAGTTACTGCATGGCGTTATGCAGCCATACATAAAGGAATAGATGATGAGGCTTGCTATCGCGGATCTCAAGGGAGGGACCGGAAAAACCACGACGGCCATCCACGTCGCGGCCCTCTTACATAGAAAAGGGCGAACACTCTTGATTGATGCCGATCCGCAGGGTTCGGCGCTCTCATGGTCTGAATCGGCGGTAGACTTCCCCTATCCAGTTGTTGGCCTGCCCGTCCGCGATCTGCACCGCCGTCTTCCGGCATTGGCCCAAGGGTACGCGCATGTGGTTATCGACACGCCTCCCACGGACGTCGCTATTGTGCGTAGCGCCCTTCTCGCCGTAGACACCGCGATTATACCCTTGTCGCCCAGCATGCTGGATTTGGATCGCCTGAAAGCGACGATCGAGCTGCTGGCCGAGATCGAGCCGACAAACGAAGTCTCCCCGCATGCCTTACTCACGCGTGTTCGACAAGGGACGAAGAGCGTCAGCGCCGCCCGCGAAATCCTGGCCGAGTTAGGGCTCCCCGTCGTCGGGGAAATACCCCTGCGTGAAAAGTACGCCAATGCCTTCGGGCTTGTCCCCGATGACGCGGAAGGATGGTACGGTAAGGCCCTTGACGCCATCCTGCCAACGGAGGTGCTGGTATGAGCAACCAGACGGCGAAGTCCAAGCCCAGCGACATCGCGCAGCGCATGCGTCAGGTGGCGCTCCACAACAAGCCTACAACAGAGGATCGTGAACTGGCACCACCGTCCGTTGAACCGATCGCGCCGCCATCTCGCGAACGTCGCGTTCGCTACACGCTGGACCTGTCTCCAGAACAGCACCGATCCCTCAAGCGATTCGCGTTTGACACGGACGTGGATGCGAGTGTCGTCGTCCGCGTGCTCCTCGCTGAATTGAGCCGCGACCCTCAACTGGCCGAGCGCGTGCGCTCCCAGGTTCGTCGTGATGGAGGCTGAATTCCTTTATTACTGCTTGGCTGCACGACTGCATTAAGTATTTAAGTTGCGCCGTTTACTCGCGCTCAACCTCCTCAACTCGACATAAGTATGCACTCTAAGCGCTATATCAATCGCTGGCTGTGAACGCTACGCGAAATCCCGCCATTTGATACGATAACCGGCGGCCACTCTGGGGCACTATTTCCAATGCTTATGTCATAGTCCTTGCTGCTTGGAAAAAATAATTCGCTGCTGCCCTTGTAGAGCCGATAGAAAGCAGGGGGCACATGGCGGCGGTTATCGTATCAAGTGGCCGTAAATTGAGGCTCTGGCACACATTTGATGGTGCTGGTCGACGGCTTGGGTGTCATCCACGATGGAGCCATGTGCCAGAAGGGTTTGAGGAGGCCGGTAAGCCCTGTAGCGCGGTTTCAGATCGTTCTACCGGCACATCGTGTCGCTCTTCTCAGCAGCCCTGAGTGATGTCAGAGCCCGCACCATCAAATGTGTGCCAGAGCCTAAATTGAGTAGTGTTCACACTGGCGGCCGGTCGACAAAACATGCGGATGTTGGATCGTGTGGGGGAATATTGCCAGAGTGCGGATAGAGAGTTACCCCTCGCCCCAAAGGGGTGCTCATGATGAGCACCCCTTTGACCACTTTTTGATACGCGGGCAGTACGCGGTAACACACATGCAAGAAGGGAGATAGGTCCACGATGGCAGATGACCAGCTTGACGCCGACCAGATCATCGAGCCGACCGAACAGCGCTCTGTCGCCTTACTCGATGCCGACGAAGTCCTGGCGGCCCGTGCGGACGCGGACATCTATTTGCCCATACGTCCGATATGCGCGGCCCTCGGTCTCTCGTACTCGCCACAACTCCGACGCATCCGCCACGACGAGGTGCTGGCTGAGAGCACGCAGTCCCTCCGTTTGCAGACGCGGGGTGGTCCTCAGGTCATGCTGTGCATGGACCTGGAGGCGGTTCCCCTGTGGCTGGCAGGCATTGAGGCGTCCCGGGTACGTCAAGACCTGCGCGAACGGCTACTCCTGTACAAGCGTTGGGTGCGTAAGGTCGTCTACGACGCTTTCGCGCGTGAGACCGGCATTGAGAGCGCCGTGGGTGAGTCGCGCGCCCCGATGTCGGCCAGTGCTGACGTGACCGCGCTGACGCATATCGCCCAAATGGCAGAGGCTATCGCGACGATGGCGCGGCAGCAGATTGCCTTCGAGCAGCATGTGGACGGCCGCTTCGCCGCGCTAGAATCGGGGATGATTGAACAGCACGAGATCGTTAGCGGACGCTTGGACCAAGCCGCGGCGGTTGTGGGCAGTCTACTTCGCCGCGTCGACACGATCGAGGGCCTGGTATCACCCGGACAGGTCATTAGCGATACGCAGGCGGCTGAGATTAGTACGCTCGTCAAAGCCATCGCGACGGAGATGGCCGCGCGAGAGGGCCAGACGGTTGGCACGGGTAAGGGACGCAACCCCTATCAGGCGGTCTTTGGAGAGCTCTATCGTCGCTTTCGCGTGTCGAGCTACCACAACATCCCGCTCCGTCGCTTCGGCGAGGTGATGGCGTGGCTGCGCGAGTATCAGGACACGCTAGACGCTCACGGCGAGGGCGGATCGGCCCCAGGGTAAGGGTGCGTACCGGCACTGTTAGTGCACGAGGACAAGTGCGAGCAGGGTGGCGAGCGCGAGGAGAAGGGCGGCGAGGAGCAGCCACGACCAGCGAAGCCGGAGGGCGGGACGCCGTGGAACCGCATGCGCTGCGGAGACTTTGATGGCCATGGGCCGGCGGCGCGCCGGCAGTGAAGACTGACGAATCATGACATACGCTCCTTCGGCGCGCTGTCGCCGCGCGCCATTCCTTGCGGGGGGACTACCGGGCGAGGTAGTCCTCGATATCCAACAACGCCAGGGCCATCGACCGAGCCACGTCAGGGCGTCCTGCGCTCGCTCTGTCTGAAACCGGCGACGCGCCGACATGCGGACGAACGCCGCCTTGTCTGCGTCGTCTGCGGATGAGAGCAGGAACAAGAGAAGCCTTTGCCTCCACCACGATACGTCGGCGGCACGCGCTGTGGACAGCATCGCGTGTAACGCCGTGGCGTCGTCGGTCGCGTCCGTCGGCCAGTATGTGGTGAGGAAGCGTGCCACATCCAGATACTCCACGCGCAGGCGCAGCGCACGCTCGTCCATCAGCGTAACGGTCATCTCCGCCTCCCCTGTGACCGTGATGGATGGTGCTGGGCGCGATCGCTATCCCTCGATGCGATCGACAAGGAGGGTGCCGTATTGGCTCCCATCATGTCACGGACCGGTGGCCCCGCTGTCACGGGAGGCGCGCTCGTCGCGGGCTCGGCGTACTCACAGTAGGGGCATAGAGCGTCGAGACAGGATGCGTCATGGCACGACGCATAGAAGGGCTGGGCGCACTGGCGGCACGGGACGAGGGCCATGGTGGTACCTCCTTTCTCGCTAGACACGAGGCGATAACGGGGGTATTGTAGTACATGCGTCCTATTATCTCAATAGGTTATGCACCTGTGAGCGTAGAATGGGCGATGCCGACGCTGTGCTGAACACAGCCACTCCCTCGCGAGAGTGACGTGTCTTCACCGCTGGACGTCAGGCGTTGATCTCATCCGGCTCCTCAGCCACATAATCCTTAGAACGGGAGGGCCAGTTGCGCGTGGGGGACGGGCCGTTCGTGGGCCAGCACGCCGATGACGCGCCCCGTGCGGTAGGTGGCCTCGCAGTGGCACGGGACGCGCTTGCCCGAGGGGAACGGCACGTACGACCAGCCGCTCGCCGGCGCGCGCGTCCGCCAGGAGCGCGCGAGCGGGTGGTCGGCGGGGATGGGGCTGGCGCGCGCGAGCGGGTAGCGCCCGTTCGTGGGGGCATATGCGACGACGAGCCCCGTCGGGCCGGGACCGCAGAGGACGACGTAGCACTCGACCGGCGCGCACTGTGCGAGCTGGATGGCCGCCGCGGCGAGGGAAACCCCCGCCCGGTCGGCGAGGAGGCCCACCAGGTCGGGTGCGAAACCTTCGGCGGTGATGGCTGCCTGGACGTCGGCGCGCGGCAGCAGGAACTCGGCCGCCCCCTGCTGGCAGCAGCGCTCGATGGCGACGTGGTAGGCCCGGTCGTCGCGACGCAGGCGCGCGGTGTAGTACTCGATCAGCGCGCCGTCCTCCTCGATCAGGTGGTGCATGATCTCGTGATAGATGCTGAACTCGACGCGCGCCCGGTGGGTGAGCGCCTCGTCGACGAGCACACAGTTGCCGACGAGCAGGCCGTCGATCCCGCCACGCAGCGGGGCGTGATGGAGCCGCAGGCCCAGGCGCGCGCAGGCCACCGTGCCCGCGCAACCCACGGGGAGGTCGTGCCGCCGGCGCGCGTCGGCGACGAGCGCGCGGATCTTCTCGTCGAGCATGCGCGGCGTGAGCCACGCGTCCGGCGCGTCCAGCGGCCCTGTCCTCTCCTCCATCTCACGCCTCCCCATCACGCGCGGCACCCGCGTCGCCCACGTCGTCCGTCAGGTCTACCGTGGGGGCCATGCGCGCCTCGCCGACCGTCGCCGGGTCGAGGAACGCCTTGAGCAGGCCGTAGATGGCCTGCCACTCGTCCTCGGAGCGGGGCCGCTGGCCGCGGAACTCGATGCGGGCGAGCGCCCCCGCCCACTCCGGCGTCACCGTCCCCTGCACGATGAGCGCGCGCAGGCCGGGGGGATATTGGGCCAGGGTGTCCCCGCCCCCAGCGTCTCCACGCGCGGGGTCGCCCGCGGGCAGGTCGACCGGCGCGAGCAGGTCCTGGGGCGAGAGGTCGTAGGCGCGCGCCAAGCGCGCCAGCGTTTCCAGGGAGGGCAGCGCGTCGGTGCGCTCAAGCTCGGACAGGTAGGAGATGGAGAGGACGGCGCCGGTGCGCGCCAGAACGCGTTCGCGCAGTGCGCGCAGGGTCAGGCCGCGTTCGCGGCGCAGCTCCCCCAACCGATCCTTGAGTTGCATGGCCGCCTCGGGCCCTCCCCTCTCCACACAACCTGTCTTGTCTCGGCGTACATCGCTCGGAAATATGCGTTGACAGAGTAGTACGCCAGCGGTAGAATGAG
>JAABUV010008866.1_pt1 | contig 10050 bp, 7 predicted proteins | sample 5559971 | NCBI WGS metagenome assembly JAABUV01 (sample SAMN10711881, study PRJNA513362) | rock metagenome | isolation source: Antarctica rocks | place: Antarctica: Victoria Land, Knobhead nord | collected 2015-12-19
CGACGCTCGACCGGCAGTCGGCCTGGATGGCGCGCTACCCGCAGGCCGGTGTCCAGATGGCCGGCAACTGCGACGAGCGCGGCACGACGGAGTACAACCTTGCGCTGGGCCAGCGGCGGGCCAACGCTGCGCGCGACTACCTGGTGGCCAGGGGCACGGCCTCGGCCCGCATCACAGCCGTGAGCTACGGCAAGGAGCGCCCAACGGCGCTCGGCTCCGACGAGCAGGCGTATTCGCAGAACCGGAATGCCACGACTTCGGTTCGCTAGGCTGGTCCGGTTCGCTCGGCTGATGCGCTTGCCGCTGGTTGCGGTCGTGGCTGGCTTGGTGTCTGCCGTGCCGGCACGGGCGCAGATGGACAGCCGCGAGGCCATAGCGTTGCAAAACCAAATCCTGGAGCTGCGGCGCGACTTGCAGGGGCTGCAAGGCCAGCGCGGCGTGCTGGTACCGCCGGTGCGGCGGGGCGGGGACAACGGCGGCAGCGAGATTGCGACCCAGTTGCTGGACCGCGTGACCCAGCTTGAAGGCGACGTGCGGCGCCTGCGCGGGCAACTCGACGAGCAGGCCAACACGTCCCGCCGGCAGGCCGACGATCTGAGGAAGCAGGTCGACGACCTCAACTTCCGCCTGCAGAACTCCGCGGCGCCGCAGGGTTCGCCGGCATCGCCGGGTCCGCCCCCTGGCCCGGCGGCATCGGGCCGCCGCCCGCCCGAGCTTGCGATGCAGGAGGGCAACGCCGCGCTGGCCCGGCGCGACTACCCCACCGCCGAGGCCGCGGCGCGCGAAGTGTTGGCCCTGGGGCGCAAAACAGCCCGCGCTGGCGACGCGCAGTTCCTGCTCGCCCAGGCGCTGATGGGCCAGCGGGACTATGCGGGCGCCGCGGTCGCTTACGATGATGCCTACAACCGGTCGCGCAACGGCTCGCGGGCGCCGGACGCGCTGATGGGGTTGGCAAATGCGTTCAACGGGCTGAACGACCAGGCTAATGCCTGTGCCGCACTGGACCGGCTGCGGGCGGAGTTCCCCTCGCCGCGGTCCGACGTGCGGGAGGCCGCCGCCGCGGCGCGTGCCCGCTCGGCCTGCCGCTGACGCACGCGCCCGCCTCGGCTTACGCGCCCCTCCCGGCTCGAGCGCCCCTCTCGGCTCAAGCGCCCGTCTCGGCGTCGGAGTTCGCGGCCCTGATGGCGGCGCTCGGGCCGTTCGGCGCTGGCAACCGGGTGGCTGTCGCGGTCTCCGGCGGCAGCGACAGCATGGCGCTCGCAATCCTGCTGGCGGAGTGGGGACAGCCCACCGCGCTGATCGTCGACCATGGGCTGCGCCCGGAATCGGGTCACGAGGCCGCCATCACGGTGTGGCGCCTCGCCGCGCGGGGAGTGGCCGCCCGCGTGCTGCCTATAGAGTTGGCGCGTGGGCCTGCGCTGGCGGAGCGCGCCCGCGCCGCCCGCTACGCCGCCCTGGGCGATGCGTGCCGGGAGGCCGGGTTCGCTGACCTGCTGGTGGCGCACCATGCCCAGGACCAGGCCGAAACGCTGCTGCTCCGCCGCCAGGCGGGCAGCGGACCCGGCGGGTTGGCTGGCATGGCGGCGGCGACCTACACCGAGTCGGCCCGCCTGCTGCGCCCCTTGCTGTCCATCACGCCCATCCGCCTGCGCGCAACCCTGCGCAACGCTGGCGTCGAGTGGGTTGAGGACCCGACGAACAACGACCTGGCCACCCCCCGCGCACGCCTTCGCGCCGCGTTCCGGGAGGGTGCAGGCGCCAGCGTGCCGGAGCTGTGCCGCGAAGCGCGCCGCTTTGGCAGGGAGCGCCGCGCCGGGGAGGCGGCGGTCGCAGCCGAGTTGGCGAAGGCGGCGCTGCTGCCCGAAGGCGTCGCGGTTGTCCTGGAGCCAGCGCTCAGCGCTGCGGCGCTGTCCGCCTTGGTGTGGACCGTATCTGGTGCCCGGCACCCGCCCGCGCGGGCGTTGGTGGCTCGCCTGCATGGCCGGTTGCGGCCGGCGACCCTGCATGGGGCGGCGATCCTGCGCACCCGAGGCGGCTGGCTGATCGGGCGGGAGGCCGCTGCCCTGGCGCCGACCCGGCCGGCCCAAGCGGGCACGGTGTGGGACGGGCGTTTCCGCCTGCTGTCGCCGCCGCCTGATGGCAGTGCCATCGGGCCGCTCGGCGACGAGGCAAGGCGGCTGCGGGGTTGGTCTGGCCTCCCGGCGGCGCTGTTGCGTACGCTGCCGGCGATTTGGCGTAATCACGCTTTGTTTGCCGTGCCACACCTGTCATACCCTGATCGTGAGACGTGTGACGCCGTGCCGGTCCTATTCTGCCCGCAACGTCCGGCAGCCCCAGCCCCATTTGCTTTGGATCAATTGGGTGGGGATGCGGAGGCAGCTTAGGCTCCCTATGTTGAGGTTACGTTAAGGGGCGCCGGCCTATATTGGGTCGGGAACAAAAATACCGGGACTACTCCGATTGCGTCCAGCCCGGGTGAGATGACTGGATCGCCAGGATCAAATGATGAGCAATTTCGGCCGCAATTTAGCGCTCTGGGTCATAATCGCCCTGCTGCTCGTGGTGCTGTTCAACCTATTCCAGCCCGGCAACACCCAGCGCGCCGCTACCCAAGTAGCATACTCCGACTTCATCGGCGACGTAAACGGTGGCCGGGTTCGGGATGTGCTGATCCAGGGCCGCACGGTCTCGGGCCAATTGACGGATGGGCGCACCTTCCAGACCTATACGCCGGAAGACCCGGCGCTGGTCAGCCGCCTGACCGACAAGGGCGTCCGCGTGATCGCGAAGCCCGAGGAAAGCGACAACCCGCTGCTGCACTACCTGCTGAGCTGGTTCCCCATGCTGCTGCTGATTGGCGTTTGGGTGTTCTTCATGCGGCAGATGCAGTCGGGCGGCGGACGCGCCATGGGCTTCGGCAAGTCCCGCGCGCGGCTGTTGACTGAGAAGCAAGGCCGCGTGACGTTTGACGATGTGGCCGGCATCGACGAGGCCAAGTCCGAGCTTCAGGAGATCGTCGAGTTCCTGAAGGACCCGCAGAAGTTCCAGCGCCTGGGCGGCAAGATTCCCAAGGGCGTGCTGCTGGTGGGTCCGCCGGGCACGGGTAAGACGCTGCTGGCCCGCGCCATCGCTGGCGAGGCGAACGTGCCGTTCTTCACCATCTCAGGCTCCGACTTCGTTGAGATGTTCGTGGGCGTCGGCGCGAGCCGGGTGCGCGACATGTTCGAGCAGGGCAAGAAGAACGCGCCGTGCATCATCTTCATCGACGAGATCGACGCTGTCGGCCGGCACCGCGGCGCCGGCTTGGGCGGCGGCAACGATGAGCGTGAGCAGACGCTGAACCAGATGCTCGTCGAGATGGACGGGTTCGAGAGCAACGAGGGTGTTATCCTGATCGCCGCGACCAACCGCCCGGACGTGCTCGACCCGGCGTTGCTGCGTCCAGGCCGGTTCGACCGCCAGGTGGTCGTGCCGAACCCCGACGTGAACGGCCGGGAGAAGATCCTGCGCGTCCACATGCGCAAAGTGCCGTTGGCAAGCGACGTGGACCCGAAGGTGATTGCCCGCGGCACGCCTGGGTTCTCCGGCGCGGACCTGGCCAACCTCGTGAACGAGGCGGCATTGTTGGCCGCGCGGCTCGGCAAGCGTGTGGTGGCGATGTCGGAGTTCGAGCATGCCAAGGACAAGGTCATGATGGGCGCCGAACGCCGGTCGCTGGTCATGAGCGAGGACGAGAAGCGCATGACCGCTTACCATGAGGCCGGCCACGCTCTGTGCGCCATCAATGATCCGGAGTGCGACCCGGTCCACAAGGCGACGATCATTCCGCGCGGCCGTGCGCTTGGGCTGGTTATGAGCCTGCCGGAGGGCGATCGCCTGTCGGAAAGCAAGGCCCGCCTGCTGGCCCGGATGAAGATGGCGATGGGTGGCCGCGTCGCCGAGGAGTTGGTGTTCGGCCCGGATAAGGTGTCAAACGGCGCCGCCGGGGACATCAAGCAGGCGACCAACATCGCCCGCGTGATGGTTACAGAGTGGGGCATGAGCGACAAGCTTGGCATGATTGCCTATGGCGACAACAGCCAGGAGGTGTTCCTGGGCCATTCCGTGACGCAAAACAAGAACGTGTCCGAGGTGACTGCCCGGGAGATCGACGGCGAGATCAAGGCGATCATCGACAACGCCTACGGTGGGGCAAAGCGTCTGCTCACCGAACGGCTCGACGAGCTGCACCGTCTGGCGCGTGGCCTGTTGGAATACGAGACGCTGTCTGGCGAGGACATCCGGACCGTGTTGCGTGGCGAGCCCGTGATCAAGAAGGTTGTGGACGAGCCAGCGGCTGAAAACCGGCGTGCTTCGGTGCCGTCGGCAGGGCGTCCGGCTGCACCGCCGCCCACCGGTGGACTCGGCCCTGCCCCGCAGCCTGGTTAGGCTGAGCGGTTTACGACTGGCCGGCGTCGCTATGCGGCGCCGGCCTCCTCTATTATGAGCGCCTTGGAACCACTCGGCATTGTGCATGGCACGGCGGCACAGGCTGCGCTCGGATCGGGCGTTGCCCTCCCCTTAGCGGGTGGGCCAGCCGCCTTTACGTTGGTGCGCAGAGACGGCCTGGTGCGGCCGGTGACGTGCATTCCCGCAGATTGGGCCGTTCATGGGCTGATGGATGCTCCCTCGGCTTGGGCCGGGTTGAACCGTTGGCCAGTTGTGATGGGCATCCTGAACATCACGCCTGACAGTTTCAGTGACGCCGGCGACACCATGGCCGCCGTCGATGCGATCCAGGCTGGGCGGCAGATGGTTGCGGATGGTGCTGCGATCCTCGACATCGGTGGCGAGTCGACCCGCCCCGGCGCTGCGCCCGTCGCGCCGGAGGAGGAGCAACGCCGCATCCTGCCAGTCATCGCTGCCCTTGCCGGCTTTGGTGCCCTTATTTCTGTCGACAGCCGCAACGCTGCCACCATGGCCACGGCGCTCGATGCTGGCGCCACCATCGTCAACGATGTTTCCGCCCTCGCGCACGATCCCCTAGCTGCGCGGTTGGTTGCAAGCCGCCGGTGCCCGGTCGTGTTGATGCACATGCGGGGCACGCCGGCCAGCATGGGCAGCCATGCCCTTTATCATGATGTCGTGTCGGAGGTTTTAGCGGAGCTTGCCGACAGGATCATGGTGGCGGAGGCCGCAGGAGTCGACCGGTCCAATATCGTCGTTGATCCCGGCATCGGTTTTGCCAAGACCGCCGCGCACAATGTCGACTTGTTGCAGCGCCTGCCGGCCCTGCTGGGTTTAGGCTGCCGAGTGATGGTTGGGGTATCCCGCAAAAGCCTCATCGGCGCGCTGGGCAGTGCGCCCGACCCAAAACAGCGCGTTGGCGGGTCCTTGGCCGCTGGGCTGTTCGCCCTGGCGCAGGGTGCCAGCATCCTGCGTGTCCACGATGTCGCCACAACGGTCCAAGCGGTTCAGGTATGGCGGGAACTGGCGGGCTGACCTAGCTTCATTGCGTAGTATTGAGGAACGCATGACCACCAGCAGACGGCTTTTTGGCACCGACGGCATTCGCGGCAAGGCTAATGTCGCTCCCATGACAGCGGAAACCGCCCTGCAGTTGGGCCAAGCCGCCGGGCTGATGTTTGTCCGCGGCAGCCACCGGCACCAGGTCGTCATCGGCAAGGACACACGGCTGTCGGGCTACATGATCGAGCCTGCGCTGGTGGCGGGGTTCATCGGCGCGGGGATGGATGTTGTCCTGGTCGGCCCGTTGCCGACGCCGGCGATCGCCATGTTGACCCGGAGCCTGCGCGCGGACCTCGGCGTGATGATCTCGGCGTCGCACAACCACTTCGAGGACAACGGCATAAAGCTGTTTGGCCCCGATGGTTTCAAGTTGTCGGACCAGACCGAGTTGGAGATCGAGCTGCTTATGGCCGCCGATCGGTCCACCAAGCTGGCTGCGCCGTCGAAACTGGGCCGTGCCGCCCGGTTGAACGACGCCGGTGGCCGCTACATCGAGGCTGCGAAGGCGACCTTCCCGCGCGGCCTGACGCTCGCTGGGCTCAAGATCGTCGTGGACTGCGCAAACGGCGCCGCCTACAGCGTTGCGCCGACTGTGTTGTGGGAGCTTGGCGCCACCATCATCCCCGTGGGCGTGGAGCCTGACGGGTTCAACATCAACAAGGGTTGCGGTTCGACCGAGCCGGCGTTCCTGTGCTCGAAGGTGGTGGAGCATGGCGCCGACCTCGGCTTGGCGCTCGATGGCGACGCGGACCGGCTGCTGCTGTCCGACGAGCGTGGCGAGATCGTCGACGGCGACCAGATTCTTGGTTTGATTGCACAATATTGGGGGCAAGCCGGACGGCTGACCGGGGATGGAGTCGTGGCGACGGTCATGTCCAACCTCGGGCTTGAGCGCTTCCTCGCCGGGGAGGGCCTGGCGCTGCACCGCACGCAGGTGGGCGACCGCTATGTTGCGGAGCGGATGCGCGCCAGCGGTATCAACGTGGGGGGCGAGCAGTCCGGCCACGTGATCCTGTCGGACTACGCCACCACGGGGGACGGCTTGGTGGCGGCGTTGCAGGTGTTGGCGGTGCTGGTGGGGCAGAGCCGTCCGGTCAGCAAGGCGTGCAAGCTGTTCGACCCGCTGCCGCAGCGGCTGCAGAACGTGCGCTTCAACGGCGGCTCCCCCCTGAAGGACCCGCATGTCCTGGCGGCCATCGCAGCGGCTGAGGCCGAATTGGGCAAGTCCGGGCGGCTGCTGCTGCGGATGAGCGGCACCGAGCCGGTCCTGCGCGTGATGGCAGAGGGCGAGGACGAGGCCATGGTGGAGCGCATCGTGGCCGGGCTGTGCGGCACGATCCTCGCGGCGGCCCACGAGGTCGCTTGAGCGGGCCTGCGCGCGGCCGTGTCCTCGTCGTTGCTGGCTCCGACTCGGGCGGCGGCGCCGGGATACAGGCGGACATCAAGACGGTGATGGCCCTGGGCGGCTACGCCATGACCGCGGCCACGGCGTTAACGGCGCAGAACACCCAAGGGGTGCATGGAGTAATGCCGGTGCCGCCGGACTTCGTGCGCTTGCAGATGGCTGTGGTGCTGGACGACATCGGCGCGGATGCTGTGAAAACCGGCATGCTGGGCAGCGCCGAGGTGGTGCAGGCTGTGGCGGACGCGCTGGAACAGCGTTCTACCAAAGTTCCGTTGGTGGTCGACCCCGTCATGGTCGCCAAGGGCGGGGCACGCCTGCTCGACACCGCGGCAGTCGACGCGCTGCGGCGGCAGTTGCTGCCGCTTGCGACGCTCCTGACCCCCAACATCCCAGAGGCGGAGGCGCTGACCGGCTTGGCCATCAGCGACCACGCGACTGCGCGGATGGCGCTGCAAGCTTTGCTGGACCTCGGCGTGCCGGCGGTGCTGCTGAAGGGCGGGCACCTTTCCGGCACGGTCGTGCAGGACCTGCTCGCGACGCCGGACGGGATCGAGGTGTTCAAGAGCCCACGCATTGCCACGCGCCACACCCATGGCACTGGCTGCACCCTAGCCAGCGCGGTCGCGGTCGGGCTGGGGCAGGGCATGCCGCTCTCGGCTGCCGTCCGGCGGGGCGTTGCCTTTGTTCATGCGGCGATCCTCGCGGCGCCTGGGTTCGGCGCCGGGCACGGGCCGCTTGGGCACGGCGTCACCGTCGATCCCGGACGGCTTGCCTAACGGCCGACCCACGGCTAAGCCTTGCAGCGGGCCACGTCCCCCCACCGGGACGCTCCTCTTCTGAAAGGGAGAGCTAAAATGACACTGACAATCGACGCTACGCCGGCCGACGCCGCGCCGGCGGTGGCCAAGCCGCAACTGCGCCCGGCCAATCCAAACTTCTCATCTGGACCGTGCGCCAAGCGGCCGGGCTGGACGCTCGATGCACTGTCCGGCGCGCAGCTAGGCCGCAGCCATCGTGCAGCCGGCCCAAAGGCACAACTGGCAGAAGTTATCGACCGGTCCCACGCCATTCTTGGCCTGCCGAAGGATTGGGTGCTCGGCATCGTCCCCGCGTCCGACACCGGCGCGGTCGAGATGGCGATGTGGTCCATGCTCGGCGCACGGGGCGTCGACATCCTGGCGTTCGAGAGCTTTTCCGAGGCTTGGGCGGCCGACGTCGTGAAGCAGTTGAAGCTGGCCGACGCCCAGGTGCTGTCGGCGCCCTACGGCAGCCTGCCCGACCTTACCAAAACCGACCCGGCGCGCGACATCGTCCTGGCCTGGAACGGCACCACCTCTGGCGTCCGCCTGCCCCATGCCGACTGGATCAGCGGCGACCGCGAGGGGTTGGTGATCTGCGACGCCACCTCCGCCGCCTTCGCCATGGCGCTGCCTTACGAGAAGCTCGATGTCGTCACCTGGTCCTGGCAGAAAGTTCTGGGCGGCGAGGCGGCGCACGGCATGCTGGCGTTGTCGCCCCACGCCGTCGCCCGGCTCGAAAGCTACAAGCCGGCCTGGCCGCTGCCGAAGGTGTTCCGCCTGACCAGCGGCGGCAAGCTGAGCGCCGGCATTTTCCGCGGCGAGACGATCAACACTCCCAGCATGCTCTGTGTCGAGGATGCGTTGGACGGCCTGCGCTGGGCAGAGGGCATCGGCGGACTGTCCGCCCTGATCGGGCGCAGCGAGGCCAACCTGGCCGCCGTCGCTGCCTGGGTCGACCGCACGCCCTGGGTCGACTTCCTCGCCGTCGACCCGGCGACGCGGTCCTGCACTTCCATCTGTCTCCGCATCGTGGCGCCTTGGTTCGCAGCGCTCGCGCCCGATGAGCAGGCGAAGGCAGCCAAGCGCCTGGCCTCCGTCTTGGACAAAGAGGGCGTCGCGTTCGATGTGGCCTCCTATCGGGATGCGCCGCCGGGCCTGCGGATTTGGGGCGGCGCCACGGTCGAGACCGCCGATATCGAGGCATTGCTGCCATGGCTTGATTGGGCGCACCGGCAGGCCCAGCCGGCATGACCGCCCGCGTCCTCATCAGCGACAAGCTGTCGCCGGCGGCGGTGGAGATTTTTCGGGCGCGCGGGCTTGAGGTCGAGCTCAAGCCCGGCCTTTCCCCAGCCGAACTGCGCGGCATCATCGGCGACTACGACGGCCTGGCGATCCGGTCGGCCACCAAGGTCACGCGCGAGCTGCTGGACGCCGCGCCGCGCCTGCGCGTGGTGGGCCGGGCCGGTATCGGGGTGGACAACGTGGACGTGAAAACAGCCACCCAGCGCGGCGTCGTGGTGATGAACACGCCCAACGGCAACGCCATCACGACCGCCGAGCACGCGATCGCCATGATGTTCGCCCTCGCGCGGCAAATCCCGGAGGCCACGGCCAGCACACGGGCGGGCAAGTGGGAGAAGAACCGGTTCATGGGCGTGGAGCTGACGGCCAAGACGCTGGGCCTGATCGGCTGCGGCAACATTGGGTCGATCGTGGCGGAGCGCGCCCTGGGCCTGCGCATGCGGGTCGTCGCCTACGATCCCTACCTGACGGAAAAGCGGGCGCTCGCGCTGGGCGTGGAGAAGGTGGAGCTGGCGGATCTGCTGGCCCGCGCGGACGTCATCACCCTGCATACGCCGCTGAGCGACGCCACCCGCAACATCCTGTCGCGCGAGGCGATGGCGGCCTGTAAGCGCGGCGTGCGGATCGTGAACTGCGCACGCGGCGGGCTGGTCGACGAGGCGGCGCTGGCGGAGGCGCTCACGACGGGCCAGGTGGCCGGAGCGGCGCTCGACGTGTTCGAGATTGAGCCCGCCGTCGACAGCCCGCTGTTCGCCCTGGACAACGTTGTCTGCACCCCGCACCTCGGCGCCGCCACGTCGGAGGCGCAGGAGAAAGTCGCGCTGCAAGTCGCCGAGCAGATGAGCGACTTCCTGCTGACCGGGGCCGTGTCGAATGCGGTCAACATGGCTTCCGTCTCGGCGGAGGACGCGCCGCGGCTGAAGCCGTATATAGAGCTGTGCCGGCTGCTGGGCCTGTTCGCCGGGCAGATGACCCAGGCGGGGGAGGGCGTGCTGCGCAGCGTCACCGTCGAGTACGAGGGCCTGGCCGCGCCGT
>JAABUV010008867.1_pt1 | contig 10050 bp, 7 predicted proteins | sample 5559971 | NCBI WGS metagenome assembly JAABUV01 (sample SAMN10711881, study PRJNA513362) | rock metagenome | isolation source: Antarctica rocks | place: Antarctica: Victoria Land, Knobhead nord | collected 2015-12-19
CAATACACCGAAACTTGCCGACCGACGAGCTCGGCGAACGCATCAATCCACGGCACGCAAACAACGCCTCTGGGCGAGAGTCCAAGTCGCGCGTACCGCTTTCCGTTCATATCGGCCGCCCCGAGTAACAACGAACGCGCATAGTCCGTGTCGACCGAGCCCATTTCGTGCGTAACGCCATAGTGTTCGTCGAGTGCGGTCAGCGCTGAGGCGACGGCTGCCTTCTCGCGCTCGGCTTCGGCGCCCTCGCGCTTCAATCGCAGTTCCTCGGCGATGAAAAGATCCGTCGCTTCCGGCATGTCCCGTATCATCGCCCTCATCACTTCCGCGCTGATGTGAACCGTCTTGATCCGCTCGTCGTACTGCGCAAATTCAGTTTTGGCGTTGGCGATGCGTGCGACGAGTGTGTTCCGTCGATCGAGGAAGTCGCTGTATTCGGTCGTAGGCGGCTTGCTTGAAAAGCGCGCCGATTCCGGTCGGCGCTTCGGGAACGTTGCGGTCGTGGGAAGTGAGCCGCGATTCCGCGACACGAACCTGCTCCGCAAAATCACGACGCTTCTTTTCGATCTCGCGTCTGACGCGCGCGATTTCTTCCTCCCAATGCGATCGTGCGTCTTGTGCAAGTTTGCGCTGTGCGGCCACCGCTTTCTCGGCGCACCCGGGACACGCCGCCGTCTTATAGGCGAACATGCCGTGCTCGGGACATCGAACGGTCGGCATCGGCGCTACCGGCCAAGTCCACGGCTGCGATCGCGCTCGCGCTCGAGCGTTTGCGCGACTTCGCGCTCGACGCCACGCTCGCGCGTCTTCTCGGCGATCTGCGCCTTGATCTCGCCCGGGCTCTGGAGCATCTGATGCAAGTCTTTCGAAACGCTCAGACGTTCGTTCGGCGCATCGCGTTCGAGCCGCTCGAGCTCGTTGAGGATAGCGAACGCCGCCTTACGCTCGTCGCGCGTATACCCGCTCTCGGTCCCCTGCGCGATGGGCTCGAGTTTCCAGCGCAGCGCCGTCACGCTCAACTCACTCGTTCCACGATCGCGGCCGGCATCACGTTCCGGAACGCCCCGGTCGGGGATGCCCCGGTCGGGGATGCCCCGGTCGGGGATGCCCCGGTCGGGGACGCCCCGGTCGAGCACGCGATAATCACTTGCAAGCTCTTTGGATCTGGAGCGCAGGCCGCGACTCACGAGGTCATCGTACGAGCCGACCGTTTCGCGTGAGTAAAACATCCCGTATTCGTGCGTGTGCCGCGTCATGCCGACCGTGAGCGAGCGTTGATTGACGTGCGCCGTGACGAGTTGAAGCTCGGCGTAGCGCGTCGCGCCCTGCTCGCGATACTCCGTCGAACAATAGCCGTGCTGCACACCCGCGTGCTCGCGCGTGTCCACCGGCACGATCGCGCCATCCCGGCGCTCGATCTGCAGCGTCGCGTCGTCGATTGCGCGCACGGTCCCGACCGAGCCGTTGAAGAGCCCGGCTTCGCGAATCGTCTCGCGAACGATCACGCGGTCGCCGACGGCGTAGTTCGCCTTGCCGTCGATCGTTTCGAGCGCCGCGTCCTCGCCGCGAAACCGGCCCATCGCGCGCCACTCTTCGCGGGCAAGGGCGTTGACCGCGATCCGCTCCGTGTTCGTGAACGCCTCGATCCCACACTCGACGCCCGAACTCTCAATCGCGCGCCACCGGTCGACGAGCGCCGTGCGCGTCTCGTCCTGCGACCCGGACTCGTGAACGAATCCCCGCGTTTGGTACGCCTCGATCGCGTCGCGCACGTCGCCGCGCCGCACGGCCTCGGTCGCCTCGCGCTGCCACGCCTCACTCTGCCGGCGTGTTTTCTCCAGGTCGACGTTACGATCGCCGACGGCCTGTTGCATCATCTCCAGCGCGTTGCCGTGAGCGACGGCCTGAAACTGCTTGTCGTCGCCAAGCGCGATGATGACGGCGCCGCGTTCATGCGCCTCGCGCAACAGGACCGCGCCCTGCGCCGTGCCGAGGGTCGAGACCTCGTCAATGATGAGCAGGTCGCGGTTCGTCAGCCGTTCCTGGTCCTGACCCCACTCGTAGAGCTCTTTGGCGACCGAGCGCGCCGGCACGTCGGTCTCACGTCGCAACACGTCGACGGCGGAGTTCGCGACCGAGACCGCGCGCACGTTGTAGCCCGCGTCCTGGTACGCCGCGCCGATCTCGCTGATGAGCCGGGTCTTGCCGGCGCCGGGAACGCCGGTAATCACTTTCAGGCGCGCGTCATCGTCGGTTGCATATGCGTACGCACGTTGCTGTTGTTCGTCGAGCCGCCCGTCAGCTGGGCGCGTGATTGCGACGTCGCGGCGCTGCGATGCTAGGTCGTCCGCCGCGGCCGCGAGCGTCCGTTCGGCATCGAGAACCTCACGGGTCGTCAGTCGCGTCTTGCCGCGCTCGTCGGCGAGTTGCACCGAACCATCGACGATCTTCTCGACGATTGCCTGACGCTGCTCTGCGTCTTGAACTCGCTCGCCGACGAGCCGCTCGACAGAGCCGAGCATAAACGTCGCATTGTTGGCCGTGAGGCGGTCGACAATCGGGCTCGGGTCCTCGAGCAGCCGCGCGCCGACGACGAGGTTCTCCGCGCGTTGCACGGCCTCGCGCGCAGCCGCCCGATCGCGCGCCTGCTGCGAGCTCTCGTACGGCCCGAACGTCCCGGTCATCGTGCGCAGCGAGAGGTCGCGATCGATCTCCGACGGCTTGACCGTCTGCGGGCTGTCGAGGTCACCGATCCGCGCACCGGTGCGATACGGCTTGTACTCGACGCCGTGCCGCTCGAAGGTCGCATGCACCTCGCCCCAACCCGCATCGGTCCGGCCCTCGGTGCCGCGGAGAATCTCCACCTCGGCTGCGGCGGCCCGGCACCGCTCCGCGAACGGCCTGGCCACGTCGCGCGAAAGAGCGTGGTCGCGATCGCGCTCGAACGGGCCGAGCTGCTCGACCATATTCCGATGCGTGAGGTCAGGACCGAGATCGCGAGCGCGCGCGTACTCCCCGCGCTCGGCGCCAACGAGCCGGCCGCCCACGACGTCGTCGTGCCGACCGGTCCGGACTTCCTCGTAGCGCACGTCGTGCTCGCCGCAGACGCGATGCACGTCGGCCCAGGAGGCACCGTCTTTTATCAAAGCCTCGCGAACCGAGGGGGCCACGTCTTCGCGGACCGTGCGCTCGAAGGAACGCTTATGCGCGTAGTATTCGACGTCGCGGGCTCCGTGCGAAAGCTCCGGTCGGTGCGCAACGTCGACGACCCGCCACCCTTGCTCGAGCTCGGCCTCGCGACTGGCCGCGCGCATCTTCTCGCGGTCCTGCCAGATGTCGCGGGCGACATGCGTGATCGGGTCGACCCGGTTGAACACAGCGTGCACGTGATACATCGCGCCGACGCCGTCGTTCTGCAGCGCTGCGACATACTGCAAGCCGCCGAAGCCGAGGTGCTCGATCTGCGTATCGAGCGCCGCGCGGGCCTGCTCGTACGTCGGCCGCTCGCCCTCCGCAAACGACACGATCAGGTGGTAGAGCGGCTCCTTCGCGCGGCTCTGCGACGCGACGGCTTCCATCTCGAGCGCCGCGGCTTCAATCGTCGCGACGTTCTCGCTCCAGATCGCGAGCGGCGGCTCGTGGTCGCGTTCGTGCTCCGGCCCCTCGCGCACGATATAGTCGATCGCCGCACCGAAACTCGACGTCCCCGTCATCCGGCCGCGGCCACGATTGGCGATCATGCCGCTGCAAGCTCGCGCGCGATCGCGCGCATGATCGTCGCGATTTCGGTCCGCGGCTCGGCGACCGCTGCGCTCATCTTCGCGATCTCCGGCTCGACCCGGCGCATCAGGTCCTGAAGCGCCCAGAGCGTCTCGTGGATCTCGTCTCGATGCAGCTCCGCTCGCGCGTAATTCACCGTGAAGAAATGCGAGAGCCGGCCCGACAGTCGGCCAAGGTCGGCTTCCAAGTCGCGGATCGCTCCAGGGATGCCGGCGAGCGTCGCAACGGCTGACGAGATCTCCGCGACCTGCGCAAGGTCAATGATCGGCGGCGGACGATCGTCGACGATCGCGAGCAAGAAGTCCGCGACGGACAGCCCGGACGACGCCGCGGCCGCGCGCACGCGCTCCGCTTCGTCCGGCGTAAGACGCACAAGGAGCTGCTCCGAGCGCTTGCGCTTGGAGTCGTACACGGCTTGCTGCTCCGCGGACTTCGCCGGCATCGTCTTCTCCTCGGGCGGTGCGAGCTTCGCGCAAGCGATGCGAGCACCGCCGCAACCGTTACCAGGGTGGGAGCCACCGTCAGGTGGCTATCCACCCTCTAGGTTCGCAACCACCCGCCAGCGGAGCACCGCCTATGCACGCCGACGAACCACTGCACGCCGAAATCCGCTCTCGGCTCACCGCGCTGATCGACGCCGCGCCCGTCCCGCGGCGTTCCGTCCTCGAAGCCACTCTCGAACCGCATCGCGAGCTCATCACCCAGGCTCACGCCAAGGGACACAACTACCGCTCGATCACCGAGGCGCTCCGTGGCGCCGGCCTCAAGGCATCGCCCGAGACGATCCGGCGCTACGTCCAGCGCATCACCAAGAGCGACGCCGACACCAACGGTACGGCGAAATCGAACCGCTCATCGCGCAAAGTCACCGCTCGGAAGACGTCAGCCAAGAGCTGACGATCACTCAATGACGACGACTACCGCGCCGAACGATCTCGTGCGCGGGTTGCGTTACCGGCGGTGGCTCGGACGGCAGCAACTCGTCCGCGGCGTGACGCCGTCGCGCCCGCGCATCAAGTACGGACTCGCGCCAGGGTGCCTCGCCGTGGTGCTCGTGATCGTCACCATCTACGTCGTCATGCTCGTCGCGCTCGCGATCCAGATGGCGCTCTATGTCGTCGTCGCGCTCGCCGCGCTCCTCGTCGTGCGGCCCTTCTCTCGTTTCGCGCTCCCCGCTCTACGCGGCGGTGTCTTCAACGGCAATGCCTTCGCCGAGAGACCGGCGGCCGGCATGTTCGTCCTCGGCGCCGTGCCGACCACAGCGCTCGTCTATCCGCTCTCGCATGGACTCGTGACGCTCGCCGGCGCGGCCGTCGTCGGCGGGTTAGGCTTTCGGGCGTTGGTGCGCGCGCTCGACGGCAAGCCGCTTCTAACGTTACCGCTACGCAAGGATCTCGACGCCACGCCTTCCGTCGGTCCGGACCTCAGCGAGCCGGGCGACTTCGGCCTCTGGATCGGTGAGGCCACTGGAACGCTCTCGGCGCTCGGACATACGGCCGGATTGCAACGCGGCTCGAACGTCACCCTCAACCTCCGCGACGCGGCAAATAACACCGCGATTTTCGGCGAGACCGGAACCGGCAAGACGACCCGCGTCATCAACCATTTGCTCGTCCAGGCGCTCGACTTCGATTGCGGCCTCATCTTCGACGTACGCGGCGATTTTCACACCACCGCCGCGCACGCAGCACAAGACCGGCAAGACGATCCAACGCGTCGGGGTCGGGCAGCTCGGGCTCAACCTACTCGACGGCCTCACGCCCAACACCGCCGCCGGGTTCCTCGAAGCCGCCTTCAAGCTGCTCGGGCAGGGCGAGGGCGACTCGGCCTTCTGGCTTTCGCTTGTGGTCGCGCGCTCGCAAGCGGCACTGGCCGTCCTCTTCGACGTCCCAGGCGCGTACTCGCTCAAGGGGCTCTACAACTACGTTTTCGACGAGCGCGTCCGCAAGGCCGCGATCGCGACGGCCAGCGACGCGCTCCTCGAGCTCCAGGTGCGTGCCGCCGACGGCGATCGCGACGCAAGCCTCGATGCGCGGCGGCTCAAGAGCGCGATCGAGTACGAGGCGACGATCGCCGCGCAGTACACCGAGAAAGAACGCAGCGGCGTCAACCGGACGATCGAGACCGCGCTCGCGCGCTTCGCTGATCCCGAGCTCGAAGAGGCGTTCTGTACCGACGCCGGCGATAGGCCAATCTCGCCGACGTGCTCAACGGCAGCGTCTTCGTCGTCAACATTCTGCGCGAGCGCTTCAAAGCCGCCGCAAATGTCGTCTACCTCTTTCTCAAGGAACGCTTCTTTCAAGCCGTCAACGCGCGCGCGCAGCTGACGGCGGGACCGCGCAAGAGTCGACCGCTCCTCTTCCTCTGCGATGAGTACCAACAAATCTGCAGCGCGCGCGGGCGACGCGCAATTCTTCGACACTTCCCGGGCGCTCGGCGTCATCGGCATCGTCGCCGCGCAGTCGATCGAAGCCTACATCGCCGCGATCGGCAACGAACACGCCACCTCAGCCCTCCTAGGCAATTTCACCAACGTCGTCGCGTTCAGATCGACTGAGCGCACCATGGAGTATGTCGCCGGCAAACTCGGCGACGTCGACGTCTGGAAAGAAACCTACAACACCGGCCGCTCCGACCAACCGACCATCTTCTTCCCGAAGGCGGCCTCGGTCTCGCAAAGACACTCCGCCTCCCAGCAGCGGCAGCAGCTCCTCACCGCGCAAACGTTTCGAGCCCTCGCCCCAGACCAAGCCGTCGCGTTGCTCACCGTCGACGGCGCCGCGTTCGACGACGTGTTCTCTGTCGCGCAACTCACCGACGACGACCTCGAGAGCTACGCCTAGTCGTAGAAGAACCGCAATAGGATTCTCCCGGAGCCGAGACTGCTGCAAACGTTGCAGCTTTCGATTCGCTTCCTGGACGTGATAATCGCAATCTTCATCGTCCCTGCTAATCCGCGGCGCGCGGGCAAGGTTCCGCGGCGTTTGCCGGTTTACCAACGGCATTTGCAAAAAATGGGCATACGCCTCGCATGCAAACCGGAACGAAACACACCTGCGCGGAGGAACCCGGCATGTCGGATTCATTTGTTGTTTCACGGCGTAAGGCGGCGGCGCTTATCGCTGGCTCGGTCGTCGCAACCGCCAGCGGCGTGACCGCAGCGCCGTCTCGCGGTGATACTCGCGCTTTCGCTCAAAGCATCCCGTACCGGTTCGCTGAGGGACATCGAGAAATCGCGATGTTATTACAACGTGTCCGATGCACAAACGGATCGGCAGATCGCATGCAGGCGTTCGAGCACTGCAAGGCGGCGCTGCGGTTGCATGAAGTTGCAGAAGCCTTGGAGGATGCAAGCGCTACGGCAACCGGATCGGCTGCGCTTTACCGGCACAGCGATCCATCGAACGTTCTAGCGAACGTCATCGTCCGCGAGTTGGACGGCTGGTCGACGACGGACACCGGGTGGCTCAAGCGATTTGCCGATTTGGAAGCCGTCTTTGCCGCTCATGTTGCCGAGCGCGACGGTAATCGTCATTGGCTGAGCGGAATCGGCCGCGTTCAGCCGGCCTAGAAACATGCCGCCTTAAGCCGCCCGCCGTTCGAGGGGCGCACGCCGTTGCGTGAGCTCCTCGAAAGATCGCTATGCCGGCATTGCGTCCAAGTCCGTGCGGTTGAAGAAGCGGCCATGCGCAATCGCCGCTTCGAATGCGACGGCAATTCCATCCTGCGCTGCTAGCGCGTTGCCGACGATCACACCAAGGGCTTTGGCGCTAGCCGCATCGGCGGCATGGATACCGGCGCTCTCGAGCAACGCTACGCCGTCGCCGAGCGCACAAAGCGGCTTTGCATGCTTATACTGCTCGCGTACGAAGAGCATCGCTGCGCCGGACTGCGCCAGCGCTTTCACACTCTGCGCTCCACCTGGCACAAAGACGGCGTCCCACAGGACGGACGGCTCAGCGACAATTCGATAATCGACACTAAGCGTTCCGCCCTCTGCACCGCTTAGATGGCCGAGGCGCGACGAAAGAACCGCAACCTTGGCCCCTTGCGCTTGTAAGGCTTTCGCCATTACGTCGACATCGGCGATATTAACGCCGTCGGCCGCCAAGATCGCGACTTTGCGAGTGAGAATCGACGGCTTCTTAAGAGATGCGACAATGCTTAGCGCCGTCGACGGATGCACGGCGCCTTTTCGCGCGCCGTTGTTCACGCCGGCTTCGGGATTCGCCGTGAACCCGAGTTCGGCCGCGACGCGCTCAGCCAATGCCATATCGACGAGCGCGAGATTACCGACCATTCGCTCGCGCACTTCCGGAATTTGCACCTTCGCCAATTCGAACCGGAATGCATCGACGATGTGATCCTGCTCGGGTTTGGTCTGGCTTGTCCAGAAAAGCAGCGCTTGCGTGAAGTGATCCTTAAACGAATCACTGCGAACGCGGCGCTTTTGGCCCGAGAGCGCCTCCGGATACGTTTCGAAGCCGCCTTGATTTGGCGTCGTTTCGTGTGGCGAATTTCCATTGATTGAATTGGGGAAATACGACACGCGTCCGACATCGATTGGCCGGCGAAATTTCGCATCGCGCTGATTGTTCGAGAACGGACACACGGGACGGTTAATCGGGATGTCGTTGAAATTCGGGCTCCCTAGTCGCGAGAGCTGGGTGTCGAGGTACGAGAAGTTCCGTCCTTGCAACAGCGGATCGTCCGAGAAATCGACGCCCGGCACGATGTGCGTCGTGCAAAACGCAACCTGCTCCGTCTCAGCGAAATAATTGTCGACGTTCCGGTCAAGCGTCATCTTCCCAACGCGCTGCACCGGTACGAGTTCCTCGGGCACGAGTTTCGTCGCGTCGAGCACATCGAAACCAAATTTCTCGGCTTGCGCCTCGGTGAAGATTTGCAGACCGAGTTCCCACTCGGGAAAGTGTCCGTCGGCGATCGTGTCCCACAGATCGCGCCGATGGAAGTCCGGGTCTCGGCCCGCAATCTTTTGCGCTTCGTCCCACACCAGTGAATGCAGGCCCAGCAACGGCTTCCAATGCCACTTAACGAAGTGCGACGTGCCCTGTGCGTTGACGAGTCGAAACGTATGGACGCCAAAGCCTTCCATCATCCGGTACGACCGGGGAATCGCCCGGTCCGACATCAGCCACAGCATCATGTGCGTTGATTCGGGCGTAAGCGATACGAAGTCGTAGAGTGTATCGTGGGCCGACGAGGCTTGCGGTATTTCGCGATCGGGTTCCGGCTTCACCGCGTGCACGAAGTCGGGGAACTTGATGGCATCCTGGATAAAGAAGATCGGCATGTTGTTGCCGACGAGGTCGAAGTTGCCTTCCTGCGTGTAGAACTTGACGGCAAAGCCACGCACGTCGCGTGCAGTATCAGCCGAACCACGGGACCCTCCGACCGTCGAGAAACGCACGAATACTGGTGTCTTCGCGCTCGTATCATTAAGAAATTGCGCCTTCGAATATTGCCCGAGCGGCTTATACATCTGAAAGTATCCGTGCGCCGCAGCGCCGCGCGCATGAACGACGCGTTCGGGAATGCGCTCGTGATCGAAGTGCATGATTTTTTCGCGGAAAAACGCGTCTTCCAAGAGCGCCGAACCACGCGAACCAACGCGCAACGAATTTTGATCGTCGGCAATTTTGACGCCGGTGTTGCTCGTGAGAGGCTTACCCGCGGTCGTCGAACGGTCCGGATTGAGCGCCACGACCTTGGCCGTTGCATCATTGGGATGAGGGCCGCGGATGTTGCTGAGCAGCGGCAGGGTCGAATCTTTATCCATTGGCTCCCTCGTTCGGTTTGATCTGGTTGCACTATCCCGCCGAACGATCACGGCCGCGCTTCGTCCAGGCAGCGGCGGCCTGGTTGTGACGGTTTAATGCGAGCCATTACTATTGAGAACCATTACTACTCAGAGTGACGAGTAACTCCTTTGACGACGGCGCAGCGACACGCGCGATGCCGGCGACACGTCGCGATGGCACTCGCCGTCGTGAAGCAGCCGAACGCGGCAGCCGGCGGTGCCGAGCCGCTCAAGCAGCGGCGTGGGATACGCGTGCAGATGATTTGCGATCGTCGCGTGATCGCATTCGCTGGCATCGACGAGCAGCGCGGAAACGGTGTCGCTCGGACGCGACGAACGGAACTTCGCATCGAAGCCTCCAAAACAGAAGCGCGGCGCCCTTTCCGAGCGCCGCGCGAGTGCGTTAGTTCTGAGGCATCGAAGATGGCCGACGGCACATCAACCGGTGC
>JAABUV010008871.1_pt1 | contig 10047 bp, 3 predicted proteins | sample 5559971 | NCBI WGS metagenome assembly JAABUV01 (sample SAMN10711881, study PRJNA513362) | rock metagenome | isolation source: Antarctica rocks | place: Antarctica: Victoria Land, Knobhead nord | collected 2015-12-19
CTGCTTTTATGCCATTATAACTTACCGTAACAACAGCAATAGCAATTGCCGCTAATGCTGCTATGGCAAACATCCACCAGGAGAGTTGAATGTGATAATCCATAAACCCCAAAACTTTTTGCATGGCTAAACCAGTAACAGGGGCTGCAATTATAAACGCAATAAATACAGGCTTTAAAAAGTCTTTTGATAAAGTCAGCCACAGGCTGCCCACACTTGCGCCCAATACTTTGCGGATACTGATCTCTTTACTGCGGCGTTCGGCCAAGAAAGCCGACAAACCAAATAAACCAAGACAGGAAATAAAAATAGCCATACCGCTAAAGAGGTTCGACATTTGCCTCAATGAATCGAATTCTTTAAAGTTTTTTTGGTATTCTTCTTTGGTGAATTCAAATTCAAAAGGAAAATCAGGACTTGTCTTTTTAACAACTTTTTCAATTTGAGCTACACCTTCCCGCCATTTTTCATCATTGTTCAAGCGTACAAAAAAATGGTTCAAATTATGCTTGCTTAGATAAACAACCATTGGTTCCGGAGAGGCAAAAGGATGATTGTAAACGAAATCTTTGATCACACCGATAACTGTATTTTTCCCAAGTTTGGTTCCAACAATGGGTTCTTTGAGCCCCATTCTTTTTGCAGCAGCCTGGTTGATCAGGCAAGCGGAAGTATCGGTGCCAAAACTGGTGCTGAAATCCCGGCCTGCTGCCAATTGAAACCCTGCTGTTTTTATCCAGTCATATCCAACATTGGTAGCTGTGATATAAAAATCCTGATCGGGTGTTTTCCCCGGCCAATCAAGTCCGTTAAAAGCTCCTCCAAATCTTACAAGGTTATCCGTACCTGCCGATACGTTTTTTACCCCCGGAATTTGTAATAACTCGTTTTTTACAATGCCATACTTACTGCTGAGGTCGCTGTTGGCCTTTATATCAATTAGCCTGTTGGCATCATAGCCCACCGGCCTTTGCTCCAGATAATCAATTTGTTTAGCAATAACAATGGTAGCGATAATGAGGAAAATAGAAATAACAAACTGGAATGTTACCAAACTTTTTCTTAAAAGACTGCCTCCTTTGTCTCTGTTCGTCATTTTTTTTAATACCTCAATCGGTTTAAAACGACTCAGGTAAAAGGCCGGGTAGCTGCCTGCCACCAAACCGGTGACTAAACCCAATATAAGTAACAAGATCCATAGTTGCCAGTTCGCAAAATCGGGTGTAAAGTTTGTTCCTGAAAGTTGTAAAAAACCCGGCAACGCTAAAACAGCAAGTAAAACACCCAACATCAATGCGAGGAACGAAAGAAATAAGGCTTCGCCAAGAAACTGAAAGATGATCCGTTTTCTTGAAGCCCCAAGCACTTTCCGAACACCAACTTCGCGGGCACGTTGTTCGGATCGTGCTGTTGCTAAGTTCATAAAGTTGATACAGGCAATCAGCAAAACAAATCCTGCTATTGTACTCAGGAGCATGATAATATTTATGATACCACCGCTGGGTTTGCCATTTTTAAATTGGTCATACAGCCTTAAAGCTGAAAACGGGTAAGCAAATAAATCCATGTTCTTTTCAAGCTGTTTTCTAAGAAACAGTTCTTTTAACTTATTATTTAAAGCTGCAAGTTTTACGCCGGGCTTAACTTGTATCCAAGTTTGTATCCTGTCGTCATCCCATTTTTTCAGCCAATCGTTTTTACTTTCAAAAAACATAAACGGAATTGCCATATCAAATTGGTTGGTGCTGTTCTGCGGTACATCACGAACAACGGCCGCAACATTTACTGCATCTGTATTATTCAGCATCAAAATTTTGCCGATGACATCGTTTGTGCCAAATATTTTTTTCGCAGTGGCTTCTGTTAGCACTATCGAATTCGGTTGTTTCAACGCATTTGCAGGATTCCCTCTTATTACAGGAAAGCTCATCATCTTAAAAAAGTCCGCATCTGTATAAATAGAATTTGTATAGATGGTTTTATCGCCATACCGGATCAGATCACTTTCCTGGCAGGTACGGGCAGCATATTTTATTTCCGGGATTTCATTTAATACACTACTGGCTAACGGGCCGGGAGTTGTATTTCCGGTTTTAATATCACCGCCCAAGTTCTGGTTTTTCATCAACAGGTAAGTATCGGCCAGGTTAGTATTGAATTTATCGTAACTAACCTCATTTACTATTTCGAGCAAAATGATGATCCCTGTGGCCAGCCCTACGGCTAACCCGCCAATATTTATAATGGAAGAAACTTTGTTTTTTAACAAGTTTCTGAACGTAAGACGGAAATAGTTTTTAAACATAATATTTGGTTTTTAGCTGTCGGCAATCGGCTTTCAGCTTTTTGTATAGTTTGTTATTTTCGTTTGAAGTAGGAGACATTGCAAATCACTGATTGCTGAAAGCTGATTGCTAAAAGCCTTCTTCTCACTCGCTCCTCAAACTTTTTACCGGATTAGCCAATGCTGCTTTTATCGCCTGAAAACTGACGGTACATAAAGTAATAAGCATGATAGAAATTCCCGCAATCAGAAAGACATTTATGCCGATGGAAGTGCGGTAAGCAAAACCTTTGAGCCATTGGTTCATGGCTAACCACGAAAGCGGAAAAGCAATTACAACGGCGATCAATACTAATTTTAAAAAATCCTTTGATAAAAGCAGTACTACACTACCTGCACTTGCCCCTAAAACTTTGCGTACGCCAATTTCTTTAATACTCATTTCGGCGGTAAAGGCAGCTAAGCCAAAAAGGCCAAGGCAGGAAATAAGTAGGGATAAACCTGTAAAATACCTTGATAAAACCGAAACCTGCCTTTCAGATGAATATAGAGCCTGATAATCCTGATCCAAAAACTTATAATGAAAAGTAAGACCGGAATTAAACTTTTTATAAAGACCTTCTAAACTAACAAGAGCTACTTTTTCCTCTCCTTTTTTAATTTTTACTACTATAGTCGATGCTCCATCATTTTCAATCCTGAATTTAATTGGTTCTATTTTCTCATGAAGTGATTGAATGTGAAAGTTCTTTACTACTCCAATAATTTCAACGTCGTTTCCTGGTGCTTTAATCACTATTCCAATAGGATTTTTTAGTCCCATTGCTTCGACAGCCGCTTCATTTAAAATTATTTGATTATTGTTTAGGCCAAAGCTTTTAGAAAAGGATCTTCCTTGCTTTATTTTTATCCCCAGCGTTTCAAGCAACCCAAAATTTACCCCAAACGAATGCACGGAAATCCTCTTGCCATTCCAATCAATACCTCCTTTTCCGCCAAACTCATCGCCAATCAGATTTCCAGCCATACCAGAGGCTATTTCAATACTTGAAAGCTTTTGTATTTCATTAAGAAAAGCCTCCGAAACTTTGCCTTCTGATTCAAAATATACCACATTGTTTTTGTCAAAACCCAGGTTCTTATTTTGTATATAATTAATCTGTTTATGCAGTACAAAAACAGAAACTATAAAAATAAATGACAAACTAAATTGAAAAACTACCAATCCTTTTCTGATAAATCCTTCTGATCTTGAATTACTAAGCCTTCCTTTTAATATCATTGCCGTTTTAAACCCTGATAGATAAAAAGCAGGGTAGCTTCCGGATAAAAGCCCGGTAAATATTATAATTCCGAGAACCGCTAAACAAATTTCAATGCTAAAATGAAAATGAAGGTCTTTTTGTGTGATCTCATTAAATTGTGGTAATAAAAGGATAACAACGATAACAGCAGCTACTAAGGATAGAAAACTCATTAAAAGAGATTCTCCCAGATATTGCAAAATCAATACTTTTCTTACAACACCGAATATTTTTTTTATTCCTATCTCTTTTGCTCTTCTTGCAGCCTGGGCAGTGGATAGGTTCATGAAATTTATAGATGAAATAACAAGTATGAATAGTGCAATCAATGAAAAAAGCTTTACATACTCAATCCTTCCACCTGCCTCTTTCCCATTTTGATATTTGCTGTAGAGATAATTGTCAGAAAACCGTTTGAGAAAAAAACTTCTGTTTTTATCCTTACTTTTTCCTTGTATGTACCGGGTTAACTTGTCATTAAAACGGTCAATGTTTGTTCCTTTTTTTACTGTTAAATAAGTACAGAATGGCTCTTGACTCCAAGTAGGTTCCATTTGCATAATGGTTTTAAGGTCATCAAAGGATAAAACAAAATCAAAATGCTCAGAACTATTAACAGGCACATCTTTAAACATGCCGGTAACTACGCATTCTCTTTTGATTCCAGCCACATCATAGGTAATCGTTTTTCCAATAAGATTATCAGTCGATCCAAACAAACTTTGAGCCTGACTTTGAGAAAGGACAATGGCTTTTTTGTTTGACAGCACATTTGATCCATTGCCTTGAATAAGATGATAAGAGAATATTTTAAAAAAGTCTTTACTCGCAAATTTTCCAACTCCTTTAACTCTTTTGTCATTACTTGACAATGTAAATGCGGGCAAAAACAAATTGGGCGAAGCAGTAGCAACATATTCTACTTCAGGCATTTCTAGTGCGAGGGCCTCCGATAAGGTATGCGGAGTCTCTTTACCGGTCTCAATTCCCTTTTCCCTTTTACTGTTAGCCATTACTTGGTAAAGCCTGCCGTCATTCTCATGGTATTTATCAAAGCTTAGTTCATCATTTACCCATAGGTAAATCATCAGAACGCACACTAGTCCGCAGGAGAGACCGATAAGGTTTATGAAGAAGGTACTTTTGTGCCTTTTCAAATTTCTGTAAATGATAAGTAGATGGTGCTTGATCATATTATATTAAAATTTAACTGTCAGCAATCAGTTTTCAGCTTCCGTGATGATTTATTATACAATTTGCATTAAAACTGGATTTGCTGTCAGCTTGTAGATGATAGCTTCTTCCTCACTCACTTCTCAAACTTTTTACCGGATTGGCCAATGCTGCTTTTACCGCCTGAAAACTAACGGTGATTAAGGCAATAATCAACGCGATTGCAGCTGCTAACACGAAAACCCACCAACTTATATTGGTGCGATAGGCAAAACCTTGCAACCACTTATTCATCGCAAACCAGGCTATTGGCGTGGCGATTAGGATTGAAAGCAATACGAGTTTGATGAAATCTGCAGAGAGTAAGGCGGTAATATTAGTCACGGTTGCGCCTAAAACCTTACGGATGCCGATTTCTTTGGTGCGTTGTTCGGCGGCATAAGTAATCAATCCAAATAAACCCAAGCAGGCAATTAAAATAGCAAAAAAAGCGAAAGTGATAAAAATTTTACCCGTTTGTCGTTCTGATTGATAGAGATGGTTAAAATCTTCATTCATGAAAGAATAAATAAAAGGCTGACCGGCCATAAGTTCTACCGCGTGATATTTGCTTTCTATTTGAGTAATAACTTCCGGGATATTATTACTCTTGATACGGAAAGCAAACCGATCTCCGTAATTCGATAAATGGAATACAATTGGAGCGGTTTTATACCGCATAGAACCAGCATTAAAATCTTTTACTACGCCTATGATTGGCAGGGTAAATACATTTTTGCCACGATCAGAATCGTATAATTTTTCCTGCAAAGGATGATTGAACCCTAACATGCGGGCAGCAGCTTCATTAATCAGTATTGCACCGGAATCCGTAGGCATCTGAGATGAAAAATTCCTTCCTTGTGCCATTTTCATTCCTAAAGTCGAAATATAATCAGCATCAACAAACCATTCTGCTATCGTTACAGATTGGCTTGCACTCATGGAAGCATCTTTAGAAAAAGCATTTTGGTCTTCACTACTATTAGATGTTGGTAAAACATTAGCGCGCGTCGCAGCTACAACGCCAGGAATTTGCAATACTTCATCTTTAAATGTTTGCGCATGGCTGCCAAGCGAGTAAGCATTTTTTAACACTAAAACCTGTTCGCGGTTATAACCGAGATTTTTATTGCGGATAAAGTTTAACTGGTTATAAATAACGAGTGTACATACAATCAGTAAAATAGCTGTAGCAAACTGAAAAACCACTAAACTATTTCGTAGCCAACTGCCTTTAAATCCGGCAGATAGTTTTCCCTTTAAAACCTGTATTGGTTCAAAAGCTGATAGGAAAAAGGCAGGATAAAGTCCGGCCAAAATCCCAACGATAATCGTGATCAGCAGGAGAGAAGGTAGTAGATATATTTTTGAAAATAAACCCAATGCAATTTCTTTTCCTGCTAACTGATTAAAGTAGGGTAAAAACAGTACAGCAATCAGCAAGGCTATAACCAATGCTATAAAACTGGTTAAAACAGATTCTGTTAAGAACTGCATCATCAAACTGTAGCGGTCTGAACCTAGAACTTTTCGAACACCAACTTCCTTTGAACGGCCTGCAGAACGGGCGGTAGAGAGGTTCATAAAATTTACACAGGCGATCAGCAGGATAAAAACAGCAATTACAACAAAAATATAAACGTACTGACTGTTTCCTGATGGTTCTATTTCGTTGGTTAAAGTAGAATATAAATGAATTCTGGTTAAAGGGATAGAGCTGTATTTGAAAAAATCCCCTTTTTTTTCGAGATCGTTAAAGTTGCTGTGGAATACATTTTGAAGTTGAGGTTCGGCATATTTTTTTGCTGTTTCTTGTAAATAACGATCAAGCATTTGCTGATCTGTTCCCGGACTAACAAGCACGTATGTTGAATAATTATTGTCGAGCCAGAAGTCTGAACGACTGCCTTCATCACCAACATTAGATTTGATGAAATTAAAATGCAAATGAGATTGAGCAGGAGTGTCCTTAATTACCCCGGTAATGACATAAGGTGTGGTATTGTCAACTTTAAGCGTTTTGCCAATGGCATTAGTATTATTAAAATATTTTTTTGCGATTGATTCCGAAATCACCATTGTATGCGGCTGGCTCAAAGCGGTTTTTGGATTACCGGAAATCATTGGTAAAGCGAAAACGCTGAACAGACTTGGATCTGCAGAGAAAGCATTATGCTCAACCAGTGTTTGATTGTCTTTTTGCACAAGCATATCACCGCCGCCTCGAATACGGACCGATTGTTCAATCTTTGGATAATCTTTCGTTAAAACACCTGCCATGGGTGCGGGCGTAACATGATGTTTGAAGTCGCTGCCATTCACGCGGATATCCGTGTTGATCCGATAAATACGATCAGCTTTCGTATTGAATTTGTCGTAGCTCAACTCATCCACTACATACAAAGTAATCATGAGGCAAGTAGCTAATCCAATTGCCAATCCGAAGATATTAATGGCAGAATAACCTTTGTTTTTCCAAAGGTTTCTAAACGCGATTTTGATGTAGTTTTTGAACATGGTATTTAGTTTTTAGTTTTTTGCTTTCAGCGGATGGATGTTTTTATTTGGCTTTTGGCAGTCAGCTTTCAGCAATCAGCTCGCAACAAAGTTTACAATCGATATTTCAGCGTCTTCCATTCAACTGATTGCTGACAGCTAATGGCTAACACCTCTTCCTCACTCACTTCTCAAACTCTTAACCGGATTGGCCAATGCTGCTTTTACCGCCTGAAAACTGACGGTTGCCAAAGCAATAACCAAGGCAATCAGCGTAGCTAAAGCAAAAATCCACCAGCTAATTTCGATGCGGTAAGCAAAGCTTTGCAGCCAGTTGTGCATCACCCACCAGGCCACCGGAAAAGCTAATATGCTGGCTATCAAAACCAATTTGATAAAATCCTTAGAAACCAACAGCACAATGCCCGAAATGCTAGAACCCAATACTTTACGGATGCCGATTTCCTTGGTGCGCTGTACCATCGTCATCATGGCCATGGCCAGCAAACCGATGCAGGAAATCAGGATGGCCAGGATGGCACCGCTGATAAAAATATTAGACAAACGCTTTTCGCTCTGGTACTGCCGCTCGGTGTTTTCGTTCAGCCAAGAACCCTGGAACTCGTTGTTCGGAAAAATTTGGTGCCATTGCAATTTTAGGTGGTTAAAAGAAGCATTGAGGCCAACCGGTTTAATCCGCACAAAAACATATTGCAGCGGTCTTGTTTGCTTCATACTCAGTGTTAATGGTTCCACTTCTTCATGCAGCGATTTAAAATTATAATCTTTTACTACACCAATTACCTGCATCGGCGGTTTGCCATCTTCAAATGGTAAAAAAGTACCAACCGGATTTTTGCCTCCTATTGCTGCCGCCATTTTTTCGTTGATAACAACCGAGTTACTATCGGTTGCAAAATCCCTCGAAAAATCCCGGCCAGTTAGCAGGCGGATACCAAGTGTTTTTGCATAATCATAATCAACAATTTGTATGTTAGTTCGCAGTTCATGTCCGTTATAATTAAAACCGGTAACAGAATTCATAGTAGAGCCATCATTGCCCAAACCTAAGTTAGCGCGCGAACCGGTAATGCTTTCCACTTCGGGATTGTCTTGTAGTTTCTGCCGCAAAACATCCAAAGCATTTGTACCGGAAAGGTTGCCCAGCGGGATACTGATTACCTCGCTGCGGTTATAGCCCAGCGGCCGGTTTTGCATGTACTGCATTTGCTGCCAGGTAACCAGCGTACAAATAATGAGCAAAGTAGAAAGCGCAAATTGTGTAACCAATAAAAGGTTACGCACCTGTCCGGGTTTGGTGGTATTTACCGTTCCTTTTAAAACCAAAACCGTTTTATAACGAAGCATGAGCCAGGCCGGATAAAAGCCCGCAATAAGGGTTATTAAAAAAAAGGTGCTAAAAGAAGCAAGCAGCAAACCGGGCTGCAACAGCATTTTTAAATGGATATGGCTTTTAAAATTTTGTGCAAATAATGGCAGGATGAGCGACGAGATGAGCAAGCCGAAACCAAATGCAATTAAACAAACCAAAGCGGTTTCTACCCAAAACTGAACCAGCAATTGCCATTTGCCCGCGCCCAATGTTTTGCGCACGCCAACTTCGCGGGCGCGGTTAAAAGCCCGGGCAATGTTGAGGTTGATAAAATTGATACAGGCAATCAGCAAAATAAAAAAACCAATGGCCAATAGCGACAGGATATAAATTTTGCTGACCGTACTGCCTTCCAGTCCGCTCAAATTGTTACTAAAATGATTGCCGGCAAAAGGCGTAAGGTTTACGGTAAACACATTTCCGTTGGCATCCGGCGCGGAGCCGTCGCGTTTAATATTGCCGATATCTTCCTTAAAATGGTTTTTGGCGAAGGGTATTAAGCGTTTTTCGAACAAAGCGAGATCCGTGCCCGCATTAAGTTTAACATAAGTAACATGGTTGCCTACATCCCATTTATCCAGGTTTTGCTGATAGTTAAAATAGTTTTCAAAACGCATCAATACAGCAAAACCAATGCTGGAGTTGTCAGGGAAATCCTCGGCCACGCCTCCAACTACAAAGCTTTGGTTTTGGTTGTAGAGGTTTAATTCTACCGTTTTGCCAACCGGGTTTTCTGTTCCGAAAATGGCTTTTGCAACTTCGGCAGTAATAACAATGCTACGTAGATCATGCAATGCTGTTTTTACCGATCCTTTTTCAAGCGGAAAAGTAAAAATCCGTAAAAAGTCTTCGTCCACAAAGCTAACCGATTGCATCATCTTTTTCGCTTTGTAGCTAACCTCTGCATGACCATTGCCCCACCGTGATATGTATTGCACATCCGGATATTCTGCTTTTAAAGCTGGCGTAAGCGGCTCGGGCATTGCAGTGCCGCGTTCAACACCTTTGGCGCGGTTCTGAGTTAGGTAAACCTGATAAATGTCCGGCAGGTTTTTGTGGAATTTATCGTAAGAAAACTCGTAAACCACGGTTAGGAACAGCAGCACGCAACAAGCTACCGCCACACTTAATCCGGCAATATTAATTACATTGAAAACTTTGCCTTTCAGCAGGTTGCGCCAGGCAATTTTAAGGTTGTTTTTGAGCATGGGATTTAGCTTTTATGGCTGTCAGTAATCGGCTTTCAGCATTTGTATAGTTGGTTATTTTGGTATCGAATTACAGGTATGAGCTTTGCAGGTAGTTAACTGCTAAAAAGCTAATGTCCAGGTGGCGCTGGTGGCATTGGCGGTGCA
>JAABUV010008872.1_pt1 | contig 10046 bp, 7 predicted proteins | sample 5559971 | NCBI WGS metagenome assembly JAABUV01 (sample SAMN10711881, study PRJNA513362) | rock metagenome | isolation source: Antarctica rocks | place: Antarctica: Victoria Land, Knobhead nord | collected 2015-12-19
CTTGAGCGACTGCGTACTAGAAGCGGCTGCCATTTGCGAAACCTTGGCGGAAAGGCTGAAGAGAGCAACCAAATACCTCGGCTGAAAGCACGGTTCCAAAGCGAAGAAATTTGGGTGAAGCCGTAGAGAATGCCGTGAAGATTGCAACAGTCGTCGCTAGAAGCTCAACGCAGAAGCAAAGTTCTCGAAGAGTGAGATGTAAAGACAGTAAAACAGAAATCAAACAGTGTCTGAGAGTTTAAAAAAAGTCAATGCGATTTAAACGTTCAAACATTAACAAAGAAGTTATTCATACTTCGCTCTAAGCTTATTCTACGCTTCAAGCTTTTTTCTTCTTTATTAAGTGCATGCAGTCTATGACTATGACACTGTCTAAACGCTGTGTATATGCTAAATTACATGCCGCTTTATATCTTCTCATTGAGCAGTCATATTGATAAAATATGCATACAAGCGCAATAGTTCAAAGTTCTCAAGTATCTTCATTTCTCTTTTTTCATTTCTCTTTTCATACTTTATTCTTTCATTTTTAAAAGTCACTTTTTGATTATAATTTAAATGTTTTTCAAATACTTTAATATAATGATTCAATCAATTTTGATGTTAAATAGTATTAATATTATGTTTATATTTTTAAGTTAAATTTTTTTCTTAAACTTCATTCACTTCAATTTATAATGCTTGCAATTTAATAATAATAATAATAATAATAATAATAAATTCATACACTCTTATGACATTGATTAGATTGACTCATGAGAAACTTTATACTATGTGTGTCGAGTGAACAAAATTCTCTGAAATAGAAAATCACTCGCTATTTATACAACTGCTTCACGCAGTTGAAACAACAAGATTAAGACTATGTATCAAATTTGTTTACGTTGATTGCATATTAAAGAATGAATGTTCTAGTCACTTTAAATTGCTTCAGAAGCTTCGTTTTTGTCATCATTCTTACTGCTGCTCTGAAATCTTTCGTGATTGCGATGATTATTTGATAGTTCAAGAAGTCAATGTCATGTAACATTCTTGATCGTAAATGTGTTTAATTTGAGCAATGCATGAGTACATGCTTTGCTGTCTGATGACTTCGTTTGCAGTTGCATCGTAAGCTATTCATGCTTGAAACATTTCTTGAGTGCAAATAAACATTAAGATTTATGCATTCAATTCTGATATAAGTTGCAAGAGTGTTTTCAATCTTCTGAAAATCATCATGCATCTTTATCAGCTTGTTGAATAAATGAAATCTTTGTGCTGAGATTGCATTGACATTTGCAATGCATTTCTTGTATTTTTCTCATCATTGCTTTCATTAATCTTTGTGATATAATGCTATTGCGATGCTATCACTTATTAAGATCATTGTAGAGAGATTAAATCATCTGCGTTTAGACTGCATTCTTGCATCTTCTCAAATAAATGTGTTCAGAAGCATTATTTTCTTAATGATAGAAAAGTGAAAGATGAGATGATTAATTTTCATCAGTTGAACGTGTATAAGTTTGCATGCTCATTTAGTCTCTTGCATTCTGTCGTTGATTCAACTGCGTAATGTGACTTTATTTTGCAGCATGTTCAGATGAACATGCAGCAAACTTATGTACATTTCAATCTTTAACATTTCAATGCTTACTCTTTTGAATGCTTCTGCAATATGATATAAAGTTTGATTTTATAAAGTTTCTAGTTTGCATTTCTTGTTTGACAGTTCTTTCTCTTTATCACATTGATGTCAGACTGATGTTTTGAATGCAATTTCTGATCTCATTACAGCTGAATATACTTGTTTCGCTTTTGCAAAGATTGTCTCTCATATGAAGATTTCTAGATGACTAAGCGTAAGCATTCTTGTGACGTGACTCACTTTTATTTATCAAAGAATTTTTTTTTTCATTAAGTGCATGCAGTTTATGACTATGACACTGTCTAGACGCTGTGTGTATGCTAAGTTACATGTAATTTGATCAAAGTCGCTGCTTTATATCTTTTTATTAATCAATCACATCGATAGTTTGCACATACAAGCACTCTCACTCAAACTCTTGAGAAGATAGCATGCATGAACATTGACGACAGCGATCTACTGAAGCATATGATATATCAAATCAATCAACAAGTTATAGAGCACAATCGTATGATCAAAACAAGCTCTTATTCGACTCAATAACTTCACAGATGACTGCATTGCAAGTCAAAAATCGAAAATTGAAATTTTTCGCGCTCACGCAGGTCAAAATCAACGACGAAACGAGAGTTCATCAACGCAGAAGAAAGAATCATCAATTCAGACAGTAATTTGACTGATAAATCAAAGAGCAAACTCACATAAAAAGAACAACATTGATCATTTGACGAAATCAGCTAAAACTGACTACAAGCTCATAAAGCTAGCATCAGTCAAAAATATCTGTTTAGTCAAGCTTTTAGCTCACAAGCTCTAATAGTCACTCATCAACAACTAATAGCTAGCTACAAGCGCTTGTATCTTTTGATGACAGTCATTTGCTCAAAAGACATCAATTGCTCAAAAGATATAATGCGCAATACATGTTTGCTTTTCATACGTTTCTACATTCAAGATTCATATGTAATCAAATAAATCATTTGATGAATTGATTATTTAAGTAGCTATTTAACCATCTATTTAAACATGAAGAATGCTTGGTAGAAAATCATGTAGAGAGTCATAAAGAATGCTTGATAGGGAAACATGAAGGGTGCTTGGTAGGGAAACATGAAGGGCGCTTGGTAGGGAAACATAAAGGGCGCTTGGTAGGGAAACATGAAGGGTGCTTGATAGAGTGCTTGGTAGGGAAACATGAAGAGTGCTTGGTAGAATGCTTGGTAGGGAAACATGAAGGGCGCTTGGTAGAATGCTTGGTAGGGAAACATGAAGAGCGCTTGGTGGGAAAACATGAAGGGCGCTTGGTAGAATGCTTGGTAGGGAAACATGAAGGGCGCTTGGTAGGGAAACATGAAGGGTGCTTGATAGAGTGCTTGGTAGGGAAACATGAAGAGTGCTTGGTAGAATGCTTGGTAGGGAAACATGAAGAGCGCTTGATAGAAAGTCATATAGAGAGTCATGTAGAGAGTCATGTAGAAAGCATTGTTTGACTCATGTTATGCGCTCAATCGACGCGTATTTTGAAGCATGTAGAATGTTTGATAGAGCGTTTGATAAAAAGCTCAGTTGATAGCTCAATAAATAGCTCAGTAGAAAGATCAATAGAAAGATTGATAGAAAGATTGATAGAAAGATCAGTAAAAAGATTGGTCAAAAGATTAGTAGAAAGCTCACTAGATGACTTGATCAAAAGATCAGTAGAAAGATCGATCGAAAAATCAGTAAAAAGCTCAGTAAAAAGCTCAGTAGAAAGTATTGTTTGAAGCACTGTTTAACTCATGTTATGCACTTAATCAACACGTCTTTTGAAGCATGTTTTGAAGTGAGTAAACTGACTAGTAAACAAACGAGTAAATAGCTGAGTTGATAGTTAAACATGTTGATATTTTGATTATTATTGTTCTAGAAAGTAGAAACTATGAAGGGAAAAAGAAGATAAAAACTTCGAACTTTCTAGCGTCAGCTTTATAAAGCTTGAAGCGAAGATTATCGAGTAAATAGCTGAGCATGTAGAGTGATGAGTAGATAGAAAGTCATGTAGAAAGCATTGTTTGAAGCATTGTTTAACATGTTTTATGCACTCAATTGACGCGTTTGATAGAGAGTAAATGAGCGAGTAGATAGATGAGTAGAGTGAAGAGTAAATGAGCGAGTAGATAGACGAGTAGAATAAAGAGTAAATGAGCGAGTAGATAGACGAGTAGAATGAAGAGTAAATAAACGAGTAGATAAACGAGTAGAATGAAGAGTAAATGAGCAAGTAGATAAACGAGTAGAATGAAGAGTAAATGAGTGAGTAAATAAACGAGTAGAATGAAGAGTAAATAGACAAGTAGATAGACGAGTAGAATGAAGAGTAAGTGAGCGAGTAGATAGATGAGTAGAATGAAGAGTAGATGAGCGAGTAGATAAATGAGTAGAGTGAAGAGTAAATGAGCGAGTAGATAAACAAGTAGAATGAAGAGTAAATGAGCGAGTAGATAGAGACTACAGATCACATGACTCATATCAAAGATCATGCAATTTCTTCAATCATCATAACATAGATTGCGCAAGCTTGCATGACTCTGCGCATAATTTCGCTTTTCTAAGCTAAAATATTGAATAAATAACAGCGTTGACAAATCAAAGTCTTTCAATCTTCTTGAATATTTGAAATTCAATTTAGCTATGATTAATTAAATATTAATAATACATTGATATGATCTGTTGTAATCACACATGAATGAAAACATTGAATTGAGTGATTCGAATTCAGAATTCAGTGACACTGAAAATGTGAAGAATGCAGAGAAAAAAGATATAAAAGATCAATTGATCTAGAATTAATATTTTATTGATCAATGATCAATAATAGATCTGAAGAGCTGAAAATATCTTCATTCTCTTCTTCAACACACAGAGTCTAGCAATAAAAGCAGTACATATTGAACATGCTTTAACTTTTTCTGATTATTCAAATACAGCTCTTGATGAATATGCATATATTCTTTCTACTCATGAAGCTTTTAATCGAATACTCAGAGATGAATGTCAATTAATAATTAATTCTCAATCAATATTTGATTAATTATCGATTGATCAAATATCAATATCATTAGATTCAATATTCATCAAAGCAAAAAAACTCATCAAGAGTTACTTGATCATTGTATTTAAATAATACAAATTGTGATCATTATCAACAGACTTGTTTCAATGTTAAGATTTGTAATCATTTACATTCAGATATTGCAAATTTGCATCATGAAAGCTTGATCATCAATGATTGAGAACAAATCAAACAATTTCGCAAGCTTGATTTTACTTTAGAAACTCATCAGAAGAAAAATGCAAATGAGTATTAATTCTCTATTAATAGTTTATTAATGAGTGATTAATTATCAATTAATATCTCTCAGATATTATCTTGCTGCAATAAAACAATTTCAATCACAAACATCATGTACAGACTATGAAGATACATGTTCATCTGTGTTAAAAGAAAGCAACAGAGAAATATGTAACAATAATAACATATTAATCATTAAATAATCGCTGATCATTTATTGATTGATTAGAATGTTGCTGAAGTTACTTATCATTTCATTGAATATTCTAATGCAAATCAAAACAATTTTCGAAAGCATTACTATCTGTTAGAAATTGATCTAGAGCGAGTCATAAAGATGTCATTTAACTAATAGATAAATGCTAAGAAAGAAAAGTATCTACAGAAAAGAACTCAATTCTTATATGTATGTTTTCTCAGCTCTGTGCTAGGCTCGATAGAATTGACGCCTTACACATATGAAGTAGAGTCTCGATGACAACATGACTAGATCAGATTTTCGCTAGACTCAATTAGAATGAAATCAGACGAAGACTAGATGAAGAATAGACGAAGACTAGAATTGTAACATTATCTTCTCTTCTTGACTATTCATGTTTGCATGAATGTTATTTCTTAGTGCGTTTTTCTTGAATATTTGATATGAAAGTCATCAATCATCTTTTGAGCGTTCATAAATTCGTCATCATCAGCGTTATATCAGTTGAAATCGTTGTCATAGCTCTTTCATTTAACTTGATATTGAAGTCATCTTCAATATTGTCAAGAGTTCAATATATCGTCAATCTTTCATTCGTTCTCATCGTTTACTACTATTGATCTCAAGAGTTTATTCTTCTGATCAGGCAGAGAATCATTGACTGCAGAACGAAGAAGCTCTGAATGAAATTAAACTGATCATTAAGTCAAGTTTTCATATTTACATTCTGACTCAACTCAATTACTCAGATTGAATCTTCTGACTCAGCTCGATTACTTGAATCAAATCTTCTGACTCGACTTGATATCAATCTCGAGTCAGAGTTTAATTCAAGTTCTCAACTCAACTCATTAAGCAATCGAATATAACGTCAAGAGAGTTAAATATAGAAAATTTTTCCGGTTTTTTGCTTTTGCATTATCTTTTTGCATTACCTTTTTGATAGAGAGTCATGATGAGAAACATGAAGACTATTTGATAGAAAGTCATGATAGAAAGTCATAATAAAGAGTCATAATAAAATATCTATCTATTTATCTTCATGTCTTGACGAGTCGAATCGAAAATTTCGAATCAATACTCAATTTCAACTCTTTAACTTGATTCAATTACTTGAGTTGAATCTTCTGACTCAACTCAAATACTCGAACCAAGAATTCTGACTTGAATCAAGTCTTGACGAGTTGAAAACTCGACTTGATCTTGATGACTCAACTCGACGCGATCAGTCTAAATGAAATACATCATGTATATGCATAGTGTCTAATAGTTTCAATTTATAGAAGAAGTCAACAGAGTCTGTGATCTTGAATGAATCAAGCATCTTGTCATTTAGCTTTTTGAAAAGTCTCGCTGTAATGATGTTTCTTTCATTCAGAAACATCTTTGATTTAATCTTGTAATTGACTTTCTTTCTATGCTTGTTAGCTTGATTCATCATTTGTTTCTGTGTTTTGATCAGAGCTTCATGAGCGAAGATTAATGTCTTGTTCATTTGTTTAAATATATTCTTGACTCGATCAATCTGCAAGCGTTCACGAGTGCTTTCATACTTGATGATGTCAGAGTCAAAGCTCATATGAGAATGAAAGTTCTTGTTCATGAAGAAGATAATCAAGAAGATGACTGATGACAAGATGTTATTGTTGACAAACTCAATCATAAGTAGTCACTTAAATCAGTCGTTCTGCATATATGAACAGAAGAATCAAAGATATCGCTTGATGTTCTGATTAACTCATTTGCTTTGATCATCAATCTGAGAATGATAAACAATGAACAATCAAAGAAAAATACTCAGTCGTTTGCAAAGAAACTTTCATAGTATAGAGATAAATTGCGAATCTCGATCAGATATCATGAAGCTTGATAAATCATGAGTTTAATATACTCATTAAATCAGCATTTCAGCAGTCTTTTCAACAGTGATATCTTCATCATCAATGATGCAAGAAACATAATGCCTTTTCTTTGACAATCTGCAGATGATTGTCAGAATAGCATTGTATTCGCTTGAATCAGATAGATCAATAATGAAGTTCATTGCTATGTCTTGTCATTGCTGTTCAGATATCAATAAAGATTGAAGCAAATTGTTTGATTTATTTCTAAATGTCTTTGAACGTTGACAGATATAGCAGTTTTGAATATATTAATTTATCGTTTTTCACATAAATGATCAATAGTAGTTTCGCTTTATGACTTTCACAGTTCTAAGAATATCAGAATGATCAACTGATGATTGATCATGCATCTCATGAATTAGATTCATTTATAGAAGCTCGTTGAACGAGACTCATAACTAATTATCATGATACAAGATTTCATTCTGAATTCAACAATTCTTCAATTTGATATCTTCATATTGTGTCTCGTCTCTTGCTATTACTTCACGAAGTAGCGTACAATTCTCATCAATCTTATTAATCTCAAGAATCTGTTTATAGATTGATTCACTGATGTTCTTCTTTAAATCAGCAATTTTCATTCAATTTGAAGTCAGAATAGTGATTCATTGATAGCAAATGCGCTCATCTTCTGAATCTCTGAGCATGACGTCAGCTTAACAAGTTAATGCATTGATCTTGATGTTTTGTTTGTCAGATTGATACATTATTCTGAAGTTGAAGTCAGTGAGCTTCTGAACTCAGCGCATTTGATGTCTGCTCAGCTCTTTATCTTTCATCAACGAAATAAGTGCTTGATGATCGATGAACATCTTGATAGAAATGTCAGTTAGTTTCAGTTTGAATCATCAATGTTCAAATGCTCAAATGATAATCAGAAGTTCTTTATCATATATCTTGTAGTTGCATTCAGCAGAAAACATGTTCTTGCTATAAAAGACAATTGAATGTAGTACTTCTTCGTCATCATATTAAGAAAGAACTTCATTGTTGACGTAGTTGAATGAGTCAATTTTGAGAATAGTCTCATGAGTTTAATCAAAGTGACGTAGTATAAAAGTCTTGATCATACATTTCTTCATATGATTGAAGATGATCTGACAGACTTCATTTCATTCAAATATAATTTTCTTTTAAATGAGTTGAATCATTGAACGAACAATCTTCGAAAAGTTCTTGATGAAGCGTTGATAGAAATTGCAGAAGTCAATGAAGAACTGCATCTGAGTGAGATTATTGAGTGTAGATCATTTGACAATCATCTGTATCTTTTAAGAATTCATCTTCAGTTTCTCAATGAATATCAATAGTTCTAGAAAGATAATTTTCTGCATATGAAACTCGTACTTGTTTATGTTTATCTGTAGATCAATCTCTTGTAGTCTGTTCAAGATTAATCGTACATGTCGCTTATGTTTCTTCAAGATCTTGCTGTAAATGATAATGTCATCTAAATAAATCTGACAAAACTGATGTAAATATTTGAACAACATGTCGTTTATATAATGTTGATAGAATGTTGATTCGTTTGTTAATTCAAAAAGCATTACATAATATTTGTATGAATCAAAAAAGATAATAAAGATAGTCAAATCTTCGCTATCTGAATGCATGTGTAGTTTGTTAAACGCGATAATGTGTTACGAGCGTATCAAGGCTGAACAAGGCTGAAGCTTTAATCAATTCGCAGTGAACGCTAGCGAGTTCTCTGCGTAATGATCAGAGCTAATCAGCGAGCTAGTCAGATATAACTCAGATATGACTCAGATATGACTCAGATATGACTCAACACTCTTTTTCTTTCTCAACACTCTTTTCTTTCATCAACATCTTGTTCATCTACATCACATTCTTTCCGTGTCACAAACACATTTCTTTCAAGCCTAGCGCAGTCTCTGAACATTACATAAATAGAAGCTCTTGTATCAATCTTCTTCTGTATTCTTAATATTTAGTTATAGCTACCTCTAAAGATCAAGCACTATTTAACCCTGACTTTCGCTGATTGACTCATCTAAACACGGTTCTGACATTATATTAAGAATTCGTTAACCACACGATACTGATCTCATTACTCATTCAACATACTCGTACAGACAGAACGAGTCTAAAGAAATTCGTTTACCTGATGATCGACGCAATCGAAAGACTGAACAACACTAGAGAGTTTGATAGAATCAACAACGAGACTGTTTGAATCGCTAGACAACTTATCGCTCACTAAGTATGCACAGTTCAAACTGATCAAGAGAATCAACTCATTCTCATGAAACAGACGAGTGAAAATAAGCTGTTGAATTCGATTAAGAGAATCGACGATAAAGAACCTTCGTGAATTGCTCAAGAATCAAACTAATCAACAAACAAATCTCATCTTCTTTGTTGAAGATTAAACATTATTCTATACGTCTTTCTTCTTCAATCGTCGAGCATCGTTATTCGTTCAACCCTCTTTTCAAACAAATCTCATCATGTCTAGTCGTTCATCTACTGAAGAGCATTTCGAAGAATTTCGAAATCGTTTCTCTCAAACCTCTGATGCTGATTCATCGAAATTCTCTAGTGCTGAATCATTCATCAGTGAAGACGACGAGTCATTCGCTGAAACAGTAATACTTTCTGTTTCTATTGAAAACTGAAAGGCTCGATGCATAATTCTCGACAGAGAAATGAATCGACTCAACAAGCTGAGTAATCAACGAGACAACGAAATCAAAGAGTTGAAGACTAAACTTCAAACTAAAGAAATCACTTCTTCTGATTTCATCTACTCTGAGCGTTCTAGATCTCAGAAAATACCTGATTCTTTCTGATTTACTGACGAAAAGAATTCTACTTGGAAAAACTGATATGACAAAATTCAGAATAAACTAGAGATCAACGTCGACCTCTTTTCAAATGAACGAGTCAAACTGAGCTATGTACATTTCAGATTATTCAATGACGCAGCTGATGTCGCTCAATCTAGACGCGAACGTG
>JAABUV010008873.1_pt1 | contig 10045 bp, 8 predicted proteins | sample 5559971 | NCBI WGS metagenome assembly JAABUV01 (sample SAMN10711881, study PRJNA513362) | rock metagenome | isolation source: Antarctica rocks | place: Antarctica: Victoria Land, Knobhead nord | collected 2015-12-19
GGTTGTGCTCCTTGCTGTCATTGATATACTTCGGAGTCATGGCTTGATGGCAATGAACATGCGCTTTGCGACTATTGCACTGGAGATTCAGCATGCACCAAAGCTCGTTGCTGCAGCAGGTGATGCAGTCAAAGTAGCATGGGCAAAGCCTGTCCTGGCACTGCATTGTGACATTTCACTGTACCAACAATGTGGTTGTGGCAACATGATAGTGACAAGCTGCTGGTCAGTGTCTACATATTCTTGTCTGACATAAACTGGCACATCGTGCAGTTGCTGAAGGGTAGTAACTATGCCGTAGTGATTGTCCCTTGCCGAATTCACGACATTGCTGAAGAGCATGTTGTTCATAGTGTACAGGAGGTGCTAAAGCGCTTTTTGTGTTGTGTGCAGCTGGCAGGATGTCTGGTGACAGCGCATGCACTCAGGAAATGTTTGGCAGCTTCTTGTCCTTGCATGACATGCCACCAGCACACCATATGTCCAACGCTCTCAGGCAAGCAAGCAAAGCTGCAGCAAGTCTCAAGCAGGCTGGTATTGAAGTAGAACCACAGAGTGATGCCTTGATACCCTTGCTTCACGTGTTGCTCCCAGATGCAACATTGCCCGCTGTTCCAATGCTTGCCAGACTTGTGTGACAGCAGACCAGATGGCGTTTATAGCCTGATCTGGTTTTTGATGTGGTCTCAGCTGTGTTTTCTTGTAGCTGTTCATGCTGCCTGGCCACTTTATGTGTCCACAAACACAGCATGCTTGAAGCTGAACTGGTTTCAGGACTGGCAGATGGTTGCAGATATAAAATATTACTCCTTGCCCTTTATGTGCTCAAGTAGATCCTTGCAGCTCCACACACATCCATGTTGTATCCATGTAGCACAAGTCAGTGTTTTGGCTGGCGCATGATCACACTGGAAGTTCACATACGCATTGCAATGCGTTTTATATAATTATCATGGCCACCGCACGCACAAGCTGTCACCGACGAATTTTCATGAACACACGTACGATGCATTGCTAAAACAAAGCGCCCACATTGCCTCCACGAGCAGTGCAATGTTTACAAGACGCTGAGCCGACACATGGATCTCTTCAAAACAGCTATGTTGCAAAGCAAAACACAAAGAATACCAACAAAAGACACAAGCAGCCAACATGAAATAAAAGTAATGGGTAGCTGCCTGAGAGGAATGTCCACCCCAACAGCCATAGAATACATTTTGCTCCAGTGCTTTTCAGCAAAAGCACTGCAAGAGCACGCAGCATTGTATTCCACATTTGCACAGATACTTCAGTTGTGAAACTGATCATAAGGCCAGTGGTTCAATACACCGTGACCTGTCGTCACCTCCAGCATCAGAATGACAACAATGGCCAACATTGCAATACGGCCATTCCATGTCTCGGCTGATTTGGTCCAGCCCCACTTCCAAGGCACGACTGGCGGAGGCAGAACTCGCCTGTCCCTGTCATAAGTTTCTAGCAAGGACTGCACATCCCCTGCAGTCACAACAAGCAAACACTCAGCACTGCAGCTGAGCCTGGGGCAGTCTTGCAGAACTTGAGTTTCAAAGTCGCAGCAAACATCAAATTGAGTGGCTAGACTTGTCTTGGCAGCAAAGGGTTGAGAGCTAATGCACCGCGACTGAAAACATCAAATCATGCCAATGCAGAATCTACCACAGCTTGTGCTGGTAACACCTCTCTGAGCGCATCACATCATCAAAACAAATCCAGAAGCCCATAAATGCTGTCAATACAAACCATTGCGACACAAAATGATTTGACAAACAAAACATTTGATGTTTTCAGCCTATTTTGAGAGCCTTCCAGAATGGTTTCACCGAGCTGATGGTATGCTCAGCGTTTCTTGAGCAGAACAAATTTGTAATTGATTGTCCCAGCAGTTTTCTAGATGGGTCATACCTAGCGGTACCATGGCATCACTGGGGTTGCTGCCAGCCATCAAGCCCACATAGGGCAGGGCCTCCAGAACAGCCTCAGCCAAGTCATCAATGAAAACTGGGTTGGTGTTCAAGGCAGGAACACGTCCCCAGTTCTGGATGCCACTCTCGTGAGCCAGCTCTCTGTACTCCATGTCAATCTCCTCCAGTGTCTCTATATGCTCACTCACAAAGCTGACAGGCACAGCCAGCAGACCCTTGACGCCGTTTGCACCAAGCTCTCTGCAGCAAAGGAGAGCCTTGCATTTTCCTTTTTGGTCAAGGGGAAGGAAGGATATGCACTACACAAGTGCAAGATTGCACAGCCTCGATGGGACATGGAGTCCAGTCTATGGAACAAGGCAACAGCAAGCTTTCCTCTCAACATCGCTGTACAAATGACAGAAACTGAGCGTTGTACGCTTCATCAACAGCATGACACCTATATCCCAGCATGGAAATTTGCCAGCAGATGTCCAACACATGAGGGATGAGATATACTGACAATGATGAGCTGTGCTAGTTGATCACAGTGCACAGAACAACCTTGACAAGACAAGCTGCTCATCACCTGCTGGATCACCTGCTTGTTGCGAGGCGTTGTCGCTGTCTTGAGCATACCTGATGGTTACATCAGTGTAGGGCTGCAGCCACTGCACGGGTCCCACACGGGACTGGTAGGCAAGAGTATGGTGGTTGCTGATGTGACGGCGCTGCAGCTCCTGCATGATGAGGCTGATGCACTGCTCCATCTCCTCCTTGTAAGGGTCACCAGCCTCCTCCACATAGGACACCGGCACACCATGTGCACTGAAGAAGATTTCTACAGAGTCCTGCAGCATGAGTACAGCTTGTGAACGGCCTACTTGGTGGACATGTAAAGCTGTCGTCAAATGATAGACATCTAGAGTTGTCATCAAGCGAGTTACAAGCTGCGCTGCTGACAGTACTATGGCCTGCGGAGCAGACAAGCAAAGAGTTCATTGCATCACATATGCAGGGCACTGCATGTGTTGATGTGAAGCTTCCGAAGGGTTGATTGCACAAGCCCTGACACAACAGCTAACATGCAGCAGGTTGGCTCTGTGGAACTTCTAACGTGTAACAGATGCAAAAGCCCTGACACACAACAGCTGAGGTGCAGCAGCTTGATTGGGCAGAAATAACAAGAGCTGAAACGCAGCAATTTGACTAGGGATAGCTAACAAGAACTGAGATGCAGCAAGTTGAGTGGGCAGAGCTGAGAAGAGCAGACACCTGTTCCTGAAACTGCTGCAAGGACTGCTGGATGAGGTCAGCCATGGCAGTGACATAGCCCCGCCGCTGATACCAGGATGCGATGACTGTGTGTGGAAGCTGCTGCAGCTTTGGGTCATTTTTGAAGCTCTGCAATCCAATGCATGCCACTCAGGAAACGACTTAGCCAGACGATGCTTGTGACGCAGTCAGTCCAGAATACACAAGGGCTTAAGCAACTGGACTTGGTGCTCAGCTAAAGGCACAACACGTGAGGTTCAATCCTGTTTCCCTCAATCATGACTGACGACACATATGAACTTCAGTGGGATGTGCCCCACAACAAGACATGCACTCGTGTGCAAAGTCAAATAAATGTCTACAGAGACTCGACGGCTTCATTGTGGCTGGCTCTGCAGAGTCACATCATGCTGTCTTGAGTTTTCAAGAACAGGCAAGTGGCTGTTCTCATTAGGCTCACCTCTTCAAGTAGACGCAGACTGGAGCCGCTAGTTGAAATGGAGAACTGAGGATACAAAGGCAGCACAACCAGCCGTGTTACATTGTCCTCCTTGATCTTCTCCAAGGCTTCCTCTGTGAATGGGTACCAATACCGCATGGCAACATAGACATCAGCATTCTGGCCTTTGCGCTTCAACGCATCTGAGAGAGCTGCAGCTTGTTCATCTGTGATTCTGCGCAAGGGGGACCCGCCGCCAATTGCTTTGTAGCCTTCTGAGCTTTTGGGGGCTCTCAACTTGGAGAGCGTGTACGCAAGCAATGGCTGAAGGAACTTGGCTGCAATTCAACACAACCGCTTTAGCCAGGAGATTAGCATGTCAGGTTGCAAAATGTAATGGCATGAGCCTTTGAGAAATAAAGCAGCTGCAGCACTGCAACAATGAGCTGATTGACTGATGTGCAAGCTAAAAAGGAATTGGAAAAGGGACAAGAGGCACCACTGCTTCTGCGCACCTTGACCAGGTAGGCGTATAATGTCTGGGTCATTGAACAAGTTGAACAAAAAATGCTCTACATCATCGAGGGTTTCTGGGCCTCCTAAGTTCAGCAGCAAAACACCGACTTTATCTGCTGTGCCAGCAGGCTGCTGGATGTTGAGCTCAGGTAAGCTGGTCTGAGGGCCTCTGGTCAGAGTTGCAGAATGTGCTACAAGTCTGGAAGCTGCTGCTGTGTGTTGCTGGTTGAGCCTGATAAGGGCAGATGAAGGGCTGCTGCTTGCCTGATGCTGACTTCTGCAGCAACAGAAAAGCAGGCATGAGCTGCTGCCTTACGTTGGAAACGAAGGAAGCCTTGACAAAAAGCAGCCTTGTCACAAGAAACATGCCTGTTGTGGTGAGGCTGGTGGTGTGCTGCTCGTGTCGGCAAAGTGTAGCTACAACTAGGTGCGTACGAGCTAGATTGCATGGATTGCATCACTGCGCGGAGCAGAGGCTATTGCATGCAGCTGGCAAAAGCTATGCCTGACAAGCTACACTAGGATGACTTTTTGAAGGGACCCCTGAGAGGCGTTGACGCAGTGGTAAACACAACGATAGGGTGAAACAGACACCTGAACGAATTCACAGACTGCCGCGAATTTGAGCGCAGTCCCAAGCAAAATGAAGGCGTGTGTTAAGCTAGTGGCTGTGCATAATGCGAGTCTGTGACGATGAAATCCCTGATAGCCTTTTTGGGACAAGACGCGTCCCAAGGAGCACAACGGCCAAATGAAGGCAGCTTCCTGCTAGCAACATGACTAATCATATATATATATTGATGACACTGAACACTGACCATGGTTTAGATTCCTGGGTTTTGTCAGATTATGTCACGGTTATGGTAAACCCTGTTGACTCATCTCTCTGCAAGTGGTTAGTAATTCCTCTGCAAAATGGAGGTTACTAATACCCTAAGATTTATGATTTCAAACTCAGCTGTCTTTCTGTGTTCAAACAGCAGTCCTTTGTGTGTGCGAGACCCCACGTGTAGTCGCGCATCATTAGTATTCCCTCAGCCGGTTCACCTCCCGCATTACTAAAATCATTACTAAAAACATTACTAAAAGCATTACACCACTGTTCCACTGTTCCACTGTTCTTAGAGTAAAGTGAGTTCCTGATAATAAGGCGTTTCTGGGCCCGCCCGAGGTTAGGGGCGGAACAGCAGAACTGTGGAACGGTTACGTCACCCTGCCACGTGGCCGCCCCACACAACACACCAGCTGCTTAAACGTGGCTTGCCACGTTGCCCTTGTTTTTGTCACGTTTCCATAGAAGGTTCCTCTCAGACCACGTGAACTCTATCAGAACATAGATGTTTCTAGAAGCCCTACTTCTGCACGTAGAGCTGCAGACCTCTGGCTGTTGACTAATCCTGCTCTGTGTATAGTTCCTACAGTGTTGTGGAGCAGAAGTTGCAGTCGTCTAGCGCTGAACTTACAGTTGTCAGAGCCAGAAGCTGCAGAAGCTGGGGCAGACAGCTGTAGAACGAGTCATAGACATAACTCTATTTACGACACGAACAAGCAAGGGTGACAAAACTCTAACTTTTTCTGCGCATAGACATCAGCAGCTCTGGCCGGCTCAAGCGAAACACTGTAATCGCTGCAGTTTCCATTAGCGATGGCTACGTGCTTCGAGAATCTTGTCAAGCATCTCGAACTCGCTGTCCGGCAGATGAACGAGCTGAAGAGTGGGCAGACAACATGCGAGGTGGACATGAACCAAGTAGAGCAATTACTGACCGAATTACACGAGTTGTTTGTTGAAATGATTGACTTGTATGATTAGGATAATCATAGAGGTCTTAGTAATTACCGGCGTCGTCGTAATTCTGAGTGTCGTAATATCCAGTGTATGGCTGAGAAGATGACACCTCAGCAGATCATTGACTCATTGCGAGGGATTCTCAATTCATCGTCTCTGTTTCAGATTCCCACCGAACAAAAAGTCGCCATTCGGCATTTGCTGCGCATAATCGAAGTCGCTCTCCTCTCCTCTTGATGAACTACCTCTCCGTCGAGCTCGCCCTCTCCCTCGTGTCCGGAGACCTCTACGACATCGCTACTCAGACCCAGGAGATCATCACGCTAGAGCAAGCGAGGGTGTGTCACGGTCACCTGGAATCCATCTTGCGCCAGCTCGTCCACGCCACCCGCATAGGTACACAGACCGACCCATGGCTTGCGGGCACCTCGATACCGAGACCTGCCTCGACTACCTGTCCATCATCCACCGAAACACGTACCGCATGCCAATCAACCCCGATCAGAGATGCATGCTGAAGAAGTATTTGGCTCTGATAGAGGCGGAGTTGGACGACAACAGAGGCGTGCCAGGCCCCCAGACACCACCTCCGCCACCTAACTCAGGCTATCCTCCTCTCCGCAGATGAGCGACTTCTGGGAGGCTCAATTGGAGAATCTTCAGCCGATATCGGAGATCTTTTTCAAGCTAACAAGTGCAACAGAAGGAGGGGACTCATCGGCCACCGACTACAAGCTGCTACGTGCAAGCCGCCTTCAACTAAGATTCGCTCAGGACCTCGTCACCGTGATCCAGTTCTTCTTGGAGAAGGAGAAGGAGTTGTATGTCAGGGACCATGCTAGCTCTACGATACGCCATGGACATTTGGTTCATCGCTTTGCAGACCTTACCAATAGATCGGCTGAGTCACTCGCCATCTCTGCTAGCCAGGCTGATGCTTCAAGATTGTCGGCTGTTGTACGGAAGCTCGGCTTTGGTGAAGCAGATAGGCTGCTGTAGAAGCGGACAGCTAGGAGTCTACACGCTGTACGTGAAGTTCGAACGACCACCTGATCCAGACCAAGCCTTGATCGTTTTTCGTAAGATCTGCATTACGAACAATGCCATTCATTTTGACGTATCGTCTCCGCTTAATTATGAAGAGCCTGTCAAGCTTCCATTCATTCAAAGCATAGATGGTATAGACGTGGCACTTGCTCGTATCAGGGAGAACACCCCCAAGATCATAGCAGGGGTAGCTACGGGTTCGGACTTATTCGTAATTGATGTGTAATTACTAATCAAGACGATGATCTGGGGATTGTATTGTAAAGACCTTATAAGAGCCAAACTTGCTTCTCTACAGTCACAACTTGATCAGAATGGTATTCCATAAAGTCAACGTTGCTTGGCCAGAGGTTGTGATGACACAAGTGGACGAAGATGTAGACTTGAGCGCAGCTCGATTGAGCCAGAATAGCGGTGGTTACGTGAACGTGTACATCTCCGGGATGGGACAGCCTGTGTCAATGCACCGTTACGTGATGGGACTGAAGCCGGGGGACAAGCGAGATGTCCATCATTTGAACGGCGACAAGACAGACAATAGAAGAGAGAATCTGAAGATCGTCTCCCACAAAGAAAACGTTCGTCTTAACGGGCCAACCAAGAAGAACACAACCGGATTGAAGGGTGTCATCAAGCTGAAGTCCGGGCGATACAGATCAGAGCTCGGAGAAGTCATCGACGGCAAGTATACGAAGAAATACATCGGCACGTTTGCCACCGTAGAAGAGGCGGGTCTTGCAAGAGACAGAGTAGTGTTGGCAAAATTTGCCGGTGGATTCTTGAACTTCCCTGATCATGTTCATCAATCAATCATTCCACACCTAGCTTAGCTTAGTTGTTCAGGAATGGGAAGATGCTTCTATACACCACATCGCTACGAACCCTATCAATATTATTCTGGTATGCTGATTTAGCTAGCGCTGCGTGTTGTTTGATGCGTGCCCTGACATCACGTTCGTCTTCTTCAGACTCGCTCTCGCTACTTGATGTAATTACAACCTTACGCTTCTTCTTGCCATGCTTCGACTTCTTCTTCTTCATCACCGGCACTGGTGTTGGACTACGTGTCATGCTGTCGTCGGTCATGTCGTCATCCTCCTCCTTAGCCTCTACCGGCTTGATAGGGGTTGGGGGCTTGGCTTGCTGCTCCTGAAAAGCCTTGAACTTCTCTTCTGCTTCTGCTTTGGCTTGTGACTTGGCGAGCTTTGATGTACGTGCCTTCTCACGGGCCCGGGCGAGACTTGCCTTCTGGGCCTCCGACAACACCTTCTTGGCAGGGGCCGCAGCGGGCTCTGGCAACGCTTCCACGGGACTGCCTGGTCTGGGGCTCTCTGGCTCAGTGCCAGAATCGTTGCCATTCTGTGACATAACTGTAGAAGCTACTACATACCAGCTGCAGAAAAAGTTACCACTGCAGTTTTTGTGTCAGACTGTCAGGGATGAGCAGCTATAGCAGCAACTTCAGCGCTGGGTTAGGAGGCAGTTATTACGCCTTCAGTCCCATCCCATCCTCGTTTGCTATCGGCACTCCGGGCGCTTACCAGACTTCCTATTCCAACAGCTTCGGCGGGTATACCCCAGATCTGGTCAGCTCAGGTGGTGGCATGGCAGGCTATTCACAGCTTCCAGCTGATTGGGCAGCTGTCAGCGGAGTGACGCAGGTCCTCAACAAGCCCAATCTGTCTGTGGTCAGTGCAACAGGAGAATATACTGATCTGCTTGACCTACCTCTGATATCCAGCACAGGTCATTCGGGGCTGTATTCAGATCTCATAGGTCAGCCAGTCATATCCACCGTCGGACACACTGGTCTCTACTCGGATCTCATCGGCCAGCCTGTCATCTCTACCATCGGGCACAGCGGTCTGTACTCAGACATCATCGGAGTTCCAGCTATCAGCGTGATAGGGCATTCTGGGCTCTACTCGGACTTGGTGGGCGCGCCTAATTTGGCAACTGTGGCAACCACAGGAACGTATGCCAGCCTCACAGGACAACCGGTCATAGCCACCGCTGGTCACACTGGAAAATACAGCGACCTGAGTGGCACCCCGGTGCTGTCGGCGGTGGCCACTTCGAACAACTACCTTGACCTTACCAACCTCCCTGCCCTGGCACCCGTTGCCACCGCTGGGACCTATTCGAGTCTGACAGGACTGCCTATCAGATCGACCGTTGCAGCCACAGGCAGTTATTCAGACCTGGTAGGGGCGCCTGTGCTCGCCCCGGTGGCCACAGCCGGTACCTATGCAAGCCTCACTGGCCAACCTGTCAGATCAACAGTAGCAAGCACAGGCAAGTGTACCGACCTAATAGGCACGCCTGTGCTGGCTACCGTTGCTACGTCAGGCAAGTACGCGGATTTGACAGGCAACCCCGCGTTGGCACCAGTGGCAACAGCTGGGACGTATGCAAGTCTCACCGGCCAGCCTAATTTGGCTACCGTTGCCACGTCAGGCAAGTATACCGACCTTACCAACGCGCCTGTCTTGGCACCGGTAGCAACAGCTGGGACCTATGCCAGTTTGACAGGCCAGCCAGTCAGGTCTACTGTTGCAAGCACGGGCAACTATTCTGACCTGATAGGCGCCCAAGCCTTGGTCACCGTCGCCACGTCGGGGAAGTATACTGACCTCAGCGGTACACCCGCTCTGGCACCGGTAGCAACGGCTGGGACGTATGCTAGCCTCACAAGTCAGCCTAACTTGGCAACTGTGGCCACGTCAGGCAAGTATACCGACCTTACCAACGCGCCTGTCTTGGCACCGGTAGCAACAGCCGGGACCTATGCCAGTCTGACAGGCCAGCCAGTGAGGTCTATTGTTGCAAGCACGGGCAACTATTCTGACCTGATAGGCGCCCCAGCCTTGGCCACCGTCGCCACGTCAGGGAAGTATACTGACCTGAGCGGTACACCCGCTCTGGCACCAGTAGCGACAGCTGGCACTTATGCCAGCCTAACGGGGCAGCCTGTTTTGGCAACGGTGGCGACGTCTGGAAAGTATACCGATCTGAGCCTTACTCCAGCTTTAGCAACCGTAGCCACAAGTGGAAAGT
>JAABUV010008875.1_pt1 | contig 10038 bp, 14 predicted proteins | sample 5559971 | NCBI WGS metagenome assembly JAABUV01 (sample SAMN10711881, study PRJNA513362) | rock metagenome | isolation source: Antarctica rocks | place: Antarctica: Victoria Land, Knobhead nord | collected 2015-12-19
AACATCATGAGTTTGCATAGAACAGTTGATGTGACTCACACACACATTTTGCGCCATGTGTTTGCACACAAAGGATGCTCTTTGAGCATGATTGATGGCCCATGTTTGCATGCAATAGCTGTTTGCCTGCTTGAGTATTAGCGTCAGCAACCATGCCACACTGAGAGACTGCACGCTGTAGAGTATCTGATTGGGCAAAACCCAGCATTGAGTTGTCCTGCATATCAAGGCATTTTGAGCACCTCAAGCTTTGCCTCGTGTAATCACAATGACTACACAACAAGTACACAACGACTGTCATAATGCCAATGCAGCAACACGCTGCACACAAATGGTCCGTCTAAGATGAACGCCTGTGACTCATGGTGAACATCCTCCAGCACCGGTGCGCTTTGTGTCAATAGTTCAGTATGCTACATCACAGCAAGCCAGGTATGTTCCGAGAAGACAGCATACCATGCAGGACAATGATGGAGCCTTCTGGTGCAGCCTCTAGGTCTGAGCACATGCCCTCAAAGTCAAGACCCACTGTCTCAGGGTCGAAGTACCTGCATGTTTGATGTATGCATGCTCACCATTACACAACGCATGGCCACAATCATCACAGGTCTCATTGCCAAAATCGCTACTGGGTGAGTGCCTGTCACATTCAGCTCGAAAGCTTGTGCACATGTGCATGCATAATGCATGATGTAAACCTGCTGCAGCAGCCTCGAGGCTGGAAGAGTGCAATATATGACATGCAACTAAACCAAAGGAATGCTGCTGGAAACACACAACAGTCGCCACCACATTTACTTCAACAGCTTATATGTCTTCTCACTTGCTGAGAGGGACAAGGTGCACCAATTTGCAGAAGAGTCGAAATTTCAGATGAACCGAAAGTGTAAGCAAACAGCATGCCTTAAACCATGGGATTCTGATGGTACTGACCTGTACCATTTCCATTCAACTCCAGCATCTGTGAAAATGTTTTTGTGATTTCCCCAAGTGGGATTTGAGAGGTATACCTTGGTGCCTTTCAGGAACTTGGCAATGAAGTCTGCCCCTACTCGCAATGAGCCTGTGCCCGACAGGGACTGGACACATGCAATACGGTTCTGCAAGCAACATGAGTGCTAGACAGGCAACAGCACATACAGGAGTGCGAGATGCTGTGCGATTGCCGGCTTGAAAGGGTGCTGGAGGTCTTTTTGTGTGCAAGCTTGTCTGGGCCTGCCATAAAGCACGTCAGTATGCATGGGTACTGCAGGGACTCATATTGCCATCATAACAAAGAGTCAAGCATGCTGATGGCCCAAAAGTGACTATGCATTAGCGACAATTTGTAAAAGAGGCAAAGATGCCATGCATAGCGTTTGCAGGTTGCCAGCATTTTGCATTCACTCAGTTCTGCACTTGTCTGATTGAGCCAACCAATTATGCCACACAGCAATGCAGCATTGGTGGAAGATGAAAAAGTGCATGCTTCGAAAGGTCGCCTGACCTCTTTGATTGCAGCATGGCCAGACCCTAGTAGCAGCTGCAGAGTGGCCTTCTTAAAGTCTGCCAGGCCATCAATAGGCAAATACTCCTTGTTCTCCTCAGCCTCGATCATGCGCTTCTCTGCCTACAAGAGGTACAGCACGTCTTGTTGCAGACCTGCTACAATGGTCAGCAGCAGAGGATGCGCAACAAGGCTCAGTTGGGCCAGCCAGAGTCTACTGCTATACCTTCTTGACAACATCAAGAACATATGGCTTCAAGTCTTCAGTACGGTAGGCTCCAACTCCCAGGTTCAGCTTGTCTGGTGAGTTGTCAGCTTTGAAAGCTTCACTGACACCAAGGATGGGATCAGCAGGCGCCTGCTCGATTGCGTCTAAGCGAGAGGCCGTTGCGGTTGCAGCTGACATGCTGAATCTGACGCAAGACTGCCTTGCAGGCCGGATGGTGGCAGAGTGCGTCAGTGCACGCCCGCTCTGCGGAAAAGCACAGACTTTGCTTGTACACAGATCAGTTTGATTGGTACCGGTCAAACAGGTAGCCTGCCTCACCTGCAATCTGTGCCCGCATGGTAGGGTGCATGCAGCTTGACTGACGAATGCCATATTCATTTTGGCGAAAATGCAGACTTGTGCAGTAGTCTGGTGCCGCAGACGCAGTGAGGCAGGACAGGGGCAAAGATGCAATTGCCCCATAGGGCCGTCTCGATTCATGTTAGTCACGGCTTCTGGGCTTAGGTACCTAGGAAAGTTCATGGGATGTGCGTTAGTTCTGGCGCTCCGCTTGAAAAACCAGGACCGACGACATTGCATGAGGAGCATTGCTAGCGCTGAATCACTTTTTCAGTATCCGGTTGTTACCTTAGACAGTTAACCGACGTCTTTGGCGAACACATGGTTAAAGAGTACATACTATCAACCTTGATAGACGACACCAACGTTCAGGTGCGATCGAGGTTGAAAGAGCCTAAGTCTAACAATCGATAAACGTAGCACACTGCGGCCCACTTGTGTTCAATGTTTGCGCTAGGAGGTATATCAGGCGATCTGGGAAGATAGCAGCGTATGGGCGGGTTATCATCATAGCTGTGACCATCCTGATGCAGTTGTATCACCTTGGCAGAATGGCGAGCGACGTGTGACTTTCTCTACCCCATTGAAAGCCCCGGCCTTTGTAAAAAAGATCGTAGGTCAGTGCGTGTAAGGTGATGGCTTGCTGTCTCAGCAAGCTGCTTTTTAGATGGTCAAATCAGGCATGCAACACTCTCAGACAACACGAACTGGCAGGGGTGGAGGTGTTGGAGATCATAGAGACACAACTGCTGCAGCGTCATCCTGATGGCAGCTTGATTGTGGAGTCTAAGCCAGTCCTGGCTGCGCCGGGCGCCTCAAAATTTCTTACTCATGCTTCGTTCAGCATGTCAAGTGAGGTTAATGGCAAGAAAAGCTGCAAGGTACTTGCTCGAAATGCAATGTGGACACCTCATTGACATGCTATGACAAGTGTTAGTGTTAGTTCTGGGTGCCCCAAACACATAGTTCAGACAAGGCCACACCTGTCTTGACTGACTGTGAAAGTGACTTTGGTGTTGTTGTCAAGTCTTGTGAACATGCTGAGGACAAACCTCCCCGGAAATGCAAGACTGGCCTTGCATATACATAGCTTATGCTGGCATAAGCCATTGTTTTCACCACGGCTATCACTATCACCACAGCTGCATCAAAAACAATGGCAATTCAGGTCACTGATGGCAAACAAACAATTCAAACGTATGCTGCACGCTACAGATCGAGGTGCAGATCAAATGCACTTGCTCAGTGTGGGGCATGCAGACCACAGTAGAGAGTATGATGATAAGCCAAGCTGAGGAGAGCGTAAGCAAATTCCTGGCATGGGCCAACAAAAAAATCCTTGAAGTCAAGCAGGTATGCCCCGTTTCCAACACATCTGTGCTATGTTGACCAGGCTCATCTGCACAGCATCTGAGCATCCTTTGCACGCATTGCCCTGCATCATTTTTTTGTCACACCAGCATTCGCTCAGACCCCCTCTATCAATGCGATGTTCACTGATACAGCTTCCATCATTGCATCTCTACTTCCACAGGTCAAGAATGCTGTGTCTGCAGTACAGTCAGACAGTCAAAACTGCAGCAGCAACACTGCAGCATCACCACAGCAGACAGCTTCACCATGCGTAGAGTGCATGACCTGCTTCATCATTTGCACATTTGTCTATCTGTGTCTTGCAGGCTGCTGCAGTGGCCAAGCCTGTGCCAAGTGTTGTGGTCATGGGTCAAGATGAGTTCCATGATGCGCTGGAGTCTGCAGCAGAAGCTGCCAGCACTGCTTCTAGCTCATCTGACAGACAAGCAGAATCAGGTCAGCAAGGTTCTGCTGCTGCCTTCACAATTATCATCACAGTTGCAACGATGAACAGCAGACTCATGTAGATGCACAGTTTCTCATGCATGTCTTACCCTTGAAAGGCACCGGCAGCAGTTTATTAGCCAATAATCCATACAAGATGCGTGAATATAACCTTGTATGTGGCCTTTGCATCTGCATTGCATGTCAGGATTGTACATGCCCGACCCTGGGGAGGGACACATATCCCGTAGTCAACTGAGTGAGCAAGCGAGAGAGTGAGTGACTGAAGTAATGAATGGATGGATGGATGAATGAATGAGTAAATAAATAAATGACTTGTCTATGGGACACTATCTATTGGCATTATGTCTGCATTGCACTGATCGTATATATCCAGCAACCTCAAAGCTGCCACAAAATGCTGTTCTTTGGAAGATTGTGCAACCACATCAGCTCTGTGATGCTAACAGATCCATGTAGTTATGGTGCGAGATGTGACATTTGATTTGTTGCTGCAGAAGAAGAGGAAGAGATGCAAATTGGGGCAGGGCAGCTTGCCATCAGGCCAGCAGACATGACCTTTGAGCAGGCCATGCGGCACTACATGGATGAGATTGCTTGCACAGCACGAGACACAAACAGCCAATTGCAGACGCTGGACAACAGGCAAGGCTGCTATCATGTCCCTGAAATCAACTTGTGCAATTTGATTGTTGCTTTGTGCGTCATTGCTGCAATTTTTGGGACACCATATTCACCCTGCTGTCCTTCCTGCAAATGCATAATAATGGTAACTGTAATAATAGTCACAATAATCGTAACAATAATACTACTACTAATAATAACGCATTTCGGCTCATGATGTGCTAGGTACATGCAGGGCAAGTCTTGTCTCTGCACAGCAGTCTGTTCTGAGCATCCCTATTAGAGCTACCGATATGACTGCTGCATGGTGTACTTCCATCCCTAAGGGGAGAACAGCACTTTATGTTCCTTGCACAGAGACGACACTCTGTTTCATCTTGCATCATAAGCTGTAATGCAGGCAAGTGTTATGGACCACTGTGATGTTGCAGAATACAACAAATGACAGAGGACATAGCTGCACTGCGCAATGCTGTTGTACCGTCACGCCACCAGGGGAGGCGAAGCTCAAGTCAGACCCTACTGGGTTCAAATTTGACATGGTACATTGGCGGCACAGCCATTGCAGCTGCTTCATATGCATGCTTTGTGTACTTTCGAAGTAATCGTTCAAGTGGTGGCAGTCAGCTGCTGTAGCATGAATGTCATCCACAGCTTGTACATATCGGTCCACAGCTTGTACACGGTGTGTAAGTGTTTGCAACAGTGGAACACACATGATCAAAGTCAGTCAATACGTGCTTCAGTGAAAATAGCCAGCAGTCAATGACACTGCTTGGGCATGTTCAGCAACAGGCTCATAACACCAGATTACCAAGGTGAACCTTTACAGATGAAGTTGAGATGCCTGAACAAGGCGCTGTATAAGTTGAAGCTGATTTTGTCTGGTGCAGCACAAGGAATGTAATCTGATACGTTTGCTCTGCACAATGTCATCATCTCAAGAGGATGTGAAATATAAGATGCTTGCACAAGCGCAAAACATGCCAGCAGAAGGATACTGGCATTGGGCAGCTGATCTAACTTGCATGAAATTATCGTTGCTACAATCTTAGGAATCACCTGCAGGCTGCCTTAGGCTTACACCTTGCAGATATCGTATACGCTGCTTGCGGTGCACAGAGCAGCACTCCTGTAGACAAAGTTTGCTGCAAGGTAGCTTTGCTGATTGATCAGTGCAGTATTTTGACTTGGTCAGGTTAGATGCATGTACACAGGCTGTTCCACTTGCAGCATGTGATGTATACTTATTACGGGAGAAAGTGCCATACATCAAACCAAGTCTTCAAGCAAGCCAGGGTGGAGTTGCACAGCCACATCATGTCAGAAGTTTGTTGAGGAACCTCTTCTGTGCAAAAGCCAGCCAGTACTTGCTTGGGGCAGCTTCAGTGTCAAAACATTTTTCTACGAGCCGTTGACCAGCCTGTTCCCGGCACTGCCGTACATACAACCTGAATGCCCCTGCAAGTGGAGAGCCAGGTGGGACTCAGTTGGCATCAGGAATAAAATGGCCAGTGGGCACTTCACAAGTACGGTCAGCAGTTCATCAGTACCTTCCTCTTGCTTGTCCATAGGAGGGGTGAGCAGCCCTCCAAGAGCAAAGCCTGCATCTCCAGGAACTTTGAAGACCTCGTGAGCAAGCTGAAACACTAGTGCATTAGCGCCTGCCTTGTTCACTCTGGCGTCTGCAATACCTGCTTGAAGAAATTGAGTTGCTCACTGATGCACCATTCTGGTAAAGAAGCACAGCATCAGCATTGGAGCAAAGCTAAAGTGACTCAGACTCACGCTTCAGGCATAGGTTGATAAACAGAGTGAGGTAGATCAACAACTTGTCAGCAGCTCCTTTCACCTCAAAGTTGCGAAACAGAATATTTGCGCGGAAGGCATACAGACTTTCATCCACAATATCACGAGATCTTCTTTCTGCAGCGTTTTGATCTGCTCTACTTTTCAAAGGGATCAGCGGCAAGCCGCAAGCAAACTGACATTCTGAAGTGTCCAGCTGTGAGTGGTAAACCATTCATCCACACTGAATTGGGATCACAATTGACGCCGGGACCTCTGACAGCGATGTTCCCGCTGACGGAGATCAGGCGACAGGTGCTTTGACTCGTGATTTTGAATGAGCCTCCTAAGGTGGTTTGCTGCGACCAACTCTGTCTGTCAGCCCTGGTAGCATGGACTCAGTTCACTGACTGCCCTGAGCCTTCGTAGCTTTGAGGCTGAGTCCGCTGATCTAAAGCTGAAACTTCAGACAGCTCTAGACTGTTTTGAGGATTTTCAGAAGAAGATGTTCATGAAGCCCACTGCATGCAACTTTTGACCTTAGATACCACGTGAATCAAGCGACAGCATCTCTAGCTACTCAAATAGAGTTGATGGCTTATGATGAACGTTACAGCAGCTCTTGTACACCCCATTTGGAAAATAACTGCATCAGACCATGGGTGCATACAGTGAAGCGCTTAGATACGGTACTAAACATGACCCTCATCCTTGTTTTGCTCATCAACAGCAGAAGCAGTTGGTACAATTGCTGCCAATGCGGCAGACAGAACAGTTCTATCTTGCGTCGCCATCTGACCACCTTCTGCTTGTACAGCAGCACTAGCATCAAAGTTGTGCAACGAGTCAGACTGAAATATGCTGTTGTCATCACCCAGATCCTGCTTAGCCGCCTCAGCAGCTTCACCAAAAGCTTCAGCAGCCTCATCACGTGTGTCATCACCATCATCGTCACCATCGTCCAGCTCTATCTCCTCTGGATTTGCTGCTGCTGTTTCATCTATTGGCAGCTCTTGTGGGTCAGGTTCTGCACCCAAACAACGAGCAAATCAAGCCTTGTGTTCAACACCACCAAACACAGCAGATGTGACAGAGACAGTCACCTTGCTGTGTGTACACACAGGATTTTAACTGTCTCGCATGCAACCTGCAACGCTGAGTGGTACGACCTCATCTACGGTAGATGACACAGGTAGAATGATCTTGCTTTGCATTTTGAAATATTGCTCAAGCAGCACAAGTGAGACCCTGAGAGCTCACAGCAGCAGAGCCCAAAAATGTTGTGTTGTGCAGTATGGCCATACACACACGTCCTCGAGGCATTTTCAGAGTTTCCCAGAGCACCCAAGTACTCAGCACATAGCAGAGACTCACTGGGTGGCACAAATTGCCTAGACTGCTGGTCAAGGTTGTACGGCAATCCCAGCATTTCCAGAAACCGCTCTGTCTGGGGGTTCCTGGGGCTTTGCCTTGGCATGCGGCCTTTGGGATTTGAAGCTGATGGGTCGTGACCAGGGGCAGTAGGCACAAAATTCAGAGGGATGGCACCACTGTTCTGCTGCTGCAACTTCTCTTTCAGCTGCTGAAGCTCAGCATTGGAAACTGCAATACGGCTGCCGCCCATACCTGCAGAGGCGGACCAAGCTTGGTTCTGACTACAAACCATGCTTCATATACATCAGACTTTGGTTGTAGTATGATGGCCCTACGGCACTTGGCTGACGAGCCATTGACAGCATTCTATTCTCTGGATATGCAGTTTTATACACGATCATGACGTGACAGCCCACCCCTGCAATGCTACACGACAGCACCCACAGGAGTAAATATGCACTACACACACAACAGAGATGCATGTGAGCTTGCAGCATGATGACAGAGGTTGCGGTGGCAGCAGTCATGTATACAGCGCAATGCAATAAGCTTCAGATTGATTGCAACAGACAAGTCCACACGATCAGCCGATGAGCTGCTAACGCAGCAAATTCGATCATGAGCTGACAAGGTGTGGCCACAGACGTGTGTCCACCGTGTTCACACACTGCATGCATTGCTTCAGCTTGCCTGGCAGTGGTGTCTGATGTCTGTTGGTGCTCATGAGATGGTGGGTGGCCTGCAGGACCCCCATCCACTCCTCGTCGTACCCGAACTGTAGAGGCCCCTCCACATCTGGGAACTCCACCACCTGAGCACAATAATAGTTGATAGCACCAACAAGTAACGTCATTTATTGCGGATACTACTAGCAATAATCATGCTGCTGCTACTACTACTGAAGCTAGTAGCAGTGTGTGTGTACCTCACAATATATGCATGATGGTTGCTTTAGGCTTCATCATGCAGAGTCTGTCACACAGGCTTGCCAACAGCCGTTGGCTGTGCAGCTTATCCAGCATTGTGCAGCTCGAGCTTGAACATACACTGCCTTGTGACAGCATAAGTGCATATTGGCAACAGCATGCTGAAGCTTGCAGCGACAAATGACAGAGGAATCCCATCACTCACTGCTCACCTGCTTGCAGCACTTGCCTGATGAGGACGGTACTGGTGTGCAAAATGCTAGTGGGCAGCGTCGTAGGCAAGCATGGCAGATAAGCTTCTACCATGGATGCGCCATGCTTTAGGCCAAACCAGTCAAATTGCAAGTGCAGCGCTCAGCATGCTTCACTGCTCTACCCAGCACAGTTGCAGACAGGAAAAAGCAGAGAAGGAGGAGGAGGAGGGGGGAGGAGGAGGAGAAGGGAGGAGGGGGGAAGAGGAGGAGCATGATTTACATCTGCAGCTAATTGACTATATTGAAGCAACCCTAAACCCCCCAGATTAGCAAAACCTACCTGCAGGAAACCTCGTCTAGGCAAGCACTTGTCCAGGGCCAAAAACTTGGTGAACTTGTCCCTGCCCTTCCGCCCCTGCCCAAAGCCTGGAGGTGGTGAGGGCCCCCGGCTGGGGCTCTTCCGCTTTTGTCCCCTGCCTTGCCCCTGCCGCTGCTGGTTGTCCTGCTGGTGGGAATGTGCTACCAAGGCTGCATACTTGACGTGTAAGTGGGCGCTGAACCAGTGAGATGGTTGCAGCTCGTGCAAGATCTGTTCCCCAGGGGGACTCCCCAGGCTGCCCTCCTCAATCTGCAGAGGCATGCAAGATGTTTCTTGACCAGGATTCTGACAACCCCAGCACATCTGTACAATCTAGTCGGTTGGCTGAGGATGCAAATACTCCTCCTCCTCCTCCTCCTCCTCCTCCTCCTCCTCCTCCATCTGAGCTTAACATCGCCTCTACAAATGCTTCTTCACTAGACCCCGTATTGACAGACGCTGTCACAGCAGCTTACAAGGGATGATGAAGCACATGCATGATAGACAGAGCAAGCAGCTTTCACCACATGCAGGGCCTAGACACAGGTTTGCGAATGTCATTGGACGCTGTCTCTTTGAGCTGTGGATGCAGCATCCCTTACATATGATTGCATCACAAGCCATGCCTGAAAGCACAACGGCCTGCTACTGATCATACCAGATGCAACAAGACAGCTGACTCTTGATACATTGGGACACAAGGAAAGGCAGAGAGCAGAAGTCACCTCTTGCCGCAGGAAAGGCTTGGCTCGGAACAGCTGAGCCTTGTTTCCATGATATGCGATGCCACGTGGCCAGTCATGTGACAGAAACACATCCAGGGGTCTGTGGATCTGAAGCAGCCTGAAAACATCTAGCTCCCTAATGTGGTATGCACTGCGCATGCTGCTGCTGTCATATGG
>JAABUV010008876.1_pt1 | contig 10037 bp, 7 predicted proteins | sample 5559971 | NCBI WGS metagenome assembly JAABUV01 (sample SAMN10711881, study PRJNA513362) | rock metagenome | isolation source: Antarctica rocks | place: Antarctica: Victoria Land, Knobhead nord | collected 2015-12-19
TATGACAGCTTTTCAGAATTTTGCAACAGAATTCATCATTTTTTCAACTGTCAAAGAATGAGAAATTCAGAATTCACTACATGCAATAAATTTTAATTTGAATGATCTCATCATAGTAGAAAACAATGATACAAAGATGTGTTATAAAGTAAAGAAGAATGAGAAGAAACTACAACATGATGAATATGAGATTATTAATAGTGAGAAGAAAAAGAATAATGTTGATAATGAAAGTGAAAAGAAAATAATAAAGTTATTCAACTAGCAAACAGCATTTATCTTACTTTCTAAGTTCTAATCATAATTCATAATCTTATAAATTCATAGATTGAATTATAATGCATTATCTTTTTGCATTATCTTGAAGAATGTTTAATAGAAAGTCATGATGAAAATCAAGAAATCTTCATGATAAAGATTGTTTGATTAAGCTATTTACATCTATTTAATATTTTATTGAATCAAGTTGAGTTTTTGAGTTAAGTTGTCAAGTCAAGCTTCTCAACTCAATTTAAGTTGTTAAGTTCAACTTCTCAACTCAACTCAACACTTTTTCAAAAAAATTTCAATTCAACTCAACACTTTTTGAGTCGAGTACTTGACTTGAACTCAAGTACTCGACTTGACATGATCAGTTTATTTATATCATTCTTTTTCAGTATTTATCTTCACTACTTGAAAAGATCTCAGTCATCTTCATGTCAATTTCAATGTATGCATGTTGTTCAATTTAATGTCATGCAGCAGTATAAGATCATTCTTCAAAATTGAACTAGTATGAATGCATCTATGATCATCTTATACATCTTTGTCAATCTCTCTCATTTTTCTCAAATGCAGCATGATCTTCTTCAAATTCTCGTCTCTGCATTCAAGTTGTTGAGCACAAAGAGTTAATAACTCATCAGTTGTGCAAATATTACTTCATGAAAGAATCTGTCAGATTAAAACATCAAGTTCTATAAAAAGAATAACATTGCAATTATACAAGACATGATATAAAGTCATTTCAATGAAAATTCTCATAATGATTTTGTTTACTCATAACACATTGACAAAGCTTCTGACTCATTTCATGCTTTCATCAACTGTCATCTTAATCAAGACATTCACAACAGCTGTATGATTTTTTTTCACAAAATCATTCATTTGTAAATGATAAGTTGACATTATCACTCACTTTATCTTATATTTCTCAATCAGAGTTTCTACAATTTCTTCATTCTTTAATTCTTCATTCATGATAAATCTTCTTGAACAATCATGTTTGTAAATTACATCTTTTCATAGAAATTTCACTATCGCTTTTGAAGTTGCTGCTTTTAAAACTTTCTTTTTTACTCATTTTGAAAAGTCATTTCTTATCAAGACAATATAGCATTTTTCTTTGCTTGAAAACATATGAATGATATTCATTTCAATCTTTTTTTAAACTTTCAAGATTCAAATAGAATGCAGAATCTTCTTCTTTCATCTTGATGCTTGCAACTAACATTCTTCACAGAATTTTACATATGTGCATGTATTCTTTCATATTTTCTTTCATCAATATCTGTCAATCATCTTTTAATATATTTTCTTTCTTTCATGATGATCACTTTTATCATGCAGTTTCTACAAAATATTACTGCATTCTTCTTGAAGATTTATCATTCTTTGCACAGAAGTAATCTTGTTGAATCTTTTAAACAAATGTTTATTTTGAATCATGAATCTCAATGTTTCATGTTTAAATTTTCAAAATTCTTTTATTAATATTTTGAACAAGCGCGATAAGAAAATTAAATAATAAGCTATTTTCTTGAAGTATTCTGAATATAAATCTTTCAATATTGACATGTCTTCTTCAACAACTATACTGACTGAGCAAAGATGAATGAAATTTAACTGAGCATCAATGAAATGATTTATGTCTTTCTTGTGAGTCTCATCTTTATCATTTGAAAATTCTTTAAATCTGTGCAAGAGTTCATTAAGTGTGCTATGCTTGCAATTAAGAATATGATGAACATTAAAATTAAACAAGTGAATTTAAGTAAATCATTATGTTATTAATGCTTTTGATAAGTCTGATGCAAAGATCAATGATGAGATTCATCTGTACATGATGTCAACTATGAATCTTTTGATTCTATGTTCTGAATAGAAGTCAGAAGAGTCAAGAGATCTCAGTTCAACGTAATTTAAACAATGTTAGAATGTTGCATAAGCAGAAAAGTTGATCATGCAAAGCTTTCATTTATGCGATAGCATTCTTTTTAACAGTCACAATCGATCTACAAAGAAGATTAATGATATGTTGATGTCAGTAAGAGATGAAAAGATATCTAGTGAAAAAGTCGATCTCAGTATAAGAATCATGATTACAAGTAATTGAAGAATTTGCAACTTGTTGATTGCATCAATATACTGAAACATCTTCATCACATTGACAGTATCATCAAGTAATTGATGAAAAAATATCAGATAAAATAGTTGATCTCAGTCTGAGAGTCGTGATTACAGTGCTTGAAGAAGTAGTGACTTGTCAATCACGCTGATATATTAAGAAGACTTGAACTCATCTTCTTTACTTGATGTCAAGTCATACATTTATCTACGTGAAAAATTGAGAGCGCAGAAGAATGATTAGAACGCATTCTCTTCTATTGATTAAAGTCAATCATTGAATAATTGTGATTGCACATTTATATTAACAATTCATTCAACATTTATGTGACATAAGTTAAATCAAAAGAAGAAAAAAGTTATTCAGTACAATTACACTCTATCTTCTCATCATGCACATCTTTCTTTCATTACATATTTCTCTGTGCAATGAATGACAATCATTAAGTAAGAGAACGCAGCTTTATGTATGTTACAATCATGAGCATCACAAGTGTAAAGAAAACATCTTTCATCTTTGAATCAAGAATTGAATTGAAACATCGTTGTATAGAATATCATCAATGAAGAGCAGAGCAAAGACGATGTGTCATAAATAAACAATACAGACACTTATTAAGAGTTTACTTAAGCATCACATGCTGAATGAAAGCTATAGATGCAAACTTGATACATAGTCTTATAATCATTGTTTCAATGACGTGAAGTCATTATATAAATGACAAGTGATTTTCTTTCTCAGAGAGTTTTGTTCACTCAATATAAATAGCATAGAGTCTCTTATGAGTTAAGCAATCAATGTTATAAGAATGTATGAATTCAAATTAAATTAAATCAAATCAAATCAAGTCTGTTGCAGATTGATTCAGTTGTATCATCAGAATGTTAATGTTTATTTCAATAATGAACTTCATGTCATATAGTCAGTAATGAATCTTCTGTTACAAGCGTATCAAGACTGAACAAGACTGAATCTTTAATCAATTTGCAGTGAACGCTAGCGAGTTTTCTGCGTAATGATTAAAGCTAATCAGCGAGCTAGTCAAATATGACTCAGATATGACTTAACATTCTTTTTCTTTCTCAACATTCTTTTCTTTCATCAACATCTTGTTCATCTACATCATATTCTTTTCATGTCACAAACACATTTCTTTCAAGTCTAGCACAGTCTTTGAACATTACATAAATAGAAGCTTTTGTATCAATCTTCTTCTATATTCTTAATATTCAGTTATAGTTATTTCTAAAGATCAAGCACTATTCAATTCTAACTTTCGCTGATTGACTCATTTAAACACGATTCTGACATTATATTAAGAATTCATTAATCACATGATACTGATCTCATTATTCATTCAACATACTCATCTAGACAGAACAAGTCTAAAGAAATTCATTTATCTGATGATCAATGATAATTGAAAGATAGAACAACACTAGAAAGTTTGATAGAATCAACGACAAGACTGTTTGAATCGCTAAACAACTTATCGCTCACTAAGTACACAAAGTTCACTCAATCAAGAGAATCAACCCATTCTTGTGAAGCAGACGAGTAAAAATAAGCTGTTCAACTTGATTAAGAGAATCACGATAAAGAATCTTCGTGAATTGCTCAAGAATCAAATCGATTGATAAATTCAACAATAAAAAATCTTCGTTGTTTGTTAAAAAATCAATCAAATCAATAAATAAATAAATCTCATCTTCTTTGTTGAAGATTAAACATCATTCTATACGTCTTTCTTCTTCAATCGTTGAGCATCATTATTCGTTCAATTTTCCTCTTTCAAACAAATCTCATCATGTTTAGTCATTCATTTACTGAAAAGCATTTCGAAGAATTTCAAAATCGTTTCTCTCAAACTTTTGATGCTGATTTATTGAAATCACGAACGAAATCATCAAGTGCTGCATCATTCATTCATGAAGATGATGAATCATTTGCTGAAACAATAGTATTTCTCATGTTCTACGAAATCTGAAAGGCTTGAAGCTTAGCTCTTGATGAGAAAACAGATTGACTCTACAAGTTAAATAAACAACAAGAAAATGAAATCAAAGAGTTGAAGATTAGACTTCAAGCTAAAGAAAACACTTCTTCTGATTTCATCTACTCTGAGCATTCTAGATCTCAAAAAATATTCAATTCTTCGCTGTTTACTGATGAAAAGAATTCTACTTAAGAGAACTGATATGAAAAAATTCAGAATAAACTAAAGATCAACGTCAATCTCTTTTCTAATAAATGAGTCAAACTGAGCTATGTACATTTCAGATTATTCAATGACGCAGCTGAAGTCATTTAATCTAGATGCAAATGTGACTGTGTCAATTTCTATAAGATCATCGATAATCTTTTGAAAGAACTAGCTGAGTTGTTCAATGATTCAAATAAGAAAGTCAACTTTCATAGAAAATACTACAACTTGATTCAAGAATTCAAGAAATTCAGTGAATTCTATACTCAGTTTCAACGTTTATCTTTCTATCTAGACTATCATGAGAAGTAACTGATTACTAATCTGAAAGATAAAATACACTTTCATTTTCAATTCATTTGAATAAATCAACTAGTTTAATCTGATTTTCTAAAAGAAATTCGTTTCTATCTGATTCATTTGAATAATGATCAGTAAGTCATTTGAGAGATCAAGAACAAGATCAAACGCGTTGATGATCTTTCTAAAACTATCTTTTATAAAACGACTATTATCACTTCGTCAGTCAATCACTTGAAGTCTGATCAGCTAAAGTCGCGCGACGCGATTATAACTAGCATCAAGAAAGCAGACGTTCTAGTTGAAATCTGTTTTATATGTCATAAATCAAATCATCGCTCTAGAGAGTGTCTTGATCAATCTACTAGAATCAATGCAGTGAATGATGAATATGATTGCTTCAATTTCAATTTCGATTCAAAAAATTAATCATTTCTTCAAAAGTTATTGAAGAAATAAAAATTATATCTTTGTGCAAACTAAATGAAATTCTATTGAAAGAAAATTACTTTGAAAAGTCGTTTCTAATTGATGTTGATCTCATTTCTCAGAATTGATCTTTCAGTCTTCATTCTCTAATAGACAGTGATTCAGTCATTTATATGATCATACATTCTAATCTAGTCAATAAAGTATGCGAGAAACTGAGAATTCAATTTATATCACTGACAAAAGAGAAGTTAATAAAAGATTATGATGAGAAGATATCTAAGAAAATCATCACTCATAAAATTCTACTCAATCTCATCATCAAAAGTTATAAGAAATTAACTGTATCAATGTTGATAGCTGATATTGATCATTATGAAGTCATATTGAGTAAGTTCTGAATGAACAAAAACGAAATATTACTGAATATGTGAAACGACGTCATTGTTTTTTTGAATCAATTGAATACTTCTATTTCGGTTTTTTCAATTCTTCTCAATTCAAAGCACTTAAGTTGATTGCAATCAACTTCGTCTTCTTCAATCACTCAGACTAAGACTTTTATGATGCTCAAATGATTTATTTCAATCACTGCTCAGAAAGAGTCATTCTCAATTTGAAGCATAAACGCAGCTTTGTTCAAAACACTGTTGAATCATTCAAAGAAGAATCAGACTGAAGTCTTTGCTTTATTCATGACAAACATCAATAAAGAAATCGCGTACAATACTCAATGCAATTTGAATGCTTTAAACGTCTCTTTAATTAATGAAACGACTCAGAATTTGAAAGATATTAAAGCGAAGCTGTCATCAAAATATCATGAGTTTCTAGATGTTTTTGATCGAGTTCAATTGAATAAACTACCTTCTCATTGCTTCTATGATCATAAAATCAAGCTCATCAGTGATTCAACATCTTCTCGCTGTCGAGTTTATCAAATGTTTTCTGTCAAACTTCTGAAGATAAAGAAGTACTTAAACAAGAATCTGTTGAAGAGATTCATCACTTCTAGTCAAACTCTCTATTTCTTCTTCGTTCTATTTATTCTCAAAGCAAATGAACATCTTTGATTCTGCGTGAATTATCAAAAGCTTAATGTCATTTTCAAAAGAAATAGATATTCTTTATCGCTGATAGACGAGATCATTGATAAAATAGTGAGTTGCAAGCATCTGACTAGATTGAACATCATATCAACATTCAACAAACTGCAAATGCATCTTGATAACAAGAATTACATTATTTTTATCACTGCTTTAGAAGCATATAAATACAAGATGCTATCATTCAAACTGATTAATGAATCAATCTTCTTTCAGCAATATATGAATGACATTTTATGAGACTTTCTGAACGACTTTTGCCAAGTTTATTTAAATGACATTCTCATCTATAGCAAAACAAGAAAGAAACATAAAGATCACGTCAAACTAGTATTGAATTGACTACATGAAGCTGAACTGCAGATGAATATTTGAAAGTGCAAATTTAATGTAGAAGAGACTGTCTTTCTAGAAGTCATTGTATCAGAACTAAATCTTCGTATGAATTTCAGCAAAGTGACAGTCATAGTCAGCTGAATCACTTCAATCAATCTAAAAGAAATTCAGAGCTTCGTGAAATTTGTTAACTTCTATCGTCATTTCATTAAGAACTTTTTGAAGCTAGTCAAATCATTCACTCAGCTGACTAGAAAAAACACGTCTTTTGTTTAAAACAATGTCTGTGTTCAAGTCTTTGACAATTTAAAGAAACATGTCAGCTTGATCTCAGTACTTCGTCACTTTGATCTCAAATGACAAGCTATTCTGAAGATCAATGCTTCAAACTATGTAAAAGATGAAATACTATCTCAGTATAATGATGAGAAAGTTCTTCATTCAATGATCTTTTACAGCAAAAGCATGATTCTCGCTGAAATTAATTATCACATTTATGACAAGAAATTGCTAGTCATTATTCAATGTTTCGAACATTGACAACTTGAGCTGAAATGCATTGAACTACTCATTTAAATGTTCATCGATCATCAGACTTTGAAGATCTTCATGAAAAACAAACAGTTGAGTCAATGACAAGTCAACTATCTGAACATTCTATTGAAGTTCAACTTTCAGATCATCTTTAGATCAGACAAAATGAACACTAAAGTTGATGCTTTAATCAGAATGTTTCTAGCGAACGTCTCTGAATCAGTTCAGCGTCTTGAAGATCATTTTCAAACTATTCTAACTCTTGATAGAGTCAATGTTTTATCTGTTGAATCAAAAGCAAATTTCTATCAATGAATATATATGATTAATTAAACTAATGAGTTCTGCAGCGAATATAGACAAGCTATGAACGAAAACAAGCTCAAATTTCATATCACTAAACTGAAGAACTGCGAAATCATTGATGACGTTCTATTTAGAAAAGATCTACTGTGAATCTCTGAGAACATGCACACGAAATTACTACAAGAAGTGCATGATCAATCTTCAATCTCTCACTTCAACAATAAATGAATCATTGATTTAGTTCAGCGTTTCTACTATTGATCAGATTATTGAGCTACTATTTGATGATACATTTGAAACTGTCATGCTTGTCAGCGAAGCAAAGTCTCTAGAAATAGCATCAATGAACTTCATCATTCTCTTTCAATTTCACAGAAACGCTGAAAAGATATAGCTATGAACTTCATCACTGAACTATCTTTGTTAGAAGACTATAACGTCATTTGCACAATCATATATCATCTCATCAAAGAATGTCACTATGTTCTCTGTCATTAAAGAGACAATGATATCTCAGTTGAAGAAATGATTTGAATCATGCTATGAAACGTTTATCGACTGCATGATTTACTTAGTTCTATTGTTTCGAACAAAGACTCTTAATTCATATCAACTATGTGAAAAAGTCTTTGCAAGCGACTAAGAATCACAGTTAGTCTGTTCACAGTCTATCATTCTGAGATTGATAATTAATCGAAACGAGTCAATCAAGACGTTGAATGCAAACTTAGAATCTACTGCAATTACATGCAGAACGACTGAGTTAAATGAATATCTATGATGAAGTTCAGTGACAATTTTAATATCTTCTTAATCACTTCAATGATTTTCTTCTACTTCAATAAAGAATTTCACTCTCGAATGAGTTTCAATTCAGATACAACTGACTATGAAACAACTCATGAACGACTTGAAGTTAGAAAAGCAAATGATATTGTCATTTAAATGAAAAAGCTACTGAGCTTTGATCATCAACAATTGAAAAAGACGAAGTTGATCATCGAAGTTCAAATCAATAAACATAGATGAAACATCATTTATGAAGTAAGTGACTGAGTTTGACTATTTTTCAGAAACGTCAAGACAACGAGACTCTGCAAAGATTTAAAAGACAAACAGCTGAGTCTTTATCAAATCACTGCGAAAGTGAGTATCTTCTATCATTTTCGTCTATCAGTCAGCATGAAGCATTTGCATTCAATGTTCAGTTCGAAGCTACTGCAATCATATTCAGAAGATTCTCTATCAGAACAGCATGCAGAATTCTTCAGACTCATCATTATTGATGATGATAATGATGAACATTAAGAGATAAATGATATTCTGAACTTCAGATGCTATTGAGATTGAATACAGTACAAGATTAAATGAAAAGATTTAGATAGAAATGATGAATAATACTATGTTAATAAAGATGAATTCAATGACTTTGAGAAAGTTTTGAATGAATTTCATGCGCTATATTCAAGAAAGTCACGCTAGTATTGAAATAACTCAATAAGAAAGCAAGCAAACGAGCTACATTCATGCAAACATAAATTTTCAAAGAGAAGAGTAATGTTACAAGCATATCAAGATTAAATAAAACTAGTCAATGTCTTTAGTCAAGATCTGATTCAGATCTGATTCAAATCTGACTCAGTCTTTATTTTCTTTTCTCAACATCTCTTTGTTCAACATCATTTTTCTTTCTACATCACATTTTACTCATGTCACAAACATATTCTCTTCAAGCTTAGCACAGTTTCTGAATATTACTTAAATAAAAGCTTTTGTATTCATCTTCTTCTATATTCTTAATATTCAGTTATAACTATCTTTAAAGATCAAGCACTATCAATTCTGATCTTCATTGATTGTATCATTTGAACATGATTCTAACATTACTTTGCAAATTGATTAGAGTTAGTCTGCGTCTTTATTCAAGTCTTTATTCAAGTCTTTATTCAAGTTTCTTTGTTTTCTCAACATCTTTTTGTGTTATTAAACATTTCTTTTTCATCATCACTTTACATCACATCTTTACCTGCGTCATCTTGTTTTCTTTAAGTCTAGCGCAGTCTCTGAATATTAGTATATATAAAAGCTCTGATACTCAGTTTCTTCTGTATTCTTAATATTCAGTTATAACTATTTCTAAAGATCAAGCACTATTAACTCTGATCTTCACTGATTGTATCATTTAGGCACAATTCTAACACTTTCATTATCAACATTATTCTCTTTCTTCTCACTATTAATAATCTCATATTCATCATGTTGTAGTTTCTTCTCATTCTTCTTTACTTCATAACACATCTCTGTATTATTGTTTTCTACTATGATGAGATCATTCAAATTAAAATTTATTGCATGTAGTGAATTCTGAATTTCTCATTCTTTGACAGTTGAAAAAATGATGAATTCTGTTGCAAAATTCTGAAAAGCTGTCATA
>JAABUV010008877.1_pt1 | contig 10037 bp, 9 predicted proteins | sample 5559971 | NCBI WGS metagenome assembly JAABUV01 (sample SAMN10711881, study PRJNA513362) | rock metagenome | isolation source: Antarctica rocks | place: Antarctica: Victoria Land, Knobhead nord | collected 2015-12-19
GATCCGTACGGCCAACCGTCGAAGGTCAGGACCTTTTCATAGGTGCCGCGCCCCATGACGAGATGGTCGATCGAGCGTAGAAATGTTTCGTAGTCTTTCGGCTCTCCGTTGCCCGATTCTTTTTGACTGTGGCCAGCCACCTCGGGTGGGTCGGCGAGCCATTCGATATCGCCGTCAGAGCGCGCGATAAAACCATCAACGCTAGTCGCGATGAATACGCACCCGCGCCACGAGCGAACAGCGGTCGATGCCAGATTTCCACCGTCAAGTCCAGCAAGGAGGCCAACTTCGTACTCGGGCGAAAGCACGACCGACCTCACGCTGCCAGGCAGGTTGGAAGGCGGTCGAAACGGTCGTTCCAATCCTGCGCGTGCGAGCTCGCGGTTACCTGGTCGACGAAATTTTCTTGAATGAAGCGCAACTCGGTTCCACCGTCCAACCCATTGGAGAAAGTCACGGTGACCCGCGATGTCTGCGCGGGCGCACCCGGCTGGTTGAAGATGGGCATCGGGCTACTCGCCGGTGCGCCCGTCCACCGCTTCCCGGAGGAGATCGGCGTGCCCATTGTGACGTGCGTACTCCTCGATCAGGTGGCACAGGATCCAGCGCAGGCTGGGCGCCCGGCCGTCGGGCCAGGTCCGCCGTGCCGGTTGCCCGAGGTCGCCATCGGCCAACGCCTCCGCCACCAGCGAGCGGGACCGGTCCACCGCCGCCTGCCAGAGGGCGAAGAGCTGGTCCGGAGCATCCTTGCCGGCCGAATGCCATTCCCAGTCGGGATCTGCTTTCCAATCGACCGTGTTCCACGGGGGGACCGGCTCTTGTCCGCGCAGCCACTCGGAGCACCACGAGCTCTCCACGTAGGCGAGGTGTTTGAGTATTCCGCCCAGGGTCATCGACGATGCAGCGACGGTTCTGGCCAGACCGGCCGCGTCCAACCCCTCGCATTTCCAGGCCAGGGTCGCTCGTTGGAAGTCGAGGAAGCCCTGGACAGTGGCAGCTTCATCAGCCGCCAGTGGTGGTTCGGGGCGGCCCTGCTCGTCGACGTCAGCCATGGGCGCTGAGACCCAAGCTGGTCGCCCGCCGGGCGTTGATGACGAGGATGGCCAGATCGCCGGTGACGGAACCAGTTCCGAGCCGCGCTGACATATCTGCAGCGATGGCCTCGGTGAGTTCCGGCAGTGACCCTCGGTCCTGCAGTGCGAAGCGGAGTGGAGTTCCCAGACAGAATCCTTCGGCCAATGATTGCGCTGACGCAGCGGTTCCGCTCAGCACGACCCGACGGATGGTGAAGTCCGACCAACCTGCTGCCTGCAGATCATCGGATATGCGCGAGGAATCGGAATAACCGTGAGGCACTCGTGCAACGAAGCTGGGCGGATTCTCGGGCAGGACCACCTCGAGGGCGGAGACCAGGGCCGCTGGAAAAGGTGACAATTCGACGGTGTCCCACACGGTGAACAAGAACGTGCCGTCGGGGGCCAGCAGGCGGAACACGTCAGCGAACGCTGCCCGTCTGTCCGCAAAGAACATGACGCCGAAACTGCACAGGGCCAGATCGAAGGAGGCATCCGGGAAGTCGAGGTTCTGGGCATCGGCTTGTCGCCACGTCACGCCGCCAATCCGATCGGCTGCCCAGGACACCATCGCCGGATTCAGATCGGTGGCGACGATGTCGGCGTCAGGCAAAGCCCCGACCAGGGCTCTGGTGACGATGCCGGTGCCGGCGGCCAGCTCGAGAACTCGACGGGGGGACAAGGCCGTTGCCAGGTCGGCCAGGTGCACTGCCACCGGCGCAAAGAGCGCCGGACCCAAGCACCGGTCATAGATCTCCGGCATGCTGTCGGTCCAGCTCGCCTCCGTACCCAACCCGATCTCCGTGCTCGCCACATCCTCCGTGCTCACCACAAGAGGATGCGCGCACGTGGACGAAGGGTCAAGGGGACAAGTGTCGACCTCGGGCGGCCACCCCCCCGCGAGCATTTCGGCGTTTGATCACACCGCCGGTCACCCGGTACTTCAGGTCAGCTGAAGCGCGCAGCGAGAGCTTGCAGCGTGGCGGTGATGCCGTTGGCGTTCTTGGCCGGTTGGCCGAGGAGTTCGAGCAACCGGGGAGCCTTGGCCGTCGAGTAGTCGAAGGTCTCGGTCACCTGGGTGACACCCGGCTCCGTCTCGACAAGCTCCCAGCGCCAGCGATGGCCGGCTGGGTGCCGCCATTCGACGATCCGGTCCTGTTCGTACGCCGTGACGGTCGAGGAGATCTTGTACGGAATGCCGTACTGCTTCATGCCGACGGTGAACCTGGCACCCTGGCTCAGCCGATCTGGTCCCTCCACCGCACTATCGCGGACCGTGCCAGAACCATCGAGGTCCGGATGCCGGTGGGGGTCGGCGATCAGCGCGAAGATCTGCGCCGGAGCTGTATCGACCAGAACGCGGCGGCTTACTTTCCGAGCACCGGTGTCGACGGTCGTGACCACTGCGCCGGTCATGCTGTTGATTCCATAGCACCCATGTTGCCAGTCCGCCGGCTCGCATCGGATTCACCGTTTCCGGCCCGTGGTGGGCGGCATTCGACCTGCACGGGCCAGAAACGGTCCCTACACCCGGCGGGTACCAGGGAGGCGGAGTCCGTTGGCCTGGCAAGCTGGGGCCATGAGAACGATGACGCTGGGCTCCAGCAATCTTCAGGTACCGGTCGTTGCGGTCGGCTGCATGCGTATCAATTCGCTCGACGGGGCGGAGGCCGAGCGGTTCGTCAGGGGCGCCGTGGAGCTGGGCGCGAACTTCTTCGACCATGCCGACGTCTACGGCGAAGGTCGGTGCGAGGAGATCTTCGCCGACGCCATCGGCATGACACCGGCTGTGCGCGAACAGGTTCTGCTGCAGTCCAAGGTCGGCATCCGGCCCGACGTCGCCTTCGACTTCTCGAAGAAGCACATTCTGGCCTCGGTCGACGGGATTCTGCGCCGGCTGCGTACCGAATACCTGGACATCCTGTTGCTGCACCGGCCCGACGCACTGGTCGAGCCCGAGGAGGTCGGCGAGGCCTTCGATCAGCTGGAAACGTCCGGCAAGGTCCGGCATTTCGGGGTCTCCAACCAGAACCCCATGCAGATCGAGTTGCTGCGCCGCTGGGTCGGGCAGCCGTTGGTGGCCAACCAGCTCCAGCTCAGCATCACCAACGCGAACATGATCACGGCCGGCGTCAACGTCAACATGTCCAGCGACCGCTCCGTCGACCGCGACGGCAGTGTCCTGGACTACTGCCGGTTGCACGACATCACGGTGCAGCCGTGGTCACCATTCCAATACGGGTTCTTCGAGGGAGTCTTCCTCGGCAACGACAAGTTCCCCGAGCTGAACAAGGCGATCGACGAAGTGGCGGCCCGATACGACGTCTCGTCGACGACGATGGCGATCGCCTGGCTGTTGCGGCACCCGGCGCGTATGCAGCCCGTCACCGGGACCACCAACCTGGAACGGCTCGCGCAATGTGTGGCGGCGGGAGCTGTCACCATCACCCGCGAGGAGTGGTACGCCATCTATCTGGCAGCCGGAAACATCCTGCCCTGAGGTGGCCTCCGGTCGTTACACCAAGACCCGACTCGGTCTGACCGATGTCGGCCGCACTGCTGTGACAGCCCATCTCGCTGCGCTACAGGAACTGGCGCACGACGCGTCATCCCAGCATCAACGGTGAATCCCCGGCGGGCCGGTGAGATGGGCCCTGGACGAGTTCTTGCCGGTGATCGTATATTGGGTACGCAGAACGCACATCGAAAGCGCGACCGCCTTCAGCTCGGCCGCTAGGAATGTGTCACTTGGTCGACGTGAGCGAGTGGCTCTGGATGGCGAGCCACCGCACTGATTTGGTCGGCCGCAAAGGCGGTGTCGATTGCCGCTGCCGGCGCTGGGGCAGGATGATAGCTGTGCAAATAATTGCGAACCTCATCCGGTGTTCGAAAACCGACGCGCGATAGGATTTCGATGATGTCTTTGCCGGCGATGACCACAATGGGATGCCCATCCTCCCGGATTTCCTGATAAGCCTGGTCCGCCAGGTACGACGTGGTCACCAGAATACCGAATTGCCGTGCTCTCAGTCGCGAGATCAGCCGACTTACCTCCTTGACTCCGACGCCGTTCGCTGGGGCATAGCACTTGGCCTCCAAGGCGAAGTCGATGACAATCGGATCGGACCTAGGGCCGATCAGATACTCGCCGGTCGCGTCGCGGCCACCGTCCCTGGTGGGCCGGGTGACATCGACACTGGCGACTCGGTCATCGGACATCAGCCACAGATCGGCGGCGAAGCCTTCGAACCGATGTGGAGCAGCGGAGAAATATTGCCAAATCAGGTGAAGGACGTCGGATCCGGCCCTCGAATTGGGAATTTGCTCAGTCCGTCGCCTCACGGTGACCGACCTCGGAGCCTCGAGGGGCGTGAATACCCCGTCGACCCATCGTCGCCACACCTTTGGACATGCAGAGCCCAGCGGGTCACCATCCAGGATCTGGGTGATCCATTCTCTGCTGACGATCGGTAGATCCAGCACCGTGAAGTGCGCCCGATAGTTCTGAAATCGTTTGCCCTCGGTAGTTCGCCACACGGCGACCAGCTCTTCTTCGGGTGACAACCGCGGCGAACCGGGAGCGAGAAGACCACGGAAGACGACGTCACGCCCGACTCCGCTCTTCTCGAAAAGAAGGTAGGGAGGGACGGTCATCCGCTCGGCGGGCCCGGCGTTCGCGCGGTTGAACGTGTCCTGCACCAAGATATTGCCGCGCCGGCGTGTCATCAAAAGCTGGCTACCCGGGCGACGGTTGTCACCAAAATAAGAGAAGTCACCAGTGCTGACGTCGAGCCGGTCAGGCCAGTCGGTCTCCGTACCAGAGGTGTAGAGAACGCACAGCTTCACCGTTCCCCTGCTCGGGCTGCCGGCATATCGGAATCCGCCTTGATTGCCTACTGGTACCAGCCGGGCCAGCGGATCGTCGGCAGCGGTACCGCGGGTCCCACCCCGATACCGGCGGTCGACTGTGAGGTCGGAGCTGGGGAGCTGATCGAACTCGATCGGGTCTTTTGTCATCCGGTCACTCTCGCACGCCTCAGTCGCCGAACCGGCGTACGTCGTTGGCCGCCGAATCGCGTTGGCCGCGCAATTGCCGTTGACCACCGAATCGCCGTTGGCGACGGACGTCGAGGCTCGACGAGGAACCGCTTTCGTTGACGATCGACGCAGCTGGGCGCATCATGCTGGGAGGCCCAGCGGGCCGCAGCTCTCGAGAGGGAAACCAATGATGGCATCACTCAGGTTGCTCGGTCGCGTCAGACTGGCGGGAGCCGTGCTCGCGCTAGCCCTGTTGACGACGGTGATCACTGCCGGCCCGGCGCCGGCGGCCGATCACGAGCCAGAGCACGGCTCTCAATACGGTTCGCGGTCCGTTCTCGCGCCGGTCATCAACTCGAACTTCGCCGACCCGGACATCCTGCTGGTACACGGCGTCTACCACGCCTATGCCACCAACTCAGGCGGGCAAAACATCCAGCACCAGACGTCGACGGATCTCGTTCACTGGACGGCCCGTCCGGACGTGGCGCCGGTGCTTGGAAACTGGGTCGGCGAGTGCAGTTTCGCGCCTGGCGGCGCCACCGACCACTGCGTTTGGGCGCCGGAGGTCACCGCCGTCGCCGGCGGTTACGCCTTGTACTACACAGCTCGGGACAATCTGGCGCCGCGCCAGTGCATCGGACTTTCGTTCTCCACGTCGCCGAATGGACCCTTCGTTCCGGTCGGCAACGATCCGCTGGTGTGTCCTGACGGCCAACGCGGCGCCCCCTACCTCGGCGGCGCGATCGATGCCGCCACGTACCGCGAGAACGGTCAGCTCTACCTGTTGTGGAAGGCCGACGGCAACTGCTGCAAGCTGCCCGCGACCATCTTCATCCAGCCCCTGTCCGCCGACGGCCGCACCCTCACTGCTGCGCCGACCGCGCTGATCACGAATGATCAGAAGTTCGAGGGCGCCGTCGTCGAGGCACCGACGCTGGTGAAGCACAACGGCACCTACTACCTTTTCTATTCGTCGAACGATTCGGCGGCGGCAACTACCGCACCGGGTATGCAACCGCCACCAGCGTCACCGGCCCGTACACGAAGTCCCGCACCGAGCTGATGACGACGGACCTGTTCCACGGCACCGTGATCGGCCCCGGTGGACAGGATGTGGTGACCAATCGGGACGGTTCGACCTCGATCGTCTTCCACGGCTGGGATCCGACGTACAGCTACCGCGCGATGTATGTCAGCGCGCTGAACTTCTCGTCCACCGGAATCCCGTCGGTCCAGGCGGCCGACAGGCGCTACCAGGCCGAGGACGGTGTCCTCACCGATGCTCGCGTGGCGCCCGACGACACCGCATCCGGGCAGGCCAAGGTCGGCGGCATGGACAACCTCGACAGTTCGGTCACGGTGCGGATCTACGCGGACCGGTCGGGACCGGCGACGCTGGGGATTCGCTACGCCAACGGGTCGCGGGACGCGAGCAACAACGGGGTGTCGGCGACCGACACTGTGACGGTGAATGGCCGCAATGCCGGCACGGTCACCCTGGCCAACACCGCCTGGGGCAATTGGACGATGGCCGAATATGGGGTTCGGCTCAAGAAGGGTTTCAACACGGTCACGCTGACCAAGGCGACGTACTACGCCGAGATCGACGCCGTCGACCTCTACTACAGCCGACCCGCACCGCCGCCCGTTCCGCAGCCGAAGAACCAGGCGGCCGTCAGGTATGAGGCCGAGTCGGGCGTCATCACTCATGCTCGGGTCGTCGCGGATGCGGGCGCATCAGGCGGCGCGAAGGTCGGCGGCCTCGACTTCGCCGACAGCTCCGTGACTCTGGCGATCCGGGCATCCAAGGCTGGCTGCACCACGATCGGTATCCGTTACGGGAATGGTTCTCTCGACCGCAGCGGGTACCCGGTGGTGTCGACCGACACGGTGAAGGTGAACGGCCGCAACGCCGGTACGGTCACGTTCGCGAACACCACCTGGGGCAATTAGGTCCATGCTCTATTACCAGGTACACCTGAAGAAGGGCAGCAATACCGTCACCCTCACCAAATCAACGTTCTACGCCGAAATCGACGCGATCGACGTCTACTGATCGGTGCGGTGCGGTGCGGTGCGGTGCGGTGCGGTGCGGTGCGGTGCGGTGCGGTGCGGTGCGGTGCAGTGCAGTGCGGGTGATGACTGCGGTTTCCGAAGGCCGTCGTGCTGGCCTGTCTCAGTAGCTGTGAAGCGGACCCGGTTCGGGTTCTCCGTACCCCGCCCTTCCGCTGAAGAACGGAACGGATGCTGATCGGATGCTACGACTTCTGACATTCCGGGTAGGAGGCCACCGCGGTGGTCCACGGTCGGACGCCGGGCGTGAGGATGAGCCGGGGTGTCACAGGTCCGGTACTGCCGGTCGCGGGTGCTGGGCCCAGGACCGTGACGTCGAGCGCGGCTGACGATCCTGGGTGAATCGTCACGCGGGCCTGGCCCACTTCGCGCCCGTGATCCTCGCCCCGCCCGAACCCGACCGGCGCGCCGTTCTGGGACATCGCGACCACGCCCCCGCCGACGGGGGCGAAGAAAAGCAGGTTGGTGCGTAACTCGTACTTCTCGTTTCCTACGCCGAAGACGTACTCAGGCAGCCCGCTGGCCGGTGGTGCGTACGTCATTCTCACTGACACCTTCAGCTCTCGGCGACCGTCGGACCGACAGGCGCCGGGGGTCACCTTGGCAGAATTGGTCAGGTAGTAGTCGAGTTTCGCGCCGGTGCCATCGTTGAGGAATACGCCGATCGAGGGTTGTCCGCGAGGGATGTCGAGCGTGCCGGCAAGCCCGGTCCGGGCAACATCCCGCTGTTCGGCGGGGTCGGCGCTCCAGAGCAGCAGGCGCCGTTCCGAGACGGCCTGACTCAACCCGGCGATCAGATTGTTCGCGCCCTGCCTGCCGGACATGATTTCAGCAAAAGTTCTGCCGGTGGCGTTCGCCAGAAACGCGTCGCGTGCCCGTTGCGTCGGATCTGCCGCAAACTTTTGGTAGGCGGCGGCCAGCAAAGTCGATGCCACGTTTGTGCTCGTTAGAGCAATACCGCCGCCCACCGCGATCGCCGGACTACCGCGGAGTGCATACGACAGGGCCACCGGGTCGACCGCAAGGACGCCGTTCACCCCGACGCCGGTGCGTTGGTGGTACATCTTGGCGAACAGTGTCGCGCCGGTCGGAAAATCGGGCGATAGGTTGACATCAGCGGGGAAGATCGCCATCGCACTTCCGTACAATTTTCGCTCCGTGCCCGGCAGTGTGGCAACGGGGGGATCGAACGCGGTCAACGTACGCGCTGCAGCCTGGGTCACGAGCGAAATCTTGCCCTTGTCGGCGCGCACTACGACGTAGCTGCCAAAGATTCCCCCCGTCGAACGCACCTCGGCCAAATTCTGCAGCACCAGCAGATAGGTGCGAGGTTGACCGATTCCCAGCATTGGCGGCAACAGGCGAGCTACGCGGGCGGCCGTGGAGGTCAGACCGGCGGCGGTGTCGAGTTTGCCGCTGAACTGGTCGACAGCCGTTCGTATGGGAGCGGCCAGTTCGGATCTGTCGATGGTGGCCAACTGCTGCTGTGCCACGGTGACGGCAGCGTCCGCCTTTTGCAGGATTGGAGACGCAGCTAATACGGGACCGAGTTCGATCGCGCCGTTCTTCGGCGTGAGTTCGGCTGGTCTGATGATCGTCGCTACCTGCACCAGGCCGGGCAGAGCGTCGCCGGCCAACGTGTCAACGGAGACCGAGACCTGGCGGATCGCACTCAGGTTGGGTCCCACCCACGGCAGGTGGGTGGCCAGGCGGAATAGCGGATCGTCGACGGCGGATCTTGCTCGGTCGGCGTGCGATTGTGCCACCCTGACGGTCACGCCTGCCGCTGACGGTTCAATCTGAGTAACGAGCTTGACCTCGCTCTGGAGCCTGCTGATCTCGGCCGATGCTTTGCTCAATTCGTCGTACGCCTGGTAGCTGCGCCAACCCACCCACGCCGAACATGCCAGAACTACTGCGCCGGCGCTCAACAGAAGCCATCCAGCAGTCCGGCGCCGCATGACCGCAACCACAGGGGCCTCCGAAACCTGGCAGGCGCGAATTTCTTACGAACTGGCCGCGCAGCTGCGAGACGACGCAGAACTGCTCGGCCTAGATGGCCGAACTGACATCGTGAAGGCAGCGCTCGATTTGCTGCACCGGCATGCGGCTGAAGAACGTTTGGCGCGCGGCGTCGACCACTTTTACAGTGGTCACGACACACCTCTACCGATCGGTGTGCGGCCCGCCCGGTCGAACCACGGGCCCGATGGCACTTTCTGAACCCTTCCGTGGTGAAGTATGGAATGTCGATTTCGACGACTTCGGGCAGCACCCTGCGGTTGTCCTGAGCATCAACCCGTTGAACGCGCGCCTCGGACATGTCGCGGTGGTACCGGTGACGGGAACTGCTGGACCAGAACAGACTCACATTCCGCTCAATGCCGACGCCGGACTCACGAAGTGTGAGCAGTCGTACGCTGACGTCACCGCACTACAACCGGTAGCCCGCAGCCGACTGCTCACCCGCCGAGGATTGCTCACAAGAGAAGAGCTCGATCGACTCGGCCGCCAGCTGACCGTCTATCTCGCGTTGTGAACGGCTGCCGAACCACTCTCGTCAGAACCAGGACCGCTGATCAGCCGATCAGCCGGTCTGCGGGGCATCCTCAGCGGTGAGAGGGAACCGCTTCGGCAGCATGCTGCTGCGCACGGGCCCGTGCGTAGAGGTCCTCGACCGCGCGAGTGGCGTACTCGGGGGTGATCGAAGGCGGCTCGGTGGTGGTGTTCTCCAGGAGCCGGCGCAGCTCGTCGGGGTTCTGGATGAGGGCGACGAGGGCCTGGACCATTTCTTCGCGATCGGTCACCAGAATGCCGTCCGAGCCGTTGGCGATGTAATCGGCCAGCCCG
>JAABUV010008878.1_pt1 | contig 10036 bp, 11 predicted proteins | sample 5559971 | NCBI WGS metagenome assembly JAABUV01 (sample SAMN10711881, study PRJNA513362) | rock metagenome | isolation source: Antarctica rocks | place: Antarctica: Victoria Land, Knobhead nord | collected 2015-12-19
GCCTCCAGATCAGCACGCGCAAGGTTGCACGGTTCGGTAGAGGGTGACATGCGGCGAGGGAATCGTACTCGCCCGCGTCAGGGAAGCCCTAAAATGCGGCCGACCCCAGGGTTTTGCCCCAATTACCTATAATGATGGGGGCGGCCACCGACATTCTGGTGCGCGCGCCGGCCGACAACGCGACCGTGGAAGATGTCCGGCAAATCCGGGCGAGCGGTGAGCGTGGGGCAGCTTTGGTCAGGCAATTGCTCGCATTTGGGCAGCGGCAGGCTGAACAGCCGCGAGTCGTGGCCCTCAATGACTCGGTGCAGGAGCTGTCGGGGCTTCTGGCACGGCTGCTTGGCAACCGAGTCCAGGTCCGATTGCAGCTGGAGGACCCTGGTTGCCGGTTGTGCGTGGATCCGACACAGCTTGACCAAGTGCTGGTCAACCTCGCCGTCAATGCGCGCGACGCAATGCTAGACGGCGGCGAACTGACTTTGCGCACCGGCCACATCACGCTGTTTCGGGCATTGCCGCATGGGGGGGAACTCATCCCGCCGGGTCGCTACGTGACGCTGGACGTCCGGGATACCGGCGACGGCATCGCGCCCGATGTGCTCCCTCGGATCTTCGATCTGTTCTTCACCACTCGTCGGGAGCGCGGCGGTAGTGGGATTGGGCTGGCCACGGTACTCGGGATCATCCGCGGGGCCGGCGGTTTCCTCACCGTTGACAGCAGGGTTGGCGAAGGCACGTGCTTCCGGGTGTATCTCCCTCGGTATGATGCTGAAATCACCGCAATCCCCAGTGCGCCCGGCCTTGTCGACACGCCAATGATTGCAGCCGGCCGGCTCGTGCTACTCGTCGATGACGAGGACGGCATCGTGCGCCTGTCCGCGCGAGCACTGATGAACGACGGCTGGTCGGTCCTCACCGCCAACTCCGGGGAAGCCGCGTTGGCTCTGCTGGACGATGGCACCGTGCTTGACCGCCTCTGCGCCATCGTGTCCGACATGGTGATGCCGGGTATGGATGGTGCAGCACTGGTGCAGGAAATTCGGCGTAGGCGGCCCGGACTGCCTGCGATCCTGACGTCCGGCTATGCTGAGCCTGCCGCGCGCGCCGGCTTGCACGGCGAAACCGAGGTGGTGTTTCTCACGAAACCCTACCCGCTAGACGCGATGGTGGAGACGGTCCGCCGGATTGCGCTTACTTCGACGTGAACACCCTCGACGTAAAAAACGTCGACTAGGAATTCCATTAGGTTGCATGTTCTAGTTCCGTTCCTCATATACGCTCTGAAGAACATACTAGGAACGCTTTCTTAACGCATACCTGGAAAGGCATGCTTGGAACGTCGTTAAGATAATCCACGCGTGACCTGGCGGCTGGTTTGGTTGCAGCTTCGTCCTAAGCTGTGACACAGTTGCAATCCGAGCCTTCCATAACCGCCCGGTGTCACTGGGGCACAACCCACTTCGGGCAACAAGGACTGACATGGATAAGAACAAGGCTCTCGACGCGGCGCTGAGTCAGATCGAGCGAGCTTTCGGCAAAGGCTCGATCATGCGGATGGGCGCACGCGCCGGGGACGAACAGATCGAGGTGATCTCCTCGGGCTCGCTTGGATTGGATTTAGCCCTTGGCATCGGCGGCTTTCCACGAGGTCGCGTGGTGGAAATTTACGGTCCCGAGAGTTCCGGCAAGACAACCTTGGCGCTGCACGCGATCGCGGAAGCGCAGAAGCGCGGCGGAACCTGCGCGTTCATCGACGCCGAGCATGCCCTAGACCCGATTTACGCGCGCAAACTCGGTGTAGATGTCGACAATCTGCTGCTCAGCCAGCCCGATGGCGGCGAGCAGGCGCTGGAAATTTGCGATACTCTGGTTCGATCGGGCGCGATTGACATCGTCGTGATCGACAGCGTCGCCGCTCTGGTGCCGCGGGCTGAACTGGAAGGCGAGATGGGCGACACCCATGTCGGGCTGCACGCGCGGTTGATGAGCCAAGCGTTGCGCAAGTTGACTGGCAGCGTCAGCCGCAGCAAGACGATGCTGATATTCTTGAACCAAATTCGTCTCAAGATCGGCGTGATGTTCGGCAACCCGGAGACTACGACCGGCGGTAACGCGTTGAAATTCTACGCTTCCGTCCGCATGGAAATCCGTCGCATCGGCCAAATCAAGGATCGCGAAGAGGTTGTCGGCAACCAGACGCGGGTCAAGGTGGTCAAGAACAAGCTCGCGCCGCCATTCCGGCAAGTCGAGTTCGATATTATGTATGGCGAGGGCATCAGCAAGCGTGGCGAGCTGATCGATTTGGGCGTGAAGGCCAACGTAGTGGAGAAGGCCGGCGCCTGGTTCAGCTACGACAGCACGCGTATCGGTCAAGGGCGGGAAAACGCGAAGAACTTCCTGCGCGATCACCCAGACGTCGCCGAGAGCATCGAGAAGCGGGTGCGCGACCAATCCATCGTCGTCGAGAAGGCGATGATTGCCATCCCCGACGCCGCCGAGGAAGCCGAAGCCGCGGAGTGAGCCCACACGATCTCATCACCAGCCAAACAGCCGTGCTCGGCGCTCGCCCATTGGCGGACGCCGATCACGCGCTGATTGCAGCCGCTCAAGCAGTGCTCATCAAGCACTACCGCCCGTTCTGGCACACGGTCGGAGCAGCGCTGCGCGCACGCGACGGACGGATTTGGACCGGGGTCCATCTGGGTGTGACGGTGGGGAGGCTAGCGATTTGCGCGGAAGCGATAGCGCTCGGCCGGGCCGTGCTTGAGGGCGACGGAACGGTGGAGTGCGCGGTGGCGGTCCGCCATCCGAAACCGGACGAAATCATACGTGAGATCGCCGTCGTACCGCCATGCGGGGCCTGCCGTGAGATGCTCACCGACTTCGATGCCGAGGCCGATGTTATCGTGCCTACCACGTCGGGGCTGATGCGCTTGCCGATCCGGGCGTTGCTGCCGTGGCCGTATCAGCGGTGAAATATTGATGGAACAAACCACGATCGACCGCGTTAGCCAGGTATGAGCACAAACCCGAAAACCCCTCCTGACGACGAGAATTCCTCCAATACGATCAAGGACCCAGACAACTGGACGACTGGCGACGAGTCGATGACCGGCGCGCAAGCATCTTATCTCAAAACCCTGAGCGAGGAGGCCGGCGAGGAGTTCGATCCTGGTCTGAGCAAGGCTGCGGCGTCCAAGCGGATCGATGAACTGCAGGGTAAGACTGGACGCGGCAAGGACCACTAGTCACCCAAGACCCCTGGCAGTGCGGCGCACCGTGCGGTAATCGGTGCGTCTCCGCCATCAGGGACGGCCATGCCCAGCAGCAACGACATCCGCGCGACGTTCCTCGGCTACTTCGCCGACCATGGCCACGCCGTGGTGCCAAGCAGCCCGTTGGTTCCGCGCAACGATCCGACGCTGCTGTTCACCAACAGCGGCATGGTGCAGTTTAAGAACGTGTTCACCGGCCAGGAGCGACGGCCGTACGATCGTGCGACCACGGCGCAAAAGTGCGTCCGGGCCGGCGGCAAGCACAATGATTTGGACAATGTCGGATACACCGCCCGGCATCACACCTTCTTCGAGATGCTGGGTAATTTCAGCTTCGGCGACTACTTTAAGCCGCTCGCCATCGAGCACGCCTGGACGTTGCTGACCCGCGACTTCGGCCTGCCGCGCGAGCGGCTGCTGGTGACCGTCTATGCCGATGATGACGACGCGGCGGCGTTGTGGCGGCAAGTGGCCGGGCTGCCAGAGGATCGCATCATCCGAATTGGAACCGCCGATAATTTCTGGCGCATGGGCGACACGGGACCATGCGGGCCGTGTTCCGAAATCTTCTACGATCACGGGCCATCCATTCCCGGCGGACCGCCTGGCAGCGCGGACGAGGACGGGGATCGCTTCATCGAAGTCTGGAACCTGGTGTTCATGCAGTACGAGGAGGAGCCGCCCGGCACGCGCACGCCGCTGCCGCGCCCCTCGATCGACACCGGGCTCGGCCTGGAGCGGTTCGCCGCCATCCTGCAAGGCAAGCACAACAACTACGACACCGACACGTTCCGCGCGTTGATCGTGGCCAGCGCGGAACTGACAGGACAGGCCGCCGATGGGCCGTTCCAAGCCAGCCATCGGGTCGTGGCAGACCACCTTCGCAGTACGTCGTTCCTGATCGCCGAAGGCGTGTTGCCGTCGAACGAGGGTCGCGGCTACGTGCTGCGACGGATCATGCGCCGGGCGATGCGGCATCTACACATGATGGGCGCCAAGGAACCACTGATGTATCGGCTGGTGCCGGTGCTGGTCCGGCAGATGGGTGCCGCCTACCCCGAGCTGCCCCGGGCGGAGACGCTGATCGCCGGGACGCTTCGCCTGGAGGAGAACCGGTTCAAGGCGATGCTGGAACGCGGGCTTGGCTTGCTCGCCGAGGAAACCGCGCGGCTCGGCGACATGCAAGCCCTGCCCGGCGCCGTCGCCTTCCGCCTGTACGACACATACGGCTTCCCGCTCGACCTCACCCAGGACGCATTGCGCGAGCAGGGCCGGGCTGTGGACCTCGCCGGGTTCGAGCAGGCGATGGGCGAACAGCGCACCCGCGCGCGCGCCGCGTGGGCCGGCACGGGCGACACCGCGACCGAGCGCGTCTGGTTCGACTTGCGCGAGCGGTTGGGAGCGAGCGAATTCCTGGGCTACACCACCGAGATCGCCGAGGGGCAAATCTTAGCCCTGGTCGTGGACGGCGCGTCCGTCGGTGCGGCGCCGGCGGGCACGGACGTGGCAGTGGTGCTGAACCAGACGCCATTCTACGCGGAAAGCGGCGGGCAGGTAGGTGACGCCGGCAGCATCTCGGGCGCCGATAGCCTGCGCATCGCGATCACCGACACACAGAAGAAGCTGGGTGATTTTGTCGTCCACCTCGGCACGGTCGAGGCGGGCGAGGCGAGCGTAGGCGCGGCCGTCGTCGCCGAATTGGACCATGGCCGCCGTACCGCGATCCGTGCCCATCATAGCGCGACCCATTTGCTGCATGAGGCGCTGCGCCGCCGGCTCGGCCCGCACGTAGCGCAGAAAGGCAGCCTGAACGCGCCCGACCGGCTGCGCTTCGACGTCAGCCAGCCAACCCCGATCGGCCGCGACGACCTGGCCGCGGTCGAAGCGGACGTCAATGCCCGCATCCGGGAAAATAGTGAGGTCACCACCCGGCTGATGACGCCCGACGCCGCCGTGGCCGAAGGCGCCATGGCCCTGTTCGGGGAAAAATACGGCGACGAGGTCCGGGTGGTCGCCATGGGGGAGGGGACGGCGGACAGGCCGGCCTTCTCCATCGAGCTATGCGGCGGCACCCACGTCCGCCGCACCGGCGACATCGGCCTGTTCCGCCTCACCAGCGAAGGCGCGGTCGCGTCGGGCGTTCGGCGAATCGAGGCGGTGACAGGGGAGGCGGCCTTGGCGTTGCTCGCCGACAACGACCGTTTTCTGGCCGAAGCCGCGGCGTCGCTCCGTGCCAATCCGTCCGAAGTGCCGGGGCGTGTGGCCGCCCTGATGGAGGACCGTAAGCGGCTGGAGCGCCAGGTCGCGGAGTTGCAGCGCAAGCTCGCGACCGGCGGCGCTGCGGAGCCGCCCGAGCAGGTCGGCGGCGTGACGCTGGCGGCGCGCAACGTCGGCGAGGTGCCGGGCCGCGACCTGAAGGGATTGGTCGACGCGATCGCGCAACAGATCGGCAGCGGCGTGGTGGCGCTGGTGTCCACGGCCGAAGGCAAGGCGAGCATCGCGGTCGGCGTATCGCGCGACCTCGTGGGCCGCGTCAACGCGGTCGATTTGGTCAGGGCTGCCAGTGCGGCCGTCGGCGGCAAGGGTGGCGGCGGCCGGCCGGACATGGCGCAGGCCGGCGGCCCCGACGCGAGCCAGGCCGATGCGGCATTGGACGCCGTCCGGAGCAAGCTGATGGCAACTCTGGAGAACGCGGCATGACCGGCCGCCTGCACGCAAAAACCGCGCTGATCACGGGTGCTGCGTCTGGGCTCGGCGCTGCAGCCGCACGTATGTTCCACGCGGAAGGCGCGCGGCTGCTGTTGACCGACCAGAACGCGCCCGGCGTGCAGGCGGTGGCGGACTCGCTGCCGGGTGCGGCATGGCTTGCCCACGACGTCGCCAGCGAGGCCGACTGGGACGCCGCAATCGCCCGCGTCCAGGAACGCTTTGGCCATCTCCATGTGCTGGTCAACAATGCCGGCATCGGCCTGTTCAGAAGCGTCGAGGATACCACTCTCGCGGAATGGCAATTGGTGCAGCGGGTGAACAGCGACGGCGTGTTCCTGGGTTGCCGCGCGGGCGTGCGGGCCATGAAGGGCGCTGGTGGCAGCATCATCAACATCTCCTCCATCGCCGGCCTCGTAGGCGATGGCAACCTGGCGGCCTACTGCGCGAGCAAGGGGGCGGTGCGTCTGCTGACCAAGTCGGTGGCACTGCACTGCGCACGCGGGGGCACCGGCATACGGTGCAACTCCGTCCACCCCTCGTTCGCCGAAACCCCCATGGTCGAGGACATGATCCGGGGCGCGCCATCGCCGGAACGGATGCGCGTGGGCCTGGCGAGAATTTCGCCAATGGGCCGGCTCGGAAGCCCGCAGGAGGTCGCTGCCGTCATGCTGTTCCTAGCATCGGATGAGTCGTCCTACGTCAACGGGGCGGAGCTGGTCGTTGATGGCGGAATGACCGCGTCATAGCGGCGGATCAGCTGCGCCCTCGCGTGCGGGGCTAGGTTCGCGCGCGTGACGTCACCGCCGAAGTGCCGCACGACCGCACTGCGGCGTAACTGGCCTGCGCCACGACGAAAGGCAGCACGCCCCACGCGGTTGACCGCTGGACCCGGAACGCCATCTGCCGTGATCAGCCGCACACGAGAGGATATTTAGCATGATCAGACTGATTTCCCGCCCAGGCTTGCTCACGAGCGCCGTCGTGGCCGCGTCGGTCGTAAGCGGTGTCGCCTTCGGGGTGGCGGCGATTTCGACGGCCCTCGCCGTCCGCTTCGCCATGCGCAAGATGGGGGGGCGGGCGTGATCTTCTTCTATATGCCGTTGCTGGCCCTGATCCATTTCGCCTCAGGCACGACGCTCGGCGGCTTGTTGGTGCTTGCGGTCAAGGCCGTTGCCGACATGCGGCGCCAGGACCGGGCGGGTTAGGACCCGGCGCTGCCGGGTCCTCGCCGCATTATTCGGCGGTTTCTGACGCGGATGTCAGGGCCTCGCCGAGGCTCTTGACCTTCTCGGCGTTCTTGCCCTCTGCCTTGCCGGCAATCGCGACCGTCTCCTTGCCCAGCTTGGCCACGATCTTCTTGATCGCTGCGCCATCGATTTCCTTGGCCTGAAGGTGCTTCTTCAGGTTTTCCAGATCCTTGACGATGGTTTTGACACCGCTGGCTTCGACCTTCTCGAGCGTGGCTTCCCAACCCTCGATGTTCTTGACCGCCGCGTTGATCGTGAGGCCTTTCACGCCGTCCTTGATGTGCTTGATGGTGGAGTCGAATTGCGGCATGCGTCATTCCTGTGCAGATACGGCGCGGGACTGCGCCGTTGTGCCACCAATGGCGGAGCCGCAAATCGGTTCCGCCGCACCCGAGCAAAAATCGGCCCGCGGGCGGCGGTCTCGCCGAGTCAGGCCACGCCGAATTGGCGGAACCAGGCTTGCATGCGCGCCCATCCATCGGCTGCCGCCGCCGCCACGTACGTTGGCCGGTAGTCGGCGTGGAAGCCGTGGCCGGCTTCGGGAAACACCACGATCTCGACGGTCTTGCCTGCTGCCTTCGCCTTCGTCCCGGCGGACTGCGCGTCCGCGACTGCGATGCCCGGGTCCTTCGCGCCATACAGACCGAGCAACGGGCATTTCAACTCGCCCGCGATGTCGATGACGTTGGCCGGCTGGATGGGCGTTGCGGCGCCGACGATCGGGCCATACCAGGCCACCGCCGCCTTCAGCTTCGGGTTATAGGCGGCGAACAGCCAGGTGTCGCGCCCGCCGCGGCAGAAGCCGGTCACCCCCAGGCGTCCGGTGTCGCCGTGGTTCGCCGCCGCCCAATCGACCGTGGCGTCCAAATCCGACAGCATCGTCGCATCCGGTGCCTTGCTGATGACATCGCGTATGATCTGCGCGGCGTCCGTCATCTTGGACAGGTCGGCGATGCGCGCGTACAGCTCGGGGGCGACCGCGAGGTAGCCCAGCTTCGCGAGCCGCCGGCAAGTGTCCTTGATGTACTCGTGGACGCCGAAAATTTCCTCGATCACCACCACGGTCGGGAATGGCCCGGCGCCCTGCGGCCGAGCGTAATAAGCCGGCAGATGACCGTCCGCGACCCTCACCTGGGTGTCGCCCGCCTCCAGCCCCGCCGCGTCGGTATGGATCACCTGCGCCTCCACCCGCGTGGTCGCGAGGGTCAAGCCGGTGATCAAGCTGGTCATCACGAAACCGCGCCGCGCGAGCGGCGGGTTCAGCAAACCTTGCAGCCCATCCATGGCACGCCTCCCGCTTCTCGTTTCAGTCCATCGCTGCCTGCAGGTTCCCGTCGATCTTGTCGAGGAAATCCTGCGTGTTCAGGAACGCCTGGTCCGGGCCGATCAGGCTGGCAAGATCCTTGGTCATGAAACCGCTCTCGACCGTTTCGACGCACACGCGCTCCAGTATCTCGCCGAACCGCGTCACCGCCGGGGTGTCGTCGAACCGGCCGCGGTACTCGAGCCCGCGCGTCCAGGCGAAGATGGAGGCGATCGGGTTGGTGCTGGTCTCGCGCCCCTTCTGGTGCTCGCGGTAGTGCCGGGTGACGGTGCCGTGCGCGGCCTCGCTCTCGACCGTCTTGCCGTCGGGGCTCATCAGCACGCTGGTCATCAGGCCGAGGCTGCCGAAGCCCTGTGCCACGATGTCGCTCTGCACGTCGCCATCGTAGTTCTTGCAGGCCCACACGTAGCCGCCGTGCCACTTCAGGGCGCTCGCGACCATGTCGTCGATCAGCCGATGCTCGTAGGTGAGGCCCTGCTTGGCGAACGCATCCCGGAACTCGACGTCGAAGATCTCCTGGAAGATGTCCTTGAACGTGCCGTCATAGGCTTTGAGGATGGTGTTCTTGGTCGAGAGGTACACCGGGTAGTTGCGGGCCAGGCCGTAGTTGAAGCTCGCGCGCGCGAAACCCTGGATGGACGCGACGGTGTTGTGCATCCCCATCACGACGCCGGGCCCCTTGAAGTCGTGGACTTCCATGGTGACCGGCTTGCCGCCCCCCTCGGGCTGATACACCAGGCTGACCTTGCCCGGCCCGGGGATTTTCGCCTCGGTCGCGCGGTAGATGTCGCCGTAGGCGTGGCGGCCGATGACGATCGGCTGGGTCCAGTTCGGCACCAGGCGGGGCACGTTGTGGCAGATGATCGGCTCGCGGAAGATGGTGCCGTCCAGGATGTTGCGGATGGTGCCGTTCGGGCTGCGCCACATCTTCTTGAGGTTGAATTCGCTCACCCGCGCCTCGTCCGGGGTGATGGTCGCGCATTTCACGCCGACGCCGTACTCCTTGATGGCGTTGGCCGCGTCGACCGTCACGCGATCGTCGGTTTCGTCGCGGTAGGCGATGCCGAGGTCGTAGTATTTCAGGTCGATCTCAAGATAGGGCAGGATCAGCTTGTCCTTGATGAAGCCCCAGATGATGCGGGTCATCTCGTCGCCGTCGAGTTCGACGACCGGGGTCTTCACCTTGATCTTGTTCATTCAGTCCTCGTGATGTTGGCGCGACTGTGCCTGGTGCGGCGACCGGCGGGACCATCGCATCGGCGGCGTCGGGGGGCAACCCGAGCGATAGCCCTCGCGTCCGCGCTCTTGGCCGCCTCGCCGGGCCGGTGCAGTATTTCAAGCTATGTCCCCTCGCGGTAGTGTCTCAGTTTGAATAAAGTCCTATCGACTGCTTGACCGCTCAAGGCTCGCATCTCGCCACGCGGGCCGCTATCTTGAGAGCATGGCAAAGCACCCCAGACGTCCTCGCGACCCGAACCAGC
>JAABUV010008879.1_pt1 | contig 10036 bp, 7 predicted proteins | sample 5559971 | NCBI WGS metagenome assembly JAABUV01 (sample SAMN10711881, study PRJNA513362) | rock metagenome | isolation source: Antarctica rocks | place: Antarctica: Victoria Land, Knobhead nord | collected 2015-12-19
CAGGAGATCGACCGGACCAGCGGGCGGCTGAACGTGCTGACCTTCGCCGAGAACACGGTCGACCTGACCAGCAACAGCAAGGGGACGGAGCAGCGCTACCGGGACTCCACCGAGATGTCGCTGTATGAGCTGACGCACCCGGACGCCACCGTTGCGCCGCGCGACGTGGCCAAGCTCCTGGTGGAGGCGCACCGCCGGCTGTCCGCGCCGCTGACCGCGATGAGCTTCGCGCTGGTGGCGCTGCTGTCGGTGCTGACCGGGGCGTTCCAGCGCCATGGCAACGTGCTGCGGCCGTTGGCGGCGGTGCTCGGCGTGGTGGGGCTGTTGGCACTGGGGTTGGCGATCACCGGCCTTGCGTCGCGCAGGCCGGAGCTGATCCCGCTGATCTGGCTGCACGCCACCCTGCCAGGCGCTGTCTGCGGCGGGCTGCTGCTGGGTCCGCAGTTCATGGCCCGGCGCCAGGGCATGCGGCGTCGCCTAGCTTGAACCGAGCTGGGATTTGGTAGGACCGCGCGATGGCCGTCACACTCTCAATATATATCGGCCGGCAGTTCCTGTTGGCCGTGCTCGGCATGATTGCGGCGCTGGCTGGGATCGTAGGGCTGTTCGACTTCATTGAATTGCTACGGCGGTCAGCGTCCAAGCCGGATGCGACGTTCGGCCTGGTTGCCGAGATCGCGCTGCTGCGGCTGCCGTTCCTGTCCATTCAGATCCTGCCCTTCGCGGTGCTGCTGGGCGGCATCCTGGCGTTCTGGCGGCTGACGCGCAGCAGCGAGCTGATCGTGGCCCGCGCGGCCGGGGTTTCGGCGTGGCAGTTCCTGTCGGCGCCGCTGGCCTGCGCCATGCTGCTGGGTGCGCTGGCGACCGGGGGCGTCAGCCCGCTGTCGTCGGTCATGCTGGCGCGGGCGGAGGCGCTGGACAACATCTATCTGCGCACCAACGGCGGGACGATGGCGCTGCAGGGCGGACAGTTGTGGCTGCGCCAGTCTGACCGGGAGCTAGATTCGGCGGGCGTCGCGATCCTGCATGCGCGCTCCGTGACATTGAAGCGGAAGGACTTGGTGGCGCTTGACGTCAGCGTGTTCCGGCTGGATGGCAACGACCGGCTGCTGAGCCGGGTCGAGAGCAAGCGGGCGACGTTGGGCGCTGGCTTCTGGACTTTGGAGGGAGCGCAGCGGATGGCGGCGGACCGCCTGCCTGAGTCGATCGGGACGACGCGGCTGGCGACGGATTTGACGGTCAACCGGGTGCAGGAGAGCTTTGCCAGCCCGGACACCTTGTCAGTTTGGGCGCTGCCGGATTTCATCGGGTTGCTTGAACGGTCAGGCTTCTCGGCGATCCGGCACCGGCTGCATTTCCAGGCTTTGCTGGCGCTGCCGCTGCTTGCCGGTACGATGGCGCTGGTTTCGGCCGGGTTCAGCATGCGGGCGACCCGGCGCGGCGGGGTGGGGCAGATGATCGGCAGCGGCGTCGCGGCCGGGTTCGCGCTGTTCGTGGTGAGCAAGGTGGCGGAGGAGTTCGGCCAGTCGGGCGCGCTGCCAGCCGAGCTTGCGGCATGGGCACCGGCAGGGGCGGGGCTGATGCTGGCGGTGGCGTTGTTGCTGCATTTGGAGGATGGGTAGGCATGGCGACCTGAAGCCGTCGGTGCGCCGAGCGCGCGACCATCGGCGCTTCGCGATGATTTGGCTTTTGGCCACTTTCGATACAGGCATTGTTGCCAATTCTAAAAAAAGCGGCGTGTCGTCTGGCGGGTGAGCCATCGTTCCTGGGACAGCCTCAGCTAGAACAGCCAAGAGCCGGATCGGCTGTCGACATCCTTCAAGATACAACCGGCCCTGTTAGCGAAGGTGTTGCAGCCAGAACGAAGGCGGCGTCGCGAACCGTGCCAAGATCAAGCGCAGCAAGGGACGGACGGCGCAATATAACTACTTTTTCGCCACGGGGCGCGCAGAGCGCCGGATCAGACTGCTCCGAGAACAGCACGACCGACGGGCAGTCCACTGCTGCGATCAGGTGCATCGGACCTGTATCATTGCCGACCGCGACTGCTGCGGCCCGAGCAAGGCTCGCTATATCGCCGAAGCCTGTTTGGCCGGTCAGGTCAATGACCGGCGCCGCCCGGGCGATTTCGGCCGCGAGTGGCGCTTCGCCCGCCGTGCCGAGTACGACGGACGCGATGCCGGCCTCTGCAAAGGCGCGGGCCAGCGCACCATATCGTTCAATTGGCCAGCGTTTGCCCGGCCGGTGCGCCGAGCAGCCTGGGATGAGCAGGGCAAAACGCTGCGGCAGCTCAAATCGATCGATGGCGCCGGAACACCAGTTCAGGTCCGCCCGCGGCACGGTGTCAATTCCCGCTGCGCGCAACTGCCGGACCTGCCGTTCGGCGGCATGCAGCCCGTGGTCCAATTTAGGGCGGCCGGCGTCGCTTTCCGGCGACTTGGGCTGTGCAGCGCGCGGCAGCATGCGGCAATAGTGGGCGGTGCGCCTGGACGATTGCAGGTCATAGACGCGATCGAACCGGCCTGCGGCAAATCTGTGCCGCAACCGAAAGAGGCCTTGCACGTCCCACCATGCCGGCCGGTCGTCGATCCATACGGCATCGAAATACGGCGACGCCGACATCCAAGCGGCGTAGGGCGCAGTGGTCAGCAGTGTGATCTTGCCGTTCGCATGGTGCCGCCGAATGGCCGCAAAAGAGTCGAAAGACAGGACGACATTGCCGACCGAGCTCAACTTGACTACTAGGATCGCGCGTTGCGCCTCACGCGCAGTCATTCAGCTTTTCGGGCAATGTAGAGCCACTCTGTCCGCAACAAGCCGAAGCCGGGCTCAAGGTGCGGGGCATACGAAATGTCTCGGCTTTGAAGCCTGCCTCGGCCAACCGGTCCGCAAAGTCGAGTCCGTAGTAGCGCCGGTGATCGGGCGCCGAGAAGTGCGCCTCGCGATCGGCTGGGTCCCGTATGCCAGGGTTCTCATAGGTCTGCTGCCGCGACGGGTTGATCGGCACGCTCAGGATTGCGAGGCCGCCGGGAGCAAGGACGCGGAACATTTCGCGGATCGCTGCACGGTCATCTTCGATGTGTTCCAGCACGTGATGCGCCATCACCACGTCGTAGCGCATATCAGGAAGAGCAAGGCAGGTAATGTCCAGCCGATACGTCACACCTTCCTGGTGCAGGTCGACGGTTTCATAAAGCCTGTTGCCGCGCATTTGCCGCTGGACTGCCTTCTCCGGCGCGAAATGCAGGATACGTTTGCGAGCGAGCCGATTTCCGCCGCCTTCGGTCGCCCAAAGATGCGCAAGCCGATGACGCTCGCGCGACCCGCAGTTGGGGCATCGGGCATTTGGTCGAGGGGGGTGGCCAACGGATATGAAAGCACCGCTGTAATTGCAGATCGGGCATAAACAAGGCGGGCGACGCTGGGTGAGCCGGGATGGATCGCGCAGTGTGGACAATAGAAGCCGACGTATCGTTTGCCAAGAAAGAGGTGGTCGTAAGCCTGTGGGACCAACAGAAGCAACGCGGTTGTTGATGGTTGCCACTGGCCAAATTTCCTTTTGAAACATTTAGAGACGTCCCTGGACCGGCTATGGCCGACACCATTCCAGCATCTGCAAATCAGCTTTTTGATGCGTCTATATTATAATTCGGGCTACATTAGATGTAGGTTGTTCGTATAAGCCACAAGGGGGGATGTGATGGACCGCTGCGACGCCAGAAGGTTGGCAACCTGATGCCCATCAAGGCTCGCCGTCCTAGGCACCGCTCATCCCTGCCATAAGCCCCGGCACTTCCGCCGCCAGTTCCCGCGCCAGGAAGCCGATCGGGCCGATGCGCCGGGCAAGTTGCGCGCCCGCCTCACCGTGCAGCCACACGGCCCAACACGCCGCCTGGACCGGCGCCGCGCCGCGGGCGAGCAGCCCAGTCACGATGCCAACCAGCACGTCGCCAGAGCCGCTGGTCGCCAGCCCGGCACCACCGCCCGCATACAGCCACGCCTCGCCTTCCGGGCTGACGACATGCGTCTGCGCCCCCTTCATCACGACCACCTGCTGCAGCAACGCCGCCGCCCGGCGGCCCGTGGCGAGCGGGTCGTCCTCGACCTCCGCGCGCTCGATGTCCAGCACGGTCGCCATCTCGCCCGCATGGGGCGTCAGCACGGCGCGGCCAGCGTGCGGGCGCAGCGCCTCACGCAGCGCAGCATGGCCGCACAGCGCCCCGGCATCCAGCACGAGGGCCGGGCCGTCCACCGGGTCGAGCAGTGCCAGCACGCCCTTGACCAAGGCCATCGCCGCCTCCGTGTCCATCATGCCGGGACCGAGCAGCAGCGCATTCGTCCGCTTCGCCGCCTTCGCCAAGGCTTCTGTCGCCTCGGGGCCGAGATCGCCGGCCTCCGTCTCGGACAGGCCCATCACCAGCGCCTCGGGCAGGAGCAACGCCAAGCCGGGCGCTATGCTGCGGCCTGTCGCGACCTGCAGCTTACCGGCGCCGGCCCGCAGCGCCGCCTCGGCGGCGAGCAAGGCAGCGCCGGGCACGGCACGGTTGCCGCCGGCGACCAGCACACGGCCGCGCTTGTCCTTATCCTCGCCCGGCGGCGGCAACGGGATCGTGCGGAGCAGGTCAGCATCAATGGCGCGCGTCATCGTGCGGCCACCGGACTGTCCGGCGCCGCCGTCACCGTCTCGCCCTCGCGCTCCATGGGAACGGTGAAGTTGTAGCGCACCAGGCGCAGTCCCGATGGGCCGGCGGTGTACTCGGTGATGCCGCAATTCGCTACGTCGCCCTCCCGGTCCACCCTGAGAATTTCCGCTTCGTCCATGCCCTCCAGCAGATAGCGCATGCAAAGCACGACAACCTGGTGCGCCACGATGAGCACGCGCTGGCCCTCATGATGCAGGTGGATGGTGTCGAGCAGGCTGCGCAGCCGCAGGATGACGTCGCACCAGCTCTCGCCACCGGGCGGGCGGTGGTAGAACTTGCCGAGCAGGGTGCGGAAACGGGCCTGGTCGGGGAACTCGGTCTCGATGCCCATGCGGGTCAGCAGATCGAGCACGCCGAACTCCTTTTCGCGCAACCGCTCGTCCACCCCGAACCGCTTGGGGGCGACCGGGGTGCCGCCCTGGGCATGGACGCGCGCCGCCGTGTCGCGGGCGCGCAGGTAGGGCGAGACGAGCACCACATGCGGCTGCTGCTCGGGCGACATGTCGGCGAACCAGCGGCCGAGCGCGTCCGCCTGCCGCTCGCCACGCGGGCTGAGCGGGACATCCACGTCGCGGATGTCGAGGTCGATGCGGGCCTGCCCCGCGACGACTGCCGCCTCTCGCGCGACGTTGCCGGCGCTCTCGCCGTGCCGCACGATCCAGAGGTGCCCGGGCCAACGCTGGTTCATACTTCGCTCCATCCGCCAAGGGGCTAGCAACGGCGGGAAGGGCACTTGGGTTGCGGCTGAGGAGGCAAATCGTCTTTTGTCGTCCAGGCCGGGCTGTCCAGGGATGCGCTAGGGATACTGTTGGCGTGAGTGCACGACCGCCAGAGTCTCAATCATCCAGAGTCTCAATCATCTTGCGGGCGCCAACGACCCGCGATCAGATCCCGAACTTTTGCCATTGCCTCATCGTGGGGAAGTTTTGCCCCACCATCCGACATGGCAGATTTCACCTTGGCGCGAAACCAGCGGTCACATGCCTCCGCCTCTTCGGTCGTGGCAAACTCGGATTCTATAGGCGTGAGTGCGGTCAGCCCCTCCCTACACGAAATCTCGTTGATGCATCTGAGAAACACGCGAGCGCCATCCGTTTGAGCACGGCTTTTGTCGGCGGGCGCAGGACTGTATAGATGCGTGATGCTCGTCGCCCTCACCTTCTCCTGATGCGCCGGATCATCCTGCTAGGGCTTGCGGCCACCGGCGTGCTGGCCGGCTCCAATGCGGCGCGGGCGCAGTTCAGCGGGGTGCGCCGGGCACGGCCCACGGTGGCGCCGCAGCCGTTGACGCGGACCGACCCGGTGACGTTCACCGCCGACCACGTGGAGTACGACCGCGACAACGCCATCGTCTCGGCGACCGGCAACGTCGAGGCTTGGCAGAACGACAACGTGCTGCGGGCCGACAAGATCACGTTCGACCGCAACACCAACGTCGCCGCCGCCACGGGGAACGTCGTGATGGTGCAGCCGGACGGGCAGGTGCTGTTCAGCGACTACGCCGAGCTGACCGAAGGACTGCGCGACGGCGTGCTGAAGGGCATGCGGGCGATCCTGGCGGAGAACGGCAAGCTGGTGGCGAACGGCGCCCGGCGAACCGAGGGCGCGATCAACGAGATGTCGCGCGCCGTGTACTCCACCTGCAACCTGTGCGCCAAGGACCCGAGCAAGCCGCCGTTGTGGCAGCTCCGCGCCCGGTCCGCCGTGCAGGACGGGCAAAACAAGAAGATAGAGTACCGGGATGTCGTGCTCGACATCTATGGCCTGCCGGTCGCGTACTTCCCGTATTTCTGGCACGCGGACCCGTCGGTGCGGCGCGCCAGCGGCTTCCTGGTGCCGGCATTCGGCCAGTCGAAGAACATCGGCGCGTTCCTGGCCGTGCCGTATTTTTGGGCGATCGACGAGGTGTCGGACGCGACGATCGCGCCCACGTTCAGCAGCCAGCAGTATGGCAACCTCAACGGCCAGTATCGCCGCCGCTTCAACGACGGGACGCTGGACGTGAACGCCTCGGTCGGCGAGGACCTGCATCATATCGGGGCTGACGTCTTCGCCAGTGGGCGGTTCTCCTACGACGACACTTGGCGCTACGGCTTTGATGTTGACCGAGCCACCGACGCGAAATATTTGCGGGACTACCGGGTCAACAACCGGGCGGACGTGCTGACCAGCCGGGCCTACATCGAGGGGTTCGGCACCGGGGCGTACACCAAACTCGACAGCATCGCCTACCAGGGATTGGTGGCCAGCGTGCAGCAGAGCCGGCTGCCCTACGTGCTGCCGCGCTACGAATACAGCTTCTTCGGCGAGCCGGACGCACTGGGCGGGCGGCTGTCGTTCGACACGCAGAACTTCAACGTGCTGCGGCAGGTCGGCACCAACACCCAGCGGGCCGGGGCGACGCTCAAGTGGGAGCGCCCATTCTCCGGAGCGTTCGGCGAGGTGTACGGCCTTACGTTGCAGGCCGACACCGCCGCCTACAATGCCGCGAGCCTGAACCAGAACCCGAACTTCGCCGGGGCGAACAGCACGGAAACGGCGCGGGCCCAGCCGCAGATCGCGTTCGAGGCCCGCTGGCCACTGGTGCGGGAGGGCTGGGGGTCGCAGGTGATCGAGCCGCGGGTGCAGCTCATCGCGGGCCCGAACACCGGCAGCGGGCGCAACCAGCACATCCCCAACGAGGACAGCCTCGACTTCGAGTTCACCGACCAGAACCTGTTCAGCCTGAACCGTTTTCCCGGCATCGACCGGCTGGAGGGCGGCGTGCGGGCCAACGTGGCGCTGCACCTGAACTGGACGGTGGGCGACGCCTCCGTGGACGGGCTGGTGGGCGAGAGCTTCCGCAGCCACAAGGACGACACGTTCCCGGTCGGGTCGGGCCTGGAGAACCGGGCGTCCGACATCGTGACGCGCACGACGGTGGCGCCGGGGCCCTGGTTCGACCTCACGGGGCGGACGCGGATTGACCCCAAGAGGGGGAACATACGGTTCGCGGACGCGATCGGCACGGCGGGAACGCCGCTGCTGCGGGTGTCGGCAGGCTACATCTACTCGGCGGTGAACCCGTATTTCCTGTATGACCAGGCGACAGTCCCCGCGAGCTATTTCCAGCATAGGAACGAGGCTACGGTGTCGGCCAGCACGCAGTTCGACAAGTACCGGGGGTCGGTCTATGCGCGGCGGGACCTGAACCTGTCGAAGCTGAGCAGCGCCGGGCTCCACGCCACCTATGAGGACGAGTGCTTCGCCTTCGACGTGAGCTACAACCGGCGCTTCACCTCATTGAACGGCGACAATGGCGCCACAACAGTCTTGTTCCAAGTGACCTTCAAGACGGTCGGCCAGGTCGGCCTGAACCGCATTTAATACCGTTGTAGGACCCCCATGCCCAATCGATCCCCGCTATGGCCCGTGCTGCTCCTGGTGCCCGGCCTGCTGCTGTCCGATGCCGCCGGGGCGCAGCCTCGCCGGCCGGCGACCCTGCCGGCATTGCCGACCGCCCCCGCGGGAGCGCCCGACGGAGGCGGCGAGCAGATCGTCGCCGTCGTGAACGGCGACGTCATCACGACCGGGGATGTCACCAACCGCGGCAAGCTGTTCGCGCTCAGCACCGGCCTGCCGGTGACGCCCGAAGTGCTGGCCCGGCTGCGTCCGCAGGTGGCAAAACAGCTTGTGGACGAGCGCCTGCGCCTGCAGGAGGTGCAGCGCCGCCGCATCAGCGTGAGCGACCGCGAGATCGCCACCGCCATCGAGGAGATCGAACAGCGCAACGGCATGCCGAAAGGGGCGCTTGGCGGCAGCCTGCGCGGACAGGGCGTGGCGCTCCGCACGCTGATCGACCAGGTCCGCGTGCAGTTGGGCTGGACCCGCGTGCTGCGGCAGGAGCTTGGCGCCAAAGCCGAGGTGACGGGCGCCGACGTGGCCGAGCAGGTGCGCATCTTCAAGGAGCAGATTGGCCGGCCCGAGTTCCGCGTGGCCGAAATCTTCATCTCCGTCGATGACCCCGGCAAGTCCGCCGACGCGCGCCGCTTTGCCGACGCCGTGATCGCGCAGCTTCGGGCCGGAGCGCCGTTCGCCGTGGTGGCGGCGCAGTTCAGCCAGAGCCAGACGGCGCTGCAAGGCGGCGACCTCGGCTGGGTGCGGGCGAGCCAACTGGACCCGGAGATCGCCAACGTGGTGCGGGAGATGCCGCCGGGGGCGATCAGCAACCCGGTCGAGGTGCCGGGCGGCATCAGCATCGTCACGCTGCGCGCCAAGCGCGAGATCGGCCGCGACCAGTCGACCGCGATGAGCATCCGCCAGGTGTTCTTTCCCTTCGCCGGCGCGCTGAACCCGGCCGCCCCGACCGACCAGCAGCGCAAGGCAGTGGAGCAGGCGCAGGCTGTCACCCGCAGCGCGAAGAACTGCAAGGACATGGAGGAGGCGAACCAGCGCGCCGGGACCGTGCGCCCGTCGGACCCCGGCGAGGTGAGGCTGGAGACGGTAGGGTCCGCGCCGCTGCGCACCCTGTTGGCCGGGCTGGCGGTTGGGGTGCCGAGCAAGCCCGTCATCGCCACCGAGGGCGCGGCCGTCGTGATGGTGTGCTCGCGCGAGGCGAGAGCCGCCGCGGCGCCGACCAAGGAAGAGGTGAGCGAGCGGCTGCTGCAGGAGCGGGTGGAGCTGACCTCCCGGCAGTTGCAGCGCGACCTGCGCCGCCGGGCCGTAATGGACGAGCGGGTGTAGCGCCTGAGTCTCTTGCCGCTTCCGCCCCTCCCACCGTCGCGCGCCCTCCTGCCGTTGCACCCCCTTCTGCCGTTGCGCCCCCTTCTGCCGTTGCGCGACGTCATCGCGCGCCATGGGCTCGGGGCGCGCAAGAAGCTGGGCCAGCATTTCCTGCTGGACGCGAACCTCACGGGGCGGATTGCCCGGCAGGCCGGCGACCTTGGGGGCCGGCACGTCGTCGAGGTCGGCCCTGGTCCCGGTGGCCTGACCCGCGCGCTGCTGGACACCCAGGCCGCGAGCGTGCTGGCGGTCGAGGTCGACACCCGCGCCATCGAAGCGTTGGCGGAGTTGGAGGCGGCATACCCCGGCCGGCTCCGCGTGCTGGCGGCGGATGCGACGCGGACCGACCTTGCGGCGTTGGCGCCGGCGCCCCGGCAGATCGTCGCCAACCTGCCGTACAACGTCGCGACCCCCCTGCTGGTCGGCTGGCTGGGACAGGCGGCGGCGTGGGAGCGCATGACGCTGATGTTCCAGTTGGAGGTGGCCGAGCGCATCGCCGCCGCCCCGGACACGCCGGCCTACGGACGGCTGTCGGTGCTGGCGCAGTGGACCTGCCGGGTGGCGCTGCTGAT
>JAABUV010008880.1_pt1 | contig 10035 bp, 10 predicted proteins | sample 5559971 | NCBI WGS metagenome assembly JAABUV01 (sample SAMN10711881, study PRJNA513362) | rock metagenome | isolation source: Antarctica rocks | place: Antarctica: Victoria Land, Knobhead nord | collected 2015-12-19
CGCAGTCCTCTCCAAGTTACGCGTGAAATCGGGTGTGCCCCAGGAACTTCGGCTGCAAGAATAGCATCCGACTTCTTTGCCATGCAAACCATGTCGTGCGCCCCCGGCGCGGGCCGAGGGCGAAGCGGCCTAGACTCTTGCCGGCGGATCTGTCAAAATCGGTCTCGATCCGTCGGAGGGGGGCATCCCTAGCCCGGCCGATTCGCCCGCAATGGATGGCGGGTCTTCTTCGCAAACTTTCCTGGCCCTCACATGAGGTGGCGAGCCATGAAGCGTCCGATCCTCCGCCGCGGCCTACTGGTCGGGCTCGTCTGCGCCGGTCTGTCGGGATGCCAGCACGACACCGCGCAAGTCGTCCGGAAGTCGAAATCGGAGTCGAAGCCCGAAGACCCGACGGCCTGGACCGGGTCGGAGATTTCCAAGGACGACTCGGCCTCACCTCTGGTCCGGCCAAAATCCTCCCGCCTCCAGGGAGGATGGAGCGACGAGGCGAAGTCGATCGAACAGTCGATGGGCGTCGGTCGCTGAACAGATCCCGGGAGCTACCCCCGCGATGAACCCGCTCGCCCGCGTTTTCTGGAGCCGGTGGCTGGGCGATCGGGGCGAGCGCGAGGCTGCCCGGTTCCTCAAGCGGGCTGGGCTCCGGGTCCTCCTCCGGGGTTATCGGACCACTCAGGGCGAGGTCGACCTGATCGCCCGGGACGGCGACACCGTGGTGTTCGTCGAGGTCAAGTCGCGGAGCCGGGGCGTGCCGGCCGAGGCGGTCACCCCCGAGAAACAGCGACGGCTGACACTCGCCGCGCTCCATTTCCTGAAGCGTCACGAACTTTTCGATCACCCCTGCCGGTTCGACGTGGTCGCCATCGTCTGGCCCGAGGGTCGGCAACCGGCCTCCGTCGAACATTTTCGCCACGCTTTCGAAGCGGTCGGCAAAGGGCAATTGTTCCGTTGACGGCCGGATCTTGTCATTTCGCCCGAACTCTGGGTCCGGATCGGTCGCCGGGAGCGCAGATACCTGCGCGGGCAGACATCCTTTTGATGCGCAACCAGTGACCAACTTGAGAGGAAATTTCCATTTGCCGGTCGATTCAGTTGAGTTTCGGTAAACTGGCGAGATTAGGAGACCGCCGCGATTCGGACGTCGATCTTCTTGCCTGAAAATGGCATTTCGGTTGCATTAGTACTCCGGTGAAGTCAGCGGGAGGCGAGGCGGCGAGGGCCGTGGCCGTCGTCCCGCCGACGCTTGGATGACGCGAGTCGTTATCGGGAGGAACGAGATGATGCTGCACCACTGGACGCGAAGCCTCAAGGCCGTTGGGTTGGGCTTGGTCACGCTGGCGGGGACCGCCTCGGCCCAGACCAAGGACTTGCCCGGACCGATCGACAGCCTGCAAGACTTGCAGGACACCGGTCGGATGATTTTCAAGGCCGTCGACGAGAACAATGACGGCCAGATCTCCCAGAAGGAGGCGGTCGACGCGGGCAACCTCGGGATCGGTGGCCTGTTCTTCCGCGCCGATGCCAACGGCGACGGCATGGTCACCCAGGACGAGGCCCGACAGGCTCGCGACACCTTCCTGGCGCAGAAGCCGATGGTCCGGTTCCTGATGCAGCGGGCCCAGACGGCCAAGCCGCAGCCCAATGCGGGTACGCCGAACCCGGCCGCGATCTTCATGGGCCTGATCGACTCGAACAATGACAAGCAGCTCCAGGCCACCGAGGTCCGCCAGGCGGTCCAGACGGCCGTCCAGGGCCTCTTCGCCGCGGCCGACACCAACCGCGACGGCTTCATGAGCCCCGTCGAGGTCAATGCCGCCATCGCGGGCGCCGTCAAGGCTGCCCAGCAGGCGTCCTTCCAGGCGGCCGATGGCGACAACAATGGCCAGATCAGCAAGGAAGAGTTCAACAAGGCCCTGACCGACCCGGCCAACGCGGCTTTTCAGGTTCTCGACGCCAACGGCGACGGCCAGCTCTCGCAGCAGGAACTCCAGCAGGCCGGCAAGATGATCGAGGGCCAGGTCCGCCGGACCATGCTTCCCGAGGCGCCCAACTCGGCGCGGAACCTGATCAACAGTGGCAAGCGGCCGGAAGAGGTCGCCCCGGTCCCGAACATCGCCATCCCGGGTCGCCCGGTCAACGCCCCGGCCCCGGCACCGGTCCCGTTCACCCTCCCCCGGTAATCGGTTCCGTCAGGTTTGGATCCTGGGCCGTCGCGCCGACCCTCCCGTCGGCGTGGCGGCTCTTACCACTTCGAAGAGGCAGCCGGGAACCGGATCGTCGGCCCGCCCGGCTTCGCGCTGGGAATTGACTCGGCTCTATGATATCGTAGGTGAGAGCGGACCGAAGCGTCCCCCGAACATCAATTCCCGCGAGGAGACTCGATCATGGCTGTATCACTCAGCGAATCGGCCGCCAAGGAAGTGAAGAAGATCATCGCCGAGTCCAACCTCGGCGAGGATACCGTCCTCCGGGTCGGCGTCCAGGGCGGCGGTTGCAGCGGCTTCTCCTACAGCTTGAACTTCGACAGCGGCGACAAGGTCAGCGACCGCGACCGCGTCTCCGACTTCTTCGGCGTGAAGCTGGCCGTCGACAAGAAGTTCGACCCGTACCTCGACGGGACCGTGGTCGACTTCTACGACGGGCTGGAGAAGCGCGGCTTCGTCTTCAACAACCCGAACGTCGTCAAGTCGTGCGGCTGCGGTAGCTCGTTCCAGGTCTGATCCAGCCGGCCGATCGATCGTCGTCTTCGAGGGGGGGTGGGTTTTGGGCCCACCCTCGTCGTTTTCGAAGGTCAATGGCCCCAGGCCGGGGCGACCTCGGGGTTGACCACGGCCTCGGCCGGCCATCGGCCCTGGAAGAGGTCGACGAGACACCGGGCGGCCATCTCGGCCATGTCGGCCATGGCCAGGGTGTCGACCCCGGCGAGGTGGGGGGTCGCGACGACGTTGGGGAGCGACCAGAGCGGGTGGTCGGCCGGGGGCGGCTCGCGGTCGAAGACGTCGAGCCCCGCGCCGCCGATCCGGCCGGACCGGAGCGCCTCGACCAGGTCTGCTTCGACGATCAGGCCGCCCCGGGCGGTGTTGATCAGCAGGGCGCCCGGCTTCATCCGGGCGAAGGCCGACCGGTCGAACAATCCCCGGGTGGCCTCGACCAGCGGGAGGTGCAGGCTGACGACATCGGACGCGGCGAGCAGTTCGTCGAGCCCGACCCGGGCGATCCCGAGGCGGCGGTCGTGGTCGGGATCCCCGGCGGGCTCGGAGGCGACCACGCGCATCCCGAAGGCGACGGCCCGGGCGGCGACGGCCCGACCGATCCGGCCCAGGCCGACGAGCCCCAGGGTCCGCCCCCGGAGCGGGCGGGGCAGGGGGGTCCGGTCCCACAGGCCCGACCGGATCGCCCGGTGGTGCGCGACCACGTCCCGGGTCAGCGCCAGGAGGAGGGCGAAGGTCTGCTCGGCGACCGCCTCGTGATTGGTCCCCGGGGTGATCGTGACCGCGATCCCCCGGGCCGATGCGGCCGGGACATCGACGGCGTCGTAACCGACCCCGGTCCGGGCGATCGCGCGGAGGTTCGGGGAGGCGGCGATCACCCCGGCCGTGATCGACTCGCCGCCCGCGATGATCGCGTCGGCGGCCGGGAGCCATTCGAGGAGGTCCCGCTCGGAGAGTTTCCCCTCGGAGGGCGGGTCGACCACGAGGAAGCCCGCGCCCTCCAGGAGGGTCCGGAACGCGCCCGGCTGGTGGCGGATCGGCTCCGCCCCGATCAGGACAGTTGGCATGGTGGCGGTACCGGAGGGGATTGGGCCCGGCGGGGCTCGACCTTGCTCGATTCTGGAGGGTCCACCTTAACAGAATCGTGAGCGATCATCGCCGGCGAATCCGGGGCGAGGGACGGCATCCCCGATCCTCAGCGGTCGGGCCATCGGAAGTGGTACGAGCGATAGCGGGGTCGGCCCTCGCCAGCGTCCTCCCAACCGAAGGCGTGGCGGCCCCAATGCCAGAGGCGGATCGAGGTATCCGCCAGGGGGGTGATGCCGACCTGGGAGAGTCGGTGGCTGAAGGCCCAATCCTCGCCCAGGTAGTGCAGCAGCCCCTCCTCATGCGGGACGATCATCGGCATGAAGAACGGCCAGACGCCGCGACCCCATTTCGAGTTGCACAGGGGGAGTCCCAACCGCTCGATCATCCGGCGGAGGGCCCACGATCGGATCCTCAAGAACCCGGTCGCCGCGTAGCGCGCGGGGTAGGGGCCCCCGGCCTCGGGGCCGAACAGGACCTCCTCGACCCCATCGCCGAAGTGGCTCGCCAGCCCGCGGCGGCCCTTCTTGGCGTAGATCCCGCAGAGGACCGGCTCGGGGCGGGCCAGGAGGCGGAGGGCGTCGTCGACGTCGAAGCCGATGTCGGCATCGATGAAGATCATCGAATCGAAGCCGTCGTGCAGGGCGTCGGAGGCCAGCTCGTTGCGGGCCGCGTCGACGGCCGAGCTGCCGGCGCGGCGGACGACCTTGACGCCCGCCTCCTCCAGGCGGCGGAGCCCCTGCTCGCACTCCCAGTCGACGCCGTGGAGATGCGGCACCAGCGCCACCGCCTTCGACCGCCTCGGCGGCTTGGGGGGGGGCGGGCCGACCCCCGACCGGATCCCCTCGAAGAATCGGCGATACCGCGCCACGAGGTCGTCTGGCCAGCGGCGGCGTGCCTCGGCCAGGGCCCGGGAGCGGTACTCGCGGGCCGAGTCGGCGTCATCCCAGAGGCGGATGATCGCCTCGACCCACCGGGCGACCTCCTCGGCGCCCGGCGGCAGGCGAGTCGCCGCCGTGAGGCGATCGGGCAAGGGGAGCACGATCGCGGCCCCTCCCGCGGCCTCGGGGAGCCCGCCGCGATCGGCGACGACGGCCGGGATCCCGTTGGCGAGCGCCTCGACCTCCGCGCCGGGCGGGCCGTCCCAACCGAGCGTCGGGACCAGGGCGACGCGGGTGACCCCCCAGTAGTCGCGGGGGGCGATCGGGGGCGACATCACGCCGAGGTTGCCGCGTGCCCGGAGGTCGAGCCCGCACCCGGCGAGGTCCGCTTCGGTCCCCCGCCCCTCGACGACGAGCAGGGGGATCTCGGGCCGGAGCCGGCCCAGCTCGTCGGCGATCCGGGCGAAGGCATGGACGCCGTGCGCGGGCGTCGGGTCGACGAAGGTGACGTACCCCGCCCCGACCCGATCGGCCCGGACCCGGTCGAGGTCGATCGGCGGGGGGAGGACGGTGCAGGGCGTGCCGAACGCCTCGTGGTAGTAATCAGCGGCGAACCGCGACGGGGCGAGCGTGGCGTCGACGACCGCCGCCGGCGCCGCCTCGCGGTGGTTGAGGTCGTGGAGGACCTGGGCGGTGGCGACGCCCCGGGCCCGCCCCCGCCCGAGGATCTCCCCGGCGATCCCCCCGCCCCCGGGGGTGAGGAGCACGTCGGGGCGGACCCGGTCGAGCGTCATCTCCACCAGGCGGAGGAACTCGCCGACCTCGTCCGCCTCGGGCTCCCTCCTCGGCCCGGGCGGCCAGCGATGGACGGCGACCGTCACGCCGCCGACGGCCAGCCTCGCATGGGGCGGGACCTCGGCCCGGAGCCCGTCGGAACGGACGACGGATGCCTTGCCGCCGGGCTCGGGCACGAAGCCCCGGCCGGCGAGCCATCGGTCCGGGTCGAACCCCGGCCCGACGTCGAGCCCCGGCCCGGAGACGACCTCGATGGCGAAGCCGTCGCGGGCCAGGGTCTCGATCAGGAGCCGGCCCGCGGCGGCCGGCCCGGCGTCGTCGAGGTAGCAGGGGTGCGTGGCGTAGAGGAGTCGGATGGCGGCATTCCCCTTCCGGCGAGGTTCGCCCGGCCTATTTCGCCTTGACCTCGATGGTCACCTTGTCCGACCGCAACTCCACCTTGCCCCAATGGTAGACGGCCTCGACGGTGTACTTCCCCGGCACGCGCGGGTGCGCCTCGTTGTCGGTCGTCGCGAAGAGGGCCAGGTTCTGGCGATACGTCTCGCCCGGCTTGATCGTGAAGGTCTGCTTCGCCCCCTCGGGCCGGATCTGCGCGTAGAGGCCGCCGTAGAACGGGATCGACTTCGGCAGGAGCTTGCCGGCGGGGTCCCGGATGTCGAGGGCGAGGTGGTCCGTCGGGTCGTCGACGTACTCGATCGTGATCGGCTCCTTCGAGTCGTTGCGGAGTTCGAGATCCCCGGAGTAAGCGGTTTCGAGCCCGCCCGACTTCTGATCGGCGACCAGTTGGCAATGCAATTTGCTGCTCCCCGATTTCTTCGACGGTCCGTCGGCGGCGGCGGAGATCGCCGCCGCCAGCACGACGCCGATCATCCCGAGTCTCTTCCCCTGGATCTTCATCGTATGCCCTCCGAATTGAGGATGCGGGGCGTCCCTCGATCGGGGACGCCTCGCCGAGGGGCGTCGAACTGGTCGAGCCCCACCACTCATCAAACTAACGCTCGGCATTCGATCCGACGATCGCCGCGACAATAGCAGGGGTGCGTGGCGTAGAGGAGTCGGATGGGTGCGATCCCGGACGAGAGAATTGGTCGGGCTCTTCCTATTTTACTTGGCGGGCGGGGACGTGGGCCACTCCCAGACCCGGATGACCCCCGCGTAGTCGCCGGTGAATGCCCGCCGACCGTCGGGGCTCAGCGCCACGCTCCGGAGGCCGTCCTCATGCCGAAAGCGGCCGGCCGGCTCGCCCGTTTCGGCGTCCCAGAGGCGGAGCATGCCGTCGTCGCGGCTCACGCTGGCGGCCCTCCGGCCGTCGGCCGACAGCGCCACGCCGAGGACCAGGCTTTCGTGGTTGAATTGCCGCAACTCCCGGCCGGTGGCCACGTCCCAGAGCCGGGCGGTCCGCTCGCCCCCGGTCAGGACCAGCCGGCCGTCGGCCGAGAGGGCGACCGAACAGATGTCCGTGTGATCGGGATAACCGCGGAATCGGACCAGCTCGCGCCCCGTCTCGACCTCCCAGAGCCGGGCGGTCGCCTCCTCCCCGACCGAGATGGCCCGCCGGCCGTCGGGGGTGAACGCCAGGGCGGCGACGACGGTCTCCTGGGAGAACCGCTTCAACTCCGCGCCGGTGGCGAGGTCCCAGAGCCGGACGGTGAGGTCACTGCTGGCGGTGAGGGCCCGGCGGCCGTCGGCCGAGAGGGCCACGGCGCTGATGCCCCGCTCGGCCTGGTGGCCGACGAGCCGGAGCCGTTCCCGATCGGCGGTGAGGTCCCAGAGCCGGATGATGTTGTCGCTGCTGGCACCCAGGGCAAGCCGACCGTCGGGGGTCATCGCCATCGCGACGACGTTGCTCCTCGGCAGGGAGATGCTCGGCGGCGTGATGGTGAGGGTCGCCTTGCCGGCCGCGAGGTCCCAGAGCCGGACCGTCCCCTCGCCGCCGGCGGAGAGGAGCCGCAGGCCGTCGGCCGTGATCGCCAGGCAATCGACCCGGTCGGTATGCCCGACCAGCCGCTTTGGCGAGTCGACGCCCTCCGCCTCGGGCCGACCCGGGGCCGCCCAAAGCCCGAGGGCCGAGGCGGCGAGCAGGGCGACCAGGACCAGGAGCCCGAGTCTCTTCCCCTGGATCTGCATCGATTCCCCTTCCGGCGAGGTTCGCCCGGCCTATTTCGCCTTGACCTCGATGGTCACCTTGTCCGACCGCAACTCCACCTTGCCCCAATGATAGACGGCCTCGACGGTGTACTTCCCCGGCACGCGCGGGTGCGCCTCGTCGTCGTTCATCCCGAAGAGGGCCAGGTGCTGGCGATACGTCTCGCCCGGCTTGATCGTGAAGGTCTGCTTCGCCCCCTCGGGCCGGAGCTGCGCGTAGATCCCGCCGTAGAACGGCGCCACCTTCGGCAGGAGCTTGCCGGCGGGGTCCCGGATGTCGAGGGCGAGGTGGTCCGTCGGGTCGTCGACGTACTCGATCGTGATCGGCTCCTTCGAATCGTTCCGGAGCTCGAGCTCGCCGGAGTAAGAGGTTTCGAGCCCGCCCGACTTCTGATTGGCGACCAGTTGGCAATGCAATTTGCTGCTCCCCGATTTCTTCGACGGTCCATCGGCGGCGGCGGAGATCGCCGCCAGCAGGAGGCCGATGAGACCGAGTCTCTTCCCCTGGATCTGCATCGATTCCCCTTCCCGCGAGGTTCGCCCGGCTTATTTCGCCGCATCTGGGGCCAACTTCCACTCGCCCCGAGTCCGGAACAGGATTTTCTTGCCCGCATCGGCGACGAGCGTCTGGCCATCCGGCGCGAACGCAACGCACCGGGTAGGACCTTCGGGAACTTCGAGCGTGGATCGTTCTCTCCCGGTGGACGGATCCCAGAGCTTGATGAATCCCGGGGCTCTCGCGTAAGGCCCGCCGGCCGAGGCGAGGAGGGTTCCATCGGGTGAGAAGGCCAGGCCTTGGACGACGCCGGGGAAGCCGGTCAGGGTGAGTCGCTCGCGGGCTTCGGGCTTGTCCTCGGCGAAGTCCCAGAGGTGGATCGCCCCGCCGTCGCCGGTGGCGAGGGTCTTGCCGTCGGGGGAGAAGGCCAGGCAGATCACCGTCCGGCCTTTCCCTCCGATCGTGGCGCGGACCCGCCCGTCGGCCATGTCGTACAGTTTCACGCCGGCATCTCCGGCCGTGGCCGCGATCGTCTTGCCGTCAGGGGATGAGGCGACGGCGTTGATGGGGCCGATCGGGTCCGTCGCCGGGACCACGACACGTTCCTTCCGGGTGGCGACGTCCCAGATCCGGAGGGTCGCATCGCCGCTTCCCCCCCCCGACACCAGGGTCTTGCCGTCGGGCGAGAACGCCAGGCTGCCGGCGGGCCCGCGATGACCCTGGAGGACCGCGGCTTCGCGGTCCTCGGCGAGATTCCAGAGCACGACGCCGCCGCCCATCTCGGCCCAGGCCAGAAGCTTGCCGTCGGGGCTGTACCCGACCGCGTAGATCTGGTCGGGGCCGTCGCCGGCGATCCGGTGGCGGACGTTGCGCGTGGCGACGTCCCAGAAGGTGATCGATCCGCCCGAGTCCCCCGCGGCCACGGTCTGGCCGTCGGGGGAGATCGCCAGGCAGAAGATGGTAGTCCGGGTCTGGGCGGCCGACCCGGGCTTGAGTTCGCTCACGGAGTTCTCCATGCAGGAGCATGTGGTGAGGATCATGGCCGCCGAGAAGGGTGCCAAGGCCCGGAATAGGAGTCCCGTCGGGTCATCAACGTATTCGATCGTGATCGGCTCCTTCGAGTCGTTCCGGAGCTCGAGCTCGCCGGGAAAAACGCCGTCGGCCACGTCCGACTTCCGCTCCGCAGTCAGGTGGCATTGCAATGGGCTTCTCCCCGATTTCTGGGATGGTCCATCGGCGGCGGCGGAGATCGCCGCCGCCAGCAGGAGGCCGATGAGCCCGAGTCTCTTCCCCTGGATCTGCATTGATTCCCCTTCCCGCGAGGTTCGCCCGGCCTATTTCGCCTTGACCTCGATGGTCACCTTGTCCGACCGCAACTCCACCTTGCCCCAATGGTAGACGGCCTCGATCGTGTACTTCCCCGGCACGCGCGGGTGCGCCTCGTCGTCGTTCATCGCGAAGAGGGCCAGGTGCTGGCGATACGTCTCGCCCGGCTTGATCGTGAAGGTCTGCTTCGCCCCCTCGGGCCGGATCTGCGCGTAGATGCCGCCGTAGAACGGGATCGCCTTCGGCAGGAGCTTGCCGGCGGGGTCCCGGATGTCGAGGGCGAGGTGGTCCGTTGGGGAATCGACGTACTCGATCGTGATCGGCGCCTTCGAGTCGTTGCGGAGCTCGAGCTCGCCGGAGTAAGAGGTTTCGAGCCCGCCCGACTTCTGATTGGCGACCAGTTGGCAATGCAATGGGCTGCTCCCCGATTTCTTGGATGGCCCATCGGCGGCGGCGGAGATCGCCGCCGCCAGCACGACGCCGATCATCCCGAGTCTCTTCCCCTGGATCTTCATCGCATGCCCTCCGAATTGAGGATGCGGGGCGTCCCTCGATCGGGGACGCCTCGCCGAGGGGCGTCGAACTGGTCGAGCCC
>JAABUV010008882.1_pt1 | contig 10034 bp, 17 predicted proteins | sample 5559971 | NCBI WGS metagenome assembly JAABUV01 (sample SAMN10711881, study PRJNA513362) | rock metagenome | isolation source: Antarctica rocks | place: Antarctica: Victoria Land, Knobhead nord | collected 2015-12-19
CTGAACCGCGGCCGCCCGCAGCAGGCGGTCGGGCGCGCGCGCCAGCGCGGCGCGCGCGCGGGCGCGGCGCCGTCCGCGCTGTCGCGCGCCGCGCGGGGCGCGCGCGCGCCGTCGGCCGCGGCAAGTGGCGGTGCCGGAGCGGGCGATGAGGCGCCGCCTGCAGCATTGCGTGCCGCGCTAAACGCTTGCGCAGCGGCGGCCACACCAGATGTTTGCGCCCATCCAGATGTCTGTGTGAATCCAGGCTTCGGCTGCGCAGGCGCATGCGCAGGCGCGCCGGCTGCGCAGACGCGCGCACCTGGCGTTGCTGCAGAGGCGGCTTGCCTCACAAGCGATTCCGCTCGCGATGAAGAGGGCTCATGCAATGGTGCAGCGCCAAGCGCGGCCACGACTTGTGGAACCGTGCGCGGAGATGGTGCCGCGCCAGGGGCGGGACCTGGATCGGCATGCGCAGATCCGCCGCTTGCATCATCATGCGTTCCGCGGGGCGCGTGTGCGTTGATGCCAGGCTTAGACGGTGGTGGGGAGGACTGCGCCAGACCTGGAGCGGCATGTGCGGCAACTTGAGCAAATGCAAAAAATCGTGGAATGGCGTCCTATGCTGCGCAGAATGCCACACCATGACCTGCTGTAATGCTTACACACCATGTTGTGTCTGCCGCACATGTGCACTTACAGTTTACAGAGCAGTCACATGATGCCGTTTCGGTCAGCAACCCTTCACGTGCACCATGTCCCTCTGGAGGCTCGCCTCCGCACGGCGCGCCTGGCGCGGCTAATCGTCGTCCTTAAAGGGATACTCCTCCTTATTCAGGGACAGCAGCTTCAGGCGCAGCTCGGACACGTCGCTGCCGCGCAGCACGTCGCGCACAAAGTGGCACTCGGTGTTTATGCTGACCTGCGCGCTTGGTGTTGCGCATCAGCATCTGCCTGGCACTGCAGGCCTGGATGCAGCTGCTGCGCCGTTGCTCGCTGCCGCGCCGCACTCACTGCATGACGTGACCCACGCTGGCTATGCTGACCTTCCCTGGCATGGCTCCTCCTCTGCCGAGCATGTCACGTAGCAGGCAAGTCCGGCAGCGGCATGCATGCCGTTGCAGAAGACCGATGCTGGTCATGCATGTTAGCATGTTGCAGTCTCATCCTGCAAGCAGGCCTGCCGATGACCTATGCGCCCTCGACAAAGGAACAGGTAGCAGGAGGCGCTGTCATGGCAACACCGGTCTCCATTCACGGCGCGTCACCATGTGAAGGCCGGTCAAAAGACCATGTTAGGTGCCAGCCTCTGCACGACCGACATCGCTGCATCCACTCCGTAATCTCGTGAATCTTGCAAAGCGCGGCCCGGCGCGCCTGCTCGAGCGCGCCGCGAATGACGCCGCACAGCACGTTGCAGTAGACCAGGTTCTGGCAGCCCTCGGGCAGCTCCACGAAATCCGTGAGCGGATTATCCTCCAGGATCTGCCGGCCCGGCAGCAAAAGGGGTCTCGCTGCTTGGGCTGCGCTGATGCATGCCTCATGTGCCAGGCTCTATCAGCCAAATGAAGCTGCGACGGGTTGCCTCCGCGCGGGAGCTAGCTCACAGCTTGTGTGCTTCTTGCGTGAGACTCAGGGCCTGCAATAGCCGGCAGCAGGAGAGGCGTCGCAAAGGCGCCAAAGGAAAACAAGGAGGGCGGCACTCGTGGCATGTGTGCTCCGGAGGTCACCAGGCTGCACTCTGTGCCCTCCGCGTTCCAGTTGGCTACCGTCGCAGTGGTGTTCAGAAACATCCTGAAGCCCACCTGCGCCGCGGCAAAAGCTCAGCCACCCGACATGTGCTGCGCTCCTCCTTGCATTATTGGGGGAGGCAGTAGGGAGCGCGCAGCAGTCACCTTGGCGACGCGGTCCACAGTCTCCCGAAAGTCGCCGCACTTGCCGGTCTTTGACTTTGCCAGGAACTCATCGATGAGCCAAACGCGAAGAATGTGCACTTTGTGAAAGAACCGCTGGCGGCGCTGTTCCTCTCTGCACAACCAGCAAGCAACAGTGGGCTTGCCTGTAGGCAGCAGATCCGTATGCAGGCTCAGGTAGCGGTGTCCAGGACAGAGGGGTGGCTGCGTACTGAGCAGCCGTGCAAGCTCTGTGTGCCCTCTACCGTGCACTTACAGGGGACAGGCGCGTGCCCTGCCGGACCTGGCCTGTTGCCTAGCACTGGGTGAGACGACAACCCCTTCCGACTGCGCAAGGCTGACCAGCTGGTAGCTCTATACCGCGGCAGGTGCCGCTTCGTGCAGCTGCGTGACTCTGCTGACAGCATCAACGGGCGCGGGCGGCAGGTGAAGCACCTAGTGACCGTGGAGACCGACGAGCAGTTTCGGATGCGCAAGGATGCGGAGCTGGCGGCCGCCGCGCCGCGACCGCCTGTGCGCGTGGCGCACGCGCAGCCCGCGCCGCGGCCGCGGCGCGCGCCGGGGGCGCGGCCGCAGCCGGCGCGGGGCGCGCGGGGCGGCGGGGGAGCGCCAGCGCCCAGCGGCGCGCGGCGGAGCGCTGCGCCGCCCAGGACACAAGGTCTCGGCGCGGGCGACGCGGACGCGTAGCAGGTCGGGTGGCGGCGAACATAGGAGTGCAGCGGTTCACGCTGCGCTGTTGCGCGCGCTGCGGGCCAGGAGGCTTACAGCGCTAGGGTTGCGTCATCGCGCGTCTGATGCGTGGGCAGCGGGAGTGCTGCGGCTGTATGCAATTGCAAGTGTCTGGAGCCTGCCGCGCACGCGCCAGGGAGCCTGGGCTTTTCACCTACGTGCATTCCCTATGTGCATTGCTTACCTGCTTTTGCTTGCGCCTGCAGAAACGGGAGTCGACTTGACGTCTTGCTGTCCTGACCTTGCCAAGGAAAAGGAGCTCAGCAGTGGCCACTGCATGCAACATGCGCCTGGGGTAGGTAGACCTTGGCCTCTGATAGCAGTGTACCTCCTGCCTCTTATGCGGCCGACGGAGTGCGAAACAGTTCCATTTGAGCGCAGGCGCTTCTGCTGTTGAAGAGTGAACGCATGACTGCATGCTAGTGGCTGTACTTCGCCATCACTCCTCTGCAAGCAGACTTGCTAGAGGACGCCCGGTGTGTGCAAAGACCCATGGGGAGCTTGAAACTGGCGCCCCGAGACTTCACCCTAGTAGACTGCTCAAGATGAGCGCGCAGATTGCAGCAGCTGCGTGTCTTGTCGTGCACCGTATCCCTCACCAAGCGAAACACTCGTGAGTGATTGAGGGCAATGCTGGCCATCGCACACCGCCAGTTGCCGTGCAGGCAAGCGCCAGGCAGGCCAAACTCCGATGCGCATGCACAGCCGCACAGTCGCGACTTTCAATGTGGCGGGCTGGCGCGCCACAGGCGATGCAGACTGACGCCATCGCATGCAATTGGCAGCAGCGGTGTGTTGCTACGCACTGCTCTATTGTTTGCAAAGGGGGGACGCCACGCGTTTCCGAGCAAGTAACGGTCGACCTTGCCCGCACAGGTGACAAGAAGGAGCCGATGACGCGGGACGCCGAGCCAGAAGAGTGAGCGCCTGGCTGCTTGGCACACTGACGCGTGTGCTCTTGCTGAGTGTCCTCGCGTGCGTGCACGTGCTATGTCGCTGAGCTGCGCTCTGCACAGGTTCTGGCAGACAAAGGCCGAGCGGGAGGGCAAGAGTGCCTGGCAGGTGAACCTTTCACTCTTATGGAACTGTCTGCACGGAGTGTGCGCAGGGGCTGAAGCCTCTCGCTCGCGCAGGACCCTCTTGCCATCATAGGCCTTATGGCCATCTTCTTTCCGTTTGTCGTCCTCGGCGTGGCTATCGGCACCGGGTATGTTGACATCAACGCAGGCCGGCCGTGAATGCGCAGGCGCTGAGCGTCCAGCTCGGCTGCAGGCTATACGGCTTAGCAAACTGCCCCCCTGTGAGAGGACAGAGCGCACGGTGTGCTTACTGACTTGAGTATTTTGCTTGGTTTTGGAGAGTGCAACGTGCACCGAGATTCGGTTGGCGCGGACGTGCTGGCTGCTGGGTGGCATGTGATCTTGTGAGGGCCTCTGGCAGCTCTGGCAGCTCGTGGGAAGTTTTCACTAGGGTGATCTGCTCATTCTTAGTGTCACTGGTGGTATGCAATATCTCTGCGCGCAAGTTGCATGACCTGTGAGCTGGAAATTGGCTGTGTCCCTTGACAACTGTCCCAGCCATGGGTTGCACTGATGTAAGTTGAGAACAGTGTGTGTCTCCGTCTTAGTCCCAAAGTCCCAACGGTATTAACAAACTCAATTTTCATTGTGGCACAAATCTGCAATGCATCCGTTTGCCTGTGAGCGTTGCAAGGGAGGCCATGCTCTAGATGCACCACAGCAGCCATGAGCATGTCTATCTGATGCTGACAGTCTGTCCTAGGATGTTGCAACTCTCTACTAAATACAGTTCAAGACAAGTTTCAGACATGTTTGTAGCAACGCCGGCTTGGACAGAGCCAGGAGTTGCCAATGTTCTGTGCCGCAGCCAGCATCCATTAAGGATCAAGTCATAGACCCGTGCACATACATGCAAGCTGGCAGCTCGAGCCCCCCAGAACAGGGACGGCCACCTATCGCTACTGAACTGGCCTCCAGGCCGCAAGTGCCCCAGCTCGGCATACGGCATGTGCAGCAGTCGCAGGACTGGGGGCGCCATGCATGGCGCTGCTGGCAAGACACCGTAGCAGGCCGGCATGCAGCTCGCGGCACGGTGCTCTCAAGCATGCGCAACGTGCCCGCTCTGCCCACCTGCAATGCCCCCACCCCACCCCGCCAGTCGCAAGGCCATGACAATGAGGGCGCAACCAACGCCCTGCCGCCAGAGCTCCGTCGTCGCACGCAATGCCCGTCGTCCTCCACACCTTTACCTAGTGAGGACAAGCGGACATGGACGGGGCCGCAGCAGGATTTGACCCTAGAAATGCAGGCGCACGTCTCCCTCCTCCAGCTCCAGCTCTGCAAGATGGCCCTCGAGGGCCCCCTGGGGAAGCCCCTGTGCGGGGGTTCGGGCGCCGGCGGCGCCGGCCGCCGCGCCGCGCGCGCGGCTGCTCTCGTGCAGCGCCTTGCGGCGGTACGACGGCGGTGGCTCGAAGAAGCCGTCGCCGGCCGCGACTGAGTCGGGCGGCAGCACGCGGAACTGGCGGAAGCTCACCAGCGCGTACACCGTCCACAGCAGCGGCACCTGCGCGGAGTGCCCGCGCCTCACACGATGACATAGGATTTGGGTGAGTTGCATTGGGGACAGGCGGAAGGTTCTCAGTGGCAGCGGCGATGCGAGGGGACGATCGTACGAGGCCATGGCAGTGGCGGCCAGCGCAGGCACCCTCTGCACTGGCAGCCCCTGCGCAGGCCCACGCGCATGGCACCTCGCGCCATCACTCAAAGACCGTGGCGTCTTCATGTCTCAGGCAAAGCAATCATTCTGGGTGGGAAGCCACTGCCGGCGGCGGCCGAGACAGGCGGCAGCCCAGTGGTGAGAAGGAGCCGGCCATCCGCGGGCGCGCGCACAGAGCAGGGCGGGGGGCCTGCCTGCAGCTTGACAGGGAAGAGCGCAAGCTCGCCGTACTTGGTGAGGAACTTGGCAACGCGCGCAATGTGCTTGTTGGCGCTCCCCACCACCTGCCAAAACCCCGGAAAAAGCCTTGAAGCAAGTTGCCGTGGACTCCTGCCACGCAGCAGGCTAGCCGAGCAACACATGCCACGGCAAGATCAGAGCCACTGCCTGCAGCCCAAATCCAGTCAAACGCGTTTGCACAGACCGGCTTTCCCCCCCCTGAGTGAACATCATATCTCCACGACACCTTCTCGGTCTGGCGGCGCATCTCTCCCCTGCTGTGCAGCGCCGGCGGCACATCCTCCAGCACGGCGGACCGACCTCTTGGAAGCCTGCCATGGCGGGGGACAGTCAGGCCCGCTCCCGGGGCTCTGGGACGGCGCGTCAAGGCCGACGGCAGGGGCGCGCCTCCAGCACGGGCAGCAGCTGGTGCAGCGTCATGGGGAAGCGCTCCGCCATCCAGCACTTGCCCGTGAGCCGCCGCGGCGCCTTGGCCTTCTTCTTCTTCGCATGCGCGCCGTCCGCCGCGTCGTCGTCCTGCGGGCAACCCCCAGACGACCCTGACCTCTCACGCAACCATGCGCATGCCATCCTCCTCTCCCTTCTCTCCTTCTCCTACTCTCCTTCTCTGCACCGACGGCCGCACCCTCGTCCTGCATGCGAGGCCCCAGGAAGCTAGGTGTTTTCAGGAAGAGTACAGTTCAATTAAAGCTTTGGCTGCGCTCTAATGGATGCCTGGTGAGCTGGCGGTGCCTTTTCGTGGCCATAAGGTGGTACAAATGCGTGCCAAGACGCAGGGTCCTTGTCTACCACATACGCAGCAGCAAGGCGACTTGGCAAATTCCCATGCCAGGGTCAAAGCTGGAAACACCCTTGCTTACTGTCAACCTGTAACGGCGGTGCTTCTGTGTCGAGGCTCTGAGCCAAGCGCAGCGGCGAGTGCAGCGTGGAGAGGCGCGCCTTGCCGGGCGCGGCCGGCGCCTTGCCGGGCGCGACGCCGAGCAAGAGCGGGTCCACATGCGCATCCGCCGCCATGCAGGAACGCAGGGGCAGCGCAGGGTGTAGGGCGAGGTGCGCGGCTGCTCAGGCTGGGCAAGCAGCATAGCGCTGGGGGGCGCGCCTCGCCGTGCGCGGCGGGCAGCTTGCCGGGCGCGCCGCCGAGCGAGAGCGGGTCCAGGAACGTCTCGGTCACGGTGTCCTCCGGCGGCGGCCGCGCCAGGTACTCTGCGAAGCTGGCGTCCTCCGGCAGGTCCGCGGGCGCCTGCGCGCGCTTACGCAGTGTGGGCTGGCGTGGCGGCGCTCCTCGGGTTGAGGACCCCTGACCCTACCCTATAATCCAAACAAAGCTGGCGCCTCAGAGCCTCCACATGGTCCTCTGTACCGACCCTGGACTGAACCACCAGGGCCGCACGGTGCCACATCACAATCGGGCAACTGCCCACCGCGGACAGTGCGGTGCCCGGCGCACTGCCGCATCACGTGCGGGCAACCGTGTGCTCGCATGTCACCGGCGACCAAGCCCAACCGCGTAGCGCTTGCTGTTGCAGCGCCCCAGCGCAGCGGCGGCGCGCCTTGGACACGCTGATGGCCTTGACCACGCCCGCGGCCTCGTACACCACCGTGCGCCACTCCTCGATGCGCTCCGTGGCCTCGCCGCCCAGCCAGGTGCGCACCTGCAGGTTTTCAATCAGGGCAGGGTTTAGGGTTAGGCCCAGCACCCACAAGCAAGCACGGATGAGTGCCTGGGCGCGCAGGATGCCACGGAGCCGCCCCGCCGTCCCATGCGGCACGAGCACGCCACCGGAACGCCACCCGTGCACCTGCCCCCTACCCTGGAGCCGCGGCCGCCCGCACCGGCTTGAAGCGGAAGCCGTCCGTCTTGACGCTGGTGCGCCCCGCCGCGCCCTCCGACATGAGCAGCCGCACCTGCGCGGCGGCGGCCGCGCCGATCACGGGACGCCCCCGAGCAGCTCCCTGTGGTGTTGCAGCACAGGCAGACGTGGGTGTACGGGGCGCCTTGGCATGTATCAGTCGAGCAATTCATGCACCAGTCAAGCCATACGCGCAGAACTCGCTCAGCAAGCTCCAGCACACTAACAGCAAGCTGCCTCACCATGCGCACACTATTAGGTGCATCGCGCTTTTTGCTGCACAACCTTGCACGCTGCCCTTACCATGCAACAGGCTTCCTATTACGCTGGGTAGGTGCAAGCTGAGTTGCTCCAGCTCCCACCAGTCATACCTATTATGGATATTCAGATGAGCGCTATGGAGCGGCGCCGTCACATGGGCCACAGGTGGACGGCCGAGAGCGGCAGCGCGCCTCCGCATCCAAGTCTGGCCGGTGGCGCCGCTTCTCGGCCTGCAGGTCGACAATGGTCTGCTTGCGGTGGTCCAGCAGCAGCACCGTGGCCGGCGCGGTGGCGCCGTCGAACAGCAGGCTGAAGTGGCCGCGCTTCCACTCCGGGATGAGCGCGCCCGACTTGTCGTCGATGCCCATAAGCGAGCCGTCCACGCGCATGCGCGTGCCGCGCTTCCACACCTGGCCGGGCGTGTGCATGAGACCTAATAGGGTGTGTGCAAGTGACCTAATAGGGTGTGTGCATGCGCGCGTGCCGCGCTTCCACATAAGGTAGGGTGTTTATACGACTTGATAGGGTGTCTGCATGCGCGCGTGCCGCGCTTAGCCCACTGTGCACTGCGAGTGGCTTGCATGCAGCACCCAGGGTACATGGTAGGGTCAGGGCACAACCTGGTTGATACAGCTTGGCGGCTGACTCGAACGCGCACTGCCGCATGGTGCGGGCAGAAGCAGACAGGCACACCTCCCTCTGTGGCAAAAAATTGATTTGATTGGGTGGGCTGGCCATCATGTGTGCCAGCACCGGTCGCCTTGCCATCGAGGTACATCCACAGGCAGTGCCACTCTTGCACGCATCCGCCTGGACAGGGCCGTGGCCGCACCTCATAGGTGTCGTGCGGCGCATACTTGCGCAAGAGCAGCCCGAACACCGGGCTGCCCAGCTCCCAGCGCAGCTGCACAGCGCCACTCTCCGCTCAGTGCCTATGGCATTCCAGCGCGCGTCTCGGCCTGCCTTAGGCCTACCGCACGCGCCTCTAAAGCTACCCGGCATGCACCGTAGCACTCATGCGACTCACCTGTCGATGCTGGCGCCAGAACTGCATGTAACGACCAAGATGGGGACAGGGCTCCGCAAACCCCGAGGCCTGCGCCCGCGCATGCGCAAGCGCGTGGCGGCCGGTTTTGTTTGGGTGCATGCGCGCGCCGCGCCGCGCCTTGAACGAGTGGTCGGGGATGCCAGCCATGGTCTGCAGCATCTCGGCCTTCTTCGCCCGAAGCTCCGCCTTCAAATTGGCGACCTCGCGCCCGTGCAGTAGCCGCACCTGCAGGCACAGCGCACACGCATGGTCACTGGTCCAGCCGCATCAGCACATCTCATAATGGCACTGTGAGTAGATATAGCCTTGCCTTGCACACGCAAGTGAACGTGTCTGGCAGCTCCGCTCGCTGACTCCCATGGACCTCGCCACGGCCACACAACACACATTGCAACACTTGAGCCAATAGCTTGTGGACGAGCGCCTGCCATGAGCGCCTGCCAGGACAGTCGCACAAGGAGTGGCGCGGGCGCACCATGCGCTTGTCGTTCAGAGCGATGGCCTCGTCGACGGGCGCCCACTTGCGCGCGTTGGCCAGCGCGACCGGGAAGCCCGCCTCCAGCAGCGCGCCCGCCAGGTCGTGCCGCCGCCGCAGCACGGCCACGTGCAGCACCTGGTCGCGCGGCGCGTGCCGTTCACAGAAGGCCACTCCATGCGTCATGCCTCCGCAGGAGCTGCCGTGCTGCTGTGCTGCTGCGAATGCGACCCACATGTAACCACAGGACGCAGCGAGATCTGGCAGGAACGCTTCTTGCAGCTGCCTCCTAGCATGCGGCGTCCCTGCTGCAGATCTGGCTTCACACAAGAGTTGGTCTGTCTGCATGGCATGTGGATCCAGACGTCCTTTGTCAAGACTCCAGGCGTAATAATGTGTGCCGCTGCCTCACCCGCGTCTGCTCACGGGCCTGTGTGGGACCGCGGGTGCGTACCGTGTTGCCCTGCGAGTCAAACTCCTGCTGCTGCTCCACGGGCCAGCTGGAGAGCAGCTCTAAGCACCTCGCTATGTCGCCCTCATAGGCCGCCCTGCGCCGCGGCGTGCAAGAACAACTGACCCGGATGTGTGATCACAACAACTAAATCAAATCATATTGGCCATCCGAAGCACACAGTCAGCGACCGCCCCTAAGCGATGTAGCACAAGCGCACGTTACATCTTCTTACACTGCGTGCAAAGTCACCCTGCAGACAGCCTGACCACTGCTCCGCAGCCAAGCCGGCCTGCTCGGGCAGGCCCACCTGTGTGCCGGGAAGGGAGAGTCGCCTTGCGCGCTGCAGCTGGCA
>JAABUV010008883.1_pt1 | contig 10032 bp, 9 predicted proteins | sample 5559971 | NCBI WGS metagenome assembly JAABUV01 (sample SAMN10711881, study PRJNA513362) | rock metagenome | isolation source: Antarctica rocks | place: Antarctica: Victoria Land, Knobhead nord | collected 2015-12-19
AGCGGGCCAGTGCGGACCAGTGCGGACCGGTCTGTGGAGGAAGGGGGGACGGCTCTTTGGAAGACAGAGGGGAGCCTCTTGACGGGGCCATGACCGGCACGGCGCTGACGCTCTTCGCCGGGGGAGACCCACTCGACCGGGCCACGTACTGGGCCGGCCTTGCTCCGGACGTGCGCCGCCGGCGCGCGGTCAAAGCCGCGCATGAGCAGGACACCGCCACACTGTGGGAGCTGGCCCTGGTGGCCCTGACGCTGCGAGGCAAGGCCGGCGCGACCGTGAGCCCCTACACGGTGCGGAACTACAAGCAGGGGGTGGAGGCCCTGTTGGGGGCCTGGGCCCAGGAGAACCTTCTGCGCCCAGGCCGCGACGCGGCGACGGTCTGGGTCAGAGGCATGGAAGCACGGGGGGTGGCCCCCTCCACGATCAGGATCCGCCTGGCGGCCGCGCGCACGCTGTACCGCGGCCTGCGCTGGGCGGGAGCCATTGAGAGTGATCCCTTCGCCGATGCGCGGACAGTCAGCGACAAAACCGCGCCGTGGGACAAGCGCACGCCCTACAGCGAGGAGGAGTTGGCCACGCTGCTGACCTATACACGGGAGCACAAGCGCGCCGTTGACCGCGCCCTGCTCCTGCTCGGCGCGCACACCGGCCTGCGCCTGGCCGAGATGACGGACCTGCGCTGGCGTGACATTGATGTCGCCGGCCGTCAGCTAACGGTGCGCAGTGGCAAGGGAGGCAAACTGCGGCGGGTGGTGATGGGGACGACGCTGACAACTGCTCTGGACGCGCTGGGGGCGGTTCGTGACCCTGAGGTCTACGTGCTGCCGTTCCGGGCGCCGATCAGGGCACAGGAGAGGATGCGCCGCCTGTGCGCACGGGCTGGCGTGGCTTACCGCGGCGTCCACGCGCTGAGGCATAGCTGTGGCACGCGCCTTGTCCGCGAGAGCAAGGGCAACCTGGAGCTGGCTGCCAACCACCTGGGGCACAGCAACATTCAGACGACGAGAGCATATAGCCACTGGGCCGATGACAGCCTGCGGGCGAGTGTGGGGGAATGGTAGACGATGAGTTACAACGCCCCGGATCTGGAGACAGCCGAAGGGGAACTACATGTGGGGCTCGCGGTGTCCCCGGAACAGACGCAGCTCACACATGAGCAGGTCGCCGACTGGTGCGCGTTCGTGGCCAGCAAAGGAGCTACCATTGAAGAATGGGAGCCAGGACCTCAAGTGAGCGCAGGGTATACGGTGCGCTTCCCCGATGGTCATATCCTCGTCCTGGCCTATATGGAGAAAATCCAGCGGTGGCTGAGTGAAAGCCAGGGCATGCCGACCACCTGGGATCGCCGCCGCGCACGGCCCTCTCCTAACAACGAGAGAAACGGGTGACACTGGCACACAGCAGCAGTGCCCCGGCCAGGAGTCTACCACGGGCGCCGGATGGTGTAGAGTAGGAGAAACGCAGGGAGCGGGGATGGTTGCAACACCCCCGCTCCCCTAGCCACCGCGCATCATCGGAGGATGCCATGGCCTCAGAGGAAGAATACCAGACCGACCACGGCGAGCGCGATAGCATCCTGGTCGAGGATGAGGCGCTGCAAGGTGGTTTCGTCATGCTGCCCAAGGTGATCTTGCACGCGCGGAACCTCTCCCGTGACGCCAAGATCCTCTACGCCATCTTGGTGGATTACGCCTGGCAGGAGAGGCGCTGCTTCCCAGGCTACGCGCGGCTGTGCGCGGATATGGGGGCCAGTGAGCCCATTGTACGCAAATACATGCGCGAACTGGAGGAGGTTGGCCTGCTGACCCAGAAGCGGCGGGGGCTGGGCAAGACCAACCTCTACGTGCTGCTCAGGATCGCCAGCGCGCAGCTGAACCCACCCCTGTCCAGAACGAAAGTTTCTTTCGTTCTGGACCGAAAGTTTCCCGCCTCTCTTGAGCCAAAGAAACCAGACCCTCTGGACCGAAAGAAACCATACCTCTACAAAGACTCAGGGGATAAAGACACATATACTACACCCCCTGTAGCCCCCCAGAGGGGGGCGCGCTCCACGCGCAGACGACGCGCTGAGCCGCCTGACCCGGCGCGCTTCACCACCGGGGCCTACGGCGTGTGCCCCCAGTGTGGCTGCAATCCCTGCGACGAGGAGTGCCCCACCCTTCAGAAACCGGCGGAGACGAGAGTGGCGCCGGCCCGGAGTCGCCCGCGCGGTGGGGCAGGACAATGAGCGTCCGCCTTTGAGAAGGATCCACATAGCCCACTGCACACAACAGGGGGCTCATGCACATCTACCTTGACGAGTCAGGAGAGACCGGCTTTAAGTTCCGCCAGGGCTCATCGCGCTTTTTCGTCATTGCCCTGGTCTTGGTCGACGACTCCATCCCCATCCATCAAGCGATCCACGACTTTCGCCTGGAGTTAGGGTGGCCTGAAACCCAGGAGTTCAAGTTCGTCTCAACCTATCCTGCGGCGCGTGAAGGGTTCTTCCGTGCAATTCGTCCCTATCCCTTCAAGGTGCGCAGCCTCGTTGTGCATAAAGAACGCCTCATTGCACCACACATGCGCAAGAAGGAAACGTTTTATAACTTCCTCGTGAAGCAGGTCCTCCACTACGACTTTGGCACGATCAGCAACGCGACGCTCATCATCGATGAGTCATTCAAAGGCAAGGACAAGAAGGCGGCGCTCACCACTTATCTGCGACAGCAGCTTAATACGCCGGGAGAAGCGGCCAAGAAAATCACCGATGTTCGCTATCACGAGTCGCATCGGGACAACCTGTTGCAGGTCGCTGACATGACTGTGGGCGCAATTGCCCGGGCGTACGAGAAGGGAGACGACCAATACCGACGCCTGCTTAAAGGCAAGCTACAAGATGTGTGGGTCTTCCCGCCCTCAGGAAAATAACACGACCCACCAAGCTAGCGCGGGGGTCCTTTTACGGGGTTTTTAGCCCCCAACCCGGCATGCCCCTCCTCGGGACGATTCGCTCGGTGGGTCGCGAAGACAGTATTTACATATATAATGTCTCAAATTGCGGTCACATGTCAATAGGGGAAATGTCCAGGGATCATCTTGCCGAGCGTCCTGACCTCCTGCCCGCCCTACGTATGGGCGGTGCTGGCCAGCCCGGAGGCGGCGGGGTGGAGCCATGCGGTGCTGGCCGACATTGTGGCGGGCAGGCAGGATGAGTAGCGCCGCGGGGCGGCTATAAAGCTACGTTCGCACACTATCTGAAGAATGGAGGGGCCTGCATCGGCAGCGCCACGTCACCGATCACCGGCACAGGGAGGTCAGGCCGACCTGGCCGCAGCCGGTTCCACCACCTGGCCGCTTCTCAGAATTTGCCGCACCGTATTGCGGGAGATGGCACAGACCCGGGTTAGCTCCCGTACCCCGTGAATCCCACGTGCCCACGCCTCGGCTATCTTCTGCTCCGCGGCGTTGAGGCGGGGAGTAGCAATCGGCTTCCCGCGACGGGCTCCATTCGCACATCTACGGCTACAATAAATATTCGCTGGCCCTCGGGGCTGAAAGATTGCCCCACATGCGCTACAGGCGATGCGACTCCACCTCTTCTTGTTATAGTACTTGGATTGGTGGGACTTAGAATGAAAATGTTTATCACTGTAGTGCAGTCGATGGCGTGGCAGCGGGAACTTAGCCTCAGAAAAGTCCATGCGTCCCGCAGTGGCTTCTTGCCAGCAGTACGCGCAACTCACGATTACTGTTGCCTGAACCTTGTGGTGTTTACTTAACCAGGCGTTTCGATGTGCGCGATTGCAGCAGTACAGCTTGGCAGGGTCGAAATTCTTAATCCGGCGCGTGAAGGGTTTCCCACACTCAGCGCACACGGCAGTATGTATCTCGCGGTTGGGTTTCTTACAGGTCCGGCAGTGGTAGGTCATGCTGACACGATCAACTCCCCGCGGCAAACCAGTTTCCGTTGAGGTGTGAATATGGCCACAGCCCAGGCATCTGACGGCCAGGTGTTCTTTCGTGTTGTGCTGGCTAAGCCACACCAAACGATGGGCCTCAGAGCAAATGAAATTCTTGGTTGCCCGAGCAGCACGATCATGCCGATAGACGGGGATGCCACATACCGCACAAGGGCGCTCTTCTCCTGTTCGGCGGCGCCCTGGCCGTCGGGTTCCACGATAGCAGGCCACGTGAAACTTGCGCGGGCGATCCCTGTGAGCTGTGAAAACGATCGGCTTGCCGCAGGCTTTGCATATAGTTGAGGCCGCTATAGCTTTGGGGCGTGCAAGTGGCGCATTATTCTCTAAGTCACGCTGGCATTCAGGGTGGTACGGTGAACCAAAAGACGCGGGAACCAACTCATCGGGATGGGAGCACCGGACCCATCTGCATCGGACAGGAAGGCCACCCCTCTCAGCCGTGCGTTGTTGTGATGTGGCAATGCCACCACACGCAGGCGAGCAGTAGGCCTGCGTGCTTGTAGTCTTCTGCGCACGAAAGATCTTCCCACAGTAAGCACAAACCCGGGTGCGCAACACGTCTCGGCACGCTGTGCAGAACGGGGAGAGCCCACGGCCGGGCGTGTACTCGATACCGCAACGCTGGCATTGGTGAGTCATGCTGTCCACATCTCTCCTCAGAAGGCTCCGCGATGAGATTTGACCCGCTGCAAGGTGGGTCAAATCTAGTATAAGGGCCTAGTCATAGAAGGGCCAGTAGTATATCCTCAGTACAGTAAATAGCGGGGTGGTCGGAATGAGGATCGATTTGGGTCTAATCGCCCCCGCGCATCCCTTGAAAAGATGAACAGGAGAGCGCACGCATGGATGCTGTGCGGCAAAGAAAAACCACCACATCGGCTGGAACCCGATGTGGTGGCATAGTATCGAGGAGTGAAGAACGTGGTTTCCGCCCTACCCTTCACTGGCCTCCAAGCCAGTGTAGCAAAACCTAGTAGCGATTCCTACCCCCCCACTGAAAATAGGGCGGTGCGCTCATGATGGCGCACGCCTACACCGAGCCGGCCACGGCACCGGCGGCAACCCCCAATCCCCTGATGCCCATCTTCCTGGCCACGCTCCGGCACCAGGCGCGCCAGGCCGCCGAGCTCGACGCCATGCGGGGACGCGTCAAGGCAGAGCGCGCCTACATGCGCCGGCCGGACATCGAACCCGCCGACAAGGTGATCGGTCTTCTCACCGCCTGGGAACTGGGCTTTGCCCCTGATAGCCCCAACCCTGATAGGCCCCGCGAGTTTGTGCCCATGCGCCGGGGCAAGGTTGCCGAGTTTGCCAATGTCGGGCCTGACCGCGTGGGTGCGTCCTGGCAGGCTATGGGCCAGGCCGGCTGGTATCGCCGCAATAGCCGCTATGAAACCAAAGACGAGACAGCGGCCCGCCTGGCCGGCCTGGCCGAGCAGCGCACGCGCAAGGGGTTGCCTCCCCAGGAGCCGACACCCCAGGACCTCAAGCCCCACAAGATCGTGCTACTCGCCCCTCCGGAGGGCTCTGACTGGGTGGACACCTGGGCGAACCCGGCGACCCTACCACCCCTGCTCAAGCCTGAGCGCCTGCAAAGGGACGCGGAGCAGCAAGCTGACAAGGCCAAAGAGAACCGCGCCACGCTGGCCGAGGCGCAGCGCATTGTGGAGACCATGACCTGCGACGCCTGCGGCAAGGAAGGCGCCGACCTCTACGCCGTCTGCCGGCACTGTGGGGCTTTCACTTCGGTGAAGACTCTCGTCGGCGACCAAAACGACGAATCCGCTCAGTATAAGAGTGAGGAACAATCAGGTTATGTAGCTAGAGCGGAATCCACGTTACCTGATGGGCAAACCGCTCCCCCGCCTCTCGTCGGCGACCAAAACGACGAATCCGCTCTACCTGATTTCCCGGTCCTGGATGCCCAGGAGGCACTGGCCGCGGCCGCCAGCGTCCTGTATGACGCGATCGGGCACAATGCCACCTACCTGGAGATGTTGCCCCGGCAGATCCCTGACAAGTACATCACCCGGAAGGCGCCGCCCGTGTGTGCGGCGGTGACCGCCCACCTGCGGGGCGCCGTCACCCTGGGAGCGGGCCTCTACTGGCTTGACGCGGCAACGGGGGAGCGGCGCACCCGCGTCCTGGCCCTTGACGCCGACGCCAAGTATCCAGACGCGTTCCGCCAGATGCTGCGCGGGGCAACGCGCTTGGCCCGCGCTGGCCTGCCCTCTCTGGTGGTGCGGAACGCCACGCGGGAGGGCAGCGGGCACCTGTGGGTCTTCCTGGATGAGCCGATAGAGCCGGCGCGGGGCTTCGCCGCCCTGTATCACCTCGCCCCTGAGCTGAAGGACGTGCCTGAGTGCTTCCCCAATCCCAAGAGCAGCGATGGTGGCCGGCTGCGCCTGCCCTGTGGGGTGTACCATCCCAAGAACGGCCCCCCTGTGCCGGTGCTGGTGGCCCTGGCGACGGCGAGCGGGCGTGATCTGGAGTGGAAGGACGGCGCCACCCCTGAGGCATGGGCGTTGATACCCGCCGCTGTGTCTCCCGCGGGCATCCTTGAGACCACGTGGCTGCCCCCTGACCAGCGGCCGGCACCCCCTGTTGTCCCTGTGCGCCGCCCTGCCCCCATCCCTGTCGCCGAAACGCACCCGGGGCAGCAGGTCCTGGCGCCAGGAGCGCACGCCATCGGCCAAGGTGTACGACAACAACACCTGGACCGATTACAGCCAGGGAAGCCGGCGCGGCGGTGATGCGCTGGCCCTGTGGTGTGCCCTGCACAACTACTGGCCCGAGGGCACCGAGAAGCCCGACCGCCTCGGCGCGCTGCGTCATCTAGGACTGCTGCCCGCGCGCTGCACGCTGACCGTGGGGCCCGACGCCACCCTGGTGCGCTGGCGCATCTTTGACCGGGACGGATGGACGGCAACGAAGCACGCGTTCTGCGCCGCCTTCCCCAGCGCGCGTTTCCAGGCAGAGGCCAAGGCATGGGCCGTGCCCCAACCTGCACGAGGCGGTCATGAGGTGGCATCAGGACCGCTTGGGAACGGCCGCGGTGACCATCACCGAGTTGCTCTGATGGTCTCGGCGAGCGCACACGCTACCACGGCGCCCGCCTGCACCGTGATCCGCGAGCGTACCGGCGTGCTGCGCATCCGCTGGTCGGCTGACCCGGGTACATGGAAGGTCATCCTGGCTGACTTCCGGGCCACGCTTTGCCCCCTGCCCGGTGTCACCTTCGACGCGAGCGAGCGCGCCTGGGTTGTGCCCCCGGCCTACGCCGACCGGCTCACCCGGTGGATGGGCCGTTACTTTCCGCCCGGCGCCGTAGTCTGGGAGGGCGTCTACAACACCGGCCCCGGGGGAGCTGACCGGGCCGGCCGACGGCCTACCACGCCGCCCCAGCTGGCCAGTGCGTACCAGGCCCTCTACCTCGCCCCGGGGGCGCCCGTTGAGCTCGTCGAGGCTGCCCGGCGGGTGCTCGCCAGGCGTTACCATCCAGACGCGGGTGGGAGCGACGATGCGATGAAGCAGATCAATGCCGCTGCTGACCTGCTTCTGAGCGCAGCGCACAAGGGCTAGCCCCTTGGCCGGCGCAGTCTCTCCGCGGACGCGCGTTCCGCGGCCTGACGGGCCGTGTTCAACGCGTGGATGTGCGCTCTGTGGGTAGCAGCGCGATCCTTGCCTGCCACGAGCAAGGCGTCACACCACGGCTCAGGGCTGCCCCCCAGCGGCTCTTGTGGGGGTTCCTGGCGGACGAGCATGCGGGGCATGGTTCTCTCCTTGCCGGTCGGTCTCCGACCCTAGAGTGGTCCTGGTTCTGCGCCCGCGCTCCCACCATCTGTACTATCGGCAGCCCTGCGCCCCAGGCGCAGTCCCAGCCCTCATGGAGGTAGATACATAGTATTTCTATGCATCGTGGATAAAGGCATAGTTATCCTATGCATAGAAGTGTAGAACGGAGAGTAAGCAAGGGTCCGCGGGCAAGCGGGCTAGGGCACGAGGGGGGCACGACAATGCACGCAGCGATAGGCGCCGAGAGGGGCACGTCCCGGCTGCTGACGGCCGCGGAGGTGGCCGACGAGCTACGGGTGAGCTATCAGGGCTGCCTGGGCATGATCCGGCGCGGGACGGTTCCCGGACGGAAAGTGGGCAAGAGCTACCGTGTCCGCCGCGAGGACCTGGAGGCGCTTGTGGCCCCGGTGTCGGCGGTGGGAGGGCGGTAACGCGATGATCGTGGGCGCGGAGGACACGGTACAGGACACGGCCCTAGCAGTGCTCGGGCGCGAGCTGGAGCACGATGAAGTACTGCTCAGCACGGGGAAAGTGGCGCGGGTTCGCCGCACAAGCGCGCTGCATGACACGCGGTGCGATCAGTTGGTGGTAGGGGCCGGCTACGACAAAGGGGGCATTGATGGTCCAACGCATACCAGGTTCAGGGTCCTGCTGGCCGTGGCGACGATTGATGGCCACCCCGTGGAGTGGCCCCGGGGGACGCGACAGGACATGGATAATTTCCTAGCCAGGTTCACCTCGGGCGACGCCGATCGCATCACCAACACGTACTGCGTCCTTCATGGATACGCGCCGCCGGCCACCACTCCGGTCAGTGGCAAGGAGGGGGGTGCATCGTGAGCAGCTACCAGCTCGCGGTTAATCTGACCCTCTCCGCAGGCGGCTTGATGTCGGGCGCCGCGATGGCTATGGGTAGCTTCAACAGCATCAAGGGCGCAGCGGAAGCCGCCGACGCCTCGGTCCTGAGCCATCAGAAGACCCTGGACCGCATGAACTACATGGGCGCGAACCAGGGCAGCCGTTCCTACCAGTATGCCCTGCAACAGCAGAGCATAGCGACGAATGAAGCGGCGCTCGCCAACGATAGGTTAGCGGCGGCGCAGCGGGGGGCCAATCTGGCAATGGCTGGCGCGGCGATGACCGGGGCCGGCTTCCTGGGCCTGGGCGCCATCAAGGACGCTGTGAAGGATGCCTCCGACCTCCAGGACGCCCTAGCAAAGGTCGGCCTGGCCACGACAGGCACCAGCGCCCAACTCGCTGCCCTCCAGAGCCAGGCGTACACTGTGGCCGGCCAGACCCAGTACAGTGCGCCGCAAATCATGGGGTTCGAGGCCACTATGGGTCGCATGAGTATCAACAACCGTGACTGGGTGAAGCAGGACATCCCGACCATTGCCCGCGCTGCTGAAATTGACCAGCGCATGGCCAACATCTCGCCCGATGCCAGCATCCCGGCCATGATCTCCCAGGCGCACATGCTGGGCGCCACCCACGGCAAAGCGTTCATTGATAACATCTCCCTGGGCACCCGCGCCCTGCTGGCATCGGGCATGACACCCGATCAGCAGAATAACGCGCTGAAGTATATGCTGCCGGCCAAGAACGCAACCGGCATGACCAACGCAGAGATGTTCCAGTGGGTGTCTCTGTCTAACCTGATGGGCCTCTCACAGGGGCGCGGTGCGAGCTACTTGGGCGCGATGTTTGCCAAGTTGGTGCCCGGCGTGGGCACAAAGATGCACCTGGAAGCCCTGGACCGCCTGCAACAGTTGGGCGGTGGCCAGTTCTACAAGAACGGTAACATGGTGGACTCCACTGAGGTCCAGCGCATCATTGCCAAAGGCCTAGCAGGCGAAAAGACGGAGGCGGCGCGGCAAGCCCTGGCCTACTATGCCTTCGGCACACAGGGGGAGCGGGCCGCCTTTGCCCTCACGTCCCCGACAGCCATGGCCAGTTCTGACCTGCTCCGCAAGAAGTTAGCGCCCTATGACCCTATCAAGAACCCCACGGGCATCGCCACGGTGGAGGAGATGCAGCTCAAGCTCAACCAGACGATGGTGGGGCAAACAAACACGCTGAACACCAACCTGCACTCACTGTCTGCCATGATAGGCACCGTGCTCATCCCGAGCGTCACTGCCGCCGCCCATTCTTTCGTGGAACTGACAGGGGGCCTCATCGCCCTGGGGCAGCAACATCCCATGCTTGTCCGGGTTGTGGCGGTGACGGCGGCCATTGCGACAGCGGCGGCGCTTGTTGGTGGGCCCATCCTGATCAT
>JAABUV010008885.1_pt1 | contig 10031 bp, 8 predicted proteins | sample 5559971 | NCBI WGS metagenome assembly JAABUV01 (sample SAMN10711881, study PRJNA513362) | rock metagenome | isolation source: Antarctica rocks | place: Antarctica: Victoria Land, Knobhead nord | collected 2015-12-19
CTGAAAGGAGCAACTCTTACAAGTATAGGTCTTGCCATCTGCAGCATGTTGCTCTTTCTAAGACCGATCAGGGTGGCACTTCGTCATATCGCTTTCCCACAAAACAGATCAGGAACACACATGGCTAACCTGGCAACCTCATGCTCGACAAACTCGAGTGTACGCTGCAGCTTGCACAGCTGCATTGTAAGCAACATTTAATTTCACATGGGCCCATCACAGGATGACAATTTGTTGGGGAGGTGTCAAGACTTGACTGCTGCTCTGCAGGGTGGAGTTTTAATCTCCATCAAGGCTGTAATGAACATGGCGGCTCATACAGCGCCGGGGTACATCCAGGAGTATGTGGGTGTCATCCAGGGCCGTCAGCCTGAGGTGGGCACCTGCTTCACAAACTGTGAATAACCATGCCACACATCGCCACTCATTCAAAGTGCATTGTCTCTGCGTCCAATCATGCATTGTCTTGCAGACCAATCATGCAGGAGACTTAATGCGGCACTTAATGTGGGCACATATGCCCTCACTGCCATGCCCAGGTCATTTGATGAGTTTCTGCTCTGGCACTTCTGCAATGGCACATGCATGTGGGACAAGGTCTCACATGTCCGGCTTCAGTCCCACCATCTATCCTTCCTCTGACATCAATGTCAAGCGTGTTGCAACACATGATGTATTGTAACACCTCCTCAGAGCTGCAGGAGGACACCAACTGCAATGAGACAGGTCCTGGATTGAGACTGTCACTGTTTTGTCCATGTCTATTGGGAGTAAGCATGCAGGCATGGTGGTCGAAAGATTCTTTTTATTGAGCCAAGTGATGTTGCTGCAGTATGAGGCCTTGGCCATGTACCCCTGGCTACAGCCAATTCAACCTGGTGGCAACTTCACCTTTATGCAGTACCTGGTAGCTCTCTCATTCTTTGAGCTTCAGCCCATCTGGGAGCATCAACAGCAGCGAGAAATGCAGGCGACCAACCCCTTCAGCTCTGGCTACAGTGCTGAAAGCCAGCGTCAGCTTCAGCTTCAGCAGCAGCAGCAGCTGCTGCTGACAGGGCAGCAGCAAAGGCAGCAGCAGCTGGGACAACAGCAGCAGAAGCAGAGTCAACAGCAGCAAAGGCAGCAACAGCAGCAGCCTTCACAACATCAGGTTGCATGCTACCATGCTGACACGAGCAGGCTGCAGCTGCAAGGTAGAACAACGCCGCATCAGGCTGCGACGCACACCAGCATAGGTCAGCAGTCTGCGCCAAGTGCTACTTTGGGGAACTGGCATCGAATCTCATTGCCATACTCCCCGGAGCCCTCTTATGCCCTTCATGGGTTCAGTCAGCCTGTGGCACCTGCCTGCTCCATGCCTCAGTTTTCACGCCGCCATGACAGCATGCTCACTTTACCTGAGGCTTTGATGCATGCTGCCATGCATGGTGCTGGAGCAAGCCTAAGATCACAGGTGCTGAGCAGCAGTCCATCTGAGCTTGAGGAAAGGTTGTCTTTCGTGTTGAAGGGCGAAGCCGTCATTGTTCATGGGAAAGATGCTGCAGACAATCTGCCTTTCGGCAGAGGCAAGAGGCCACAAGTAAAGGAGCCTCTGTCCATTGTCTTTGCGCCTGATACCCACGCATCGCAGAAAGTCAGTCCATCAGGTATCATCATCATTGCAAGCTCTTTAGTAGGGATAGCCCTACTCAGGCCCCCCCCCCCTCAAGGGGGCCCGTCTAGATGTGTGCAAATAGGATGGACTGTCTCTCAGCAGTTTTATGTTCAATAACCCTATTCCACCACATGTAGCTGATGCCTCTTCCTAAGGTTTAATAACCCTATTCCACCACATGTAGCTGATGCCTCTTCCTCAGGTTTAATAACCCTATTCCACCACATGTAGCTGATGCCTCTTCCTCAGGTTTAATAACCCTATTCCACCACATGTAGCTGATGCCTCTTCCTCAGGTTTAGTTCCAAGTCCTTCCATTTACTGTAAGTGCAGCTCAGTATTGCAACATGTCTGAGTGGCAGATGCGCTCAAGCAGGCGATTGCGAATTGTGTCACTTGCATTGATGTCATCCGCTTGATTGTGTTTGTAGTTGCTTTGTCTGGAGGTAATGGCACCAAAATCGGCCTGCCTGGTCAGATAATGTCACTGCCACGCTGACTTGATTCGTAAATGCGGCATTCATGCTGCTGCAGGGGCAATGTCATACAGTGATCTGGCCAATTACATGAAGCACAAGCTCTACATGTGTATCGACCCTATCTACCTCAAGCGGTGCAATGATGCAGAGCTGCGCTGGCTGTCAGCAAAGGGTCTCTTGCGCAACAGCGGCCTTCAGCAGAATCAGGCGAGCAACTGCATGACAACAAGTTCCAAAAGCATATAGACATGATACCTGCTCAGCTCAATTGCTGCTTGCTGGTGAATTCTTGCATCCTGTAGCCCAGGCATGTCTGTGCATGTCACCACGCAACTGCACAGACGGCGTGCATTGCAGCGAATTCAGAAACGCCTCCTTGTACATTTGTTGAAGGCATGCTTTGCAATCGCCCATCAGGCCAGGCGCTATATATAATTTTGTCCTAGCTAGCTCTTGAGTATGCTGCAAGTCGAGGAAATGAAGCTGCTTATCCAACTCTGCGCAAGAGTCCATGTCAGTACGTAAGGTATGCGGTGTATGTATTCAGGCATGGCTGTCAGAGCTGAGCAGGAGTCAAGCAGTTGCTGCGTCAGCTGCTTGGACTCAGGCGCACAGACGCACACCAAACCCATCCGTTGCAACCCTATCAGTGTCAGCTCAGGCCATAGGTAGCGAGCCACGTGCTGAAGCAGCTGCACAGGTAGCTGCACCAGCAGCTGCTGACACAGTGGTCACTACGGCGTCAGCTCTTGTGAATGATGCTGTTAGAGAAGTCAGCTGCGAACCTGCAAGGGCACTTTCAACTGCAAGGGCAGACTCACCAGCAACAGCCCCTGCACCGGCTTGTCTCAGGGATGCTGCAGCACACAATGTCCTGGTCAGCAGCTCAGAATTGCTGTCTGGACCCAATCTGGTCCCGGAGTTGTCTGCTTTGCCAGGTACACTCACTCACCTGAGGCCAGAGGCATATAGCAGCGATGCTCAGAGAGCAGCTGATGCCATCACTGCTAGCCAGGTTGCCGATGCTGTGCCTTTGTGTACAGCCAAAGAGAGTGAGCCTGACAAGGAGTGTGGGGCGGCGTGGATGGCAGCAGCAGCAGCACAGAATGACAAAGCCGCAAGCAGCCCTTCTGCCAATGCTGACATGCCTTCTGGTGTTGCCGGACCTCCCTTCAAAGATGCTGCTCCAAAGGGCACAGCCCAGAGTGTGCACGAGAGCCCAGTTGCACCCTGGCCCAGCTACATGCCACCCAAGCAGTGCTCGTCCCTTACAGACAGACAGACCGCTGCCTCTCCCAACTTTGCATGTCTACCATCGACTGCTGCTGCCTCATGCACCCCTCAGGCCACCCCCCCGGCCTCATTGCTTCCCTCAGTGTTCCCTCCACCACCTGCCACACAGTCCGCCATACCAACAGCATCGCCTTTGGCTGCTTCTGGCCCTATCCCTGCAGCAGCAGCATCTGCACCTTGGACAGTCACCAGCGAGTACACATCCCCCTGTCCACTGGGGACCCGCCAGCAGCAGCCACAGCCACAGCGGCAGGACAGCAACATCCCCAAACCGCTGCTCAACACTACAGCCATGGCTGGTGGACCATCACAGCAGGCTGAAGGCCAAGATGATGGCAAGGGTGATGTACAGGCTCAGCAAACAGCGTCCACATCCTCTGAAGGGTCAGGGGACGCCAGGGAGGGGAGGCTGTACCCCTTCCCTACCCACCGCTCGGCACAGGACAGGCTTGCCGGCATTGTCAGCTCTTTGCCATGTGCTGAGGAAGACTCCAGTCATCAGTATGTCTTTGGCAGAAGGCAAAGGACGTCAGCTGATCGGAATATATCTGGTCGTAGTGCTCAGGCTATGCCTGTGCCAGACATGAGCAAGCCCACTGATGGGACATCCCCAGGTAGTCTCATGCCATCCCTGCGTAGTCAGATAGCATGCACGGGAAGCCGGGCTGCAGTCAATGATAGTCAGGCAGCATCCCTGCACAATCCAGCAGAATCCCCAGATGTGCAGGCTGCACCCTCTGGCTGTCAGGCCGCCCCAAACCACATGCAACATTCTACAGGTGACATTGCTGCACTCGAAGAGGCTGCTGCAATCGACACTTCTGGTCATAGCCTTGCGCCTCAAGCTGCTACTGCCAAGACTTCTGGACAACCCGAGGCAGCCGCAGCAGGCACAACATTGGCTTCAGCAGATGCTTTAGAGCCTGCTGCAACAGCCACGCCAGCAACATCAACAGCAGCAGCAGAGTCACGATGTCCAGAAGCAGAAGAGCCTGTGGCAGCTGCATCAGCATCAGCATCACAGCCAGCAACAGCTGCAGATGCTGGCCCATCAGCAGCTGCATTGGCAGCTGCAACAGACGCAGCCCCAGAAACTAGTTTGTCATCTGCATCTGTGGATGATCCTGCCTTGATGCCTCCAACCCTGAATCGCACCACACAACCTAGCCTTCCCAAGAAGAGGAAGAAGTCCAAGTACTTTAGCGAGACTTTTGACGTCAAGAAACGGCGGAGGAACAAGATCCAGAGAATCAAGGCTGAGACCAGGGCAGCTAAGGCGGCTGGTGCGGCCCTGCCCTCATCAGCAAGTGCTGAAAGCATCTGGGTCCACTCTTCTTCATGGTCTGGGGACACTGTGAGCCATACGTCTGCCTCAGTGCAGAAGCACACAGGTGACTCATCACAACTTGTGTCCTGAAGTGCATGTCTTGTCATGTTCTGCCATGGGACGACACATGAGCTGTATCATCAGCAAAGCCTGTGACTAAAGGCTTTGCTGAAAAGCTCAACAGCCATCAACCTGTCCATACATGGGGCGACCTTTTGAGTGATGTTAGGAGCTCATGTCTCCTGGCATGATGCATGTAGGCATGCTGGCCAGAGATGCTTCAGGCCGCTTTGCAAGGCTGGGTGAGCAGGTGCCAACAGCAGGTACTGTGACTGGCCAGCAAGATGGATCTGCTGCCGAAGCATCTGAAGCCAACATAGGCAGTGCTAGTCAAGATGCCATGCCTTTCAAGCAACAGGGGGTTGATAGCGGTGAGGAAGAGGACATGCAGGTGGATCAGCAGGAAAATGATTCAATCAAGTCTGAGAGCCAGGGTCAGGTGAGCAGGAGCTTTGCACTTCACCAAGCCTTCTCATGCTGGCATGTGAGTCGAGTCTGTGCTCAGTTTGTACACCAAGCATCATTATACAGGTACCATGGCTGCAAACTGCATGTATACATCAAACGCAACAGCATTTCTGCATCAATGTTTGAGTGATGCACCTTTTTTTTAGCTGCTGTTACTGCCTGGGTGTAGCCTGTTAGGGCAGAGCTTTGCCAAAGCAATAACACACAGACAAGAAACACTTCAGCCGTCACTGCAATCCGATGTACACAGCAAGCAAGAGAAGCCTCTGTGGCCCACACTAGGCCCATACAGTGACTCTTGTGACAAGCAGCAAGCTCTGTGTTAAGCACCCATTTTGATGTGGTGCTTGGCTTGTGTTCAGGAGGTGGCGTGCAGCGCCCCAAACTTGATGAGCATGCTGCTGCCTAAGCCCTTCATCAAACCAGTCTGGGCTCTGGATTTGCAGATGTCAGGTGCGTGCTACAGCTCACAAATGCTCCTAGCCAGCTTGCACAGGTTTCGTTTTGCACATGTCAGGTGCCTAAGCTCACACATCTTCTTACCAGCTTGCAGTTCATTGCAGAGTATGTGCAGGACAGCTCTTGACGAGCCTGGCCTTTGTGCTTTGCTCCAAGGGTAGAGTTGTGTTTAAGCCGTTGCATAAAGCAAATGTGCATATTTTGGCTCAGAAATTGTAAGTTGACAGGTCAGTTCAATCCAATACTGGTTCCTCAGTTTGTGAAGTGTTCCATGCACATCCCTGTGGGTGGCCCCTGATTGCCATTGCATGTCATACCAGGTCATGCAATAATATCATGTGTCACTCTATCATTTGCTGCATGCATATGCACAGGGTCACATCATCTGCAATTCCCAACATATAATTCCCTAGATGTAGTTCACAGTGTCTCAGAACATTTGCAAAACACTTAAGTGTAGGGAGGGGGAGGGGCGAAATATGGACATTTGTCAGGATTGTTTGGTCACATTCAGCGCAAATTAGGGTGTCAGCATGCTGCATGTGGCTGCATTGTTGGCCAACATGTCTGTTGGAGATAGATGTTCCTCGTTAGTGATACATGTTCCTTACTAGTGATAGATTAGTGATAGTGATAGATATTCCTCACTAAAGAGGCTCATTATCCTGCATCAGTCGTCACTCGGAGTTGTCATGACACAGGCGCGAACAGTCTTCGAGACGTCGTCATTATCAACAAGCATTAGCACCTGGACTCTCTACACGCAGTATTACTCAACAAGCGTCAGCACCTTGACACTCCATATGCAGTATGAAATCACCATTGGTAGTGGCAACTTTGAGTATGATGCAACCTTGCCTATGCAGAACTGGAGCAGCAGGGCTACAAGAGCATACTGCAGGATGCTTTTGTGTTGGTGCGTGATAGGGATCAGCAGCATTTGGTACAGGTCAAGGCCTGTCATCCTAATCACAACATGCAGCCTGTCTTCACCATTCAGGTAATACAGCACCCAATGCAAAGATGTTACTGCAGAAACCCCAGATATGCATCTTGTTTTGTGTTGTCCATGTCATATAATCGCTGCACCTAAGCACAGCTCATGTGCAAGTCAAACATGTCGGCGCTGTTGCACGCAAGCCAAGCAGGTTGCAACACAACTGCCGTCTGTCGTCAAGATTTGTAAATTCATATTGACGATTGCGCTGCGCCTGCAGCTCAAGCATCAGGATCTGTCACCACAGGCATCATACCATTGTTGCTGTGTTCATTGCAGAATGGTGAAGAGGTACGGTATGAGGAGCTGAGTGATGCTATGCATTTTGAGGCACACCATGTGCGCCTTCACCAGGTGGCCATCATCACTGGCAAGCTCCCAAGGCTGCTTCTAGATGAGGTATGCTTCTTCATCAGCATTTGGTGCAGTCATTGTTTTGGTCAGCAGCATTTGGTGCAGTCACTGTTGCTGTCACTGTCTTCTGCAGCGTCTGATGCAGTCATTGTTCCATTTACTCTATTGAGCAGTGACTGCACCAGACACCATCTTGCAGTAAACAGGAAGGAGGAGCTCTGCTTCTTAGAAGCGATTTCAGGGCCCACAGCACCAAGATGCTTTGTAATGCATGGTAAGCAGTCCTGATCATGACAGATCTCACTTGCAGGTGGCTCACGCAAATATGGAGGCACGTACTGAGCAAAGTGTGGCATATTTTGAGCTGCAAGAGCAGCTGAAGCAGGCCAGCCTGGACAGCACCACACAGCAGGCCTTGACTGAAGAGATCATATTGCTTACAGACCAGATCATGAGCAGGTCAGCCCATCCATCACTTCAATACAAACCCATCCACATCATTTGCTCTTGACCTTTGCTGCGAACTTATGTGTTGCGTCTGGGTTGAGATGTTGGCCAGGTCAAGTCTTGATCACATGCTTACAATGTGCAGATTCACAAAGCAAACAGGCTGCAGATAATCAACTATCTCCAGCTGGCATACTGGCTTTTAGACCAGACATGCTAGACAAGGGCTATCTGACAGAGGATAGCATCTGTGATCATTCAATTCAGGTCTCTTGCCTTGTCAGTCTATGATCTCAGTTCACTGAGGCAGGCCAAGGATGGCTGACAGATAGCAATGCTGCAAGCATTCATGTTGAGCGCATGTTTCTGTCAGTGCATCATGCGAGGTCTGTTGTTCTGAGATGCCGACAGTCTACTGTACTGTGCAGGCCCAAAGATGCCATTTACTCAAGGATAGATGAAGACTGGAAGACTCAGGAGGAGGTACACCACTTGCAGTGCTTCCTTTTGTTACAGTTCAATGGTTTGACATCCCAACAACAGTTCTCTGGTTGTTTAGGCAGTGATTTGTCTTGTGGTATGATAGTTGGCCTGTGCTCTGGTTTGCTGATCACCTGCCAATGTTGCAGCACTTTTGGTGACAGAACGTTGCCTATGCACAGCTTCTGTGAGTATGTTCTTGTTTTGCTTGCTGTGCATGCTTCATGCAGTCATGCATGCAGTCATTATTTTACATTCAGATACTCGGCCAATCACAAGCTTGTTGACTCTGCCTTGCTCATTCCACACAGCCACTCACTCACTCAATCACTCACTCACTCACTCAGCCACTCACTCACTCACTCACTCACTCACTCACTCACTCACTCACTCACTCACTCACTCACTCACTCACTCACTCACTCACTCACTCACTCACTCAATCACTCACTCACTCACTCAGCCACTCACTCACTCACTCACTCACTCACTCACTCACTCACTCACTCACTCACTCACTCACTCACTCACCCACACACCCATTCACTCACTCAGCTACTTGGCCATCCACTCACACACAGCAGCAACAGGCCAATGACCCTGACCTCTTCAAGCTACTGGACATGTGTTCTGTCACTCGCTTGCCTACTAATGCATTCCCTCCTTGCTCAGGAGACCAGGAGCTACTTTGTCAAGGTGTGCGGCAGCAAGGCAGAGGAAGCTCTAGCAGAAGCCAGCCAAAGCCCTTCAGTCAAGCAAGAATCAGCAACACCGGCAGATACTGTTGTGCCTGACCAGCATGCCATCACTTCAGAGCTAATGAGTGCAATGCCTTTGGACCAGAACAATGCAGCTAGAGTGGCAACCAGTCCTCAGCTAGACACTGCGTCACCTGTGGACCAGCATGATGCACAAGCAGCGGCAGCCTTACAGGAGGACGCTGCATTGCCTGTTGATCAGCAGGGTCTGCTTGAGGTTCGCTGCAGGCTGCAGAGCCTACTTCAGGATCTTCCTTTCCAGGAGGCGCTGGACGCCGTCTCAGCTCAGATGCCAAAGTCACCCCCTCAGACCAACACACCTTCAGCTCAGGGGCCTGACACTGCTGCCGCGGCTGCCACAGCTGCGGACAAGCAGCCATCTCCTGGGCAGAAGGCGTCTGATGCCTTGGGGAATCCAGCCAAGGTTCAAACAAACAGTGGACTTGCCACAGGCGCATCCATGCCAGAAAGTCAAGTCGTGCCGGCTGCCTTAGCTAGTCCCTCTAGAGACATTGGTAAGGCCAAGGGGTCCACTGCCACAGCTGTGCCAGGCTTGTCGAAGAAGAGAAAGAGGGCTGCTGCGCAGGCTGCAGCGGAACATGCCACAGCTGTGGATACAGCCACCGCAGCTGCAGCAGACACCAACAGTGGGCAGTCTCCAATTGAGAGACAAAGGGCGGGGGTTGCCCATTGTTGGCCCGAGAGAGTACAAATTGTATGCAATGGCATGCAAGGCGTGTTTGATGCCACATACACCATGGTGATGCCGTCAACTGGCAAACGGTGCAGACCATCAGTGTTTGTGCAGTCTGCTGGCATGGGCCATGTAGGCAAATGGAAGGAAACCATCAAAGTGGATGATGGTGAGGGAGTCCCCGGGATTGCTATTGGTTGCTGGTTGAAGGAGGCTAAGCGCAGCGGGCTCAAGCGAAACGGCGGCCGCCCTAAACTGAACAAGGCTGCAAAGGCCGGAGCAGCATCTCCAGAAGGGTCTGATGCTCTGGATGTTGCAATGTCAGCTGATTCTGAGGCATCCCCTTCTGGTGATCAGCAGGCCCATGTCAAGAGCCCAGCTAGCTCTGAAAGAGCACCAGATGCTGAGAGTTCACCCAATGAGAAAGCAGCTGAGACTCAGGCTGGGGCCAAACAGCTTTTCAAGCATGTGAGTAGCCCGGCTGGTTTAAGTGCGTCCCACCATTGCAGAACATGCAGTTGGCTCATTGTTGCATCTTGCAGTAAAATTTGTTGTGGCTGC
>JAABUV010008887.1_pt1 | contig 10029 bp, 14 predicted proteins | sample 5559971 | NCBI WGS metagenome assembly JAABUV01 (sample SAMN10711881, study PRJNA513362) | rock metagenome | isolation source: Antarctica rocks | place: Antarctica: Victoria Land, Knobhead nord | collected 2015-12-19
GAGAAGGCTCTCCAGGAGGGCCAAGGTGCGATCGCCGGCAAATTCCTAGACCTCCAGCACGTCTGAATCGATTTCGGCAGAAACGACCATGGCATCATTTTACCTTCTAGGATTAGCCTTGCCGTGGGTAATTCTAGGCCGAACCAAAGGGAATAGCTGCGCGATCGCGCAGCTATTCCCTTTCTCGTCGAAAATCTCTAAGCTCCATCCCAGAAAGGCTTTGGCTAGCAGCTAGAGCTAAGGCTAGGAGCTTCAGCATGCCCCGTTCCGTCTCCTGGCTTCCCCGCCTCCATGAGATCCGCCGGTCGGTCGACAGCTCCGTCCGCTCGCATTACGACCGCCACGACCTCCAACGGCTCTTCGAGCTGCAGCCCCGCGCTGCCCAGAAGCTCATCGGGATGCTTCCCGCTGTCACCCTTGGCACCTCCCGCCTGGTCGAGCGCGTGGCGCTAGCCAGCTTTCTTGACCGCGTGCAGGAGGCGGAAGACACTTCGAGTCTGATCGAGCAGATCCGCCAGGAGAAGGCCACTTCCCCCCGCCGCAGCCTGCGCACCCTGATTCGACGCGACGCCGAGCCCGCCAGCCTCGCCTTCATCCCCGAGGGCATGACTCTCGATCGCGGACGGCTGGAGATCAGCTTTCGCAACCTCGAACAGCTCGCCGAGAGCCTTGTCTACCTCGCCCGCCTGTTCGACAGCGACCTCGACAGCTTCGCCCAGGCCTACGAACCGGAGGCTCCGCCCCCAGCCCAGACCGACGAAGCTCCCCGCGAGGTCGGGGCCATGTTCAGGGAGCTGGAGCAGATGGAAGCCGAGCACGCCTTTACGCGGTAGCCGGTGCCGCGGCCTCAGGCGTGGTCTGCGATCGCGTCGCCACTTTCTTCGAAGCGGCCCCGGCAGCCTTCGGCCGAGCGGCTCTCTTGACCGGAACCGGCATCGGGCGCTTCCCTGCCCCGGCTGTTCCGGTGCCCTTCTTTGCGGTGGGCTTCTTCGCCGATGTCCTCTTCGGGGCCGCCATCTCCTTTTGCTTGGCCCAGCGTGCCCGTTGTGCGGCGGAGATGCGCTCCCGCGCTGCCCTGCTGAGCTTAGGTCGGGGTTTGCCCGCAAACTCCAAGGGGTTGAAGCTGGTTTGCTGGTTGGTCGAGCCCTTCGGCCGTCCCCGCAGCCGCGTGGCCGGCTCCGCTTCGCTCAGGAGGGCTTTGGTCCGCTCCAGAAGTTTGATCTCCTCATCCAGCGCCGCCACAATGTCGTTGGTTGTCATCCCTGTCGTCCTCAGCGCCCATCCTATCCGTAACTAATGCTGAATTAGCGGAATCGGAACCGCTGCCGGCGGCGGCGCTCCAAAATCGAGAGCGGGCTGCTCATGGCCGTGCGGGTGCTGCTCTCGCCACAGTTCGAGTAGCAGCGGCGCCATCATGGATCGTCCCACGCCGATCCCGTGCACCTTGGGCATGGCACCTGCGGCAGAGCGGAAATCATCCAACGCTTCCCTTTTGCTTGCTTCACCCGATTCTGTCGAGGGTTTGGTCCATATCTTTGGGCACGGGCGCTCCTAGACCTTACAGCGTCTCCGGTTGAGTCTAAAGCAGCAGATCAGCCCAACACCTTGCACAAACTGCATCAGGACATAGTCGATCCCTGAGCAGAATCTGCTAAGTCTTCCGATGTCCAAACTCGCGCAAGCGTCTTTCAGCCGCGTCACGCTCTTGTTGTGGAAGGCTTGCATCCCCGGCGATCGTTTCGCTCTTATCGCGTTCGGCTTGAAACCACTTCAACAATTCAGCGTGCTCCCGCTCTTTTCGCTGCTTCTCTTCGGCAGCGAGCGCAGCCTGCCGTTCCATGCGCTTTCGGAACTCCTCGAACGTGGATCCAATGAAAGATTGCGGCACGGTGGCGAGAATGAGGCCGGTAGGATTCGTGATGTTGCGGGTTTGGCGAGTCAGTTCCAGCTTCTCGCGTACGAAGAAGGCGATCTCCTCCGGCCTTGCGTCGGCGCGGACGCGGCGGCAGTTTCTGAGTAGCTGGACCGCAGCTGGTTCATCCACAGGCCAGTATCGATTCAGTGCCTGCGAGATGATCTGCAACTGCTCGCTTTCAGAGTCCTCTCCTCTCGACGAAGCTGGCGTAATCGGCTGCTCAAACTCGCCGATTGATGAGGGAAGACCTGGACGGCGCCTCTTCGGAGGAGCAGGACGTATCGACGTTTCATCCCCTGGGGTCGAAACATACGCAGGCGATGAAACAAGCTCCTCCCCGCTCGGCGTGCAAAATATGACACCCTTATTACGAAGCACATATTCGAGGCCGGCTGCACGGCGCCGATCAAGTATCTGCTTGTATGAATAGACCCTATAGAGTCGCGCTTGGGAACTTCATTGTTTCAAAATCTTCCAGAATTTCGACAGCCAGCTTCTCAAACAGTCGGGAGACGTTCTGACGCACATTCTTCTTAGCCATATTGACCTTGTATCCGATGTCGGCAGCACCGATCCTAATGGTGCGGGACGCGTTAGTGTCGCCACTCTCAGGACGGCCGCCACGCCACATTACTTGGTAGATAGCCTCCTCACCCAAGGAGTGTCCATCCTGAGCAAGAACCGCCCTGCGTACCTTGGATCTGCCTCGGCCAGGCGTAATGCCTTCTACGCGAGTTCGAGAAGCTCCTGACAGTATGATGTATTCACTCGATGGGGACGTTTCATCCCCTGGGGACCTTAGGGCACCAGGTGTTCTTCTGACCGCCAGCGGCGTTTCACCATTAGGTGTCACGGCAGGAACCACTTTGGCGAAGATCGGCGTAACTACCCCTGCACCACGGGCTCCGAGGGAGGCAAGGGGACTGGGTTCCAAAGTGGGGCTGGTTTCCGCCCCTGGGGTTGAAACATACCTAGGGGATGGCCCATGGCCTGGGCCTAACCCGACCCCTGGGGATATAGGAACCTCCGAGGCGGGGCCAAAGCTAACAAAGTTTCCGCTCCGTACATCCTCCGGACTAACGTCGAGGAACGACGTCATGCCCTTCAAAGCAGGGGAGAGCGCCGCTTCTTGATAGTTCAGCGGCTCGATCTTGTATCTGCGGGAACTACGCTGCGACTGTGGCATTCAGATCATCTTTCAGAAGAGCCATCAACTCATCCGCCACTGCGTGGTAATCCTCGGCAGCTTTGCACTTCGGGTCGAAGTCGGTGAGGAACTGGCCAGCACGCGCGGCTTTGGTCACACTCTGATCCGTGCGAATACCGTGGAGCAGGGGAATCTTCATGCCCTTGGAGAGCCCATCGAGTCCTTCAAGAACGGTAGTAGTCATGGCCAGGCGCCGGTCAACCATCACGGGCAGCAATCCCACGGTCCGAATGTGGGCCTTCAGAAGCTGATTCAGTGACTTAGAGGCTTCGATCGAGGCCATTGCCCCCTGAAAAGAAAGGGTATCCATGCCGATTGGGATCAGAACACGCTCCGCGTAGACCATCGCGCAAGTCTGAAGCAATGTGATCGAGGGACTAACGTCGATGAGAACCACGTCGTAGTCCTTCTCGACTTGCGAGAAAAGCTGAGAAAAGGCGTGCTCGCGGGCTACATTACCCATGAGGATCGTTTCGACCTTCGTTGTCTCACGGCTCGAGCACAGAACGTGTACCTTATCGCTGATCTTCACAATGCAATCGTCGAACCGGAGCTTCTGAATGACGAAGTTGTAGAGGCCATATTCCGGCTTGAGGCTTAGCACGCTACTGATGGAACCCTGGGTCCGTATCGATGACAAGAACACGTTTCCCGCGGTCGGCAAACTCGCGGGCGAGGGTAGTGGTGGTCGTGGTCTTGGAAACGCCGCCACGCTGATTTGAGATCACAAGACGTATCATGCTTTGTCCTTCAGAAGTTGCTGGTGAATGGCTTCGACCTCTTCCGGTCGCCAGAGCCGATAATTGTTGCCGGCGTCGCGCGCGGGTTCGGGTAGCGTTCCCGCCTTGGGAAATAGCGGCTGGGCGGAGTAACTTCCACATCTCGCTTCGCCGCAGCTGCAGCCGCCGATTCACCATCCATCCCCTCGGCAAGCCACCCAACTGTTTGCAGGCCCGCTTCAACGCCAGTGATTGTCAACCGTCCTTCGAGCTTCCTGTGCGCCTCATCCATCAGCAGCCCCAGCCTCTCTGAGTAGACCGCCCGCATCTGGCGTATGTGCCTTCCGAAATGGCCTCCCGCGATGAATGCGTGCAGTACCGCCTGTTCCAGCAGCGGTGCGTGCCGGCTCGTAATCGATTTGATCGCCTCGATGCGCTCTACCAGAGCTTCCGGCACCACCATATAACCAAGGCGCAGCGACGGAAATAGGACTTTGCTGAACGTGCCCGCATAGAGAACTGCCCCGCTTCGATCCAATCCCTGCAAAGCAGGCACCGGCCGCCCGGTATAGCGATATTCGCTGTCATAATCGTCTTCAAAGATCAGCGCGCCGGATCGTCGCGCCCATTCCAGTAGAGCCAGCCGTCGCGCCAAACTCATGGTTGTGCCTACCGGGAACTGATGGCCTGGCGTGACGTAAACCATTTGGACGTTGCACTTCGGCAATTGATCCACTTCGATTCCTTGTTCATCCAGTGAGACATTTTGAACCTTCGCCCCAAACGCTTCGAACACCATCGCCGCGCCCGTGTAACCGGGGTTTTCCATACACACGTGGTCGCCGGGTTCCAGCATCAGACGCGCCGCGATGTCCAGTGCTTCCTGCACGCCTGAAACGATGAGTGTCTGTTCCGCCGAGCAGCGAACCCCGCGCGAGAGGCTCAGGTATTCGGCCACCGCCCTACGCAGCGGGGCAGATAGCCTATAGCATCGCATCCTATTAGGGTCCGGGTCGGTGATCGTCGCAGGCACTGTGTTGTTATCTGGGTCCATACCTCGATCGGAAATAAATCCAGGGCCGGCAGGTTCGGCCTGACTGCGCGGATCGGCCGCTCTTCATATCCGGAGAACAGCCCTGCGCGACAAGCATAGCCCGCGATCTTTATGGGGCGTCTGTATGCCGATCCAGTTCCGCCTGGCGCTGTAGCCGATATTTGCAGCAGGGCCTCAGGCAGCGTCTTGCTGACATAGGTGCCTGAGCCGACCTGTCCTTCGAGATAGCCCTCGCTTTTCAGCTGTTCAAACGCGGAGACGATGGTGCCGCGTCACAGTCCATGCTGTCGCGAAAGATCTCGCGTTGCCGGTAAGCGCGATCCGCTGCGCAGCCGCCCGGAAAGAATCTCATGACGCAAGGCCTCATACAGCCAGCGCCAGGCTGGAGCTTGTCCCTCGCGCGCGGGTAAGGCCAGATCGAAGTTCGATGCAGACTTTGTCATTTCATAAATGGTCCAAACGATTTCTGCTAAATGGCTCTTGGTGTCTGGTCCACTCCAGCTTACGGTAATAAGCAGGGGAGGGCGTAAATGACGCGTTTACATTCCGTTTCATCATCTTTTCTGCAGTGATTTCTCTCATTATCGCGGCTGACGCGTCCCCGCAGGCGGTATGCACGCATCGCTCTCGCCGCTGCGTTCCTCTCTGGCATCGCCTCACGTTGGCCTCTACGGCAGCAACCAAGGCTACGGGAACTTTGCCAACTTCGTTCGCTACACGGCACAGGTGAACGCTTTTATGCCCGCGTCTACGATTCCGTTTCTCGCCTGGGCTGCTACTGTCGCCGAACTTGCGCTCGGCGTCCTCTTGCTCACTGGATCATGGGCACGCTGGGTCGCGTGGGGAAGCGCCCTGTTGCTCGCGCTCTTTGGTGCTGCGATGGCTATCTCCATGGGAATCAAATGGCCGCTTGATTACTCCGCTTTTTCGGCTTCTGCTGCGGCTGTTCTGCTCGCATTGCGAGCGGAGGGAACCTCGGACCTGACAGCTGATTGCATAACACCACCTCACACGAAAGACTTGCCATGACTCCGATTTCGAGATACTTCTCCATCCTGCTTGCTCTTGTTATCACAGTGCCGCTGCCGCTCTTCGGGAGTCAGCCGACCAGGGACGCAGATCTGCTGAAAATGCGGGATTCCGTCTGGGGTGCCTGGTTTGCTCACGATGCACAGCTTCTCAGGCGGCGCGTGCCTCCGGAAACAATTGTGATCAGTGCTGGTGATAAACAATGGAAAATCGTCTTCGGCCGGCAGAATGCGAAAGGGCTTGAGGCTGGTGCTGGCCGTTTCGGGGGAACGCGAGCGCCGACTCTTCTGGCCGCTCGCTAAGAGACGTCTTGCCATCGTGAGGCCTCTTGGGTGAAAACTTCACACCGTAGGACGGAGGACACACGAGAGCGAGGGACCACTATACGGTCAGGCGGCAGATGCCCTGAGCCGCGCGGAATAGTGACGGTGAATCTAGATCCAAAGCCCAGCTGGCTTTCCACTGAGGCGCTGCCTTGGTGAAGACGCGAAAACTCATCCACCAGCGCCAGGCCAAGAACTGCGTTTTCGCACGATCGATCTCGGCGAGTGCCTCAGCGCGCTTTCGCTCCTGATCATACGCCAGAGCATTTCCCGGCGCCACGGACGCGGCTACCGTGACCTGTTCGAGGTGGTTTCTGTAGGAAGCGCTTAGCGGCAACCGTGGGCTTACGCCCACAATGATCACTCCCAAAGGCATACCGCTGCCCGGGATCATCAAAGATCGGGCTAAGGCTGTTGACACCTTCCGGGTAGGGGCCACACTGGAACTCGTCGAATCTCGGCTTTCAGATCATCGATCTGAAAGACTTCTCCACGTTCGACGATCTCTGACAAGGGCCAGCTTCTGTCCTCGACGCCATCGAAAGACAGTTCTTCGGGGCTAACGGCGAGCCCGCGTTCGATTCCGGTTGTGTCGATCAGCGTGGCCTTCTCTGCAAGTTCATCCAATTGGTAAAGAAGTACGAAGGGAAGATCGGATTCGTGGGCGGCCAAGGTCTGCACCGTGGCCGCGAATACCGACTCCAGAGTCCTAGCTTCGCTGGTATTCTGCGGGAGCTCCCGAAGCGAACGAGTTCTGCGCTCGCTGAGCATAATGACCGTGGTCTCCGTGACCGGGTGAAACAACCCCGCGATCACCCCGTTCTCATCCCGAATGGGGCTAAGGGAAAACGTAAAGAACGTTTCCTCCATGTAGCGGTTGCGGGTAAAGGTACATCCGCTGGTTTTCAAGGAATGATGTTTCCCCGGCCCAGGCACGCTCAAAGGGACCACCCACTGCCGGCCAGGCTGAGGCCCAGCACTCGTTGTACAGCCTTGGTGCGATGTACTTTTGCATGGCAACCGGGACAGAGCGAAAGCATAAGGCTCAGAATGGATTTCCGGGCACCCTATGATGCACGATGATGGAGCGCTTGTCTGTCATAATCGGGTTCACTTGGCACGATTCCGAATTACTTTGACATCCGCAATGGACGCCTACTGTAGGAAAAGGACTGCTCAACGCGCAACACGTTACACAGTTCCGGAGGCCGAAAGGGGACAAACTGCGCGGTTTGGTCTATGTAATGACCGAATCGGGTTTGGTCCGCCAAGTGCTAAGTACATTGCGTAATCCTGGCGGTTCTCTTGCGTAAATTATTTTCTGCCCTTGTCTTCTGCCTTCTTGCCTCGCTTTCTGTCTTGGCATTCATTCCTAAGGTCGCCCTTGCACAAAGCCGATGGCTTCCTGTCGGGCCGGATGGTGGTGACGCACGTGCGTTCGCCGCAGATCCACACGACCATAAACACATCTTCCTAGGCACTACGAATGGAACCGTCTACGACTCGCACGATGGTGGACAAAGCTGGACGCGCCTAGCGCGAGTCGGCAATCGGGACGACCTGGTTCTGGACAACATTGTGGTTGATCCGCTCACTCCGGATCACATCTATCTGGGCGCCTGGGGGGTTGGGTACGCGGGCGGCGGATTCTACACCAGTATGGACGGTGGCCGGACGTGGGCATCGAATGCAGCGATGGACGGCCACTCCGTTCTTGCCCTTACCATGGCCCCGTCCGATCCAAAGATCCTAGTTCTCGGTGCCCTTGATGGTGTGTTTCGCACGGTGGACGGTGGCAGCACCTGGGCGCTAATCAGTCCCGAGAAGAGTAAAGAACTGCACGAGATTGAGTCCATCGCGATCGACCCGAAAGACCCGCGCATCATCTTCGCTGGGACATGGCACCTACCTTGGAAGACCACAGATGGCGGCGAGCACTGGACAAACATGAAGGACGGCATCATCGACGACTCCGATGTATTCTCTATTATCGTGGACCCCACAAATCCTCAAAATCTATTCCTCTCAGCCTGCTCCGGCATCTATCGCAGCTCTGACGATGGCAGCACTTTCACAAAGGTGCAGGGCATTCCCTCCACGGCGCGTCGGACTCGCGTCCTGATAGAAGACAGCATGCAGACGAACGTGGTCTTCGCTGGGACTACTGAAGGCCTCTGGCGCACTATAGATTTCGGACATACCTTTCAACGATACGGTGATCCATCGTGGATCATCAATGATATAAGCGTCGACAAGGAGGACAGCAAACGGGTGCTGCTCGCGACCGATCGCACCGGTGTACTGCTGTCTAATGATGGTGGCTTGACCTTCACCTCATCTAACCGAGGCTTTTCCTCGCGCCAAATCTCCGCCGTTCTGCAGGACGGCGACGACGGATCACGCCTCAACATTGGCGTGATCAACGACAAGGCTGCGGGCGGAGTGTTCAGCAGCGAAGACGGCGGAACTACTTGGACTCAAAGGAGTGTGGGATTGGGCGGAGCCGATGTCCTGTCACTAGGAAGGACATCAAAGGGTACGCTCCTTGCCGGCACACGCCACGGGCTATACCGATTTGAGAATGGGAGGTGGCAGATCTCGGGCGTGACACTCGCTTTGACACCCGAGTTGCACTCCGATGTGACGACGAGGCCAGCATCCCGCTCACATCGCATTCGGCAAGTTTCCGCCAAGCGTGCTCCATTGACTCCGGCTTTGGCAGACGTCAAGGCAGAGCGTAGGCCTCCAGAAAAGGGTGCCATACATACCGTGAGCACGACACCGCAACAGTTCAGCACCGGCGTTTATGCACTCGCTTCGGACAATACAGGCGTATATGCCGCAACCGAAGAAGGGCTGCTCATCTCAGCGGACGACGGTCGTACCTGGAACCGAGTGCGCAGCGCGAACGCGACGCCATGGCGGCAAGTGGCAGTACAAGGTTCACTCGTAGCATTGGCAGATTTGAATGGTGGCGATTTCCACCGACAAGGGATCTAGCTTCCATGCAGTGGCCGCTCCCGCCGAGCTCACCATGATCGCGGCAATCACAATCGACAAGGGCGGCCGTATTTGGATTGCCGGCCGGGAGGGCGTGTACCTCTCTGAGGACGGCGGTTCCAAATGGCACGCGCAGAAGGACTTGTTTGTTCCTGATGTCAGTGGACTTTACTTCGATCAGAGTAATAGCCGGATCCTGATCACTTCCAACCAACCGGGAGCGCTTGTCTTTGGTGTACACGTACCGGACATGACAGTACAGCATTGGGATTCGGGCTGGGTACTTCGAGAGGCCAGACCTGTTGGCGACCACTTGGTAGGCATTACGCGTTATGACGGAGTGGTTCTTCAGAGGAGTGCCCTGGTCTCGCAGGAACTAAGCGCGAGATGACAATCTCCAAACTGCACACTCAAGATGGTCGTCGCAGGCAGGGTAGCCCTGAAGGAACACTCCGGTATCGCGAGGTCACCGAAGACGTCGAGGGTGCAAGCTACAAGCACCGGATCGCTGAGATCCACACCACCAGCATGAAGCGGCTCAAAGGTCGAGGCAGCTGACGATCCCTCGGACGGAGCCGGCGAGGTGTAATCGCCGGCTTGGGTGGATGGGGCCGACTCGGCCTCATCCACTTCTTCTGAGAGCGTTTGCAAGTGCCCAGTTTGCGAGCTCGTCTGCATTTGGGAGTCGTCGCTGCACTCCGGTCGGAGTCTTCACATGCAGAACGATGCTCTTCTGTTCCGGTGGTCGATTGGGCTTGGTGGCGAAGTCCACCGCCCAGATC
>JAABUV010008888.1_pt1 | contig 10028 bp, 13 predicted proteins | sample 5559971 | NCBI WGS metagenome assembly JAABUV01 (sample SAMN10711881, study PRJNA513362) | rock metagenome | isolation source: Antarctica rocks | place: Antarctica: Victoria Land, Knobhead nord | collected 2015-12-19
CCCGCAGGAACGTGAAGCAGTACCCGGAGGCCAGCGAGGTGGACGGCCTGCTGCTGCTGCGCATCGATGCGCCGCTGTACTTTGCCAACGTCAACCCGGTGCGCGACGCGCTGCACAAGTACGAGCAGCGGGCGCTCGAGTCTGCCGCGCGCCGCGGCGCGCCCATCCGCTTCATTGCGATCGACCTGAGCCCGGTCACCGACATCGACGCGTCCGCTGTGCACTTCCTGTCGGTGCGCGCGCCGCGCTCCGGCCGCTCCGGCCGCGCGCTGCTCAGGCTTGGGCGCTCATGCTGAAGTGCTCGAGCGTGCCGCTGCACTGCTTTATGTCATGTCTCAAAGCCATGCAGGCCGGGTTAAGCGGGTTAAGCGTGTCGAATCTGATCTCAGCCTTACCATGGGCATGACTTTGCACGCCCATGCATTTACAGATGGCGTGCGTGCTGAGATCGCATGGGCTGGCTCATGTAACCAGCCCCTGGGTGTCACGCGGCTCCCGTGGCGGAAACGGCGCGCATTGCGCAGGGGCGCCGTTCTGTTTCCATGTGAGGGGGCCCGGTACGTGTTCTGCAATGATGCGTCAGAGGGTGAACAGTGGTTCATAGCAGCTCTGTCTTGAAGCTCGTTCGTGCGAGGCAGGGTGTGCGCCCTGCGCCACATGACGGCTGAAGGAGGCAGCTGGCGAGGGCGCGGCTGCCGCGAGCTATGCGTGCGCTCTATGCCAGCCGATCTTGTCTGCTGGCCCTCACCTTGCTCTGAGTCTGGCCCGCGCCCGCGCGCGCAGGACTGGATCAAGGACCACAAGGAGCGCGGCATCCAGCCAGTCTTCGCCAACCCGTCGCGGCAGGTGGTGCGGCTCATGCGCGCGGCGGGCCTGCACGACCTGATCGGCGAGGACTTCATCACCGTGCGCATGAACGACGCCGTGCTGCTCTGCCAGGCGCGGGGCCCCGCGTAAAAGCCCCTGCGCATTGCTGTGTACGGATGGGATGTGTCCCGGGTGCCAGCATTGTGCCCCGCGGCTGTGCCAGGCGCGCCTGCAGTCCTCACGCAACAGCGTGCACCCCAGGGTCTGGCCGAGGTGTGACGAGCAGCAATGCCCGGCGAACTGCGGTTAGCCTTGCAGACGGTGGACGGCTCAATGGCGCACCTCTGACTTGCCAGCAAGTGACGTGTATGTTGAGGCGTTGCTGCTACTGCTGCTGGTCATGGACACTTGCAAGAACACCTTGCGCGGGGCAGTCTCATCCCCAACGCAGCACCGCTGAGCATGACGGCCAGTCCAATTGGCTCGCAAAAGAATATGTACGCGCGGGCAGGCGCCGCCGGCGGTGCGCGGCGGCGCACAGTGAAAGCAAGCATGACAGCCGCACCATGTCTGCAGTGACACGGTGTCTCACCGCAGCATGCGCGGCGCGGGCAGGAGCTGCTGGCGGAGCGCGGCGGCGCCAGGGAAGGCAAGAGCGCGTCAGAGCAGGGGCACGGCCCGGCCGACGGCAGGGACGCGGCCAACGGCATGGAGCTGGCGGCCCTCTAGGTCCCAGCTCTGTGAAGCGACGCGGGCCCACGGAAGCGGCGCCGACGCCCCTCCAGGCGCCCGCCATGACACCTCGCCGCGCTGAGAGCGCACGATCGCCGCCCCATGCGCGCCTGGAGCGGCTGCTCGTTGCGGGCGCCGCGCGCAGGCGCCGCGGGGCGGAACCTACTGCTGTATTGTGTCGGCTGCCGCGCATGCTGCAGGCCTTGCTGGCTCGCACGCATGCATGCATGCGAGGTGCACCGGTTAAACCTTTTGACCTAAAGAGCTGAGGTTTGGGGCCGGTGAGTCGGTCAGGGCGTGGATTTGCTATGTATGAGCAGCCGTCCAGCTCACAGAGAGGCTGCCACGGCGGGGAGCAAGCTAGCATGTGAGCCAGGGAAGCGCTGCTGTCTTGTCCGGGGCAGGGCATCAGATATGCACGCAGGAGAGTCGGGGACGGTGGCACGGCCGAGCGCAATCAAGCGCTCGCTGATTATGTACTTGACGATGTATCTGACGCCTGGGCTGCCTGTGAGGTTCACGGTGAGGTTCACCATTGCGTCGTAGCCCCAGCGGTGCTACCCAAGCCCCCATATACAATCACAGCCGTACACGCGGCTGCGTGTGATTCTGACGCTGGTTCCTAGGGTGCTGTTGTCTGCCTGCCTGTCACCTTTGCCGCTGAAGTATGCCACTACTGCTGCGCCGCAGGCTATGTGCAGTCCATGTGCCTCCCTGGTTGCAGTGGAGCTGCTGAGAGCTGTTTGCCATGCACATCGGCCGCGCTGTTGTTTGATTTTGTCTTTCGCAGGGACGGGATGCGGTCATCAAAACTGTTTTTGGTGCCTGGTTTGGACACTTGCACTGGGACTGCGGGCTGTTTCAGGCATGGTGCCAGCTCTCTTTGACTAAGTGCGCCAGTCCAGCTGCCAACGCGTGACACTAAATAGGCAACTTTGGAGGGCATACGTTGCAGCCTGTAAACAGGACAATCGAGACCCACAGACTCCAGAATGGCACTATATCACTGGTGCGCCCAACACCCTGAGCCATGCGCACGAGCGGGGTGCACGCGTTGCACCTGGCAGCAAACCTGCGCTGGACAGGCCGGGGCGCACGCGCGCGCGCGCTGCAGCACACGCGCAAAGAATACTGGCTGAACGTCCTAACACAGCCCCTAAAGCCTACGCTCGCCAGCAAGGCCCCTTGCCAGCATGACACCAAGCACGCCGCCCCCGAAATCCCAAGTCCCCACAGATGCAGGGCCCCAGCATGCAAGCTCTCCGTATACCAAAGGCAGCATGCATGCATAGCACACCAAGAGCACACCATTCTGCTGGCAATACCGGGGTCTCCCAGACTGCCACGTGCCACTAGAGAGCAGTGCATGTTCGCAGTTAGACCTTATCTACAGCCTCCTGACCCCGAGGCACCTGCAAGCTGTTCGAAGCAGACTCAAGTATGCGGCTCCCCCCTGTCAGCCCCTGCGCTGCAGAGTGCAAGATAGCAGGCGCGTTCAGTACAGAGGTGCGTAACGGCCTGCCATGGTCAGCCTGCCAGCTCGGCAATGGGCGCGGGCTCGTCCAAGCGCCAGGACAAGCGCGCGCCGCCCTGGCGCCGCCCTATGCCAGAACCACCGCTCCGTCGGTCCGAGAGCCTCGGCCGCGCACGCACGCGCTGCTCACAAGCCCATGTTCTTCTCCCAGGTGTTGATGGTCTCCAGCATCACCAGCGTGATGGCGACATGAGGCGCAATCCTGGCGCGCAGGCGCGCTGTCAGGTTCTCCCCAGACCTGCTCCGACAGGGGCCAGCCGCAGACTAGGCGGACTGCTCCAGAGCACGGCTGTCCCCTCGCGCGTGTGGCTCGGAAAAACGCAACTACACAAAATAAGAACTCCAGTCCGCTTCACTTCATGATCGGCCCCGCTCCTTGCTACCCGCACCCAGCCAGCAAACCCGGCACAAAACCTGAAGCGCGCCGACTGCAGAGCTCCTGCTGGCCCACCGCAGAGCTGGCGGCGCCGCCACCGCGCAACGCGGCGCCCCCCGCCAGGGCAGGCCCGGGCACGCCCGGCGCACAAGGGGCTTGTGTGAGGCTCGCGCAAGGGGCGCGCACCGCACGCAGTAGGTCGGGAAGCCGGTGTAGAACTTGAGCGGGCCCTCCTGCGCGAGCGTCTTGACCGCGCAGTCCAGCGGGCCTTTGTACGGGAACTTGCCGTCCGGCCCCGGCTCCATCTTCTGGATGCGCGTCTTCACAAAGTCGAACGGCAGCGAGCAGACCGAGGCGAAGAAGCCCGCGATGGTCGCGCCGCCCAGCACGACCGCCTGGCCGCCCTTGGCGAAGCCGGCGCCCTCCAGCATCTCCTTGGCCTGCGCGCAGACCCTGGCTAAGACCCTGCATGCAGACCCTAAGAGAGACCATAACCAGGGCTTGACGCGCCTCCCCGGCCTGTGCACGGCTCCAGCCCTGGGCACGGCCCAGCCCACGCGCAGGGGCACAGGAAGAGCTCATGGCTGTGATACGCCCTCTGGCGTATCATCGCGCACACGCGGAGCACATCGTGATGCACGGCCAGGCCCGTGTCGCCACAGGCTGTTCGCCACTCGACCCTTGCTGCAGGAGCGGCAGCATGGCCAGACCCCGAGCTCGACCACGCGCTCCTGCATACAGGCACAAGACGACAATGCTGTGCATGTCTGCCTGGCAATCGGCCATCCGTGCAGATCCCCACCTGGTCGTTGGAGGCCAGCATGCCCATGTTGAGCGCCATGGCACGCACCACCGTGGGCCCCGCGCCGCGGAACAGCCCCACGGGGCCCTCCTCCTTCACGATGCGGATCTGCGCAGCGGTGCCGCTGCCCACTCAGCGCCACACGAGCAGCACAGGGGCGGCGCGTCACCGCGACTTGCCTGGCTGGTATGTTGCACTGGCAAAACACACTCTACTTCAGGTTGGAACAGTCGGACTGCGCGCTGCACTGCCGTGTTCCCAACCGCAGTCAGCGTTGCCGACGTCTTCATAACGGACGCCGCTGCTCAAAACAAAGCGCAAAACAGAGCGCTCAAATGGATGAGGCTCTGCAGGCAGAGACTCCCTAGCGCGAGGTGACGCGCCATGGCGTCGCCGACGTTCTTGTAGTTGCGGCGCGAGGCCACCGGCATGGTCGCGTCGGCCTGCATGCGGATGAGCGTCAGGTCGGCGGGGGAGCCCACGAGCGCGCCCAGGCCGCCCGCCGTCAGCCCCGCTCCCGCCTTCTGCCACAGCGGCAGCGGCTGCGCGCGCGCGCGCCCCGGCCTCAGCAGCCTGCCTTCCCACCAAGCGGCCAGTACACGTGCATGACACCCTCCTCCGCTGCCGCCCTGTGCTTCAGCGACAGCGGCTGCGCACGGCTCCAGGGGTGTTTGGCAGTTGCCAGCCCAGGGCTGCTCGGCGCCCGCAGCTCCCTCACGGGGGCTGCCACGGCACAAGCAGGCAGCTCCAGCCCGGCCGCGCCAGCCCGGCCGCGCCGCGCGCCCTGCATGCATGGACCGGGCCGCAGGCTGGACGCACTGCCACACCAGCTGCTTGCACTGCCACGCCGCAGGTTAGGGTTAAGGTAGGTCCGCAGGTGGGTCACCTTGCCGTGGTTGGCCTCCTTCAGGTAGGTGGAGATGTTGTTGAAGATGCCCAGCCGAGCGGTCGTGTAGGTGGCTTGCCGCAAGAGCCCGGCAGACAGGCCCCTGTACATGCCGCCAAAGCCCTCCTTGGCGATGATGTCCTTTGCCACCGTGATCTGCCCGCCCGAGCGCGCCTCAGCGCTCGCGCTGGCCAGCCCGTACACATCACTGAATCACAGGCAGCGGCGGGGGCGCCGCTTGTCCACACGACCAGCGACCACAGCGCACAGCACAGGGGAGGCCCGTTCTTCATGCAAGGGGCGCGGGCGCCTATGGCCGCCTGCACTAGGTTTGCAGCTGCGGCTGAGCGAGCCTGACACTGCGTGGGCGGCGCACCGGCGAGCCCACCGCGCCGAGCTGCAGCCGCACTTTCACCATATCAATCGGCTGGATGACGCACGTCGCCAGCATTCCCGACAGGCCGCCGTTGAAGAAGGGCTTGACGTTCTGCCATACCAACTTGGCTGCCGGCTTCACCTCCCGCAGCTTGGCCTCCGCTGCGTCTATGGCCTTGGCCATCGCCGCAGCAAGCTCAGCGCACGAGGTGTATCAGCGCCCCTGCGCAGCGGGGCCCCGCCACAGCTGCAGGCGTCAGAACCTGCGAAAGCACTCTTGCTGGCGCGCTGTGAGCTGCCGCAGCGCACTGCAGGTAGCACTGAACTCGACCAACCTCACTGCGCGGAAGTGGGGAAGTACCTGGCTCGTTCAGCAGAGCAAACAGCGCTTTTCTCGAGCACTGACGGCTGCAACTCCTGGCCGTTGAAAACGTGTTTCAAGCTTCCTGCATCGCAGCCGCTCGAGGCTACCCTGCCAGTGCAGCAGGGCTGGAGCGAGGTCTTGGTGTGGAGGGCCCGCTTGAACTGTTGCTATTGGGACCGTTTGCGAGGCGAGGGCAGCTGCGCGTTGAAAGCGCGGGCGAGCTGCACTGCTGGACCTCGTCCTGCGCGCGCGCGGGCACCGGCGACAGCCAGCGACAGCCAGCCTCTGTACAGCAGACCCCAACGGCGCTGTGTACTGCGCAGCAGGAGCTACAGTAGCCAGGCGAACCCGGCGGGGGCACCACAGGGGCAGCTCACCAGCCATGTAGCTTGCTGCTGCCAAGCGTGGATGAGGACTCCCGTGTCGGCGGCCTGCTGAGGCCCAGCGCGGCAGCACCATCGCGTGCCGAGTCCCGGCACTGGTGCCGCGAGGGCATGCCCTGCGCCGCCTGGGCATGAGCCAGGGGGCTGAGGGCGCGCGGGCCGGGCGGGGAGGCGCGCTGCTGCGGCGCGATGATAGCCACCGTTGAGGACTGGCAGAAGCTGCACGAGGCGATTGCGCGGGACCTGCGAACCAGCGAGTGCAAGACCGTGCTGGTCTTTGTGTCGGGCGCTGACGTCGACGCGGTGGCGGCGGCGCGCACGCTGAAGGCGCGCACCCGACGCAGCAGGGCAGGCGTACGGCGCTGTCGCCTTGCGCCCTGAGCAAGGCGCAGGCAGCAACTGCTCGGCGAGGCCGGCGGATCCGGATGTCGCGCCTAGATTGCAAGATGTGAGCGCCAGCCGCGCGCGCCGGGTCGCAGCAGGGCCTGAGGGCCCTGCTGCCGCAGGACATCTTTGAGAACATCGGCGCGCACTTCACCGTGTTCCCTGTCGTCAGCTACGCGCAAGTGCGGGCGCACTGCCAGGCGCTACTCGACCCCGAGGTGCGCGCTCAGCCGGCAGCACCCGCTACGGGCTGGTGTGTCCTCTGAAAAGGGCCCCAGCACTGTGTCCTGTGCGCGTGATTTGCTGCGCACCTGCTCAAGGTCGTGATACCGCGCTCGCGCTGCGGCACGCGCGAGTGGGCCACCAGGGTTCGGCCGCCGAGCGCGGGGCGCGCGCGACCGCCAGGAGGACCAGAACATATTCTTCCTGAACTGCGGCGCGCGCGAGGACCTGCCGGAGCTACTGGGGCTGCCGGACAATGTGCGCGCCGTCGTCATCGACAGCCACCGGTGCCGGCCTCCTCCCAGCGGAGTCACAGTCGTCAAGTGCCGACCCTGGGGGCCTGCCCTGTGCGTTGCCTGTGTAGGCGCTTTACTGCTGCTGTTGCAGCCCGGCGAGGCGCTGTGCTGACGTGCGTCAAGGGCTGCGACCGCCCTGCAGGCCGCTGCACCACAACATGGCGGCGTGGGAGAACGTCGTGTTCATGGCGGACAGTGCGGACACGACCGTGCAGCCGGAGGAGTTCGTCGTGCCCGACGGCGCCTCAGACGCAGGCGCGCGCGCGGCCCGCCGGTGGCCACGCCCTGCGGATCGCGCAGCGCCCGACCCTTTGTTATCAAGCGCTCAGTGTTCTTCTTTCCAAACTCATGTAATGCACTGCATGACGTCCTAGCCATGCTGGAGGAGGTCCTGGCCGGGCCGGTGCATGCGCGTGTCAGGACCTGTTGCAGCTGCTCAACCTGCAGCAGCAGCGTCGCTGCCACATATGCATGTCCTCACCATATGCTGGTCGTCCTGCGCACCAGTTTGGCGGCGTGACAGACTGCTGGGTTCAAACCGCGCCGGTGCATCATACTGCTGAGGTCGAGCGCGCGGGCGGGCCCGCGCAGAGGAGGGCAGCGACTCCGACGAGGAGGCCAGCAGCAGCGACGACGACGGCGCCTTGGATAAGGAGAACGAGCGCCCAGCCCAGCGGTGTGCAATCACCCTGTGCGGTGCTTGTATATGGCCCGTCCCTGCTGACTTGCATGCTCTTGCCAAGCATGCAAGCGCTGCCAGCCAGCAGGTGTCCCGCGCCGCATGCACACGCACTGTTGCGGAGACTGCGCAGCTCATGACCTTGCCGTGCTTGCGTAGGGCAGCAGCTGGCTATGCATAGTCCACCTGTCTCCCCGCATCTATTGATGTGTTGCTGGAGCTCTGGTGCGCAGCGAGCAACAGTACTGCTGCCGCTGCGGCCGTTCAGGCAGCGCACGTCGGAGGACGCGGCGCCGCTCGGGGCGGCCGCGGCGCGCGCGCGCAAGCGCGCGGCCAAGCGCGAGCGCCGACGCGAGGTGCGGCGGCGGCGGCGGGAGCACTACGAGCGCGGCTGCGCATGGGGGCGGCCCGCGGCCGCAGTCGCGTACGGCATGGCGCGCGAGATGCACATGGAGACCAACTACATGCTGTGGTGCGCCGCGCGCGGCGCATGCGTACGGCATGGCGCGGCGCATGCGTACGGCATGGCGCGCGGCGGACGCGCATTCTGCCCAGGCGCTTCAGCCGGCTGGCGTATCCGTGCATAGTGCGGCATGTGCTGTGTTCTGCAAGCGCACCAGGGCAGGGTAGGGTGAGATGTTGTCAACAACGAAGCCAGTGCAGCGCGCGCAAAAGTGGCCGGCGCTTCGAGCAGGCGCCGGCGATGGCCGGGGGCGACGCGCGTGCGCGACGCGCGCAGGCACGCCGTGCTGGGCATGACGGACCAGCTGGTGCACCAGCGCTGCACGCCGGCGCAGTACGAGCGGCTCGTGGAGGAGGCAGAGCTGCTGGCGCGAGCCCTATCCCCATACCTAGCCCGCCCATGACCAGCAAGGGTAGGGTGGGGTCGGTTGAGATTCGTGCTGTGGCAAGGAGTCGGGCCCGCGCATGCATGGCGCGGTTCGGTCGGTGTCAGGGCCGTGCTGGGCCCAGCAGGCGCTGCGTCCCGTGCGCAGCAGCAGTACGCGCCCCCGTATGCTCAGGCGCAGGCCCATGCGGCATGCCCGCCGTGGACAAGCGACTGCTGCAAGCGATGGCCGGGGCAGCCACACCTGCATGCGCCGGGCCGCCCTGCTGCAGCAGAGGGGAAGCCCGGAGCGGCCAGGCTGCAGCGGCAGGCCGCGGCTCTGCAAGCGTGCTGTCGCCGAGGCCTGCCGCCCGCCCGCGCGTCACGCAGCGTGGGCTGGGGCGCGCAGGTGCGCCAGAGCGCGGAGGTGGCGCACGAGCTGGACGAGTGGGAGGTGGTGCACGTGGACGATGAGGAGGGCGGGGCCGCGTACACGCGCCGCCGCACCGTGTTCGGCAAGATCTCGTGCGCCCCGGCCAATATGCTGCTCGCAGCGCCGGTCGCCCGGCCTTCTGTTCGGCAAGATCTCGTGCGCGTCCCCCGGGCATGCCGCTGCTCCCAGCGCTGGCCGCCTGGCCTTGTTGTTTGGCAGGTTCCCGTGCGCCCCGGCGTCCGCTGCTCAGAGCATCGGCCGCCCGGCCTTGCGCCGCAGCAGCGTGCTTACGGAGGCTGCCAGAGCTCCTGGAGCAGCCTGTCACCGGTCGCTCGTGTGATCAGCCTGGCTGGCGGAGCTAAAGTGCACGTGGCTTGCCCAAGGCCACAGCAAGCTCTTGCAGTGTTCAGCATGACCCCTGAAAACGCGTGGATGCACCAGCCAGGCCGGCCCAACCGCTGCTCCTGGGCGCCCTGTCCCCCGGCGGGACTGAGCCCTGCATGGCAGCCCCGCGCACTGCGCGCCGCCCACGCGCGGCGCGCCGCGGCAGGCCCTGCATCGCTCCCAGCGCCGGCCGCCCCGCCTTGCGTGCTTGGCAGCCTGCACGCGGCGGGAGCCAAACCTGGCTCTGCGCGCCTCGGCAGGCCCTGCATCGCTCCAGCGCCGGCCGTCCCGCCTTGTGCGCTGGCAGCCTGCATGCGGCGGCAGCCAAAACTGGCTCCGCGCGCCGCGGCAGGCCCTGCGAGGACTTCCGCTTCCCGCTGATGCGGCAGTGGAGCGTGCGCGAGGCGCTGCTGCACAGCCGCTACGTGGCGGTGCGGCTGCAGACCTGGCAGGACAAGGGCCGGCGGCTGGTCGACGAGCTGCTGTCCAACATGGGCCTGCCGCTCGCGCACTGCAAGCGCGACTTCTGTGCGGCGCCCGCGCCC
>JAABUV010008890.1_pt1 | contig 10027 bp, 20 predicted proteins | sample 5559971 | NCBI WGS metagenome assembly JAABUV01 (sample SAMN10711881, study PRJNA513362) | rock metagenome | isolation source: Antarctica rocks | place: Antarctica: Victoria Land, Knobhead nord | collected 2015-12-19
GGGCAGCGGGTAAACCCTTTTAGCCGCTGCTCGTTCATCCTTCCAGGCCAGGCTACGTATCACCCTTGCCACTACACTTGCCCCCTTCCTCAACGCGGGCTACAACCGCACCCTCAAATGCGCCGAATCCGACTATTGCGGATGTTCATGGGTCTGGCGCACGAGCAGAGGACCTGGGGTGGAGAAGCCTCTACAGTGCTGGAGAAGCGGGGAGAAGGATCATGGAGCCTTGAGCTTGGACCCTTGAGCTTGGACCCTTGAGCTTTGGAGCCTTGAGCTTGGAGTGGCGACAACGAAATTGACCAAGGTACGCAGAAGTATGATAGAGCGACCAAATTGACTGATACCCACTAGAGATTTAGTATGAAGGTTCTTGTAGCTAGTTTATGCAACGTCTTGTAACTAGCGGACCTACCCTACCGACGGCCAGCCTGCCTCAGAGTCGAAGACTCAATAATGGCGAAGGTATATCCAAGATCCCTTCCACTGCGTCTGTTTGAAGTTGGATGATGTCAATAATGCGCCGTAGGTGCGTTCTCTGCTTCGTGGCTGACGGGAAGCTAGAGATTGACGCAATGCTACGGGTGAAGGGAAGTGCAAGACCATTGTGGACACTGCGGAGAATAGTGGGGACGAGCAAGCCATCAAGGACGCAGAGGATTAAATTCGATGGTATGTACGTCTCCAGGACGCTCTATACTGAGTCCCCATAGCCAAATTCCATCAACTCCGCCCCGAGTGGGACCTAGTCAACAAGATCTTTGCCGAGAAGGATGGCGGAGACGAGGAATAACGCACAGGAAACAGCAACAGCGCCGACATCACCCTCGGTGCTCTGCTCAACGGCAAAGGCGCATGTCCTCCCAAGACGTTCAAGAGACCCTTCCTGAGTTGGCGCCGATATTGATCGATCCGTTCGACCGCTCGCAGTCAAACTCGCAGGATGGAGCTAGAACGCCTTCTGTGCGGGAACAGACGTCAGGTACGCTTAGGCACGCCTTCATGACGGCCATATCCGCTACCCTTTGGTATAGGCTGACGCCATTGAAGGCAGGCGAAGGGGTGGAAGGGTATCCGGCGCATCGTCGGCGGGAGGGCTTGAGACGGTGTTGGAGGTGATGGGGAGCAAGGCGAGGGTCATATGAGCCTGCAGAAGCGTCAGCTGGAGCTACAGGAGGCTGAGCATCAAGATAGAAGGCTGATTAGGCGGAGGGAAGCTCTGAATGCTCGATATCGAGCCACCCGGGAGGACGCTATGGATCCTCCGCGCTTGGGGCCAACCGTTCCATATGACGTCTTGATCAGGGAGGCGGAAGAGAGGTATGATAGGCTCATGGAGGAGCAGGGAGAGTAGGGCGTACCAGCTACCAGACCTCGTAGTCATCGAAGTCAAAGTCCTCGTCTTCCATAGCTATTAATATGACCTCCGTCACCAGTCTCTCTCGCCGCTGCAGGTGCTCGGGGACGCGCAGCTCGTCTGCAGACATCTCTGCTTGACCGGTTCGTGCTGCATGCCGTGCCTTGGCATTGGCATACTTGTCGTTTTCGAGCGGTCCGTTGTCGGTGTTGACTGCGAGGTTATGGAGAATGACGCATGCAATTATGATGCCGTGGGCAAGCGCCTGGTCGTGTGTGGTCCGCAGGCATAGGGGCATGCTGCGAAGGATCGTCCAGCGCGACTTGAGTATGCCAATTGCCTGCTCGACTTGATAGCGCATTGTTGCAGCTATGGTCTTGAAGTATGCTGCCGTATAATCGTATTCCCAGACGTTTTTCTGAACATGGGGACCGTCTGATTGTATGCGGTGAACCCAGAGTCTGCTAGCAGGTATTAGTTGATGACAAATTGCGTGTCTGGGTGTTTCAGAGGCTCGGCGGCACGTTGAACACACATGTTGCTCGAAGACGCTGGGTATCCATAATCGAGGTAGCGAAAGCGCTTGGTGTCGTCTGTAACGCCGAGAACGTTGTAGCTGTAGCGCTCCTTGCGACTGTGGAACGCGCCAGCGTTTTCCCTTGCCGGCGCAGTTGCTAGGTTGACATGAAACTCGTCGACAATGCCAACACAAGAGGAATGCCGAATTCCTCCAACAAGCTGAACTTGATGTCGTTCCTCTGGCGGGCTGTTGGCCACGATATGAAGCGAGGGCGCTGGCGGAGGAAGGCTATGACGCATCTACCGGTCCAAACATGGACAGAACCCTACAAAACTCAGATGAGCTTGAACTGCGGCGGAGGGGAAGGACAAACTCGAAACATGGAATGTGCGCTCTATGACGTTCAGGGTGTGTCCATGAGCCATCCGATAGATGAAGACGCCTATCTGATAGAGGGGTTAGGCCTGGGGCTTGCGGTTCTTAGACTGAAAGACGGGATCGAGCCTGAAATATGCGACAAGACGAACTAGCTGGGGATGAGACGTTCGGAAGGCTTGCTGATGGCGAGCGCTCCAGGAACGCCTGGTCAGAGTGGAAGTAGAGGACGGGTGTTGGATATTGGCATTGAGCTTGGGGCAGCGGTTCCAATAGCAGTTGGACTAAATATGGCGGTGCGTAGCTGCCAGAAGTTGAAAAGCGGCGACGAGTGGGCTCTTGATGGCAACGAGGGAGTTGCGCTAGGATGAGGGGATCCAAAAATTAGTGGGAGTCTGCACGAGAGGACTTTACAGGCACAACACAGAGATGTAACAGAGAGATGAAGGCTGTAGTGTCAGTGTTCAGTCTTACGTAATCAATGCTGATAGTAAGAACGGGAGGTGAATTAGGTGTCAATGAATGGCATGCCTACCAGAATAAGAGCTACTTCGGGAATTTGGCCACCGTCCTCCATGTATCGGCAACAATAACTTCCTGACCAGTCAGCTTCTACCTTCCAAGCCATTGCAAACGCCTGCGTCCTCGTCAAACAGCAGCTATCCCTTACTCCTGGACCTTGACGCCCTGAAGTCAAGTTGTCTCGGGTTGCGGTAGAGAGGGAGGATGCCAAGCCTAAAATTCTGCGGCGAGTGGTCAGTCCTTCCCCTGTCCCGCCGCTGCCCCTCTCCTCCAGCATGTTGTCCACCTCTTTTTGCCCCTTTGCCCCATCCCATATCCCTCCGTTCTCACTTCCTCTTCGTGATCAAAAACATTGGATTCTCAAGCTTCACACGGCATGTGTACCTTTCTGACAGGCTGAGGTTGGCCGAAGATCGTGGAGAACCAAACCGTGACCAAGCTGACGTATCGCAGCAACAACCTCCTCTACCCAAAAGTCCGCTCCTCTCTATCACCTCCAGCTCCGCGAACTGTTGTATCATCGGATTGGGAGCTGACCCATCCCCCTTAGTCCGACAACAACTCCAAGATCCTCCTCTACCAATGTCGGAACTGCCCGTACGCCGAGAACGCCGTCGCGGAACCCGGGATGGCGCCTTGCGTGTACAAGAATGACCTGCTCACCGTGGCTCGGTATGTCTTCCCTCTTCCTCTTCCTCTTCCTCTTCCTCTTCCTCTTCCTCCTCCTTGTCCTCCTGATCCTCCTTTGTCTCCTTCTCCCTCTCTTCAGGCACGGCAATAGTATTGACGGGCGTACGCCATGTAGGGAGCAAGCGGGAGAAACGAAGGATCTGGAGACGGACCCGACGTTACAGCGGAGTAATATACAATGTCCAGTGTGCTTCAAGAATGGGTGAGTGTCCAAAAATCGTTTGGGCCTTGTGTGCGTGAGGAAAAGGAGGCTGAAGAGGGACACAGAGCGGTGTTTTATCAGGATCAGGCGAGGAGGATCACCACGAATATGACGCTGTTCTTCTACTGCACACATTGCAAGCACCTCTTCCGGGATCCGAAGGTCAGGCAGCGATAGTCGGGGCTTGAACGGCGAGATGAGTAGGTTGTATAGATCGCAACAGGATTGCCGATGAACAGCTATCAATTCACCATTTGTTGTACTGTATCCCATCCCCAAAATGCATTGAGTGAGGCTTGATATGCAAGAATACGATATGAAGCAATGCGATGCTCTCTACCTCTAATCCGCGCGGAGGACCAGACCCCTATCCCTAAGATGTCTGATATAGTCCCTCCAAACCTGCGCTCCACCTTGTGGCAATGACTCGCTCGCCACCTGCCCCGTGCTAGCCTGCTCCAGCGTTCTTGCCGAGCCCACCATGATCAGCCCCTAACCGAGTGTCAGCTACTGCTTGTACCCTCTAGATCCATCGTACCCGCTTCGCTCGAGTCAGCGCGACATTCAGCCGCCTCCAATCGCACAAGAACCCAATGTTGCCCGCAGTATTACACCGTACCGTGCTGAAGATGATGACCTGCTTCTCCCGCCCTTCGAATCCGTCGACAGTCTTGATCTCAATGGTCCCAAGTTCGCCCGCTCGTGTCTGGCCGAGGACCGCGTCGTAACGATCAGAGCGCTGAGATCCCGGATCAGGGTGGAGGAATTGGTCGATAAGCCGGATCTGGGCGGTGTAGGGAGCGATGATCCCGATATCCTCGCCACGCAGGTCCTGAGCTACATCAGCGAATCGTCACCGAATGCAGGGGACCCAGACTGACCGGGTTATTGAAAAGGAGATCCGTGACAATGTCGCAAACCTTCTCGGCGTCTCCGTGATTTGCAATACTCCGCATCTGCGGTGTCTCCTTATAGTCGTGGTCAACGAAAGTCAGATTGCTTCTCCTCCCACTCTCGTCTTCTACGAGGAACGACGTGATCGGTGGCTCAAATCCTGGCCTTACTTCGCCGCCGGATTGAACGGTTCCATCCTTGAGATCATCGTTGTAGAAAGCATGACTCGGAAAGGCGGATATTGCGGGGTGCATCCGATACTGCGTGTCGAGCATGATAGAAGGTACGTCTCAGTTGAGTCAGCCATTGAAGGGGTTTCCCAAATGATCCACTCACGATGCTCGTGAATGAGCCGCTCGAAGAGACTGATACCAAGTCCGCCTGCATGCGCTTCGGGACTGATGATGACGGGTGGCAGTTGCTTGTGATCGCCGATGATCGCAATATGGGACGACTGAATTGCGAGTAAGCTCAGCACAATGAGGAGAAGAAGAGGCGCCTCACCCCCTTCATCAAGGGTACAATGGAAAGCGGCTCCGTGGCCATGCTGGCCTCATCCAGGAAGACCATGGGGAAGTCGATGTGCTGAAGAGTCCGCGATGAAGCCGAAAGACACGTCGTGCAGATCTGCGTGTGTATAAGCCACTCGCTCGCTTCGCCGCAACTCCACGTACGACATCCGTGTCCCCAAGGACTTCCTGAAACATCCTCGTCCGCTTGCCGAACAGCTTCTGGTCGATCGAAGCCTTCTTAGCCATCTTTCTTCGCCAATCAGTCTGAGCCACTGCAAGCGGTACGATCAGTGCTTGAGTCACCTCGTGAAGTGAGTCACTCACCGCTCATGTCTTCGGGCTGCCGAAATAGCTCGTCCTTCTCTCGTTGTAGTTCCTCTATCTCATCATACAACGGATGCTCCGCCAGCTTCAGATCCAGGTTAAGATCCATCAAGCTCGGTCGGACTCGATCCGTGGCGCCGAGTCGGATGGCTTTCACGCCGTGGTCATGCAGTCCCTCGAGGAGATTGTCGACGGCCACATTGGTGTGCGCACAAACGAGGATCGGGAATGGTACCTCCCAATGGAGCTTGAGGAGCTTGATCGTTTCGATGATGACGCGTGTCTTTCCCTGTCCCTGGTCAGCTCAGTCTCCCCGCTCGGAAACGAAGAAGTGCTAACGGTTCCTGGCGGCTTGGATCCCGGTCATCAGCACGGATCGCACTCGTCAAAACCGGACCTACGCCTTGGACCAAGCTCAACCTCTCGCCCAACATCATTGCAATCGCCTTCGTTTGACTCGGATTAAGCTCGAGCTCCGGATCACCTTCCACTAAAAGAGGTGTGTCTCTGAATCGCCGCGTCCAGCTCTGTATTAGTTGATTCCGCGCGAGGATCCCATCAGGACTTCGATCGGTAGGTACCGCCGTCGCGTCGATATCCGTGGGCTTGAGTTGCGTCCCATCGGGCACGACCGCGTGGACGTCCGCGTTGATGGCAGAAGAGTACGAGTCGTAGGGTACGAAGTCCTCCTGGAAGGCTCGCAGTAGGACGTCGCGCATGGCTGTGCCGCTGAGAATGGTCTGCTTCGGCTTGCACTTCGGGGCAGAAACGACGTCCCGAGCCATTGGGCTCTTGCTTGAGCGTGGCGCGGGGAGGTCTACGTCTGGCGATGCAAAGTCCGTCGAAGCGAAATCTTCTGTATCCTGAGCAAAAGGGCTCTGACCGAGCGCTTTGATAGCCAAAAGCTGCTGCTGCAATGGCCAGCCGCTATGGCCGACGTCGATCCTGAGACACGCTCTTATCAGCCGGTGACTCGGAGACAGACTGATGACCCTCACCGCCACTCTCCCTCCGCGATCTTGGGTACCTCATCCGCGAACTCCACCCGGACATACGATCGCGTCGCACTGTAGACCTGTCCTCTCAGGGGTCTCCCCTCTCCCTTGATCGTGCCGAGGGTACCATTCACGCGCACACAATCTTTCGTTGGGTCGGTCCGGGACAGTATGACCGAGGAGCCGATACTAGGCTCCGTCAGCTTGCCTGCCCACACGGATGAACGAGGCATAGACTGACGAAAAGCGATTCAAAGGCAGTGCTGTTGCCGTTTTGCCTGTCCGTGAAAAGGTGACGATACATCCTGCCGTTCTTGACCGGGGTTGGTACCGAATCGATCCACGCAGTCCACCCAGTGCATATCCCTCGCGCTTGAGTCGGTCAATCGACCATTCCTCCAGACGGATATGGAAAAGCTGCTCCTCTTCATCGAACTCGGCGCGCAGCAGCGGCTCGAAACTGCTCGCGTTCAGCTCGTATCCCAAGAACGATCACTGCACGTACTGATTCTGATACCGAACTAGCTCGTCATGAAATGTCTCCCCCGGTGCCAGGTCACTAGCCATCGCTCGCACCCTCTTCCTCACAGCACCAGGAAACCAGCTCAGCCCTTTCGTGCGACCCATCCGGGACAACGACCTCTGACGCCAGTCGAATCTCGATAAACCTTCTGGCGCAAGCTCCTCGGCTGGGAGAGCCGGAAGAACGGAGACAGTGCTCTTCCGCCTCGCATTCCGTCGCATTCGGTTGACGAGGCGGTCATCGTACTCCTCTAGCGATGAAGCTGGCGCGGTGAGTGGTGGCACGCGATCGGGCGGGAACTCGGGTAGGGGCTCCATGATTGGGTAGGTGGAGGAAGAAGGGGCGAAGTCGAGATCAGAGGGGATGTAGTCCGGTTCAGGCGGGACATCTTGGGTTCGGACAGCTTGAGAGCGCGGGCGAGACGGTCGAAGTGATGATGGGGTCGAGACTGGGGGACGAGGAAGGGGATGGTGTTCTGGTGCTGCGCGAGGAGGTGGAGGTGGGGGATCATCATTCTGCCAATATCGCTCTGACAGGGTTTGTGCCGATTGATGAGCCGATGAGTGGTAAGGCTGCCCATGTGATACGATGGTCAACGGTGCCCGACGCGGTCCGAGCCGAGCAGATGAGTCTGCGAGGCATGCCTGACATAAGTTTCGAGTGATGAGCATAGATCCCGACGATGATGACGATGTCGATGATGTTGAAGGTGAAGCTCGATTCATGAGTCTCGTTGAGCGCCTGGAAAGTGCCCGAAATGCCTGGGCGGCATTGCCTGGACCTTGCAGCTTGATGATGCCCTCGGAGGAAATGCACGTCGACGGGTGTACCAAAACTTAAGATCCTATACGGACGGCACAAGAAGACCCAAAATTACAAATGATCGGAATAGGGGGAAATTACAGCACCGTCCTAGAACATCAGATTCCAGCACGCGTCATACCTTCTCAGTGGCAAGCTCCCAGTCCTTGCCTTTCGAAAGGATACCTCGAAACTCTCGCTCAATTGTGATGTATGTACATATTGTGTATGGTCTCATCTATCTCTATAATATATACAACACGTCCCGTACTCGTATCAAGCGCGAATCAAGGTCTCACCGCGAAGCTCACGCTCCTGCTCCGAAGCCTGCTGCCCCAGCACCTCGTCGTCTGATCGAGGCAGAGGCGAGATTTCCGGTCCAGCCGAGATCTCCAGGTCATTCAGATGACCCGTCCCGAGGTCGTACATCTTGATGCCATCAGCTTGGTACAAGTCGGTGCGAGCGGAATGACCTACCCAGCCATGGACGTATATCGGCTTCATTTCACCTCTCTGAGCGCTCCTCCACGCATCCTGCATCACCTGCTCCAAGTCAGCGTTTGCAAGCAGGTTGAACAGCCGCTTACGTCGGACGCAATGACGTTCCTCACGTTTGCCTTCACGTTCTCCTTGATCAGGTCATCCACCCCGGTGCCCGGTGGCATGATGTGTTTCAAGCGGACGACCGGGTCGAGGAAGCGCGAGAGTGGGTGATCTTGGGCATGGGGAGCATGGGTAGGAGGGGGAGCGCCCCATGCGGCGATACAGCCGCCGCAACCGGTGTGACCGACGACGAGGACTGCGAATAAATGAGCTTCGGACCTACTAGAATAGAGAAAGCGTAGGACGGAAAGCCAGGATAGGGCGACTCGAGGTGAGACGGGAGATGGAGACGACAGAGATACCATGATCAACCCCGACAGTGCCCACAGCATAATCAAGTAACGCATTCGCAGAATCATCCTTCGGCTGGAACTGCAGACCCAAGCTTCAGTATGTCTCGCACCACTGGATTGGATGACCATGACGACGAAGCCATAATGCAAAAGCTCACCTGATTGGCGACATTCCTCTATTCGTCCCATCCATCAGCACCTAGTCATATGGTTCAATGAAGAAGACCCACCATGACAAACACATCCCCCGGCTTCCTACCCATGATGACACTCTCTGGCACCCGCGAATCCGCGCATCCAATCCACAATATCTTCGGAGCCTATCCAGTCATCCATCAACCTCTCTTCACTACCCTAACTTGAAGGGGGAAGACTGACCTGGCCTTTGGTAGTGGACGCGAAGAAGCCTGGCTCCTTCTCGTTGATACCTTCCGCCCATTTCCGGTTGGCGTCGAATAATGACTGGATCTCTGGGAACTGAGACATTCTCACGGACCCGGGTTGGTGATGATTGTTGTTATTCGGGATATGTGGGAATGATTGGTAGTTGGAATACGAAGAAGCGGGACGAAGTGCTGAAAGAGAGGAGGCCAAGGTAGAATGGAGATGTGCCAATGACGTGGAAGCCCTCTTTAGAGGTGTCTTACATGTATGAAAAGAGGCCATGAGATGGCTGTTGGGGGGTGAATCAATAAACAGATGTGGGGAAGCTGGAAAGGCTCACGCGAAAAAGTTTAGCCGGTTTCGGGATTAGGCGGATCAAACCGCAAGAGTGATTCGAACACCTGTAGTGAAGATGCAAGACGTTCATATACAAGTATTGTGTATGTATGTGGGTATGAATGTCCGAGGTGATGGGGAAGCTGCCAACTAGGCCTGCTAGCCAGCTGGATAGGCGAGTAAGATTATACGCCTTCAACAATGAGGAGCGAACACGTGCTGTTCAACGGCCCCGGGCATCCGTGAGACGGATGGACGAATCCCAACCGTGATACCGCTACCATCCGCTATTCTTCCCGACGAGGTACTTTTCACTGCTCTTCCACTTATGACCCTTGACCTTTCCCGCTCCTACGCCCTTGTTCAGTCCACCACCACGTTCCGTCCGTGCCCTCTCCCTTGCGACTATAATCTGGACCCCATCTTTCTCCCCCAAGTGTTTCGCGGATATCCTTGGCGGTCGTACCTTGCGTTCTCGGATATATGTAGTGAAGTCGGTCGCTGGTGGTCCGGTGGAAGATGCTTGACTATCGGAGTCAGATTCGGGCTCGAGGTCGGATAGGTCGTCCGGTGGTTCATGTGACGGTTGATTGGTATCATCGTTCCCAAGAGCTCGACTTATTCGCACGGCCTCAAGTCGATCGGAGATCTTTTCTTGACCAGCTTCCTCGTTGAACGCTCCCGTTCTCCCTTCTT